>Ga0081520_100617_pt1 | contig 11804 bp, 10 predicted proteins | sample HotLakmasection1_FD_70988 | JGI IMG/M metagenome (GOLD analysis project Ga0081520, IMG submission 70988) | Hypersaline microbial mat communities from Hot Lake, Washington, USA - Section #1 (SPADES assembly) (version 2) | ecosystem: Environmental > Aquatic > Non-marine Saline and Alkaline >... | reverse complement strand
CCAATCTGTCTTCGGTCATCGTGTGAGGTCCTTCTGGTTGAGTTTCGCAACCACAACCTCGACGGATTCGCGCACGATGACCTTCCCTCAGGTCGAATTTACACCAAGTCCCGGGACGCTACCAGGCGAAGGCGCGCCTTGTGGGTGTTTCTGCTTTTCAAATTCGCCCCCAGCTAGAACTCGTTCAGATGGTTAACGGCTGGAGGGGGGTTGGGGAAGGGGGACTAATGATCATCGGCATGATAACTCCCGCCAAGAAATCGATACTTGAGGCTTGGAATCCAGAGATCCGGCCGCGTTGGAAACTGGAGGATCACCAGCGAGGATCGGTACAAACAATATCAGGAGCCGGGCCGACTCGATTTCTGGACTCTTTACGAGTCACAATGAAATCATCGCAGAAGCAGCTCGCAATTGGAGTCGTGCATGTTGGACTGGCCGGGGAAAACGGATCATCTGGGCCGTTACCATCCTGCAGCTTTGCACATGCTCGATGTAGGTGCTTGCGCGCTTGAGCTCGGTTTTCCAAAGCTGATCGAGGCTCTTGGCCCAGGGGTCTGCAATGCACTCGCGTTCATCATTGCCATTCACGACCTTGGCAAGTTCTCCGACGCCTTCCGGGCCCAGGTGCTTGAAGCGAAAGTACCGGCAAAGTGGGCACGTCATTGGGAGCTTAGCGAAGTGCTTTTCGACGAGCATGACGCGCTCCTGACGAAGGCCTTTAACCAACAACCGAGAGATTCTGGAAAGCTTGGCGGTCGACATCGCAGCGTGCGAAGGCAGTTTTATAAGGCTGCGGCTTGGCACCACGGACGGGTCCCTAGCAGTGGGGAACACAGCGCCCAATTGCGCAGCATAGGTGACCGGGCAACTAGGACTTCGCATAACTTCCTTGAGGAGGTCATTCCGCTCTTCGGCGACATGGATCTTTCAGTCCTTGATTTGGCGCAGGCTAAAACTCTGTCCTGGCTCGTCAATGGTCTGACGTCACGCGCCGATTGGCTGGCGTCGAACACCGACTGGTTTTCTTTCCAGACCGATCCCATTGCACTTCAAGATTATTGGCCCGTAGCGCGTGAGCGCGCCCGACGAGCGGCACTTGAGTCGGGTTTGGCAGGCGCGTCTCCATCGGCCTCATTTTGCGCGGGAACTCTGGTCGGTGGACATGATCTGCGGCCAATGCAGGCCGCCGTTGAAGCGACAGAATTGCCCGATGGCCCTGTACTCGCCCTGATCGAGGACGCGACCGGTTCGGGCAAGACGGAGGCCGCTTTGATGCTCGCCCGCCGGATGATGAAGGCAGGCAAGGGAAAGGGGCTCTTCTTTGCCCTGCCAACAACCGCTACGGCCGACAGCATGTTCGCCAGGATGGAAAGTCAGGTTCTATCTCTGTTCGACGGCACGCCGTCCCTTTCGCTTGCCCATGGTCGGGCTTGGCTCAATAGCAGGTTTGCTGAACTAAAAGGCACCCGGGCGAGCGGCTCGCCTGAGGCTTCGTGCGCAGAATGGCTCGCGGCCGACCGGCGTCGGGCGCTTTTCGCTGAAATCGGAGTTGGTACAGTGGACCAGGCTCTGCTTGGTGTTCTTCCAACCCGGTTCCAAGCCATGCGTCTTGCCGCGCTTGCTGAGCGGATCATCATTGTCGATGAAGCTGCCTTCGGACCCTATATGGCGCGGGAAGCCGAAGCCCTGCTTGAGGCCCAGGCCGCGTTTGGCGGGTCCGCCATCGTCATGACGGCAACCCTGCCGCTCGCCCTGCGCCACAGATATGCGGCAAGCTTTGCAAAGGGGGCGGGTGCAGCCGGAATGACGCTGGAAGACATCAGCTGGCCAGCGTTCAGCCTTGTCTCGAATGCAGGGGGCAGCCAGACCGCTGTGCCCCCCGTTCCAGCAAGCTGTCGGTCGGTTGAGGTCCGTCGAATTGGCAATCGCGACGCGGCAATCGAGTTGCTGGCCGGCGCCGCAAGGAAGGGCGCGGCCTGCATCTGGGTACGTAACGCAGTGGACGAGGCGATTTATGCAGCCGAGGCGCTTCGTGCGCAGGGCATCGAGACTGACCTTCTCCATGCCCGCTTTGCCCTGCAGGACAGGGCGGAGCGCGAGACGGACATGCTTCGGCTTTATGGCAAGGACCGGGAACCGCGTCCGGGGCGCGTGCTGGTGGCCACACAGGTGATCGAAAGCTCGCTTGATCTCGATGCCGACTTGATGGTCAGCGACCTTGCCCCTATTGACAGCCTTATCCAGCGTGCAGGTCGACTTTGGCGGCATATGGATCGGCGCCCGGTCGGTGAGCGTCCGTTCACGAGTCCTTTGCTTCACATCCTGTCGCCGGATCCTGCTGAAGTAACCGCAAGTTGGCTTGAACCCGTTCTGGGCAAGGGGGCCAGGGTCTATCCGGCCGATCATCAGTGGCGCACCGCCGAAATGTTGTTTCGTGAGGGCGCGATCCGGACCCCCGAGCGGCTGCGCGCAATGATGGAAGCTGTTTATGGGGACGAGCGCGATTTGGTGGAAGTCCCCGAAGCACTTCGCTTAGCCGAGCGGGACGCCGTTGGACAGCGGTTCGGTGAACACCACGCCGCGGCCATGAATGTCATTGAGCTGACACAGGGCTTTTCCTCTGTCAGCAACGGCCTCAGCGAGGATGATCCGGCTGTGGGTACACGCCTGGGTGACCCACAAGTGCCGATGAAACTCTACCGGATGGATGCAGGCACCCCTCTTTGGTGGTCGGGAGGTACAGATCGACTCAACGAGGCGAAGAGCACAGTCCAGGTGCGCAGAAACCTCTTCATCCGGAGAATTGGAGCAGACAAGTTTGGCGAGGTACCCGCCGAGGCAGAACCGCTGGTTGTCGACTGGAAGGAATGGCAACGCGCCGAGGGGCTCGTGGCACGGGTCAATGCGGATGGCAGCCTCGAAGGACTGCCGCGCTTGCATTATTCACCGGAGGCTGGTTTTATATGGGACCCGTTGTCGGGCTGACCCAGTATGTGTGGGCGTTGTATACCGTAAGGGTACAGAGTCCCCTGCCATTGCGGGGCTAAGGTATGGGTGGGAGTTATTAGAGGATTGACGTCCGGCTCAAGATCGCTCTATAAGCGAAAACACCCGGCACCGAGAAGCCGTCGAAAAGTTGCTCAGTGCCGGGTGAAGTGAAACACGAAGCAGCGAGGCAGATCCAGTCATGACCTTAAGCGCCTAGGCTGTTCGATGGGTCGGATATAGACCGGCCCATCGGCAGCCGCAAACGAAATCTTCGCCCCGCACCTTGCGGCTAAGCTCCTCTTTGCGACTGGAAATCTAATGAACCTCAACCTCATCACCGATTCCTGGATTCCTGTGCGAACTGACCAGGGCAAGCGCGTGATCGCGCCTCATGACATAGCGGAGCCGAGCATACGCTTCCCCGACTGGCCACGGCCGGACTTCAACCTGAACACACTTGAACTTCTCATCGGCATGGTCAGCATTGCAATAGCTCCCGCCGATGAAGACGAGTGGCGCGAGGCCGGAGACGAAATCAACCCGGCGACGCTTGCTGGGCGGCTTGCGCCGCTCGCCCCGTACTTCAGCCTGCTCGGCGACGGCGCCTATCGTTTCATGCAGGATCTCGCCGATATTGACTGTTCGACCAACCCGGCCGAGGCCTTGCTGATCGATGCCGCCGGCGAGAATACCGCGAAGAAGAACGCCGACCTGATGGTTCATCGCGGCCGTTACCTGGGCTTCGACCTGCCGACCGCTGCAATCGCGCTTTACACCTTGCAGAACAGTGCGCCCGCAGGCGGTGCGGGAAATCGGACGAGCCTGCGTGGGGGCGGGCCACTAACAACGCTGGTTGTTCCCCACGACAATGCGACGCTTTGGGAAATTGTCTGGACCAATGTGCCGTTCGGTACCCCTTGTGCGGACGAGGACGCCATCAAGCGCGCGCTGCCCTGGTGTCGGCCGACCCTAACCTCAGAGAAGGGCGCCGGGGGCGTCACATTTCCATCGGGCGGCAATGACAGCGTTTCGCCTGAGGTATTCTTTGGTATGCCGAGGCGTATCCGGTTGCAGGCTTCACAAGGTGTTGTAACGGGGTGGATGCAGGCGCCGTGGGGAACCAACTATTCCCATTTTGAACATCCACTGAGCCCGTATTACCAGAACACAAACGCAAAGCCGCACGACCCGCCCCGTCTTCCGCTGCACCCCAAACCAGGGACATTGAGCTATCGCGACTGGTTGGGCCTGAGCCTGCGGCGCGCGCCCGGCGATGGCTGCGCAGTAGCGCGGTGTGTAAGCGAAGCGGAAGTGAAGCTCGACCGCCAAGATGCACGCAACCGCCTGCTCGTGGCCGGCTGGTCGATGAGCAACATGACCCCTGTCGACTTCCAATGGAGCGAAATCCCGCTGTATCTTGGCATGTCAGAAGAGGCCGAAGCCGCGGCCCGGCAGATGGTTGACGCTGCGGGTCTGGCTGCAGCTTCCCTCGTGAAACAGCTCTGTATCGCACTGGGCGTTACGAAGGGCGACGGGGTCGCTCTGGCGCCCGAACGCGAAGGGCTTTTCCATGAGACCCAAAGTGCCTTCGAGGATATGCTTGCGCGTCTGTCCGCCGGTGAGGACACCATGAGGTTGAAAGTGGAGTGGTTCCATATCGTCGAACGCGCCGCTCTCCGGCGCTTCGATGCAGCGGTTCTGCCCGGCCTTTCCGTTCGAGACATTTCGCATCCATCCCAGCGTGCGGATGCGAACAAGGTGCCGCCCGGCTCGGCCGAGGCCGTTGCTCAAGCCCGCTCAAGCCTGCGCAGGGGAATGTGGAGCAGGAGGATGCTCACAGACACGCTCGGCCTGACGAAAGAACAGATCGCCAAGTCAGAGGAGGCCGTGTGATGGCTGACACAGCAAAGCCCAGCGTGGCGGCGATCGCGTCGCAATGGTGGAGGCAATTCTGCGATCCTGAAGGTCCGGTCGGGCACGGGAGTGCGCGCGCATTTCGCGCCGCATGCCGTCGCCTCCGGACACCAGCAGAAGCGTATACACTGGAGCAGACCGCAGCTTTGCACCGTATCCTCGCGGCGGAAGGATACGGGCAGAGTGATCGACCATACGACCGTGTCGGACTGATAGCCGGCTTGCTGGGGCAGGTCGAACGCTTTGAGGCTGACAGTCACGAGAAGTCCTTGGCCGCAGTCCGGATGGGCAGGGGCGATCCACCGACGGTCTCCCCGATGCGCTTCCAAAAACTCATCCGGTCTGATGTGCGCGACCTGATGACGCCGTTGCGCCGCGCCCTCTCCCAAATTGAGTTCAAGTGTAGTCCTGGCCGCCTTGCCAGTGATCTCTTTTATTGGGGCGATGATGTGAAAGCCCGTTGGTGCCTTCAGTATTACGGCGATACCCAGCTGCCTCAGATTTCAACGACTGCGCCCGAGGAGACCCCGGCATGAGCTTCTTCCAGTTTGACTATCTTACTGTCTACCCGCCTTCCAACCCCAACCGAGACGATCAGGGCCGACCCAAGACCGCCTATTTTGGCGGCGTCCCGCGACTGCGCCTTTCGAGCCAGTCGATCAAGCGGGCCGTGCGGATGTCCGAGGTCATGCAGACGGCACTGGCTGGTAGTCTAGGCGAAAGGACCGCTCGGGCGAGCGAACGCATTCGTCACCAATTGGTCTTGGAAGGCATAGATGAAGCCAAGGCACGGTCCGCCTGTGAAAAAATTGCGAATGTACTCGGAAAGCTATCGTCGAAGGACGATGCCGACACCTTTGATGGAAAGCCGGCGGTGAAAACAGCCCAGCTGGCCTTCATCTCATCGCATGAGTACGAGGCTTCGCTTCATGCCGCCCGGCGCTTGGCAGCTGGCCATAAAAATGCCGAGCAGGACCTTGCAAAACAGATTCTTGCATCCGCCGACACCGCCGTTGATATCGGCATGTTTGGTCGGATGCTGGCTGACCAGCCTGGATTCAACCGTGAGGCTGCTGTGCATGTCTCCCACGCGATCACGACGCACAAGGCGGATGTCGAAGATGACTATTACACCGCCGTCGATGACCTCAACACGCGCGAGCAGACAGGCGCTGGCTTCGTCGGCGAAGCCGGGTTTGGATCAGGGGTCTACTACCTGCATGTCACGATTGATGAAGACTTGCTGCTGAAGAATCTGGGCGGGGAGGGGGCACGGGAGCTGGCGGCGCGGGCCATTGGTGCCGTTGCCGAAGGTTTTGCAACGGCATCCCCCTCCGGCAAACGCGCGAGTTTCGCACATGCGCCACGCGCGGGTGTCATTCTGGCCCGCTTTGGCAACCAGCAGCCGATGGATCTGACTGGCGCCTTCCTCAGCCCGGTGCGCGGAGAGAACTTGCTCGCCGCATCTGAAGCGGCCCTCAACAAAACGCTGGAACAGATGGAACGCATCTATGGCCCCTCAGCCGATTCGAGCTACAGCGTCTCCTTGTCCAGTGAAGAAGGGTCTATGGACGGCTTGAAGCGTTGGATCGCGGAACGGGCCCATGGTTGAGACCGTCGTCTTCAGCCTTTATGGCGCTCTGGGAGCTTTTGGGGGACCGGCGGGCTATTCGCGGCGCGGGACGCAGATGGAGCCGTCCCGATCCGGCCTTCTTGGCCTGTGTGCTGCGGCCTTCGGCATCCCGCGAGACGATCAAAGACGTCTTGCCGCCCTGTCTGTCTGGCGGTTCGCCTATGCCACCATCGAACCTCGCCAATCCCGCCAGCGCGTCATCCGTGATTATCACACAGCACAAACAGTGCATCGGAAAATCAAACGGCCTCGAACCCGGCGCGATGCAGTGCTGGACGGTCACGCGTTGGATGCTATCCACACAGAAATCACCCAGCGCGACTACCTCTCCGACTGCGCCTTTGCGGTAGCGGCGTGGGGCGGAGACGCCGCAGCCCTTGCGGCAGCGCTGCGACGTCCGGTTTTCGCGCCTTTTCTGGGCCGCAAATCCTGCCCGCTCGCCGCGCCGGTGGATCCCAGCGTCGTTGACGCGGATGTGCCATGGTCGGCCTTCGCAGCGCTGCGCTGTCCGCCATGGTTCGGTGAGGGGCGCATCGGGCGGGTCAGCTGCGACCCGCTTGGCCCCGCGCTCCCCAGCAGCCGCATCGTCTCGACTTCTCATGCTTATGATGATCCCGACGAGCGGAGCACATGGTCGTTTCATCGGCGCGCAGTCGAGACCAGGCACCTTGACCCCGCCATCAGCTTGCCGGTCGCCACCGTGGAAGAGGAAGCGGCATGACCTGTTACCTGATCCGCCTGACCCTCTCGCGCGACCCGTCCATCAAGTCCGTCGCACCGCTCCTCAACCCGGCCCCTGGAGCCAATGAGGGACATGCAGCTTCGGCCCACCACAGGCTCGTCTGGAGCGCGTTCAGCGATGGCAGCGAGGCGCCGAGGGAGTTTCTCTGGCGGGCCGAAGACCGCGGCGTTTTCTACGTGCTGTCACCCAAACCTCCCAATGCAAGCGTCCTTTTCGAGGCCGCCGAGGTCAAGCCTTTCGAGCCTGCTCTGAATGCCGGGGATCTCCTCGATTTCAGGCTGCGGGTCCATGCCACTGTCAATACGCCGCGCCCGGGTGAGCAGCGGGGAAAGCGTCATGACATCGTCATGCACCGGCTGAAGGACGTTCCGAGGGAAGAGTGGGTCGAGCGGCGCATGGATGTCGCCGAGTCCGCAGCAGCCGAATGGTTGGATCAGCAGGGCAAGCGAGACGGTTTCGCTCAGCTGCGATCCTGCAATCCCGATGTCCGGCTGGTCCAGGATTACCGTGTTCTCGAAATCCCCCGCCAGGGTCGCCTTGCCAATGACAAGAGACATCGCCTGCGAGTTGGGGTCCTCGACCTTGATGGCCGCCTGGAGGTGACCGATCCAACAGTCTTCCTCGAACGCCTCTATCGCGGCTTTGGGCGTGCAAAGGCGTTCGGCAACGGTCTCATGCTTATTCGACGGGTGTGACATCCAATGACCATGTCCGGCCTGCCTCCGCCCAAGCCCATCCCGCTGAAGGAGCGCGCCGCCATTGTCTTCGTGGAAAGAGCCAATCTCGACGTGATCGATGGTGCTTTTGTCATTGTCGACAGCGCAGGCAACCGAACTCATCTGCCGATCGGCGGGATTGCTTGTCTTATGCTGGAGCCAGGTGCCCGGATCAGCCATGCTGCTGTGTCGCTGGCTGCGCGGGCTGGAACGCTTGTCACGTGGGTCGGGGAAGCGGGGGTTCGCCTTTATTCCGCAGGTCAGCCTGGTGGTGCGCGCTCTGACAAGCTGCTCTGGCAGGCGAAGCTCGCCCTCGACGATGCAGCCCGCCTGCGAATCGTTCGCGACATGTATGCCCGCCGTTTTAAAGAAGAGGCACCATCGCGCCGTGGCATCGACCAGTTGCGCGGTATCGAAGGAGCGCGCGTGCGAAAGCTCTATGAGATACTGGCGCAGCAGAACGGGGTGGAATGGACCCGCCGCCAGTATGATCGCTCAGATTGGAACGCGGGCGATACCGCCAACCGCTGCCTGTCTGCAGCAACCTCCTGTTTGCACGGTCTCTGTGAAGCTGCGGTGCTGGCAGCTGGTTATGCGCCTGCAATTGGTTTCCTTCATACCGGCAAGGCGCGTAGTTTCGTTTACGATATCGCCGACCTCTACAAGATGGAGACAGTAGTCCCCGAAGCGTTCAAGATTGCTGGCAAGGCCCTGAAGGGCAAGCTGGACATGCCCGTCGAACGAGCGGTTCGCGTGGCATGCCGGGACAAGTTCCGTCAGAGTGGACTGCTCGCGAAGATCATTCCTGATATTGAAAGTGTCCTGGGCGCAGGCGACTTGCCGAAACCTGAAGAGAAGGGGGCTGTCGATGCAGCCTTCGAAGACGAAAGCGGCCTGGCGGATGATGGTCATCGCAACCAATAACGCGCCACCCCGATTGAGGGGGCGGCTGGCCGTCTGGATGCTCGAAGTGCGCGCCGGCGTTTATGTCGGCAATTACGGGGCCCGTGTGCGCGAAATGATCTGGGAACAACTGCTCGCCGGAATAGAAACGGGTGACGCGGTAATGGTTTGGAGAGCGCCGAGCGATCAGGGATTTGATTTTCGCACATGTGGCGCCAACCGACGTATGCCCGTGGACTTTGACGGGCTTAATCTGGTCCAGTTCGCCCCATTTGAAACCCGAACCGATGGAGATTGACGATCGCCAAATCTCAGTCGATCTTAACTGGTAGTTCTTTGACATCGCAAAAATACAAGTACCGTCAATAGGTTCCAGGAAGAGTGTCCCCCGCACCCGCGGGGCTGAACCGCCCGTTGTGGGCGATCCGACCGCGAATGACCTGTGTCCCCCGCACCCGCGGGGCTGAACCGATCGAGAAAGAGGAAACGCGGATCGGCCTGCGGTGTCCCCCGCACCCGCGGGGCTGAACCGGCGCGGTTTCCCACCTTCGCGGCGGTCGATGAGTGTCCCCCGCACCCGCGGGGCTGAACCGACGTCGGGAGGGACGGATCATGAGGCTCTGGTGTGTCCCCCGCACCCGCGGGGCTGAACCGATCACGGGCGGCGAACGGCATAAGCGGACCCTGTGTCCCCCGCACCCGCGGGGCTGAACCGTTTTTGTTTACCAAAATCAAAGTGACGCCTAGGTGTCCCCCGCACCCGCGGGGCTGAACCGGAGGCGCACGGGCTGTGGTCATGGAGCCCGACGTGTCCCCCGCACCCGCGGGGCTGAACCGAAACACCTCACAATCATACCAATCCTTCGTGAGTGTCCCCCGCACCCGCGGGGCTGAACCGCCTCAATGCGGCGTTTGCGATTCTCCTTAAGCGTGTCCCCCGCACCCGCGGGGCTGAACCGCCCCGCCAGTGCAGTTGCATGGGGATGACCAGGTGTCCCCCGCACCCGCGGGGCTGAACCGCGCTCACTCGCATCAGGTACATGCCGCGTGTCGTGTCCCCCGCACCCGCGGGGCTGAACCGATGAAATGATGCGCGCCTTTTACTTTGGCGGCGTGTCCCCCGCACCCGCGGGGCTGAACCTTCGAGAACCGCCACCCGGACATCTGCAGGCACGTGTCCCCCGCACCCGCGGGGCTGAACCGACTTCTGCCCAGCCCTGCCGGTGCCTGATGCCGTGTCCCCCGCACCCGCGGGGCTGAACCGCGGCCCGATCCGCCGCCCTCCGTCTGACCCCGGTGTCCCCCGCACCCGCGGGGCTGAACCGCCATCACACGCCCGTCACGCACGAACGCTTCTGTGTCCCCCGCACCCGCGGGGCTGAACCGGCTTTACGACTTGTTCTATAAATTGATCATGAGTGTCCCCCGCACCCGCGGGGCTGAACCGCGTTCGTGCGTGACGGGCGGGTAACGGCTTTCGTGTCCCCCGCACCCGCGGGGCTGAACCGATATCGTATGTATTGGCGAAACCCCGAGTGGCGTGTCCCCCGCACCCGCGGGGCTGAACCGGGGCGGGTCGCCGCCTACGCTCCCGGCCTCACGTGTCCCCCGCACCCGCGGGGCTGAACCGAATTTCGCCAACTCTATCAATTTGCCCGCGAAGTGTCCCCCGCACCCGCGGGGCTGAACCGATACCTCGGGTTCGGTCGTTCCCGGCTCGGCCGTGTCCCCCGCACCCGCGGGGCTGAACCGCATACCTGGGTCAGTTGGAGAATGATCCGACAGTGTCCCCCGCACCCGCGGGGCTGAACCGACTGACATCAATGGTGCTTAGACAGGCCTTAAGTGTCCCCCGCACCCGCGGGGCTGAACCGCAAAAATGCCAATAAATTTGTCATGTGCTTGCGTGTCCCCCGCACCCGCGGGGCTGAACCGCTCCCGAACCCAATCGAGCGCGCGCTTTCGCCGTGTCCCCCGCACCCGCGGGGCTGAACCGCTCATCTTCAAGCGTCCGTTGGATGATTGAGAGTGTCCCCCGCACCCGCGGGGCTGAACCGCATCAAAGAAACTCATTCTCAATTCTCCAATAGTGTCCCCCGCACCCGCGGGGCTGAACCGCGCATTTCGATAGCCTTGTGTTCTGCCCGCCAGTGTCCCCCGCACCCGCGGGGCTGAACCGCGCTATTCGGAAGCGGGCGATGACGTGGTGGCGTGTCCCCCGCACCCGCGGGGCTGAACCGTATTCAGCGCGAGTTCGACGCGGCTTCCGCCAGTGTCCCCCGCACCCGCGGGGCTGAACCGTCGTCTTCTCGGTCATTGCCGATGTTCCTTTGGTGTCCCCCGCACCCGCGGGGCTGAACCGACTACGACTGTTGCGACAAAAACCCAGTTGAGGTGTCCCCCGCACCCGCGGGGCTGAACCGCGTGATGTCGCTGCGCCACCTGGCCCCGTCGAGTGTCCCCCGCACCCGCGGGGCTGAACCGCGGTTCGTGACGTCGAAAGAGATCATGACCGCGTGTCCCCCGCACCCGCGGGGCTGAACCGCTCATGGCGGTCCATGACATGGACATACCGCAGTGTCCCCCGCACCCGCGGGGCTGAACCGCTGGCGTAGCAGGTACTGTACCTGCGCCTTGCGTGTCCCCCGCACCCGCGGGGCTGAACCGCAGGGCCGAGCCTCATCGGCGGAGCGGATTGCGTGTCCCCCGCACCCGCGGGGCTGAACCCTCTACCAATCCACCGGGTACGCGCCATTGGCCGTGTCCCCCGCACCCGCGGGGCTGAAGGTCGCGTCCCGGGACATGGTGTAAATTCGACCTGAGGACGGTCATCGTGCTCGAATCCGTCGAGGCTGTGGTTGCTGACAACAACCAGAAGGACCTCACACGATGACCGAAGACAGAT
>Ga0081520_100612_pt1 | contig 11886 bp, 9 predicted proteins | sample HotLakmasection1_FD_70988 | JGI IMG/M metagenome (GOLD analysis project Ga0081520, IMG submission 70988) | Hypersaline microbial mat communities from Hot Lake, Washington, USA - Section #1 (SPADES assembly) (version 2) | ecosystem: Environmental > Aquatic > Non-marine Saline and Alkaline >... | reverse complement strand
GGTGCTGTTACACCGGGCTGTAGACGGTTTCGAGCGTTGGCGCATGCTCACTATTGGGCTACGGGGTCGTTTCTTAGTTTACCCCCCATAGCTTGACTATTCTGTCAATGCGTAAGTTCTATAAAAGTTGAATGTGATCGCCCGTAATGCCTTGCTCTTGTATGAGGCGCTGGCGCGTGTACTGACTCACAGCGGCGATGCCGTCTGCCTCACGGAGAGTAGTTTGCAGAAATCCAGGCTCGATATCCCACATTTCTAAGCCGTGGGCCACAATCCAATAGCGAATGTTGCACAGGCGCTTTGCCAGACACAACGCTTTGGCATAGTTGGCGTGGGTCGCGATGAACAACATCTTGGGATGCCGTAGAGCCAGCCACCAAAGGGTCAGCGTCATCATCACCGTTTGCCCTTGACGCGGCCACTGCCCAAAGCAGATAAACCGAATCCCCGGAATCGGCACCTCGGCGTTTGCGACATCTACTGGGCAATCATATTTTAGCAACGTCGTGCATTGGGCTTCTGGCAACACGACCTGCAACTGCTCAAGCAAGTTGCGTGTGTAAATCTGCACTCCCCCAGTAAACCCAAAAATATTAGGTGCTATGCAGCAAACCTGAGTCGGCATAAAAGTTCCTCATATAAGTAGAACCAAATTTCGGTGAGATCGCGATGGCGGAGCCCATTTCCGTAAGACTTCTAGTTATCTATCGGTAAGTGCTCCGCAGTTTTATGCAGATGCTCAAAAAGGATCTGCATAAATTGTCCTGGCTCAGGTTGATAAATCAGTACAAGGCTAATTCAGCAATTGGGACGGGGCGATCTCGCCTCCCCCACCAAGAGGACGGTGATGAATCCATATCCTTACGACCCCGTAGACCACGAGATCAGAGCCCCTTTGCCATATTCTTATACCTGGGCCTATCTCACCCGGGAAATTCAGCCCGGTCGTCTGGGACGCCTGCGATATCTGGGCACGGAGTGGAACGCCTGTGCGATCGGAGAGACTTACATTGCCAAAGATACACCTGTGGCTCCGTTGCGGCGCCAGGGCAATACCTGGCTGGTGCGACCAGTGACTCTTTAGAAAATTTGCTATCAAGGAAGACAATTTAAGTGGTTTCGCCGAAAGCCCGCTCTCACAGCGCTGAGAGGGGTAGCACTACCGAGGATCGAATGTGATTAACAACCGGAGCTGTCTCTTTCTAAATAGCTGTTCACTACTGAGAGCAGGCATTGAGCCATTAATTTGCGCAGGATTAGGGAGCTTAATTCTTACTAGTCCGGGGATGGCCCAGAGGGTGGAAACAACTCCGACCTTGCCGCCCCCGTCAGAACTGATTCAGCCGCGAGCGCCGATGTTTCCTGACCTCGCGCCCAGCATTCCAGAGACGGAGGCACTACCCCCGCCATTAGAGACATTCCCCGTACCTTTAGAAAATAGGCCCAATCAGGCGATGTCCTCGATACGGTTGCGGGAGCCCTTATTTGAAGGAAACACTGCCTTTACAGAAGCCGAGTTAATAGCAGTGCTGCAAGAAACCCTGTCGGCAGACACCCTGACCTTAGCTGATATCTATTGGGCAGCAGAGCAAGTTGCTAACCATTATGAAACGGCAGGCTATCCCACTACGGGAGCCATTCCAAAATTTGAAACCGATGCAGCGAGCCAGGAAGTGGTCTATTTTCAAGTAGTGGAAGGCTGGGTGGAAGACATTATGGTGTCAGGTACCCAGCGACTCAATCCCAACTATGTGCGATCACGCCTGGCCCTGGCAATGCAGCCGCCGCTGAAGACAGAGCGCCTAGTGGATTCTTTACAGCTTTTGCACAATGATCCGTTAATTCAAAGTGTACAAGCAAGGCTAAGTGCCGGGACTGAACTGGGCAGCAATATTTTGACCGTGGAAGTCTTAGAAGCGGAGACACTAGGGATTAGAACGTTTATTGACAATGCTCGATCAGCCGCTGTTGGAAGTCTGCAACAGGGCATCAGTGTTAGCGAAGGGAATTTGATGGGGCAAGGTGATCGCCTCACCCTGGGATATAACCGCACCGAAGGTAGTAACGAATATTCGGCTCAATATACCTTGCCCATTAATCCTCGTCAGGGCACACTGGCCTTCAGTTATCGCCATAGTAATAGTGAGATCATTACGGAAGAATTTGCGGTTCTAGGCATCAACTCTCAATCTGATGAGTTTGACCTGACCTGGCGCCAGCCTATCATTCGTACCCCCCGAACCGAATTCGCCCTCGGTCTTATCGGTTCGGTCAGCCAGAACCAAACAGTATTTGGGGAGAAAATTTTCGGCTTTCCCATCGGCTTTCCAGTCCCGGGGGCAAACGATGATGGCGAGTCTCAGGTGACCGCAGTGCGGTTCTTTCAGGACTGGACAGCTCGTAGTGAGATCGATGCCTTCGCCGCGCGATCAGAATTTAGTCTGGGGCTTGGCGGCTTTGGGGGGGGCACGGTGAATGAGATCGCCCCTGACAATCGTTTTTTAACCTGGCGAGGACAGACTCAATATCGTCGCCTGCTAGCAGATGATATGTTTTTGCTCCTGCGCAGCGATCTCCAAGTCGCCAGTCGCCCCCTGCTCACCCCCGAACAATTTAGCCTAGGGGGCCGCAGCACTGTCCGGGGCTATCGTCAGGATTTACTCCTGGCCGACAATGGGGCCTTCGCCTCGGCAGAAGTTTGGGTCCCCATAATCCGTGCCCCCAATATCGAGGGAGTGCTACAACTGACCCCATTTTTAGATGTGGGTACCGTGTGGAATGCAGACAATGAAGCATTGAACCCAAGCGCCCTCGCCGCAGTGGGCCTAGGTCTCCAGTGGCAACAAGAATACTTCTCGGCTCGCCTTGACTGGGGCATTCCCCTAATTGAGGCACCAGGTCAGGGCGATTCCTGGCAAGAAAACGGCCTGTATTTTTCCCTCTCCCTCAGTTCGTTTTGAGGGGAAGCGATCGTTCGTTTTGCTGTTAACCGGTCAACCCTAATGTCATCCTCACTACATCGAGTTATTCAAATTTTTACTCTGGCTCTCCCCAACTTATTGGTCACCGTTGCAGCCTGGGCTCAAGTCACCCCAGATGCCACCACAGGCACTGCCGTCAACGGGGTACTTGACATTACGGGCGGCACAACGGCTGGGGGCAATCTGTTTCATAGTTTTGACCAGTTTTCTGTCAATGTTGGGGAAACAGCAACATTCATCAATAATGCCGCGGCCGTCTCCAACGTGATTGGTCGAGTAACAGGAACCTTGCCCTCCTTGATTGACGGGGAATTGGCCGCCGGAGGAACCAATCCCAACTTCAACCTATACCTGATCAACCCCAATGGCATTACCTTTGGTCCCAATGCCAACCTCAGCTTAAACGGCTCCTTGTTTGCCAGCACCGCCGAAAGCGTCGTGTTCAACAATGGCGTCTTTAGTACCGACTTAGGTGCCACCACCAATCCGTTACTGCTGGTAGACGTGCCCACTGGCCTCCAAACCGGAGCCAATCCAGGCAATCTGCGAGTGCAGGGCGACTTGTTCTTAAACCCCGGTACGACCTTGGGCTTGTTGGGAGGCAATGTGACAGTTGACAATAACATCATCGCCCTGCAACAAGGCAACATCGAAATCGGTGGCGTTGGCCCCAATAGTCAAGTCGAGTTGACAGCCAATGCCCGTTTTGACTACGGAAATGTCACCCGTTTTCGAGATTTAACTTTTACCAACCAGGCGGCGGTGTCAGCCTTAGCTGGTGACATCAATCTCTATGGTCGCAACATTCTCGTTGAGGGCGGTACTGCGGTGGCGGTGAATCCGACCGGGGCAGGCTTGAATGGGGGCACCTTGCAGGCCGTGGCCACCGGGCGCGTAACCCTCGATGGCGGAGCACAATTGACACCGACAAATTTCATTCCTAGCGGGTTCTATGGACAGAATTTGGGCGGTGCTGGCGATGCTGGCGATATTCGGGTGCAAGCATCTGAGGTGGTGTTGTCTAATGGGGGCGTTATTTTCAACAGCACCAATAGCATCAATGGGTTGGGCCGCGGCGGCAATACCGTGGTCAATGGAACCAACCAAGTCTTGATCACGGGGCAATCGGCGGCAGGTAGTCCCAGTGGAATTTTCTCCCAAGCTCTTCCAGCAGCTACTGCTGCGGCAGGCAATATCGTCATTAATACCCCAAATCTTACCGTTGAACAGGGAGCTGGTATCTCTGCTAGTACAGCGGGTTTGGGGGCACAGGGAGGCAATGTTACGGTGTCTGCTGGTCAAATACTTATCAACGAGGCCAGTATTGACGCCCAAACTACTGGGACAAATGCACCGGGCGGGCAGATTGCGATTACGACAAATCGCCTGGATATCATCAACCGTGGCCAGATTTCTGCAGAAACTGCCGGTGCGGGGTCGGCGGGTGGCAGTGTAGGCGTGACGACGGATACCCTCACACTGGCAAGTGGCGGTCGGATTACTACCTCAACAGAAGCGTCGGGACAAGGAGGAACGACCACGATTGAGGCCAATCAAGTCCAGTTGACGGGGGCAGCGAGTGGCATTTTGTCAGAGGCGACGGCGACAGCAACAGCATCCGGTGGCGATATCCGGTTGAATGCGAATGGTCTAGAGGTGACGGATGGGGCCCAGATTTCCGTCAGTGATTTAGGTAGTGGGGGAGCTGGCAATGTCACCATCACGGCTGGAGATATTCTCCTGCGCAATCAGGCCTCTATTCAGGGGAGAACGAATGCTACGACTGGCGGTAACTTGATCTTTGATGTGGATGGCAACATTGTGATGCGGTTCAATAGCTTGATTTCGGCTCAATCCTTAGGAACGGGAAGTGGGGGCAATATCATCTTCGATGTGGATGGGTTTATCCTAGCTGTCCTTTCTGAAAATAGTGATGTATTGGCTGGCTCCGCTTTGGGACTAGGGGGCGAAATTACGGGTCGGGCGTTGGGAGTGTATGGGTTTCGCGAATTTATGGGGGTAGTGACGCCAGAGAGTGACTTTACCGCCGGTCTCGACGGCATTGTGAATATTCAGACGCAGGAAGTGCAGCCCCAGGAATCTCTGGGACAAAATTTAGCTCGCAATGACGTCTCGGAGGGGTGCAATGCCACCGCCGCACAGGATGCAGAATCCCATACTCAAAGCAGCTTGATGATGCTTGGGCAGGGAGGTTTACCAGTATCGGCGGCTAATGTCAGTGCTCCGAATAGCTTGTGGGTTACACCTGTTGGGCCGATTGGGGAATCGCACCATAGTGTAGCTGGAGGACAGGAGGTGAGCAGCCAGCAGCCAGCGAGCCTAACAGCGACGCCCTGTCAGGCTCGCTAAAACTTGCTTGGTAATCGAAGTTCAATTCATTCCCCAAGTATTCATCTGAGAGGTTCATGGATAATGCAGGTTTGGCGGTGGTTACGGCTCAATCAACGTTGCCGATCTTGGTGGAGGTGCGGGCGCATTCTGCTCGGCGTGGGGATTGGGGTAATAGCTAGTCTGGGGATTGCGATCGCGAGCCCTCAGTCTCAGACTAGCGTCATGGCAGGTGAACCCATCGTCATTACCCAGGCTTCATCTGCCCTGAATGACCTGGTGCGAGCAGCGGAAACACACTATGCCAACGGTCAATATGCCCAAGCCAGAGATGCCTGGCAGACCGTAGCCGAGGCACTAAAGACTGACCCACGCAGTTCGTTACAAGAAGTGCGGGCCCTGAGTAACCTTTCTTTGTCGCACCAGCAGTTAGGTGCCTGGCCTCAGGCTGAGGCAGCAATTCAACAAGCTTTTAGGGCATTGGGGTTGAACCCAGATAGCACCAATCTGCAGCCTCAATCCCAGGAAACGCAATATTTGCTGGTGCTAGCTCAGACTGCTGATATTCGCGGGCAGCTAGCCTATGTCACGGGTTCCCCAGAAGTCGCATTTAACCTATGGCGACAAACCCAGGATATTTATCAGCTGCTTGAGCATCACTCAGGGGCAGTGGGCAGTGGCTTGAATCAGGCGCAGGCCTACCAGGCATTAGGGCAATATCTAAGGGCACAAGAAAGTTTAGCCCAGGTGAAGGCACTGCTGCCCACGGATGATTCCCAGTTACGAATAACCTTTTTACAAAATCTGGCCCAAACGGAACGGTCTCTAGGGAATCTGGAAGCCGCGTTAGAGGATTTACAAGACGCCATTGACCTAGCGACTACTGCCGCGCCTGCATTGCTTGCGCAGTTACGGTTAGAGCAAGGTCATAGTTATCGAGCGATCGCCATTCGGCAAGCAGAGTTGGGCCAAGACCCTAATGCGCAGATTGAGCAAGCCTGGCAGAGCTATGCCACCGCAGTGTCACTGTCCAGCAATGACGAGACACCCGCCGCCCGACTCACCCAATTGCAAGCCCGGTTGAGCCAACTGCGACTCCAAGCAAGATTTGCTGCGCAAGTGAACACCCTGAGCAACAACATTCCCGCAACGCGTCTGATTCAAGAGATTGACAGTCTCTTTCAAAATCCTCAGTTGCCCTTTGGTCGGACAACACTGTTTGCAGAAGTCTTATTTGCCAAGGTCTTGATGGAGCAAGCCCCAGCGCCAACTCAGCTCAGAACTCAAGCTCCCGCCATTGCCACCTTGCTGGGAGACGCGATCTATCGTGCGCGCAGTCTGGGCGATAAGCGGGGCGAGGCCGAGGCTACTGGTACGTTCGGGCAACTCTATCAATTGCTCGGGCAGGAAAGCGATGCCTCTGACTTGACTCAGGAGGCTATTAAGTTGAGTACTGAAGCCCAGGCTCCTGACCTGCGTTATCGCTGGCATCGCCAGTTGGGGGCTCTGCTGGAACAACAGGGACAACGGGCCAGTGCCTTAAACGCTTATCGGGCCGCCACCGAAGATTTAGGCAAGGTTCGCTTTGACTTGCTAGCCGTCGACTCTCAGGTGCAGTTTTCTTTTCGGGATACGGTAGAACCAGTGTATCGCGAGTTCATTGAGTTGCTGATCAAAACGGCAGATGCCAGCGATCAGGCTAGCCCTGAGTTTCAAGCCTATGTCAACGAAGCATTACAGCGCTTTGATGAACTGCAACTAGCGGAAATCAATAACTTTCTAGGCTGCGAGTCAGGACGTAAAATCCGACTTGATTTAGTCGATGATCCCAAAAGTGTCATTGTCTATGCAATTACGTTGAGCGATCGTATCGCCGTCATCCTTGACCTTCCCGGAGCCAGCAACGCTGAACCGCGCCAGAAGGTGTTACTGTCCCACGAAATCCTACGCCAGGAGACCGCCGATACTGAAGACCTTCTGGCAGTCATTGACAATTTTCGGGAATCTGCATCCAGTGATACAAGGAGAGGCCAAGCCCTGGAATTCTCCCAGGCTATTTATCGCCGCTTCTTCCAACCCATCGCCGCAGTCATTCAGGGATTTGACTTGGAAACCCTGGTGTTTGTACTAGATGGTGATTTGCGCAATATTTCCCTGGCGGCATTAGCAGATGAGCAAGGCCACTTTTTGATTGAACACTACAATCTTGCCATCACTCCCGGCCTTGATTTGTTTGAGCCGCAACCCTTATCCCCTGATCTGACGGTGCTACTAGGAGGGCGTGATACGGAAGTCTCGGAGCGTGTAGCAGATCAACGAGTCTCTCCTATCCCCAGACTAGAGGAAGAACTGGCTGCCATTCGGCAATGGGGCACTGTTTCTAAGACCCTCGTGGGGGAAGGGTTTACTGCTAGCAATATTCGCGAGAGTTTGTTGGAAACGCCTTATTCAGCGGTGCATTTCAAAACCCACGGTCAGTTCAGTTCGGATCCTCAGGAAACGTTTATTTTTGGCTTTAATGAACTCATTCGTGGTCGGGAGCTGGGCAATTTGATTCAAGCAGGGAATCCGACGGCGGATCGGTTCCTTGACCTGCTCACTCTCAGTGCCTGTCAGGCAGCAGCAGGAGACAACCGGGCCGTCTTGGGCATGACTGGGGTGGCAGTTAGAGCTGGTGCTCGTAGCATTGTCTCTGCCCTCTGGGATGCAGACTATCGCATCACTATTGATCTCATGACTCGCTTTTATCAGAAACTTTATGATCCTGATACCCCCTATACCACTCGGGCTGAAGCCTTGAGAGCAGCGCAGATGGAATTGATTGCGAATGGCGAATCTATATATAAATGGGCTCCCTACATATTGGTGGGAAACTGGCAGTAACCAGTCACTCCCTGATTATCGTCGGTTCTACGAACCCATGACATCCCCAACTCATCGACCCATCAATAATGGGCGCTCACTGGCCCACCCTATAGTGGACCCTAAAAACTGGACAGGTACTTAAGCTCTGAATCACTCGAACCATGCTAGGAGTTATTCATGAGCAAAAAACGCCGACAGTACAGTGCAGAATTCAAAGCCAAGATTGCCATCGCCGCCATTCGGGGCGAAAAAACGGCATCTGAGTTGGCGAGCCAATATGAGATTCACCCAACGATGCTGAACACCTGGAAGCGCCAGCTTCTGGAAAATGCCAGTACACTCTTTGATAGTGGCAAATCCGCCCACCAGGAGTCATCCGAAGCCAAAGCTGAGGTGGACGAACTGTATCGTCAAATCGGCAAGCTGAAGGTGGAACGGGATTTTTTAGCCGAGCGTTCAGCACAACTGGGCTGGCTGAACGAAAAGCCCTGGTCGACGAAGCGCATCCAGAGCTGAGTCTGGTGCGCCAGTGTGAACTGCTAAATATCAGTCGTTCTAGCCTTTACTATCAGCCAGTGAATCCCTCCGATGAGGAACTCACTATCCTCCGCTTACTGGATGAGCAATATCTGCAGACGCCGTTCTATGGCAGTCGTCGGATGACGGTGCATCTCCAACAGCGGGGTTACTTGGTCAATCGTAAACGGGTGCAGCGGTTGATGCGTCAGATGGGTCTCTATGCGGTGTATCCCAAGCCCAAGCTGAGCCGGTCGCATCCGGCGCACAAGGTCTATCCCTATCTGCTGAGAGGCGTTGAGATCGCCGGGGTCAATCAAGTGTGGAGTACTGATATCACTTATCTACCCGGATTGAAAGGCCATTTCTACCTAGTGGCCATCATGGACTGGTTTAGTCATAAAGTTCTGAGCTGGCGGATTTCTAACACGATGGATGTCCATCTGTGAAAAGTTAAGCTCAAAGCTCAAAAGTCAAGTCGGCTTCGGAAAAGGCAGCAATTATAAATTCAAAAATAGTTAGGATGTATCACCCGTGGGAGTTGGCATCGAATCATCAAGCATGAAGTCAATCAGATGTTGCCAGGAGTCAAAGAGTAAATACTTCGTTAGGGTCTGAATGTCTTGAAAGAAGCCCTTGCGGGTGCCACGTTGCTGCCGAATACGTTGGTAAGCCGCATCGACGAGATGCAAGACGGTATGAAACAAGAACGCCAAGACGTTGAGGGTCAACAGAGTCATGGCCAGATGGTGGTGGCCGTGGCCAAAATTATGTTCTAGATGGTAGCCCTTGGTTTTGAGAACATTGTGGTTTTCATTCTCGCTTTTCCACCGGGCTCGCGCCGCCGTCACGATGTCGGCCACGGTCGCATCATCGATGGGATGTAAGGTAACAAACGCATTGTGATAGCGCTGCTGACCATCCGCCTCTCGGATCACCGTCACCTCACACCAATTCACCAAAAGGGCGGGGTGTTCTTCGCGCAGAGGAATGTCATTGACATAGCGGTACTGTCGGAGTTCGTACTCTCGCCCCGTCCACACCCGCTCTTGAGAACAGTGCACCTCATCGTTAGCGTCCAAATAGGTCAACCACTCATACAACGCCGGGTGGGACGTAGGCAGAGCGACAAAAATGAAGTTGACCTGATGGTCGATGCAGGTTTGACACATCGGTTGACGGCTATAGAGGTCATCCCCCAGCACGGTGAGGCGTCCCGGTCCAACGAGAGCGTGATGGGCAGTAATCCACCGTTTGGCGGCAGCGGTTTCACTATCCTGTTTCTCCGCACCATCTTGAGGGCGAATGAACTCGGGCATCAGCGAGAGCACGTGCGCCTGCTCAGGGGCCACGATGACCGGCAAAATCGCACTGTGGTGGTAGCTCACCTGACCATTTCTGTGGGTGCAGTGGGAGCATTGGTCACAGTGAATCGTGGTGGACGAAAAATAGTCCGTGCCATCGAGTCCCACCAAGAGCTGGGCATTGAGCACCTCATAGGGTTTCAGAAACCCCTGCGCCGCTAGGGCTTGAAAGACCCAGCGAAAGATGGGAAATAACAGTGATGCCGCCACCTGATCCAGCACATTCTTGATCTGGTTCGGGGTGGGTATCGTCATGACCCCGAACCACCGCTGGGCATTGTTGTGCCCCTGGCGGCTCTGCATCTGCCGCTGATGCTCCAAAAAGGAGGGGCATTGCATGTAGAACACTGAAAAGGCCCCTAACACCAGATCCCGTAGGCTATAGCGTTGGGCATTGCTGGGCTGACGCGGATCCTCTACCCCCTCCAGGGCTCGATACAGGTAGCTCAGCATCACCTCAAAACTCAGTCGTTGCTCTTCCATCACTTGCCCGTGACCCCATTGGCTTTATCCTCTCGACCGGCAATGTGGATTGTCAAATTCTGAATTTACAATTGCTGGTCTTAGGAGTTACGCATTGACAAAAGCCCACTAACAGTATCAAGCGAAGGTAGTTGCTGTTGCATGGTCGAGAATAAACTGACGGATGACGGGCACAAACAACTGTCTCGATATCTCGTAGCAGTTGCCAATCACCCCTTGGATACACCAGGTTTGTAATTGACCAAATGCCCGTAGTGCACAATAGAAATGATTCCGAATCGCCTGTTCATCGCGAACATAGAATCGCTCAATATTACACACTTGTTTAATCACTCGATGAAAACACTCGATGTGCCAATGCTCGTCATGGACGTGCTTGAACTCGGTGCGAGTCAGGAGATGCAATCGCTCTAAGGTCGGTTGGTACATGATGTAATACCGAGGTTCGTTCTTGAACTCCTGACAAAACACCTTGACCCACCCAAACTCCTTGAGATAAACCACCAAGCCTGATGCTGGAATCTCCAGATGCTTGACCGGCACCAGCTTGCCACGTTCTAAAGAGACCTTGCGATTATCCGCAATCCCGAAGAGAAAACCCACTTTCTCGTTTCTGAGAAACTTCAGATTCTCAAGACTGGAATACCAACTGTCGCCGGTCACCCAGGCCGGCTTTAGGCCCCATTGCCTGACTTCGAGCACCATCTCTCGGCAATAGTCATTCTTGGTTTTACCCTCTCGTTGATCGTAAATGCGAAAGTTAACAGAATAGGCATGACCAGTCAGGTCGGTGTAGTACAAGATGATGAGATTAATCCCTTTGACCGTCCGTTTATGTTTACCCGACCAAAAGTAGCCGATCAAGGCACTCTTGTTCAGGTCTCGATACGGCTTGTCTTCAACACTGTCATCGACACTTAAAGTGCCCCCGACTAGCGTCACCTCCTCTTTGACGGCATCAAATAAATCTTTGGGGGTGTAACGCTCTCGCAACAAAAAACGATTCACACTATCGTGACTCACACTGCCCAATATTTCCGCTAACCGAGTACAACTGACGTATTTGGGCTCGGCCATCAGGAATAAGGTGTAAAGACTGCAGTTACATTGGGCGGTAGAAGGTTTGGATAGCTGTCGCATCACTAAGAGAGGGCTAAAACACGCTGACTATTCGTATCACTACACGTTTTAGCTATTCTGTCAATGCGTAAGTCCTAGATTAATTTTTTTTTTACAGCTTCCGTTTACATACGTTTACGAATAGCGATGTCACTAGTGCGACCTCACGGCTAGAAAGCTTTGTGGTAGTAGACCTTGTTTTTCCTGAA
>Ga0081520_100603_pt1 | contig 12065 bp, 11 predicted proteins | sample HotLakmasection1_FD_70988 | JGI IMG/M metagenome (GOLD analysis project Ga0081520, IMG submission 70988) | Hypersaline microbial mat communities from Hot Lake, Washington, USA - Section #1 (SPADES assembly) (version 2) | ecosystem: Environmental > Aquatic > Non-marine Saline and Alkaline >... | reverse complement strand
CGATGTGATCTACCTGTCGGGTGGCGGCGCGGAACTGGTCTACGAGCAAGTGGTGGATGCCTATCCGCAGACGAAGTTAGTCGCTCACGCGCAGATGGCGAACGCACGCGGCTATCTGCACTACGCCAATTTCACCGCCAGAGATTAGCCAGGAGGCAGGGGGTATTACGTGTCAGTACGTCACGTTAGTACGGGTAATACCCCCATAGGAGGCAAGAATGCCAAAGAGACGACCCAAGAAGCGCAACTACCGAACCATCACCTTCAAGGTCTACTACGACACCGACGAGGATATTCTCGACTGGTGGGAGGGGATCGAAGCGGGTGAGCGCAGCGATGCCATCCGCGACCTGATCCGCGAGCAGTTGGGGCAGCAGCCATTACGTCAGACCAAGCTGTCGCCGACAGCCATCATCGACCTGCCGGAGCTGATGGAAGTACGCCGCGACACGCTCTGGATCAAGGACGCACTGAACGATATGCCTGCCTACCTGGAGCGTGTGATTCAGCACGTCGCTGCAACTGCCCAGGTCAGCGTAGGACATCCAGCCAGAGCATCGCCGGAGGTGGTCGCAAAAGACGAACCCGCCCTGACGGATGCCGAAACGCAGCGTCGGACACGGCGCATGAAGGGGGCCACATGGTAGCTATCCCTTCGCGTCCCACGCATCAGCCCGCTGGCGCGGCCTGGTATCGCTGTGTCGCGCAGAGCGCGTGCAGCGATACTTCGATGACCCTGAGAAATCTCTGCGAGTTTCTATGGGTGTTGACGGGTCATCAAAAGCCAGCTAAATACGCTGGCTCCTCACACGCCGGAGGGCTTCGGTGCAGCGCACTTGCGTGCTTGCACCCGTGCGGCGGTGTCAGGGTGCCGCCGCACATCTCGTCGCGGTTCCCCACGACGAGCCGACACACGTCCGCAAATTTTTGCGGTGTGTGCCGGTATTGGCTTCTGCCTCAGCAGACAGCCAACGTCAGACGGCATTCTGCCGCTGACCCAAAAGCAAACGACAAACACAGGAGAAGCAGCGTGTATCACCGAGACGTGATCGCAGAAGTAGCCAGACGACTGCCGCACCAGACGCGGCGCGATGCGAATGAGGTAATCGAGGTGCTGACCGAGGTCTGGTTTGAGGAACTCGCTAACGGCGGCGAAGTGGTTCTGCCCGACATCGGGCGGTTGAGCATCGAGGTGCAGGACATGACCGCCGGTGGCGCACTCGCCGCTCATGGTCGGCTGCGCCGGGTTTACGGACGCTTTCGTCCGACACCAGCATTGAAGGCAAAACTACAGGAGGTGGAATTTGAGTAAACGGGGCAGGAAAAGCGGTTACAGCGAACGTCTGTCAGTCGGCTTTACGCCGGAGCAGATGCGCCGAGTCGAGGAAATTCTGCGCGTCCGTGCCCGCGACGGCAAGATGCAGCACAAGACCGATTTGATCCGCGATGCGCTCAATCTGTATCTATCGCATCAGGACGATATCCCCGGTACACGGGCAGCCATCACGCGCAAGCTCGAAGGTCGGCTGGATGCCGTCGAGGAACAGCTTCAGAAGCAGAATGATCTGCTGGCGAGAATCGCCAGTTATCTGCGGAAGAAGCGGGAGGCGTAGGACATGGATCGCAAGCAGATGTGTGTCTCGAACGTGAAGTACAAGAAACCGACGCAAAACGAAGCGAAGCGGATGAAGAACCTGCTCGGCTATCTGACCTACCGCGAGTCGGCCACCGAAAAGGCGCGGCACGCCGGAGGACGCGAACGCTGGATGGATCGGGGTATGGGCGGCTCGGTCGCGGAGATCGCTGACCGCTGCGACGCCTACCAGAGCGAGCATGTGCTGCTGTTCAGCCTCGTAATCAACCCGAACGTGGATCTCATCCGGATGGTGCCGCCGGAGAAGCGAGAGCAGTTCGTCCGACAGCTCACCGAACGGACGATGAACGGCTTCTTCGACACGAGAGGGATAGATACGGGCATTGAGTGGAGTGCGGTGCTTCATCACCGGCAGACCGATGGCACAGAAGCACCGGGGCAGCATAACCCTCACACGCATGTGGTGCTGCCGGGCACCTACTACGACGCAGACGAGGGGCAGCGCAAGCCGCTTTACTTTAGCCGAAACAAGGCTGTGAATCACATCGACCTGCTGCATGAGGTCACGCAAGAACAGATGGTTGATCTGATGGATCGCTATGCAGGGCGTGACTGGGAGCAGCGTTACGACAAACTCGCCGCCGAGCGTGAACGTCAGCAACAGGTAGTTTACGACGAGGAAGCGCATGGGCTATGGGACAACGAGCCGGTCTGGGCCGGGGTGCGCCGCACCGATGACGACGTGAGCGCCGCTGGAGTTTACGGGTATTTCAAAGATCGTGAAGGTAAGAAGCGATTGCAGTTTCGCCCTGTTCAGCCTGACCTGGATCACGAAGAAGCCGAACGTCTGGCCGAGCAGTTGAAAGACCTGCTCAAAGAGGAAGCGCATCGTCCGAAACGTGAGGATGATTTGCGCCCATCACTGGATTTTGACATTTGACCATAATGCACACAGGAGCCGGAAGCGCACGTCGTCGCCAAACGTACCGCGCTGCTGACCCCTGTGTGTCACTATAAGGAATACGCACAGTATGACACAAAAACACCAATCGACCAACGACGAAAACGCGGGTAGGGAGGCTTTTCTCTCCGCATTGTATCCTCAGCCACCCGCTGACCTGTGGCTGGAGATGCGCTGTATCCATCCGGGCACGGGTGAAGTCCGTGCGCTCTGGACGCAGATCGGAAACGACAAACAGCGTGATGCTGTACTGAAACAGGTGGACAAGCTCAACAGCGAGGGCTATGGCGTGTACTTTGCACCCTGTCTCCGCTCAAAGAAGAAAGGCAACGCAGCATCGGCGGCACTGCTGCCCGCACTCTGGATCGACATCGACGGACCGGAAGAACATCGGGAGCGCGATCTGGAACGACTGCAAGCCTTCGACCCCCATCCTTCTATTATCGTGTCCAGTGGAGGTGGCTGGCACGGCTATTGGCTTCTGGATAAACCACTGATGCTCGATGAGGACAACAAGCAGAAAATCGGGCGCGTCATGCAGGGCTTGTTCACTGCGCTCGGCGGTGACGATGGCTACGTCAAATCCGTTGCTTCAGTCATGCGTCTGCCAGGCAGCATTAATACCAAGCCTGACCGCGACGGCGCACAGGTGCAGGTCACCGACTGGCATCCGGATCGGCGTTATCCGCTGCCCTGTTTCGACTGGTTGGAAGTTCAACCACAACCGAAGGTAGAGCGCATTGGAGGGCTGGAAGTGGTGACGCTCAACGGCAATGCACCACTGCCGCCGCGTACTGAAAGCTATCTCGCGTCTGGGGCAACCAATGGCAACCGTAACCATGAACTGTTCGCCGCCGCCTGTCAGTTACGGGATGCAGGTTACAGTCAATCTGATGCTGAACGCGAGCTGGTCAGCCGCTACGTGGCTGATGGGAATGGCAGTGAGAACCCCATCGCACGCGAGAAGGAGGCACACGCCACTATCGCCAGCGCCTTCGTTCAATCGCCGCGTGAGCCGATCCAGTCGCGGCGGCAGGTCGCAGAGGCGCACGTCAGTCAATTGGTGGATCGCTACGACACACGCCAGAAATCGGTTGAACGACCGACTACTGCGGAGATTATCGATGCGGTAGAGGCGTGCGCCCACCTCAACGCCGTCGAGTGGGCAGAACAGCGCGAAAAGTTCAAAGCACTCACCGGAGACGGTCTGAAGATCAGCGACATCGACAAGCTCTATAAGGAAAAGCGGCGCGAACTGGAGCGCGAACAGCGGGCATCGGTGGTCGACACGGAGGAGTATGTCGAGCAGGAAGGGCACATGATCTACCGCAAGCACACCCATCGCGGCACGATCCAGAAGATCATCGCGTCATGGAAGGCGCGTATCCTAGAACGGGTTAACCGGCTGGACGATGACGGTAAGCGCGAGCGAGTCGCACGGGTCGAAGTTGAGGGACACGGGCATCAGGAAACGCTGGATGTGCCCTCCGAGTTGTTTGGTGATTCCAACGCACTGCAACGTTTCTTTGCCGCCAATGCTGGCGAGACGTTCACCGTCAGGGCAGGCATGAGCAAGCATCTGACACCGGCGATTCTGGCGCTGTCGGGCAGCTATCCGGTGCGGGAGACTTATCGTTTCATGGGCTGGACGCAGTTGGAGGGCAGGTGGGTCTATCTGACACCTACTGATTGCATCACCGCGAAGGGCAAACTCAGTGACCCGCCGGAGGTCGAACTCTCCAGCCGACTGCGCGATTACGGCGTGCAAGCCTGCACCTGGAATGATGCACGGGACGCTTTCGATGCGATGACTGCCGTGTTTCCGTCTGACATCGCGCCTGCCTGCATCGCCTTCGCCATGCTGCCTGTCCTACAACGATTCTTCCCGCCATCAGCTATGCGTCCCGCACTGCATCTCGCCGGAACCTATGGCAGCGGCAAGTCGGAGTTAGCAGCCTTGATGAGCAGCCTCTATGGGCGTTTCGACCGCGACAGCCCGCCTGCACAATGGGGCGATACCATCAACACCGTTGAGGCATTGGGGCATCCGTTGACCGACGCGCTCTACTGGGTCGATGACTACAAGCACATCTATGCTGACGAGCGCACTTATACACGCTTCTTGCAATCGTATTCGCGGGGGATGGGGCGGGGCAGGCTGACCCGTGAGGCGAAGCTGCGCGAGGAACGTCCCTGTCGTGGTTTAATCCTCTCCACCGGCGAGACGACCATCGAGGGCGAAGCATCCGTACTCAGCCGCATGTTGGTCATTGATGTGCCACCCTGGGAGCATCGTGATCCAAACGGTGAGAAGCTGCTGACGGCTGACGCACTGCGCCACCATCTGCCCGGATTCACTGCCCACTTCGTCTCGTGGGTAGCGAAGCAGCTCGAAGCAGGCACGCTCCAGGACGACATCACCAACCGCTATCTGAGTAATGTTGATGGCTATCGCGCCAAACTCCGCAGCAAGGTGAAGGGCAACCGTGCCAGCACCGGGCGACTGATCGGCAACTGGGCGGTGCTGGTGACGGTTTACCAACTGCTATCGCGCTTCGTTGACGAGATTGACGGCGACTATATGCTCCCTCACTGGCAAGATTCTATCGTGGAGACAGTTCAGATCGTGCGTGAGGAACGTGCCAGCGAGGTCTTTCTCAACGTGCTGGGGCAGCTTCTAGCCAGCGGGGAGGCGATGCTGGCGGAAGATCGACAAAACCCGATTGAGCCGCCACCAGGAACGACTATCGTCGGCTACCGGGACGAGCAGTTCATCCACCTGCTGCCAGAGGTCGCCTATCGTGCGGTGAACAAAGTCCATACGCTCAAGTTTCCAGTTGGGGCAATTGGTTCCGTATTGAAGGAAGAGGGCTGGCTTCTCACACGCGATGGGGGCAGACACCTGACAGTGAAGGTGAGTGTCCGCAAAGCCAAAGTGCGTATGTGGCGCTTGAAAGCCAATGTGTTTGATGATCTTGAGTGAAACTAGACGACGAGAGGGGTATCTTACTCTCTCGTCGTCCCCACTGTCCCCACATCCCCACATGCAAAATCACGATTTTGCTGGAAATTACAAAAAATGCAGGGGGTGTAAAAGTTTGCACAAAAACAGTCGATTACCGTGTGGGGACAGTGGGGATTGTGGGGACGGATCGTATTTGAAGCAGTGAATGTGTAAAAACTTACATCAAAGTTGTTGTTTTCTGTGTGGGGACAGTGGGGATTGTGGGAACTGACTCATTGTAAACAACATTCATCACACTTTCTGGTCGTTATTCCTATCCTCAAAATAGCTTCTGTCCCCACATCCTTGTCACATATCCGGGGCAGGGCGGTTGGTCGATACTGTTCATTGCGGTTTCATTGTCGATACCATCTGGCAGCCTGTCCACGCACTATAGCTGATGCCTTTTGCGGATAATCATCCCCCGCGACCGCATCCAGCAGTACGCACCCATCATCTCGTTTTGCCCTGCACCGCTGACTGGCTGGTACGCCACATTTGCCACCGACACCAGTTCTGGTACCGCCGTGACCGTCATGCCACAAGCTGCGAGCCGCATTACCTCCGGCTGGCTCCGCGCGATCATCGTCTCAAGCAAGCGATGAAACGAAAACGCAGATCAAATTTGGAGGTTATGATGGGCAGCAGCATGAGTTTGAACTTGACCGGGTACGTCGGCAGCACACCAGTCCTGAAGGAAGTCGGTGAACAGCGCGTGGCGAGCTTTAGCCTGGCGGTCAACCGCAAGACCAGCACCGGCAAACAGCAGACCTTGTGGGTGCGTGTGAACTGCTGGAACGGTCTCTCTAACGTGGCGATGAAATATTTGCATAAGGGTTCACTGTGCCAGTGCGAAGCTACGTGGATGTGGTCGAGTGCATGGATCGGCAAGAACGGCGAACCGCGTGTCAGCCTGGACATGGACGCCAACCGCCTGATAACGAAGTTCACCGAAGGTATCCTGCTGGATCGTATGCCAGCGAACGAGCCGGATACAGAGCAGATACCACTTTGAAGAAGTCAACAGAATATGGAGGTGGTACCAGCAATCGTGTCACCTCCGTAATTGATTTTCTACGACCTTAAAGAGCTACTCTTGCTCTTGTGTTCGAAATGCTTCAGCAATCTCCTGTAAATCAGCTTTACAGCCATCAGAAAAGATGTTGCTCTGTTCGACTGATTGAATGTAATCCTGTATATTCTGTAACGCATCTCGAGTATCAGGCACATCGTCAATTATGTTAGGAGGTGTACAAGCTGTCTGTACGGATTCTAGTAATTCAATAGACAATTGAGGAATAACGATTTGCAAGGCATTAGATACTACATCACGTGACCAATCCGGTCGAACAGCACTAACTGGCGCAGGAAAGCTAGGGGTATCTAGATTTGCTGACCCAATAATCAATCTACCACCAAAGGGGCTATATTCTATACTTCTAAGATGTGATGTTGTGCGTACTAGGTTTGTTTGTTGACCACTTTGCAAACTCCAGATATAGATTAACCCATCAGCAGAGGCACCAACAAGTTCCGGCCATTGCGGGTTCCAACGGATACGAATCGGAACTTCTGGCAAACCACTGAAATTGTGTATTTGTGTACTCGTCACGATATCCCAAACTTTTATTGACGCAAGTGTGGGTTCTGCTGCAAATGGTAGGGTATTAGGTATTCCCTCATCAACAAGTTCAATAAATCCGGCTGCGATTTGTGTACTATCGGGACTCCAGCGCAAGCCGATGGGATATTCTATTGGTAGCTCAGCAATCAGCTGACCATTTTCAGTACCGATAATCCTTGTGACGCCTGTTGGAAGAACGAGTGCTAGATAGGCACTATTAGGGCTCCAACTGATGACATCTGGAAATTCATCTCCTACAGAGATTGTGCGAATGATATTGCCAGTGGTTGCGTCGAAAAGGCCAAGTTGATTATCATCGGCCCATGCCAACACTTGAGAACCGTCAGTGTTCCAGCCACCAATACCTGATTCTGCATTAACTGTGACAATGGTTTCCAATGTCTGAACATCAATTATATTACGTCCCATTGCAAATCGTGTACCATCGGGGCTCCAATTGATGCTAAATGCATTTTCTGCGGGCAACATAGCAATAACTTGCATCTCAGCATCATAAAGCCACAGTGCATAGTCATTATCTGCAGTGCGGCCTGATACAAGAATAAATTCACCTTGTGGTTGCCATTGCACTTCAGATACACTTACCAATGGATCCACTACTTGGGAAGATGCAGCGTTTACCAAGCTTAGCAATACAATCAAGATAATAGGTAAACAAATGTAGCGAAAAATTTTCTGTTTACGCGTCATCGTTTTTTCCTTGAACTGCCCCGCATTCAGTGGCCAGAAAGTTTTTCCACCTGCGTACCGCCACTTATAAGCCATCACGCTACCAATTGTATCAGACCTCGATGTAATCGAAGACATTGGCTCGCGTTTCTTGGTTTGTGGCGTAGCATCGGTCCACATCCATCCCAGTTTTTCCCTGTGAATAATCATCCCCGCGACCGCATCCAGCAATCCGCACCTATCAGTCTGTTTTGCGCTGCACCGATGACCGGCTGGTGCTCCTCATCTATCATCAACATCAGGTCTGGTGCAGCCGTGACCGTCATCCCCACAAGCTGCGAGCCGCATCACCTCCGGTTGGCTCTGCGCTCTCATCGCCTCAAGCAAGCGATTTATCCTGACCATCTTCACAGGCGCGGCGGCGCGTCAACCTGCGGGGCAGGTCGCTTTAGCCGTTTTCTCCTGGCTTGTGCCAGTTCCCTCACCGAAAACGGCTAGCGCCCGATGGGTGACGCTTCCACCTGATGCGCCTGTGTGGGCGAGGTCAGAAATCGCCAGCAGGCGATGAAACGAAAACGCAGATCAAATTTGGAGGTTATGATGGGCAGCAGCATGAGTTTGAACTTGACCGGGTACGTTGGCAGCACACCAGTCCTGAAGGAAGTCGGTGAACAGCGCGTGGCGAGCTTCAGCCTGGCGATCAACCGTAAGACCAGCAGCGGCAAACAGCAGACCTTGTGGGTACGTGTGAACTGCTGGAACGGTCTCTCTGACGTGGCGATGAAATATTTGCAAAAGGGTTCACTGTGCCAGTGCGAGGCTACGTGGATGCGGTCGAGTGCGTGGATCGACAAGAACGGCGAACCGCGTGTCAGTCTGGACATCGATGCCAACCGCCTGATCCTGCTGGATCGTGTCTCAGCGAACGAACCGGAGACGGAGCAGATACCGTTCTGAGGCGAGAACTGATTGATCGACTGGAAGCGGCGTGATGAGCGCCGCTTTTTCATATGTTAGTTTGTATATACCGTAAAAGTGTCGTACATCGCCATTTGGAGGTATTTAATCCGATTTTTGAAATATAATAATTACAAGTTTTACATATGACTAAAGTATTGTAAAGATGCGATCAAGCTATCTTTGCAACCAAAGCCGCATTTCTTAATTAGGTATCGACCAATTGGGAGTTGCCCAACTGGAGGCGTCCAGTTGCCCGTCTATTCCAACAATAAAATCAATCGTACTCTTTATATGAGGGCTATCCTCTAAATTGTCAAAAGGGATAAAGGAGTATAACCATGGCAATAAACATAAATAATTTGTCGGTATTCTATATTAAGGATACAGGTCCACAAACAGGTACACTAAGTCCAGATGCTGATAAAAGTATTACTCAAATTACCTATCAGCGACCTAGTAATGAAGACACATTCAGGCCTAACTCAATTGGCTTCCGCTTACACAGTACTATTCCACAACCTCCTCTTGCTGGCATTGACTCAACTAAGCCTCTATGTGTTGTGAACCGCAAAGGAGCTAACGGAGGTGGTGCATTGGATTTATTCGTTGTTACAACAGGTGGTAGGATTGCATGGATTTCTACTACGACAGGAGGTAATTCATGGGGATCATGGGATGAAAGTACACTTATGCCACCAAGCGGTGCTTCTATAGACTCAGGACCTGCGGTGAGTGCTTTTGCAACCGATAGAATGGTACTCATCATACGAGGAGATAACAATCAATTGTATAGACGTTTCTTTGATGGCACAAATTGGGGTGGGTGGATCACAACCCCTGCATTAGGCACACCTCCCAATAGTACCATTGTAGGTGAACCAGCAGTAATTGGCTTTCCTACAAATGATTATCGTGTCTATGTTCGCACTTCAACCAACCAATTATGGTATCTAAATTTTGATGGAGCAAACTTCGGAACTTGGCAACAGCTTCCAAATGTAATCACTACAAGTAGCCCAGAAGGTGTGGATGTGGCATTTACTGAATCTGGAGCAACTCAAGTAGCTGATCAGTTAGAAGGCATGAATATATTCTATCGAGGAAATAACAATGAAATGCGCTTGGTACGCACATCACCAAATGGAGTCAATTCAAGTCCTGATGATCTTGGTGGTGGATTGACAAGTGCTTCAGGGTCTGTGTACTTCAGAGATGAAATCACACCACCGAGTTCACTAGCAGGCAACGTCTATCGTGAACTTCACACTTTTGTTCGTGGAAATGATGGGCTTTTATATGGAAAATATGGAGAGCTAGACATCGTTCTACAAGATGTGCATAATTTCTCCAACTGGTACTCTTTTGGTTTTGCTCCGGGTGGATTTGGACGAATATTCAATAAACCAGATGCCGTAACATGGTGGGGAACACCCATTTTCCCCTAAATCAGTAGCTAAATAGTTTGTAGGAATGGAGTGGAGGATTTTCTCCACTTTTTCATCTGATTCAGGAATCGGATGAAATACCCCAGATATACACTTCGCCATTGGTATTTGCTGTAGCCAGTAATGTGCCATCAGGACTATAAGTGCAGTCTTGGATCGGTGCCTCTGTATTGATGCGATTGACTTCTTGAAATGTCAGAGTGTCAATAAAAATAAGCTCTGCTTCTGGAGCGTTTTCACCAATTACCAGAATCCTATGATTAGGGCTACTTACTAGACAAATCACTGGCGATTCGAGCGAATAATCAGAAAGCAGACGATCCTCAACATAATCTTGGATGATCACATTTCGATAACTACCAGCGTAGGCAACCCATTGTGTCTCTGGAGCAAGTGCAATCAAGTGATTTGCTCTCGCTATTGTTTCTGGTCGCACCTCACTTGCTGGCTGAGCTACAATTTCGGGGTCGCTTAGACTGTATCCTGGAGGTGATGGAAACTGGTACAAATTCCCATTTGTTCCGAGAACAAATATCTGTTGGTGAATTTCATCATAAGCAATATCAGATATAGGGGTGTCTAACTGTCGTGCCATCAGTAAGTGAGCAATATTTGTCAAATCACTACGTTCGCTATCAAGTGGTTGAGACGGAATTTCCGTAGCTACACTCCAAATTCCAAGTAGTCCAGTTTCACCACTGGCAACAAGAATTCGGTTAGCTCCTATACTTTCAGAAGCAGATGCAAATGATTGGACAATTGTGGTTGTTGGGGATGGCTGACTATTTTGGGTATTCCAGACAAATACAGCACCATCTGTTGTCACCATCAGATTGTCGCTGTTGTTAAAGAATTGAATATCGAATATTGCCCATGGTGAGATCTGGCTGGAAAAATCACCAGTAGAAATGATCTGTTCACTTTCAACATCAAAATAAACCAACTCATCAAAATCGGAATCATCACGCCCCATCGTGATGATACGACTCCCATCTGAGCTAAATGTAATCCCGCGAATTCTGGATGTATGACTTTGGTACTGAGATAGCAAATTGATCTCACTGATATTGTCCGGAGTGATTACCAGACGATCAGTCTGTGATTGTTGTGCTTGTACGGGTATCTGGAATCCCAGAGCTAGACCCATGATGAGGATTACCAGTCGGCTTCTATACTTTGAGAGATGATTAATCAACAGATTGCCTTTTCTACTTGATAGACCGATATTAAAGGCTGTTCCTTATCCGATTTACCTTTAAGTTCGTATACCATTCATCTGTATACTACGAATTTTTGCAATCTGCTACCGTCCAACTGGGAGCCCCGATTAATGGGGAGATGGTCAGCAAAAATTGTACTATTGAAAATTCATTACTATGTAATAAGCTTTGTTTTATTATCAAGGAAATTCTTAGGGAAGTGGTATTCACTGCCAATCAACATCAAGCGTCCATCGATCACGCGAACACGTCCATCACGTTCGAGTTTTATGAGATGGTTTTTGATCGTGGTTTTACTGAGATCAAACGCAGCCCCGATTTGTCGATGTGAGGGTGCGTTATGGGTCAGTTTCGTATACAAGGCTATAAACATCAACAGCTCATCACGGCGCAGGGTAGGGGTGTCAGACGCTAATTGAGCTATTGCATAAGAAGCTAATGCTTTCAAGTTAACAGTATTGCCTTGTGTAGTGCCCCCCAAAAGCTGGACACAAAAGTGCCTGTGCTTATTCTAACAGTGGTTGTGGTTGGCGAGCCAACCAATGTTGCTCATATTCAGCCGGGGTG
>Ga0081520_100599_pt1 | contig 12249 bp, 10 predicted proteins | sample HotLakmasection1_FD_70988 | JGI IMG/M metagenome (GOLD analysis project Ga0081520, IMG submission 70988) | Hypersaline microbial mat communities from Hot Lake, Washington, USA - Section #1 (SPADES assembly) (version 2) | ecosystem: Environmental > Aquatic > Non-marine Saline and Alkaline >... | reverse complement strand
AAGACGGGCGCGCCGTCGCGGTCCTCGGCCAGGCTGCCGCGGTTGCGCTCGGCGAAGCGCTTGAGCAGGGCGGCGTCGTCGGCGGTCACCCAGCGCGCGGTCTCGTAGGGCGCGGGCTCGAACCCGACGGGCACCTTGTACTCGGCGGCGATGCGCGCGCTCAGCACGTCGAGCTGGAGCTGCCCGACCAGCCCGACGATCCACTGCCCGCCGAGCACCGGACGGAACACCTGGGTCACGCCCTCCTCGGCCAGGTCCTCCAGCGCCCGGCGCAGCTGCTTGGCGCGCATCGGGTCGTCGCTGCGCACCCGGCGCAGGATCTCCGGCGCGAAGTTCGGGATGCCGGTGAAGCGCAGCGCCTCGCCCTCGGTCAGGGTGTCGCCGACGCGCAGCGTGCCGTGGTTGGGGATGCCGATGATGTCGCCGGGCAGGGCGTCCTCGGCCAGCTCGCGCTCCTGGGCGAAGAAAAAGATCGGGTTGTGCACCGGCACGGTCTTGCCCGTGCCGGACTGGCGCAGCTTCATGCCGCGGCGCAGGCGTCCGGAGCACAGCCGGAAGAAGGCGATCCGGTCGCGGTGGTTGGGGTCCATGTTGGCCTGGACCTTGAACACGAAGCCGGTGACGCGCTCCTCCTCCGGCGCGACGGTGCGCGGCTCGGCCGGCTGCGGCCGCGGCGGCGGGGCGATCGTGGCCAGCGCGCGCAGCAGCTCCGCCACGCCCTGGCTTTTCAGCGCGCTGCCGAAGAATACCGGCGTGGCGTGGCCCTCGCGGAACGCCGTCAGGTCGAAGGCCGGGTAGGCGGAGGCGGCCAGTGCCGCGCTCTCCCGGAACGGTGCCAGGATGCGGCCCGGCACGCGCCGGTCCAGCGCCGGGTCGTCGATGCCGGTGGTCTCGAGGACAGGGCGCTCCGTTCCGTTGCCGGCGCCGTCCGCCGGGAGGAACCGCTGCGCGTTCAGGTCGAAGCAGCCGTGGAAGTCGACGCCCATGCCGACCGGCCAGGTGACCGGGCAGGGGTCCAGCGCCAGGGTGCTCTCGATCTCGTCGAGCAGCTCGAACGGGTCGCGGCCCTCGCGGTCCACCTTGTTGATGAAGGTGATGATCGGGATGTCGCGCAGCCGGCACACCTCGAACAGCTTGCGCGTCTGGCTCTCGATGCCCTTGGCGGCGTCGATCACCATGATCGCGGAGTCGACGGCGGTCAGCGTGCGGTAGGTGTCCTCGCTGAAGTCCTCGTGCCCCGGCGTGTCGAGCAGGTTGAAGGTCAGCCCGTCGTGGGCGAAGGTCATCACCGAGCTGGAGATGGAGATGCCGCGGGTGCGCTCGATCTCCATCCAGTCCGACTGGGTGCGCCGCCGCTCCCCGCGCGCCTTGACGTGCCCGGCCAGCCGGATCGCCCCGCCGAACAGCAGCAGCTTCTCGGTCAGCGTGGTCTTGCCGGCGTCCGGGTGGGAGATGATGGCGAACGTCCGGCGCTCGGCTGCGGCGGCGTTCGCCGCGGCGGAGGCCGTCGGGCCGCCCGGCGCCGCCGCGGGCGCGCCCGGATCGGTTGCTGCGGGATTGGCCCGAGCGGGAGCGGCCTCAGCCGGACGGTCCGCTGCGGCGAGCGAGGTCTGCGGGTCGGTCAAGGTCGGCATCCCGTGGGTTCGGCGGCCGGGCCGGGCCGGCGGTGTGTGGGGCCGGCCGCGGCGGCGGGCCGGCGGCGGTTCGGGGCGCGCCGGCGACCGCCGATGCCCGGCGGCGCCGGCGGCGCGCGGCCGGAGCCGTCCCCGGCGCCGGCACGTCCGATGGCATGAGTCCGCGCCGGGCGTCGGATACGTGGCAATATTCCACTATTATATCCATAGGTCGCTAAACTTTCAGTCTCCGGTGTGCGGATGCATGACGCAGTCCGGCCTCATACATTTGCGTATGACGGCGATACACACTTTTCGGATGAGGTTTGGATAAGCCGAAGGCACTAATTCCCCCGCACGTCGGGGGATGGCGGGCGGCGCGGGGGCACCATACCGCACCTGAAAATGACACGAAAGGGACGGCTTCGCTGCACTTTGCCGCGCACGCCGGCCCGTCGAACGGGGCGCCGCACGCCGGAGCAACAGACGAAACGGGGGAGAGCAACATCATGAATGCACGGACGCCCGCGGAGGCGCTCCAGGAACCGGGACCGGAGGAGCTGTTCTCCACACCGGTCCCCGCCAGCTCGGCGGCTGCGGCCGCCGACGGCATCGAGGTCAAGGTGGCCGGCACGATCGAGGACCTGATGCAGGCCTTCGTCGTGCGCGGGGCGGTGTTTCTCGCGGAGCAGAAGTGCCCTTACGCCGAAGAGTTCGACGGCAACGATTTTACCGCCACGCATCTGATCGGCCTGATCGACGGCGAGCCCGCGGCAACCATGCGCCTGCGCTGGTTCGCCGATTTTGCCAAGCTGGAACGGGTGGCGGTGCGCCGGGAATTCCGGTCGTCCCTGGTCGCCCGGCGGCTGATCCGGTTCGGCATCGAGCTGTGCCGGCGCAAGGGCTACCGCACGCTGTACGGCCACGCCCAGCGCCGCCTGGTGCCGTTCTGGGGGCGGTACGGCTTCCGTCCGGTCGAGGACGGCTCATTCCATTTCTCCGATCACGACTACGTCGCCATGTGCTGCCAGTTGGAGCCGGGCGACGACGCGGTCGGCCTGGCGTCCGGTCATCTCGTGCTCTGCCGGCCCGAGGGTGACTGGGACCGGCCCGGCGTGCTGGAGAAGTCCGCCGCCCGGCCACCCACCAATCCGCTTTGATCCGCATCGCTGCTGAGGGGGAGTAGCAATGAAGACGGTCAACCAGTCGGACAACGTGCTGTACCACTACCTGGACAGCCTCAGGCAGGAGCTGGCGCTGCTCCACGCCGAGCGCAATCTGCTCGACGTGGATGTCATCGCCGACGAGATCGAGGACATTGCCAATCGCGCGCTCGATCTGGCGGAGGAACTCCGCGGGCTCGGGTGACGGGGACGCCGGCGGCGAGGACGGGCTCATGGACGAGAACAGACGGAAGACACAGCACGAGAAGGCCATCCGCGAGGAGATCATGGCGCTCGCCCATATTGCGAATGCCATGCAGGCCGATATTGCCCGCATTCTGGTCAAGCTGTCGTTGATGGACCAGGCATTGTCGTCCCTGTCCGAAGGCAGGGACCTTCCCGCGTCGCTGACCGGCCTTTCCGAACGGGGGCTGATGAACTGAGCCTAGAGCGAGGGAAAAAAGAACGTTTCGCGGAAATAGGGGCCGTGGGCCGGACCGAAAATCTCCTTCAGCCAGTCGACCACCATGCGCACGCGCGTGACCCGGATCAGGTCGGGATGATAGGTGAGATAGATGGCTGAATGGGTGTGCACGCCGATATCGAGCGGCACCAGGTCCGGGTCCACGGCCACCGCATAGGTGGGCAGCAGGCCGATGCCGCCGCCCCATTTGATCATCTGGTAATAGGCCGAGCTGACATTGGTCTTGTACGGGGGCGACCCCAGCGACGTGACGTCGCCGAGCAGGCCCTGCCAGGCCGACCAGTCGCCTTCGTCGTCGAGATAGGAATAGTGGTCCAGGATGCGGTGGCGCAGCATGGCGCGCCCGTCCTTCGGCATGCCGTGGGTCTCGATATAGGATCGGGAGGCGAACGGCACGAAGTGCAGGGTGCCGATGCGCGCGTGGCGCAGGTCGGCCACGTCCGGGACGCGGAACATGATGGAGATGTCGCATTCCTTGCGCGCCACGTCCGCGGGCCGGATGGAGCAGACCAGGTCGATGTGGATGTCCGGGAAGCGGGCCAGGAACGACGGCAGCCGCGGCGTGATCCAGTAGGCGCCCAGGCCGTCGGTGACGGACAGCCGCACGTCGCCCGCGGGCGTGCCGTGCTCCGGCGTGATGCGCCGCTCCAGCGCCAGCACGCTGCGTTCCATGCGCTCCACGTCGGCCAGGATCGCCGAGCCGGTCTCGGTCAGGATGGCGCCGCGCTTGGACCGGTCGAACAGTCGCACGCCGAGCTGCTGCTCGAGCAGCTCCATGCGCCGGCCAACCGTCGGCTGGGAGACGCGCAGGCGCTCCGCCGCCTTCGTGAAGCTGCCCAGGCGCGCGATCTGCAGGAACAGGCGCAGGTCGTCCCAGATCGGCATGGTGGCGGCCTCGATCTCGTGGGCCACCAGAAACTTGTCGGGGAGCTTGCCCGGAACGGCCATGGTGCGTCGCCTCCGTAATCTCCTGCCGTCAAGAACCAGGCGCCCTTTACTTTCGGGGTCGAGCGGGCGGCCCGGTATCGCTATGACTAATATATTATGGTGTCAATCAACCCGCGTGGCGGCTTTCCGGATCATTGGCCGACGGCAGCGCCCGATCGCCCCATGGTGGCTGGTGCCCGCCACCGTTTTGCATAATGGGTGGCAAGACCGTCCGGAACCGATCATCCCGTGCCGCCGGATCAATTTCAAAGGCCAAAAATGGAGACCGTACGCGGGGATGCAGTACAACCGTTAACGCGTTTTGTTAAGATTTCGTCATGGAACCGAAGTAAAATACCGAGTCCGACAGGCGACTCGAAGCGGGCCGGCGGCACGATGAGTCCGCGGGCGGTCGGGCCGCCCGCGGGACGCGGATCAGTAGATCAGGATACCTGTGAACGCAGCCTCCAGCTCGTCCCACAGCTCTTCCAGGTCCGCATCCAGGTCCTCCGGGCCCGTCGGCGGATCGGCGTGCTGAACGGCCGCCGGATCCTCCGAAAGCGGCCAAGGGCGAAGCGGCGGCTTGACGGGATCCATTGCAAAACCTCCAAATTTTATAGATTTGCAACCAAACTGTTTGACCGATGTTAACCAGATTTCGAATCCGACGCAACGGGAAGTTAAGGTGCAATTTATCTAAAAGGCCATCCAACTATCGGCAAAGCCTACACAATTCCCGCCCGTTTCGACCTTCAGTACTAGCCTCGTTCCGTCTTCAGTACTAGGTCGCCTTGGGCGCCGACAAGATGCCGAGCGGAGGTCAACGCCGCGCCGAGTCCCGGGGCTTTTGCATTGCAGCAACCGCCTCCGTTGGACGCCGTCCGGTCGGGCGGCGGCAGCCCGCGGCGATCTGCGGCGGCGGGCGATTTTGCGCGGGAGGCGGTGCTCGCCGATGCGGTATACTCCCCGCCTCCCGGGCCGGCAGCCCGGCCGGCTCCCGCCCCGCACGGGCAAGCGCAACGGATGACCCCATGACCGACGACCGGCCTTTCTGGCAGGCCAAGCCGCTGTCCGCCATGACCGAGGCGGAATGGGAGTCGCTGTGCGACGGCTGCGGCAAGTGCTGCCTCGTCAAGCTCGAGGATGTCGCCACCGGCGACATCAAGTTCACCGACGTGACCTGCCGCCTGCTCGACGCCGGCACCTGCCGCTGCCGCGACTATCCCAACCGCCAGAGCCACGTCCCCGACTGCGTCCGGCTGTCGCCCGACAGCCTGGCCGAACTTACCTGGATGCCCGACACCTGCGCCTACCGCCTGCTGTACGAGGGCGAGGACCTGCCGTGGTGGCACCCGCTGCTCTCCGGCGACCCGGAGACGGTGCACCTGGCCGGCATGTCCGTGCGCGGCCGCGTCGTGCCGGAGACCGCCGTGCGCGAGCGCGACCTGCCGCGCCATATCGTCGAGTGGGCAACGAACTGATTGGTGTCGCCACAGTGACACCGTTTATATTGTTGACAACTTTGGCATAAACAGTTTAAAGTAGCGCTGTGAGACACGGACGTAAGGGTAAATATGATTGGCAGCCTTGACCACAATATCCATACGACATTTTGAGGTAGTAGAGCAGAGTGTGGTTGTTGCGGAAGGAGAAGTGCCAATCTATGAAACATCCGGTCCGTAAGTCTGTTGGTGATAGGATGGGTGTAGTACAAGTTCAAGATGCGTGGCGCCATCGCTTGCGCATACCGAACTATGCGCCGGGCGAGGTAGCGCGCTACACGCGCATATCCAGCTCGACGATCAGCCGGTGGCGTCAGGTCGCTGTCATGCATCACGTTAAGCCACGAGAGCCCCTGTCGTATCTTGAATTGATTGAAATCGCTGTTGTTGCGGCAGCGCGCAAAGCCGGCATGAAGTTGGCTGACGTGGTGCGGGCACATAGCTACCTGAGCAGAGAATTTGGCGAAGATTATCCTTTTGCAACCATAAGACTAAAAACTGACGGAATTGATATGCTGAAAGAATATGGACGCTCAAACGAGGGCGTTAAACATCTGCTCGTTGCAAACATGAATGGCCAGCTGGCGTGGCAAGACTTCTTGGCCCAAAGATTTCATGAATTTGAATATGAACAAGGCATTGCATCGCGTTGGCATATTGCAGGAAAAAATCGCCCTGTTGTTATTGATCCGAGAATCCGTTTCGGCGCTCCGCACATAAAGGGCATTCCTACTTGGCTCATTCAGGAAAGAGTGATTAATGGTGAGGATATTGATTATATTGCCAGTGACTTTAACCTTAACAAAGAGGATGTTGATGCGGCGATAGAATTCGAAACTGAATTTTCTCTGCGGCACAGGAACATAGAGTGTCTGAACTGACCTTTTTTTTGATCGTTGTACTGGTTCTCGGTTGCCAAAGCTGCTCCGGGAGACCCGTCCGCCATTCCAAATCGAGTTTCATGACGAGAAGCGTAATGGTTTTCAACATAATACCCCAGACGACGAGTGGCTTTCTGCTGTCTCAAGTGCAGGATGGGTCTTTGCCAGCCATGATCGCCGTTTTCATCATGACAGCTTGGCTGTAGAGGCTATTCGACAGCACAATGGCCGAGTATTTTATTTTCCACATGCGAGTTCACCTCTTTGGTACAAGCTGCAAATTTTTGTCCGATCCTATGAAAAAATTCGAAATATTGTTCGCAAAGAGCCGCCCCCGTGGGTTTATAATGTAGCTGTAAATGGACGCGTAGCGCGCCTGAAAGGGATATAATATCAATCAGGCGAAAGGTTCAGGAACGCGCCATCCGTAGCGACATTCTACATAAAATACTCGTGTTAAACAAACCGGCGGCCGCGAGGGTCGCGGCCGCCGGCAGCGTCGTGACCGGAGAGGGGACCGGCGGTCACATCGGGGTGTACGGGTTCTTGAAGCTTTCCAGGATCTTGATGTAGTTGGCGCGCTCGAACGCCGACGGGTCGGCGACGCTCTGCTGGCTCATCGAGCCCTTCATCTGCTCGACCGAACTGTACTCGCGGCGCTCCATCCAGCTGCGCATGTCGTCGACCAGCGTCTTCACGAAGCCGGGGCCGTGCTTGAGCATCGCCGAGGTGGTCATCACGGCGTCGGCGCCGGCCATGATGTACTTGATCGCCTCGTCCCTGCTGTGCACCCCGCGGGTCGCCGCCAGCGAGCAGTTCAGCTTGCCGTGCAGGATGGCGATCCACAGCAGGGGCAGCCGGATCTCCGACGTCTGGCTCAGCTCCAGCGTGTTGACGACCTCCAGGTTGTCCAGGTCGAAGTCCGGCTGATAAAAGCGGTTGAACAGCACCAGGCCATCCACCCCGGCGTCGTCGAACTGCTTGCACATGTCGCCGATCGAGCTGAAGAACGGGCTCAGCTTCATGGCGACCGGGATGGTCACCGCCGAGCGCACGGCGCGCAGCACGCTCAGGTAGCGCTCCTCCACTGCCCGGCCGGATTCCGTCAGGTCGGCCGGGATGTGGTAGACGTTCAGCTCGATGGCGCTGGCGCCGGCCTGCTGCATCTCCTTGGCGTAGTCGATCCAGCCTTCGCTGGTCACGCCGTTCAGGCTGGCGATGATCGGGATCTCGGTGGACTCGACGCCCTTGCGCAGCAGTTCGATGTAGCGCTCGGGCCCGACCGCGTAGTCCTCGACCTCGGGGAAATAGTTCAGAGATTCCGCAAACCGCTCGGTGCCCTGCTCGAGCACGTGCTCGAACATGGCGTTCTCCTGCCGGATCTGCTCCTCGAACAGCGAGAACAGCACGATCGCCGCGGCGCCGCCGTCCTCCATCCGCTTTATGCCGTCGACGTCGCTCGACAGCGGGGAGGACGAGGCCACGACCGGGTGTTTCAACTCCAGGCCCAGGTACTTCGTGCGGAGGTCCATAGGTCTTGTCCTCTTGCGTGCGCCGGCCCTGCCGGTCTCGGGTGCCGCCCGGGCGCGGGCGGCGGCCCCCCTTGTTCGTTGACGGGACGCGCGGCGGGCGCCCCCGGCACCCGCCGCGCCGACGGCCGGCCCTTAAAGCTGACCGCGCGGCCCCCTGGACGCCATCTCCTCGTAGAGCTCGTACTTCCGCATGACGCCTTCCTGGGCCATCTTCATCAGCCGCTCGGCCTCGGCGGGGTTGGTCCGCGTCAGCATGCGGTAGCGCAACTCGTTGTAGGCGTAGTCCTTGAGCGGGATGGCGGGCCGCTGGGAGTCGAGCACGAACGGGTTCTCGCCCGACTTGATGACCTCCGGGTTGTAGCGGATCAGCGGCCAGTACCCGCTGTGCACCGCCAGATCCTGCTGCTTGAGCCCGTGGGTCATGTTGATCCCGTGGGCGATGCAGTGGCTGTAGGCCAGGATCAGCGACGGCCCCGGATACGCCTCCGCCTCGCGGAACGCCAGCAGCGTCTGCTGCGGGTTGCCGCCCATGGCGACGCGGGCGACGTAGACGTTGCCGTAGGAGATCGCCTGCAGCGCCAGGTCCTTCTTGCCGACCTTCTTGCCGGCCGCCGCGAACTTGGCGATCGCGCCCACCGGCGTCGACTTCGACATCTGCCCGCCGGTGTTGGAGTACACCTCGGTGTCCAGCACCAGCACGTTGACGTCGCGGCCGCTGGCCAGCACGTGGTCGACGCCTCCCGAGCCGATGTCGTAGGCCCAGCCGTCGCCGCCGACGATCCAGATGCTGCGCCGCACCAGGTGGTCGGCGACCGACAGCAGGTGCTTGGCCTTGCCCGAACCGATCTCGTGCAGCCGCTCCTTAAGCGCCGCGACCCGCATCCGCTGGGCGCGGAGCTGGGATTCGTAGCGCTGCTCGGCGGTGACGATGTCGTCGACCAGGTCCGGCCCGATCTGCTGCCGCAGTTCGCCAAGCAGGTCGATGGCCATGTGCAGGTGCTTGTCGGCGGCCAGGCGGTAGCCGAAGCCGAACTCGGCATTGTCTTCGAACAGCGAGTTCGCCCAGGCCGGCCCGCGGCCCTCGGCGTTGCGCGTCCACGGCGTGGTCGGCAGGTTGCCGCCGTAGATGGACGAGCAGCCGGTGGCGTTGGCCACCATCAGCCGGTCGCCGAACAGCTGCGACAGCATCTTGACGTACGGCGTCTCGCCGCAGCCGGCGCAGGCCCCGGAGAACTCGAACAGGGGCTCCAGGTACTGGATGCCGCGCACCGTGGAGAAGTCCACCCGCGAGCGGTCGTTGAACGGGATGCTCTCGAAGAACGAGACGTTCTCCTTTTCCTGCTCGTGGATGGGCCACTTGTCGGCCATGTTGATCGCCCTGAAGCCCACCTGCTCCTTGCTCTTGGCCGGGCAGACCTCCACGCACAGGCCGCAGCCGGTGCAATCCTCCAGGTAGACCTGCAGGGTGTAGCGCACCTCCGGGAATCCGCGCGCGCTGATCTGCGCCGACTTGAACTGCTCGGGGGCGCCTTCCAGCCGGGAGTCGTTGTAGAACTTGGTCCGGATCACACCGTGCGGGCAGACCAGCGAGCAGTTGCCGCACTGGATGCAGATGTCCGGCTCCCAGATCGGCACGGTGTCGGAGATGTTGCGCTTCTCCCATTGGGTCGTGCCGCTGGGGAAGGTGCCGTCCACCGGCAGCGCGCTGACGGGCAGCTCGTCGCCGCGGCCGGCCATCATCATGGCGGTCACGTTCTGCACGAAGTCGGGCGCCTGGGGCGGGACGACCAGCGGCATCTCCAGCTCGCTGGTCACATGCGCCGGCACCTCGACCTTGGACAGGTGGGCCAGGGTATGGTCGACCGCGTCGAAGTTCTTCTGGACGACCTCGTCGCCCTTCTTGGCGTAGGTCTTCTTGATGCTGCGCTTGATCTTGTCGATCGCCTCCTCGCGCGGCATGACGCCGGAGATCGCGAAGAAGCAGGTCTGCATGATGGTGTTGGTGCGCGAGCCCATGCCGGTCTCGCGGGCAACCTTGTTGCCGTCGATCACGTACAGCTGCAGGTTCTTGTCGACGATCTGCTGCTGCACGGTGCGCGGCAGCTGGTCCCAGACCTCGTCCGGCCCGAACGGGCTGTTCAGCAGGAGCACCGCCCCGGAGGCCGCGTATTTCAGCATGTCGGTGCGCTGGAGGAAGCTGAACTGGTGGCAGCCGATGAAGCTGGCCGACTTGATCAGGTAGGACGACCGGATCGGGTTGCGCCCGAACCGGACGTGCGACACCGTCTGCGACCCGGATTTCTTGGAGTCATAAACGAAGTAGCCCTGGGCGTAGTAATCGGGGTCATCGCCAATGATCTTGATCGAGTTCTTGTTGGCGCCGACGGTGCCGTCCGCGCCCAGCCCGAAGAACATCGCCCGGACCACGTCCTCGCCCTCGATCATGAAGGCCGGGTCGTAGTCGATGCTGGTGAACGACACGTCGTCCTTGATGCCGACCGTGAAGTGGTTTTTCGGCTTGTCCCGGGCCAGTTCGTCGTACACGGCCTTGACCATGGCCGGGTCGAACTCCTTCGACGACAGGCCGTAGCGCCCGCCGATCACCCTGGGCATGGCCGCGGTCGGCAGGGCGCCGTCGGCCGCAGCCTCGCCCAGCATGGTCATCACGTCGAGGTACATCGGCTCGCCGGTGGCGCCGGGCTCCTTGGTCCGCTCCAGCACGGCGATCGCCCGGGTCGTCTTCGGCAGGACGCGCAGGAAATGCTCCGCCGACCATGGCCGGAACAGGTGGACCTGGATGACGCCGACCTTTTCGCCGTGCGCGGCCAGGTACTCGGCCGTCTCCCGCGCCACGTCGGCGCCCGAGCCCATGATCACGATCACGCGCTCGGCGTCGGCCGCACCGTAGTAGTCGAACAGCTGGTAGTGCCGCCCGGTCAGCTCGGCGAACTTCTTCATCGCCTTCTCGACGATGCCCGGCACGGCCTTGTAATACGGGTTGGAGGCCTCGCGCTGCTGGAAATAGACGTCCGGGTTCTGCGCGGTGCCGCGGATCACCGGGTTGTCCGGGTTCAGGGCCCGCCGGCGGTGCGCGAACACCAGATCGTCGTCGATCATCGCGCGGATCTGCTCGTCCGCCAGCATGGTCAGCTTGTTGACCTCGTGCGAGGTGCGGAAGCCGTCGAAGAAGTGGATGAACGGCACCCGCGCCTCCAGCGAGGCCGCCTGGGCGATCAGCGCGTTGTCGTGGGCCTCCTGCACCGAGCTGGAGCCGAGCTGGGCAAAGCCGGTGCCGCGCACGGCCATGATGTCCTGGTGGTCGCCGAAGATCGACAGCGCGTGGCTGGCCAGCGCGCGCGCCGCGACCTGGAAGACCGCCGGGGTCAGCTCGCCGGCGATCTTGTACATGTTCGGGATCATCAGGAGCAGGCCCTGCGACGCGGTGAACGTCGTGGTCAGCGCTCCCGTCTGCAGCGAGCCGTGCACGGTGCCGGCCGCCCCCGCCTCGCTCTGCATTTCGACGACGTCGGGGATGTTGCCCCAGATGTTTGTCTTGCCCTCGCTCGCCCACTGGTCGGCCAGCTCGGCCATGGTGGACGACGGGGTGATCGGATAGATGGCACACACCTCGTTGATCTTGAAGGCCGTGTAGGCGGCCGCCTCGTTGCCTTCGAGGGTGGTGACTACAGGAGCGCCCATTTGTTCATTCCTCCGTGGCCCGGCCGGGGGGCGCCGGGCGAAACCCGGGCGGGCGTTGCCGCCCGCCTCGTCTCTCGTCATGTGATCGCCGGGGGCCGCCGCCTCCCGTCACGGCTCACGGCAGCGCCGGTTCGGGAATCATGTCGATCGCGTGGCACGGGCACTGGTCGTGGCAGATCGCGCAGCCCGTGCACAGGTCATAGTTGTACTTGTACCGCTTGCCCGGTCCCAGCTTGATGATCGCGTCCTCGGGGCAGGCCCCGAAACAGCCGTCGCACTCGAAGCAGTTGCCGCACGACAGGCAGCGCTTGGCCTCGTAGGCGGCTTCCTTCTCGCTCAGGCCATGGATGACCTCTTCGAACGTCGTGCGCCGGCGCACCAGGTCCAGGTGACCCTGCGGGCGCTGCAGGGCGTCCGTGTAGAACCACCCGTGCAGCTTGTAGAACGG
>Ga0081520_100592_pt1 | contig 12459 bp, 10 predicted proteins | sample HotLakmasection1_FD_70988 | JGI IMG/M metagenome (GOLD analysis project Ga0081520, IMG submission 70988) | Hypersaline microbial mat communities from Hot Lake, Washington, USA - Section #1 (SPADES assembly) (version 2) | ecosystem: Environmental > Aquatic > Non-marine Saline and Alkaline >... | reverse complement strand
ATTGACGCGATTGATCTGAATTTCGCCCTGGTCATCCGGTTCGCCAATCAGGTCTATCCAGTCATTCGGAAGAACACCGTCGATAATCAGCTCCTCGTCCGCGTCGTAGTAGCGTCGGGTGCTGTCGCGATAGCGGTTGAGTAAGGCCAGAGCGGCAATACCGGCTGGGGCTGTTCATTGTTGGAGCGGAAATTGAGGGTTTCTAAAATCGCTGGCACCATGCGTCGATAGTGATGCAGATAGGAGCTGCGGATACGGGTGTAGACCTTTTCCTGGTAGGTTGCACCGGTGGTCTGCTCATCGATCAAGGCTTGCAGCGTATCTGGATCTGCCACCGGGTACACCACCTCTTTGACGGCCTTGTCAGGATGCTGCAGTGAAGCGACCGCAATCTTAAGCAACAGGGACTCTTTGCGGGGCACTCGTTTGAAGGCCGCGACTAACTCCCGCTCTACTCGGCGTTCTGCATTGAGGCTGAGGCGATGCACAATCTGAACCAGCAAGGTGACTAAACTATCGATGATCTCGTGTTCGCGTTGCCAGCAGAAAGCAGCAACTAGGGTGTAGCGAATCGCTGTCGGATGTCGCCGCAACTCCCGTGGGTGTTCGGTCGAGGCGCGTCGCCGATACTGCTGCACCAGCTTCGGCGCGACCAGCGTAAAGAGACTATTGGGCAAGCCCAAGGCTCGAAGGCTTTGCAGTTTCTCAATTTCCGCTAGCAGGCTATTGAGCCCCAGGCGGCCCGGATCGGTTTTGAGATGATTGAGTTGAGACTGACGAAAGTGCCCCGTTTCATCCGTGAGGGGACTCTCAGTAGCGAGCAACGCATCTAAGTTTTCGCACGTTTTAGAAGAGAGTTGAGCCGCCATTTGACGACAGAAGTCACGCTCATGAGTGCGCGCTGCTGACCGAATCAACCGCTCCAACTGCTTCCAGGCAGGCGGTTCGATTTTGAGGTCTCGAAATCGCTGATGGACCTGTCCTTTGAGGGCTTCAAAGGACAGCCCCAATGGCAGAACTTCGTCAATCAGCCAGGTCTTCATTTGCTGCTTGTCGGACTGAGTCACTGGCCGGAAATTCAAGAATTTCCGAATCTGGACGCGGTGAGCCTTGAAGGTGACGCCTGACCATTTATATCGGCGATAGTCTTCCTCAGTTAGCTTGAGTTGTTGAGCGATGAAGTGAACGACCGCTTTGGGTACTTCAACCGGGTGCTGCGGAAACCGAGCTTCGACTTGAAAGAACTTCAGCAAAACGGCAAACCCTAAGCGATTAGAGGGATTGGCATTCGTCACGTCTTCAGGTAGAAGAGCCATCTCTGCTGGTATCAAGATGAATTGCTCAATCAGTTCTTCCGGTTCCCACTGTCGTTTCATGATGCTCCTCACGGTTAGCTTGCGCTAAACATATCAGTGAGAAATTTCGGGGCAGACCAATACAAACAAACTAAATTGACCCAAATCGCAGCTTCGCTACTTTGGGGCCATTTAGACGGAATCCAGGACCACTCTAAGGCGGTCGTCGATGATGCCGTCCCTGAGTCATCAGGCTGGGGTATCGGCACCGCTAACCAGGTGCTGCGAGTCGTGCGATGTTGACGGATAAAGTGAATAGCGGCCTCCAGTTGCTGATCCTGAGTGCTGGAATGCAGCGGCACAACGTCGAGGAAGCGGAATAAGGTGGCTCGATGGCTCTTGTAAAAGCGTTGCAGGAACGGCAGGTAATTATTGTCGGCATAAGCCATATGGGCATCACAGTGTTCCAGTAAGGTCTCAGCTTGAGGGCCTAAGACCGTTTCGATACCGGCTAACCGTTCTGCCACGGAGCCTTCCTGTTGGTACGCGACGATGACTTCCCGCAACGTCGTCACCAGGGTATCTGTCCGCTTTTGAGTCTCTTGACGATATTGCACCAGTGCCTCGCGAGCGTTATGGTGCATCTTTCGCAGTCGTTTGATCAACATCTCGGCCAAGTCATCCAAGGTCCGCGCATGTTGCACCGACAAGAGGGCTGCTGCCAGGGTGTACCGCTTGTGGGAAGCCATCTCCCGCATCTGATTGGCACTCAAGGTTTGCGCTTCCGCCGCAAACTGTTTCAGCTTCACCCATGGCAGCGCCTTCAGGGCACCAGTAGCGATCTGCCAGTCCTGTAACCAGTGGAGTCGTTCCACCAGGGTGTTCAGATGGCTCAGCATCGGCTTGCCCGGTTCTTGTTTCAAACGATTCCACAGCGTGGTTGCAGCCTCCTCCTGGATAAAGAGCCGATTCAACTTCAGGTAATCGTCGGTGCTCAGGGCGGCATCAACTTGCTGATAAAACCCTTGTGTCACGGCGGTCCTCACCTGAAAGGCCGCGCGCTGCAAAGTGCTGAAGGCGGGCAATTCAAACTTTGCTTTGACCAGTTCTTCAATGGCGACATTAATCAGGTCAGCCAGGTCATGTTTGGTCTGAGCAGCGGCCGTTATCGACTCCACCATGACGGCTTGGGCTGCATCTCCATAGGCGGTTACGCCCAGGTAATCCCGAATCACTTTCAGATGGCGGCGACGACTACCGGAGCGGTCATAGTTTTCCAGGGCTGCCGCCGAGACGGAGACTGCCGCTGTCGTGCTGATGTGCCGAATAATGCTCGCTGGGATATCCTTCATCAGTACCGGATAACCCAGTCGCTGAAAGGTTTTCAAGAGTAGCAGAAAGGCGACTTTAGTCACCCGGCTGCGGGTAATCCCTTCGGCTAACACCACCTCTTCTTCGGAAGGGGTGTAGACGGTCATCAGCGCTTTGGTAGTGAGTTGGTGTTTGAGTCGGGGGTAGGCGGTATCCTGAATGCTGGTCATGACCTGGTTGCTGAGGAGATTGCCCAATCAGCATGTGGGATAGTGGCCCCTCTGTCGTTAGGGTTGATTGATAAGCATTGATGATGGTTGAAAGGGGCACTAAAAGTTGCCCGACACGCAACTATTCAACGACAGCATCAGAGGTAGAACCCCACTTTTTTGGGCAAAGAATTTCCTGAGCGCAATTTGGTTCAAAATTTAGGCCAACACTGGTCCAAAGCGTCGATCAAGCCGATTTCGCTAGATAAGGCCAACTGATGATTGAGGTGTTTGGGGGCGCTCATTCACCAGCAATTGTGAGGGGAGGTTTTGCACCGCAGATGAGGCTCAAGTGAACGTGTCAAACTGCAGAAACTGACTAAATTGAAGCCTGGAAGGTATGATATGCAAGCTTTTCAGGAGATGTGGCCCATTTTTACACGAATCGGTGCCATACCCGACGGTGGCGCACCTGGACCAGCAGCCGCACAACCAAGACCCCAGTAATCTCAGGGCGCTCTGCACCGTTTGTCACCTGCAGTTCGACAGTCGCTTTCGGGCGAAGCAACGACGGCTCAAGGCGGAGTTCTTTGGGCAGCTCTCCATTGACGATGCCTGGCAGGAGGGACTACAGCTTTCACTATTGCCCCAGGCGGTAGCGCCGTTTAGCATGCCACGTCAGGGTGAGGCTCCGGCAGAAGGCCAGGGGCTGCGTATACCAAAATCATCTGCGCGAGATTAGACAAGCCGCGTTGGCGTAGCCACTCCAGCGGAGTATCGCGCTCGTCAGACCCGTCTCCGTCAATAGTCAGGAAGCCAGGAGCATATTGCTATGCTCCCGCTCCCTCAGGACGCAATTTCCGGCTTTTCGCCGCAAAACAGAACGGCTGAGGATTCCCCTTGTCGACCTAGCCTTTTGTCAGCACCAGGGTTGCAGGTTGCCGCCGCCGTTTCAGCAGCTTATAGCCCACGAGTACGCTACCAATGCCGACTAACGCCACTTCAAAGCCCGGTTCAGGAATGGGTTCGTACTCAAACTCTTCCCCTGCCAGTGCTGGTGTTAGGGTTGGAGACTTCCGGAACTGAGTGGCCTGCTCAAAGGAGTAAGCCAATCCCAGCAGGGTTGCTTCATCATAGGGACGTCCTGTAAAAGACAGGGTGAAGGGCAAATTTTGACTGCCGAACCCACCCGGAACGGTCACGTCCGGCAGTCCAGTAGAACTGGCAAATAAAGCCTGTCGAGAGGGCGGATTACCCGGCGGATCAATAAAGGTGGGGTCGGTAACCCCCCTGGCCGGACGGGCAAAGGTATCAACTGTAGGGAACAGGAATGCATTGAGATTCAGGGAATCTAATTTTTCGATGAGGGTGTTGCGCAGGAAGGGGGCAATCACTTCAGCTACTTCCAGATAGTCGGCGTCTTCGGTTTCCCCTTCTGAGGCTGCAAATCGCAGGGTGCCGATGATGCTAGAGGGCGTCTCGGATTCGGCAATCTCTGGAGACTCTAGTACCGCAATAAGTTCTTCTAGGGTCTTAGGATATTTCGGGCCAAGGGTGGCCAGATACTCTTCTAGATAGATTTCCTGTTCAACGGCGATCGCCGTGCCATACACCCCACTTAAGGTGCGGAGGAAATCATCTTCAAAAGAGATTTCAAAGATTTCTGCCCCCAGCCCTTTCATTACCTCAAGGGACTTTTCCGTCAGGGCTGTGATTTCTGGGTCAACGCCATTCTCTAAACCCAGGTAGTTAGTCACGACCCCTAAGCGCGCCCCATTCAAAGCATCTTTGGCTAAGAACTGAGTGTAATCGTCGTAAAACTTGTCTAGCTCCACCGGGGGAGCGGCGATCGGTGTTTGAATGCCGGGGTTATTGGGATCAAACTCGGCCATCACGCTAAGGGCGAACGCCGCATCCTCGACTGAACGGGCCATCGGGCCAATCATGTCGCGCGACAGCACGAACGGAATGATGCCATCGAGACTTAACAAACCTCGCGTCGGTCGCACACACACTAAGCCTTGGAAGGAACAGGGGGTGCGGATGGAGCCGCCGGTGTCGCTGCCCGTACCAAAGGTGGCAAAGCTCGAGGCGATCGCGGCTCCGGTACCGCCGCTTGACCCGCCTGATTGACGCAGCAAATTATACGGGTTAAACGTCTGGCCACCGAGGGAACTATAGCCCGAACCGGAAATGGCAAACTCGTCCATTTCAGCTTTGCCAAAGATGATGGCTCCGGCATCGCGTAGCAAATCTACCACAAACGCATCATCGGGTGGCACTGAACCCACCAGGGCCGCTGAGCCACCCGTTGTAGGGATATCGAACGTATCGTGATTGTCTTTAAATAGAATAGGAATGCCGTGAAGGGGACTGCGGGGGCCTGTCGTTTGACGTTCTAAATCTAGGGCTCTGGCAATTTCTAGCGCACTGGGGTTGGTGGTAATGACCGAGTTGATGGCGGGGCCAACATCGTCGTAGGCGGCAATGCGGTTGAGGTATAAATTCACCAACTGCTCGGAAGTTAAAGCCCCATTATCGAAGGCTTTGTTGATGTCGGTAATGGTGGCATCTTGCAAGCTGAAAGACGCCGCGACCGCCGCCTCAGCCGTGACCACCGCCAGCGATGCTAGAGCTGCGGATAAACTAGCAACCGTTTTGAGCATGGTAGAAACTCCTTTCCTTATAACTTCAAGAAACACAGCAAACGGGCTAACCAGCGATCCCTGCAACCGTGCAAGGGTCAGCTGTGGGGCTAGCCTGTATCACCTTCTCGAGCTTGGCTAAAGCCCTGCTCTCTGGATGATTGAAGTAGGACAAAGCCAACTCCAAGGAAAGAAACACCTACTGAAACCAGCAGTGCCATGGGAAAGCCCTCATACATTGTTTTGAAGTTTGGAATAGAAAACCTGCTTGGGTTTTGGGCATCAGCGCCATTCAACCCTTGATTGCAGGTAGGCAGAATGACATCGATCGCGAGCTGGCCTAAACCAGTTGAGCTTTCTTGCGTAAGAAGCACAAGGTGCCCCCGACAAAAACAAATAGGGCAGCAGTTGTACCCGGTTCAGGGATTTTTTCGCCTGCTAGCTGAGGCGTCGTGTCGGGTGGACGACGGAAGCCCGTACCTTGTTCAAAGGCGTAGGTAAGCTTGAGCAGGGTGGGTTCATCATAGGCCCGTCCCAAAAACTCTAGACCCACCGGCAAGCCATCTTCAGTAAATCCAGCCGGGACCGTAATGGCCGGAAATCCGGAAAACGGACTCAAGCGGTTGCCCGCCCCAGAGGCTAAACCTTGACCCAAAATATTGGGAGGACTGGCGACGGAAGGATAGATTAACGCATCGTATCCCGTCAGGGCTGCCAACAAAGCGGTTTGAGTCAGGACGGGGCGTTCGGTGATGATGCGGAGATATTCGGGATCCTCTTCTGGGGCGGGGCGCTCGTTACGGGAAATATAAGCGCCTTCGAAGGCTTCTAAGTAGAGGCCGCTATCGATAATATCTCCCAGGTTTCTGACGCCGGAAGGCGGTACCGGACGATCAGCTAAGTAGTTATTGAGATCACGCTTGAATTCGAAAGAACTCAAGCTCGGAAACGAGAGGATTTCACTCAGGTTAGGAATCGTGACGTCTTCAACATCAGCTCCCAACGCCATCAAAGAATCAATCGCGCTGTTGATGACCGCTGTTGTTTTGGCGCTTTCGGGATTCGAGTCGAGACCAAACACATCGCGCACGACGCCAATTCTGGCTCCCTGTAAGCCATCGGGGTTAAGAAAGGCCGTATAATCCTCCGGAATGTTGCCTTCGCTGCCTGCCGTAGCGGGATCTTCTGGATCGAAACCCACGGTGGCGTTTAGCGCTAAGGCCGCATCTTTGACGGTGCGAGTCATGGAGCCACCGACATCCTGGGTCAGGGCGAGGGGCACGATGCCAGAACGGCTCGATAGCCCAATGGTCGGGCGGACCCCAACCAAACTGTTAAACGATGAAGGGACCCGAATGGAACCGCCGGTGTCGGTACCAAAGCCTAAAACGCCAAAGTTAGCGGCGATCGCCGCTCCTGTACCACCGCTAGAGCCGCCGGCATTACGAATCGGATCATAGGGATTCACCGTAGTGCCCCCGAGTGAACTCGTGCTGGTGAACGCAAAGGCAAATTCCGAAAGATTTGCCTTTGCCAGAATGAGGGCTCCCGCCTCCCGTAGTCCCGAAACCTGGAAGGCATCTTCACCCGTGAAAAAGCCCTCCAAGGCTAAAGCGCCGGCCGTTGTCGGCATATCGAAAGTATCAAAGTTATCTTTCAAAATGACAGGTACACAGTGCAGGGAACCGACTGGACCGGCAGTCATATAGGCTGCATCCAGTTCCGCCGCAATACTGAGAGCATTTGGGTTAGTGGCAATAATGGCATTCAGCGTCGGCCCCTGGTCGTCATAAGCATTAATGCGGTTCAGGTATAGCTGCGTGATCTCGGTACAGGTCACAGCGCCAGAACTCAGTCCCTGCTGGATGCTGTCAACCGTTGCTTCGCCAAGATTGAACTTTGCGATCGCCGCCTCAATGCCTCCTAGTAAGACTGTGACGGGCAAAGCCGTGCAAAAAATAACCGTTTTTGCGAGGTGATTCATGGTGGATACCGCTCGGTAGTGCAGGGGCCAAACAGGCGGTTTAGTTCGATGCTATTGCCGTACCTGTGTCTAGGAAGGTAACAAGTGTTTTTTTGTCAAGAATGTTTTTACTGATACGGAGATCACTGACCTTCATATAGTCTTTGCAGAAAGACCACTCTTTATGAGGTTGAAATGAAGCAAATGTCAGCGCTTCATGAAAACTTAACTAAAAGGGGTGTGCCGGATACAACGGCCCACGGCCTTGCCATACCTACTGTTATCTACTTCAAAAACCAGATTATCGACCAGCGCTGTTACCTTCAGCTCCTGACCATCGGTGGTCTGCCCTATCCATCCCGACTCGGTAGTCACTGCTTCGGCTCGGCTCAAGGATACAGTTTCGACCCATGTTTCGTAGTGCGGGCCGCTATAGATTTGCAAATCAAACGTTGATGCGAGTGTATCCAAATCATTGGCGATATAAGACCGCTGATCACCTGCAGCTTCGCACTGCCAGAGAATCGGTTCTTCAATTGCCATGGGAGTGCCATTAAATATGAACAACCCGAGTAATCCGCTCACGCTTAGTTTTACTAACACTGATTTCGTTGCTCGCAACTGTTACTTAACAACTTTAATAAAGCACTCTCACTCAGATCCGACCTATTCCCCGCGCCATGCCGATACCTTGATGAGGACAATTTGGCCGGAGCGCTCTCGCTTTAGTTAAGAACATTCAAATGTTGCGGGTGGCCTTACATTGCCTAAGAGGGTGTTTTAAAAGTCTTCTGGACTGTATTTGACTACCTGAACTACCCAGAAGCTCCTACCGTGGAATGGGCATTTGAGCCCTTCCTGAAATGGACCGGGGTAGCCTCTGTCACACAAAACAACCCTTTTTAAACAGCCTCTAACCCACATCGGAGATGAAGGTGGGGTTCTAGTGAGATTCGCTATGCCCTAGTTTCTCATTGACTAGTTTCCACTAGATGCTCTGTGCGGCAGCAACAAACTCATGCCGATGAAGAAAGACTCTGATCTCATGAGACCGGAGCCTCTGGGTGCAGATGATTGACTCTCGCGGAGTTCGGGCACCAAGCTTCCATAAAGCCCCCTCAACGAACAAGCGTCAAGGGGGGGAGTATGTGAGGAATCGGACGTCGTTGGCGAGCAGGTGGATGGCTTAAGCGATGGCGTCTTTCTCCAGGTTCTCGCGGCGCAGCTCATCGAAATCAACTGCATCTTTGTCCAGGTTTTCGCGGCGCAGTTCATCAAAGTCGATGCCTTTGACTTGGATTTCAGTCACGGCGTCTTTCTCAAGATTCTCCCGGCGCAGCTCGTCGAAGTTGACCGCGCCTTTGTTGAGGTTTTCTTGGCGCAGTTCGTCAAAGTTGGGAGCAGCGGAGGCAGTGGGGGCCACGGCGATCGCAGCCGCAGTCAGAACAGTGAGGGCAAATGCAATGCGTTTCATGGGGGTGAACTCCTTTGTCGCTGGGCGACTGAATCATCTTGAGTTCTATAGTGGAGCCCGTCCCTGAGCCCGCCCTGACTGCTAAATAAGCTGACCTTAATCACTGCCTGAGAAGTCTGAGCGATCGCTAACCCGGACCTGAGTGCCGGTGAGCCCCATCACAAAGCCCCCAACCAGTTCCCCTCAAACGCCAAAAGCGCCCTCCCCTCGGGGAGAGCGCTTTTGATTAGAAGCTCAGTTTAGCTAAACACTTCGGACTAACCGATGATTTCGGGAGCCTCAGCCGCTGCCAAGTCGAGGGGGAAGTTGTGAGCGTTGCGCTCGTGCATCACTTCCATACCCAGGTTGGCCCGGTTAATCACGTCCGCCCAGGTGCCGATGACGCGACCCTGAGAGTCGAGCACCGACTGGTTGAAGTTGAAACCGTTCAGGTTAAACGCCATGGTGCTGATGCCCAGAGCGGTGAACCAGATGCCGATGACCGGCCATGCACCCAAGAAGAAGTGCAAAGAACGAGAGTTGTTGAAGCTCGCGTATTGGAAGATCAACCGACCGAAGTAGCCGTGGGCTGCCACGATGTTGTAGGTCTCTTCTTCCTGGCCAAACTTGTAGCCGTAGTTCTGAGACTCGGTCTCGGTAGTTTCCCGCACTAAGGAGGAGGTCACCAAGGAACCGTGCATCGCGGAGAACAAGGAACCGCCGAAGACTGCCGCCACCCCCAACATGTGGAAGGGGTGCATCAGGATGTTGTGCTCTGCTTGGAACACCAACATGAAGTTGAAGGTACCCGAGATGCCCAGAGGCATGCCGTCCGAGAAGGAACCCTGACCTAAGGGATAGATCAAGAACACAGCGGAAGCAGCAGCGACCGGTGCCGAGTAAGCGACACAGATCCAGGGACGCATGCCCAAGCGGTAGCTCAGTTCCCATTCCCGACCCATGTAGCAGAAGACGCCAATGAGGAAGTGGAAGATGACGAACTGGTAAGGGCCACCGTTGTACAGCCACTCATCGAGGGAAGCGGCTTCCCAGATGGGGTAGAAGTGCAAGCCAATGGCGTTAGAGGAAGGCACCACCGCACCGGAGATGATGTTGTTGCCATACATCAGAGAGCCAGCGACGGGCTCACGGATGCCGTCGATGTCGACGGGGGGAGCGGCGATGAACGCAATCACGAAGCAGGTAGTGGCTGCCAGCAGAGTGGGGATCATCAACACGCCGAACCAGCCCACATACAGGCGGTTTTCGGTGCTGGTCACCCACTGGCAGAACTGTTCCCAGAGGGAAGCAGACCGTTGTTGTTGGAGTGTAGTGGTCATTAATAAAAATGAGTGCGAGTTTACAAATGCCTCTGTCCACAGGGGACAACGAGGCGAAGTAGTTATGTATGCCACTAAATTAACCAATTTGTAACGGAATGTAAAGCGTCATTCGATAGGCTTTGCTGATATTGATTCACTCGGCGCGACAAAAAAGCCCCCTCACCGCAGTGAAGAGGCTGGTCTGACTTGAGTTGAGCAGGAGGAAAGAAGAAGGTCGTTTAGCGGCTGTAGCGCACACCGCGATAGGTCAGTTCGGCGCTGGGTTGGCGCATCGCGGCGGCGACCTGTTTGCGGGTGTACTGCTGGCCGAGGAAGGTGGCGGTTTCGCTGGTTTCCAGCGCTTCGATGGGGGTGACGGTGGCTTCGTAGGATTGGCCGAGGAAGGAGAGTTTCATGGGGGCAAGGCTCTGGGTTGGGTTTGCTGTTGATAGAAACAGCCGCTGCCGGCAAGCTTGCTGGCCGAAAAGTGTGTCCTTGCTCACTGGCAGCTGTGACCTCGCTCCAGCAGCAAAAAGCCCGCCATCGGCTGTCGCGTCCGGTGGTGGGCTCAACCGTTCTGTTAGGAGTGCATCTACGCAATGAGTTGCTGAAGATAGAGTGCCCAAATAAAAAGCCCCTGGCGCGTGACCAGAGGCTTCGTTGGCAGATATTGGCCGTGATTCTAGCGGTTAGTTGGCCAAGTGCTCATTGAGACAATCAATGGCAGTATCAATGCCAGCAGCAGCGGTCTGCACGTTGGGGTCTTGCAGGCCCTCAGCGAGACAGTGCTCCAGGTAGCCCAGCTCGATGACCAGGCGTTGGGCGATCGCTCTCAGGCGGCGTTGATGGTTGGTTTGAGTGGTGGTGGTCAGGGTGCTGGAGTTCATGGCATAATCCTCGGCAGTTCGGCGTTACTGCTGTGATATCGCGTCACCGCTTGTTGCAGCTAGACCCAAATTCTCAACAGGTGAGGTGTTGCACAGGCGTGATTCACCTCTGGTGAGGCTACGCCAACGTGCAACGGGAGGACTCTGATCTCGCCCTTGACCTAGCCCACAATGTTGCGGATTGAGGCACAGTGCTAACAAACATGGCATAAGTATTTTTACTTAATGGATAAGTTTTAAGATCGTCCTGTAAGACCTCTAAGGCAAGGAGGGGTTATGAGCAGCACAAGGTGGCTTAATGACACTGGTTTTAAGCTTTGTACCTGCAACACTAGGTTAAATGACCTTTATCCGTCGAAAACATCGACAAGAACAGATAGCCACTGTTCGGCCTGTGGTGGGAAACTGACCTACGAGCGTTGCACCACCTGTCATGGCACTGGAGATGGTAGATGCGTCGTATGTCATGGCATCATCCCGCATGGTTGTTTCGCCTGCGGAGGAACTGGATTCGCTTCTACCCATGACTGTCCTAAGCTCTCCAAGACGTCCGTTAAATTTGACCTCGGCGGCATTTACCAGCCGCCTATACGAGTCCCTGAAAACCCGATCGATATACCCATTACTATCCCCATACGATGTTCTGCGTGTGAGGGCACGGGGAAGGTCTTGAATCCTACATTGGGTTATTCAATTGATTGCGCGATGTGTAAGGGCACAGGCTGGCGCAACCAAAAAGAAATTGGCACAGACGGCAGTGACGGTGGGAGTGGTTGGGCTTGGTTGATCGGTGGCCTTGTGCTTCTGGGATTATTCCTCGCTTAGTGGATTAAACGATGTAGACCGTCATCAGTTCTGCAGTAATTCATGATCTGCAGTAATTCATGACTTTTTAAGCTGTCTAGGCAGCGTCAAGAATTGGTTGCCAGACTCTGTTTCAAGGCGTGAATTGTCGTTTCAATCAGACATGGGGGATGAAGCAACTGGGCAGAACCGACAGTATCGTAGCAGAGCGTCTTTTCATGAGGCTTGACGGCCCGATCGCACTCCCCCTCACTATCATTGAGAACAGTCGTTTGCGCCCCCGCCGCTGCCCATGAACGCCGTCGAGATCGAAGAAGCCGTTTCCCAGCTTGCCGAAGCCCCCTTTGACGCTGACGAGTTTCCCTTTGCCTTTCTCGAAGCGTTTGGCAACAAGGCGACGACGATCAAGAAGCTCAAGAGCCCCAAGGGCAGCTCTAACCAGTCGGATTTGGGGGGGGTGCTTCAGCGCAGCAACATTCACATCAAGGTGTGCCCGGAAGGGGCGGTGGCGGACACGCTGACGGCGTTGCGGGAGAGTCCGGCGACCAGCAAGTACAAGGCGAAGTTTAT
>Ga0081520_100586_pt1 | contig 12609 bp, 13 predicted proteins | sample HotLakmasection1_FD_70988 | JGI IMG/M metagenome (GOLD analysis project Ga0081520, IMG submission 70988) | Hypersaline microbial mat communities from Hot Lake, Washington, USA - Section #1 (SPADES assembly) (version 2) | ecosystem: Environmental > Aquatic > Non-marine Saline and Alkaline >... | reverse complement strand
TTTACGATTGAGTCCTGTCATTGCCCGTAACAGACGGTCATCCCGGAAAATGCGTTCTAAGTTCAGCATGGGTAAAGCAGCAACCAACTGCTGATGATTATCCCTTATTTCCCAACAGGTCTAATGCCTGACGCCCCATAATAAGGATATTCTCCCTGTTTCACTGCGCGATCTGCTTGTTTGAGAGGAACCCTTTTCGAGTCTTTGTTATCAACAACTTCCCCAATAGGAACTACAGGCCATCGAGAATCGAAACTCATCCTAATATCTCCTCCAACACATCCAAATTCTTTTGGATGACCACCTCAAACTTATAGGCTTGCATTTAATACCTGCCCCGCCGTCAGTCCCTTCTCACTCGCCATCTCCCTCAGCAACGGCGAACCAATCACCGCATCCCCCTCAAACACCGCTTCCTCATACAGCCCCTCCACCAGATTCAGCACCGTCACCCGTTGGGCGATGGGGTCTACAATCCAATATTCGGCAACCTCCCGCGCCTGGTATTGAGCACGTTTGTAGCGATAATCGCGGTCAACATTCTTCTTCCCCGGCGACACCACCTCCACCACCAGACGCGGGGGCGGCATATCCATCGTGATAGTGGAGCGGCTGGCTGCGGCTAAGGCTGCCGCCGACTCCTCCGACAGCACCATGAGATCGGGCAGGCGCACCGTCACCCGTGACCCGCTGACCGCGATTTCCGTTTTCATTCGCAGGCGATCGTGGGGAATGCCCTGCTGCAAAAAATAGGCAAACAAAAACGAGGCAATTCTTAGATTGAGGTCGCTTTCGGGTGGCATGGCGACGGGTTCCCCATTCTCCAGCTCATAAAGGGCATCGAGGTCTTCGGTGTAGGCAAAAAAGTCTTCCAGACTCATGGGGGCTGTTGCAATGGTCATCGTTCCAGGTCTCCCAAACGCAGCCGTGCCGTCTTCTCCATTATCCCAACATCGCCTCCAACGCATCCAAATCCTTGCGGATGTCGTCTTCCAGATCCCGCAGTCGCTGCAAAATCACCTTGGGCGGGTCGTATTGCACCTCCTCATACTCAATCTCCTTGTAGCGGTTAATCGACAGATCATAGGCATTCGCCGCAATCTCCTCTCGCGGCACAAAAAACGCCTTCGCTGTGCGGTTCGTATCCTTCGCCGCATCCCGCCCCTGCCAACGCTGGAGAATGTCGGGGATGTCGTTTGTCTCCACAGGCTGGCGCTTGTCATCCAGCGAAAAGCCATCTGCTTCCATGTCATAGAACCAGACAAAATCCGTCCCCTCCCGCTGCACCCCCACCTTTGTAAACAGCAAGATCGCCGTCGAAACCCCCGCATAGGGCTTAAACACCCCCGACGGCATCGAGATCACCCCATCCAGCTTGTGCTCCTCCACCAAAATCTGGCGGAGATCCTTATGCGCCTTCGACGAGCCAAACAGCACTCCATCTGGCACAATCACCGCGCCCCGTCCGCCCTTCTTCAGTAGCCGCAAAAACAGCGCGATAAACAGCAGCTCCGTCTTTGTGGTGGAGATAATTTTGCTCAGGTCTTTGGCAACCGTAGACTTATCCAGCGATCCCTTAAACGGCGGATTCGCCAAAATCATCGTAAAGGCTTCCTCCACCCCCGCATGGTCTTCTGAAAGGGAGTCTCGCGCCTCGATCTTCGGGTCTTCGATGCCATGCAGCATCAGGTTCATGCTACCGATCCGCAACATCGTCGCATCAAAATCAAACCCATGAAACATCTCGCTGTTGAAATGCTCCCGATTGCCAGGGGCATTCAGCACCGTTTGCCCCTCGCTGTCCTGCAGTTCCCGCAAATACTCCGCCGCCGCCACCAAAAAGCCCCCCGTCCCACAAGCCGGGTCGCAAATCATCTCGCGCGGTCCCGGAGCCAGCAGCTCCACCATCATCTTGATAATGTGGCGTGGTGTGCGAAACTGCCCATTCGTGCCCGCCGTGCTCAACTTCGACAGCATGTACTCATAGAGGTCGCCCTTCGTGTCGCGATCCTCCATCGGGATCTGCTCAATCTGCTGCACCACACTCGCCAGCAGCGCCGGAGATGCGATCATAAACGTTGCATCCTTCATGTGTCGGGCATAGGCACTTTCCGTCGAAAAGTTTCCCATATCCTTGATAAACGGGAACGCCTCATCCCGCACAATCCGCAGCATCTCCTCCGAGTCATCCAAATTCTTGAAATGCGACCAGCGAATCCGCTGTTGCCCCGCTCCAAACGTCGGGTTCTGCACCGCCCGGTTGAGCCGCTGCGCCTTCTTCTCCTTCGCCAACTCCAGGTCATCCAACCGCTTGATAAACAGCAGATACGAGATCTGCTCAATCACCGACAGGGGATTGCTGATGCCGTTGTTCCAAAACGTCGTCCAGAGCTTATCAACTTTAGATTTCAGGTCGCCCGTGATCATGCCGCACGCTTTCATAGAGAAGGTACCTGACAGGATACCCGCAAGCCACCCCAAGCGGCACATCTTTGAAGGAGGGGAGCCCCCGGCTATGCTTGCAGTTAGAGCGGGTCGCAATTCAACACCGTCAGCCTTCCGCAAAACCTGTGTAGCCAAGGAGGACTAGATTCCATGTCCCTCGCAGACTTCGAGACGCAAGTCCGTCTCTTCGAAGCTCTGCCTCGACGAATCCAGTCTGCCCTGGTTGGCTACGCCAATGCGGCAAAGCTGCCACCCGCTGCCGTCGTCGAGTTTACGCTCGTTCACTTTCTAGACCTGTATGCCATCGACAATGACCAACCAGCCAATGCCAAGGCTTTAACAGATAGTGACAGCGTCCTTGCTGCCCTACCGTTCCACATACGGGAGGCGATCGCTGATTATTCTGCGCGGAACAAGATGCCCGCTGAGTTTGTGATGGAATTAGCGATCGCCCACTTCCTCGACCCCGATTCTGTGACCTTCGATGATTGCCAGGTCGAACTCCAACGAGAACGCATCGATCAACTCGTTAGTTGCTATGGCGCACAGCAAATTTCGGCTGTTTAATCAGAGCGATTGCCACGAAACGGGCATAGGGTACATAATTTGAAACCCTTGTCAGCTAAGGCGTGAGGGGTAGCTGGCTTGAATTAACAACTCTTGGAGCATCTTTGCTGACTATTCATTTCGTAGATCCAAAGATTGTGAACACACTGTGTTCACAATTGAACTGGTTCCCTGAGTCTGCTCATTGCCACATCTTTTCGATATAGCGGTGCTTTTGTCGTGCCTTTTTGATGCGATCGCCCCTGTTGTTGTTCGTGTGATGGGAGAAAGTTGAAGAAGAAGAGGAAGGATTTTCATTTGAAGCTGTGGCGCGCGCGCTTCCTTCCTGTCCAAAAACAGCCCTCCCAAAAATTAAGCAAGGTGTAAAAAATTAAGCAATCTAAGTATGTTTACTGATTTCCTTCGCTAGATCCTCTTGAAGACAGATGAAGACAGAAACCTGGTTTGCTGCCGGTTTTTTTAAGTTCCAAGGAGGTGCCGATCCTCCGAACAACTATGCAGCAACATTAGCAACGATTTTTTCCCAGGGATCGTTATTCCATTCTGTAAGCCCAAAAGAATATTTGCCGATTTTTTTCAAGTTCCAAGACAGCCCAAGTCTATGTAAGGCAAGTATTTGAATCTGGTTTTGCCCGCTTCTTTGCACTCACGTCCCACCAGCTTCTACTTCACCAGCGTCACCTGATCCTAGTTCTCCTGAACGCCTTGATATAGATACGATAGAGCTAGAAAGAAGGTTCCATCCTCAGCCTGATCTTAGTTCTTGTTTGCCTGATCCTAGTTCTTGTTTGCCTGATCCTAGTTCTTCTGAAAGCCTTGATATGAATACGTTTGGCACAGAAATACCGATCCGTCTTCACCGATCCGTCTTCAGCCTGATCCTAGTTCTTGCTCGCCTGATCCTAGTTCTCAAAAAAAACGGGTTGAAAGCCTTTCCGCGTAAGGGTTTTAACCGTAAACGACTTCGCTTGACACTGGAGCTGTCTTTTTAGGACCTAATACTTGCTGTAGATCTCTTTTTATTTTAAAGACCCAAGGAAGTACAGGAAGTACAGGGAGATCTACGGCAAGTCAAGATCTAGATCCCGTGTCGCGAAAAAAAGTCGAGGGCAGGGTTCAAGATCGCTTCCAGGATCATGGTTTTGTGGTTTGCCATTTAGGCTTCTGGGAAAAAAATTGGATGCTGTCCCAAATCGCCGAAAAATTGGGAAATCACGACCCTGGAAGCTGCAAGCCAGAAATTTGGCATCCCACGCCTGATCGGTTAACAGATTGTCGACCAGAGCCTAGATTGCCTGAGAGCTCACTTTCTGCCCCTTCAAGGCTACTTTTACCTGTTTCAGGTGCATCCTACCTAAATAGGTTTTGAGTGGCCTTTACGGGGCAGGAAGTGTATTTTCTGGATCTGAAGTTCAGAATCTAGGATTTTAAGTAAGCGGTAGCAGGACGGGTGAAGTGTAGATTCCGTCCACTCATGGGTCGGTTGCTCGGCCTCAGCCGCACTGCGGCTATCACCATCACGACCTCCTTGCTTGTCGTGCTCCAACCCCTTGAAGTCGTCGTCGATCGTCGGCTGTTTGGCCTTATTCTCCTCGGCGGCCCTGTACTGAGCCACCACTTTCCATGTTTCCCGGAGAAAGGTAGTCTTCAAAGCATTTTCCCAAGCGATCGCCATTTCGAGGCGATCGGTCGATTTGTTTACCTTCGGCTTGGACTGCGTCCACCGCTCGTAAAGAGCGAGGAACTGATCCGGCAGCGTCTTGGGCAATGCCCCCTTAATTTCCAGTTCCAGTGCCCGATTGCAGGTATCGGGTTTTGGCCCTGCTCCGGGCTGAAGTTTTTCGTTTTTTTCGTTTTGACACGGGATCTGTATTTAGATCTTGACTTTCTGGGTTAGCTAGTGTATTTTCTTGATCTTTAAATTTATAGAACCTATAGGAGTATTAAGGTTTAAAAAGACATATCCCGTGTCAATTTGAGCTGGGCACGGTTCAAACCCTTGTTCAGCAAGGGTTTCAGTGCCCTTTTTTGGAGAACTAGGATCAGGCTGTATAGAACTAGGATCAGGCTGAGCTGGGCACGGTTCAAACCCTTGTTCAGCAAGGGTTTGAATGTCCTTTTTCGGAGAACTAGGATCAGGCTGTATAGAACTAGGATCAGGCTGAGCATTTTACTGCCCTAATGTATGCCTGGAGCGGGCTTGAGTAGAACTAGGATCAGGCTGGCTCGGAGAACTAGGACTAGGCGCAAGGTTTAATGTCCAGTTGTCACAGATAATTATGGGTTCAGAGGTATTACTACCTATAACTCTGGTGTCTTAAGGGGCGACAGTCAGGCTTTTCCACAAGGCAAAACTTTTGGCCGTAAGACTAATTCAGGTTACTGGTTGAGCAGATGGACTACCACAAGAAATCTGTAAGAATTAATACAAGTGGATTTCCTGGTACTGCTTAGTTAACAGTTTTCTGCGATGACTGCAATTTGAGGAATGATGCTGACTAATGCACCCTTCTTCACAGCAACCCAGGATTCTGCTCCGCCCAAGCGATCGCCTCCGCCATCAGAATTGGGTCACCAGACTCCAACCACTGCTGCATCTTTTCGATGTACTGCTGTTGTTGTCGTTCCTTCTTGATGCGATCGCGCTGTTCCCACGCCTCCTGCCGCGCTGCCTGCTGCACGGCATTGAAGATCGAGAGCTGTTCTGGCGGAACATTACACCCTGGCTGTGGAGAATTTTTCTTCAGATCGCTGGAATCCTTGCCCTGTGGTGTATTACACCCAGTTGAGGCTAATAAGCTTTTGGGGGGCTGGGTGGAATCTCTTGAAGATTCCACCCGCCCACTCCGGATCGCCGAATTCGCGCCAAAGTTTTCCACAGGCTGACCGTTTTCCTCCTCCACTTCCAGCCTCAGATGTTCTGGGTGCCAGAGGTCGCGGTGGCGGTAGAGGGTGTTGCCACTGATCTTCATTGCCGAGAGTGCTTTGAATCGTTCTGTTGTTGTGGCAGGTAAGGTGTTGGAGTTCAGCATCTGGGCGATCGCCTGGCTGATCTTCTCCCGCGCCGCCTGCTGCTGCCTTTCATTCCAACTGGGTTCACTCGTTTCCTCTGTCTCCTCCTGCCCAGCCGATAGCGTGCTCAGGCGGCTGCTCTTGGCTCCGTAATGGAAGTAGCGACTGCTCTCAATGCACCGTGCCCAGTCTTCCGCTCGCTTGGCAATCTCGTGCTTGTGCCGACACCACTCCTCATATCCCGGCAATGCCGTCGCCGTGCGGACAATCTGCTGCACCAGGTCGATGCCCTCTAGCGGACCTTCGCCGTAGAGGATGTGCCCAAAGATGTACTCGCGCATAGCAATCCGCCCCAGCAGTCGATTGGTCTGTCCATGCCCCGTCCAGCCCTGCTCAATCTCGGTGTTCAGGTCATTGAGAAACTTCGCAGCTCGGGCGGTGATTTGGTGTTGTCGGCGGCGATAGGTGTTCAACACCCACTGCACCTTCTTCTGTGTGACCGCGTTGCCCTCACAGCACCACAGCCATCGGCTTACGAACATCTCCTGACTGCTGAAGCAAGGCTCCCAGTTTTCATCGAGCAGGTAAGACCCCTGCTGCAACGGCAACCGATGGGCGGCATATCGCCGGGGGGCGGCATTGGGGATGAACGGCTTGGGGTCAGGAAACAGTTCCAGTTGTCCCGGTGCGATCTTGAACCCCTCCTTCTCCAGTAGAGTCTCGGCGGCTAGCGCCAGGGCACCGGAACTCTGCGCTTCATCAAAGGGCAGATAGATATGAAGTCCCTTGCTATAGGAGCTGGTGAGTTTGATTGACCGTGTGATGCCCAGCAGCTCCAACGCTGCCAGGAGGCGTGGAATGGCATAGGGGTCACGCCGGGGGTGATAGGGACTGTTGAAGTCTATGTCGAGTAGCAGGTACCGGGTGGTTTTGCCAAAGCTGACCCCGTAGAGCATCCCGCCCTGTTGAATTAGGCGATCGCTCAAGGGATGCTCACTGACCGTCAGCCATTCGGGTCGCTGACTGGGGAAGGGGAGACGGGCATGGATGTAGTCGAAGCGGTGAGGGAAGAGAGCGAGGAAGGGGCTGGCTTCCTCCACGTACTGAGAGGGCGATCGCGGCGGTTGCGCCGGAGTCGGAGATGAAGTTTCAGACATAATGCGTTAATTCCCTGAACGGTAACGAGGTCGGGGATCAGAACACTATGCGGGATGTGGAAAGCCATAGATTTTTGCGAAAAAACCTGAAAAAAGTTGCAAAAATCCATCACTCGCCATTAAGATTGGCATAGCGTTCTACGGAGAACTGACGCGTGGGCGGCTAAACCTTGGTCAGTCTCCTATTGGATTCAAAAAAATAAAAGTCATCTAACTCCATCTGCGCCAACAGGTGGGGTTTTTGACTTTCTAGGGGGCACTAGAACATGACGGTCTCCTTGAACGAACGAAACAAACTTTAGAATGGGCAACTCACGCCACCTGTGATGCGGGCGGACGCGAATTCGCTTCTGAGAAGTATAAGTGATCTGACTTGAGATCTCGATACCTTCTTACAGAATCGTTTAGTCACAGTCCATCCAGCCAGATCTCAACCTGGCTGATCCGTTGCTACCCTCCTTATCCGCTTCTTGCCAAGAGTTGGGATGCGAGATTTGTGAGTGCTGCAATGGACTGGGATTGCTGATTTGCAAGCGAGAAGTGCCCTTCCAGTGACGTTGCAATACGATCCAGCTTTTGATCGATAGCCTGTGACCGTTGCTCTTGAGCATTGGCATTTGTGACAAGCAGTTCAGACAAATGAGCCAACTGTTGGTTAACAGCCTCAATGCTGCTGAGCAAACGATCAATGCGGTGGTCGATGGTATCCATGCGGTTTGCTAGCCCTGCAACGTCTTGGCGGGTTGCTTCAATACCTTGCTGGAGATTAGACAGAGATTCATCAGATGGGGTGGTCATGGCGATCGCCTCACTCTTTATCCAAATCCAGGTTTTTAGGAACCGCCATAGGTTCCCCCCGCAGAACACTGACAACGATGGCTGTGATCAGGTTCGGCACAGTCCGAATATCTTTTTCTGCCCACTTTTCCAGGATGGCATAGTGGTCATCTTCAAAGCTGACTGTGGTGCGCTTCATTTCATCTTGTATGGACTTGGATTGCATAAATTCTAAATCCTCCTCGGAAAACGATCTCGCCTTGCCTTAAATAATTCAATTGATGCACTTGATTCAATTGATGCGATCTATGCTAGCATCCAAAGCAGAGTTTTGAACGCCGCTGAACAGTGTCTGAACTAAATTCGTGAGCGATTTGTTCCAGCCTGCACGAGAAATCAATGTTCACAGCCGTTCAGAGTTGTCCATCTCCGTTCAGGAAAGCCTTTGAGGAATTGGTCATGAACATCTCTTTGAGTAAATTTGCGAAAGCTACTGGATTGCCCAAATCCAGTGTTTATAGCCGCTGTCAAGAACTGCACTTCAATGTCACCAACGGCTTGACCCCAGCTATGGTGCAGCAGTTGGAGTATGAATTCGACGTGGTGATGACTCCACCGTCGCCGACCCAGGCGATCGCCCCCGACATCCTGCCCAGCAACTTCCTGCAAACCAGCGACCTTGCCCCCGTCCAGGAGCACGAGCTACAACTGCCCCCCGGTTTCGACGTCAGCGCCATGGTGCGCTTTTTTGATGGCGTCACCGGCGACGCCACCGACACCCGCAGCCTGGTAGCGATCGCCGACCTGGCCCTAAACGCCGTTGAAACCGCCATGGACACCAAAGTCAACGAACAACGGCAAAAACTGACCCAGGCTGAACAAGACGCCCTCACCCTCGCCGAAAAGATCAGCGACGCCAAGACCAACCTCAAAGTCAAAGCCCTCGAATCGCGACTGCTCGCCGAACGGCAGACCAACGCCACCCAGACCGCCGAACGACTCTTCAACGACTTGATGACCCTGGGAAAGCCCGCCGCTCCTGGGGCCGATGGATCGTCCTCTCCATCGCCGTCGCCGTCGTCCTCAGCGGAATAGGGGCGATCGCCCTGATTCAGGTGCAACTTGATAACCAGAGTCAACCCAAGGAAGTCGCCAAATGAATGAATATCTCGAAACCTTACGCCTTGAAGCCGCTGCAGGTAATACCGAATCTGCCGCCCGCCTAGCTGAACTGGAGGAAAAACTGAAACAGCAACGGGAAGCCGCCCAGCGCTATGCCTCAAAGCTGCGTGCCGAGGGTGTGGATGTGACCTATTTAGACAACGAGGTTGGAGGCATTGCCTTCAACCTAAACGAAAACCAGTAGGAGAGGGCGATCGCCGTTCCCGCTAAGTTCGGGCGATCGCCTCCCTTGTCCCCTTAGTCGAGAGACCTTCTAACGATGCCACGCCCAAAGAAACGCCCGACGAGCCTACCCGACGCCGTCAAAGCCCGCGCCGCCCAAACCCACGCCCCTGCACCATCTCCTAACCAAAACCGCGCCATCCTCATGACCGATCCGCGCGACACTCCGCCCGAATGTCCCCAGCGCCCAGTAAAGCCCAACCCAGCCCCCTCACCCATCGTTCACCATCCACCAAATACCGCCGACACCGAACAACCCCCACCCACCTCAGCTGACCCCACCGACTGGTACGAGCAAGCGATCGCCTACATCCCCAACTCCCCCTCCCAACGCCGGGGCAAAGTCGCCGTAAAGATGACCGACCAGGGCTTCGAACTGGCATCTCAAGATGCCGACGTACTGGTGCATTACGAAAAACCAAAGGCGATCGCCCCCACCAACGATGACCCCCCACCAACCCTTGAACCACCCGAGATATCCCCCAGCGTCTTCCCCGACCTGGCACTGTCGATGGTGCTGTGGTGCGCCGGATTCCTCTGTGCCCTTCTCCTAGTCGGCATCGCCATCATCGGCAGCGATCGCCCCGTCATCTTCATGCAACCGCAACTGCAAGGGGACCTCCCATGAAAAACCTGTTTCGGCTCTCTAGCTGGGGCATCTTCAACCCCGACCGCTACCAACCCGACACCCGCCTCTGGCAATTGTCCATCCTGATCCGCAACCTGGAAGACCCCCGCTTCATCGGCGGCACCGAACTGCTCTGCCTGCTCCTGATGTCCCCCTTCATCCTGCTCCTGCTAGGCGGGGCGATCGCCGCCCTCCTGCCCCTTGAACCCCCCCCCACCCCTAGAGACCCAAGACCATGTCGGATGAGAACCCCACCCCCGGAGACGCCTCCGCCCTCCTCCCCACCGTTGGAGCCCTGGGCGTCCAGGGCTATGAACAAATCCAGGTCAAAGGCAACCGCCTCGACAACCTCAACGAAGCCCACACCCAAACCCGCCAGATCATCGCCTACCGCGCCCGCTGGAGCGATACCTTCTCCGACGCCGTCCTCTGGTGCTGCGCCTCAGGAGCCATCTCCCGCCTGGTCTTGATGACCGTACGCAACCCCGCGATCGCCCCCATCTACCCCCTGGGCTTCCTGTTCCTGATCGTCATCACCGGAGCCGTCGTCCTCGTCGATACCGTCAAACGCTACCCCCAGCTCACCCCCGCCCTCGTCCTGCGCGGCGTGTATGTCGTTGCCGGGCTACTCTCCACCCTGGTATGACCCCATGCCAAACTCCCGCATCATCCCCGTCCAACTCCTCAAAGGCAGTAAAGTCGTCCCCCTCACCCCCGACGAGTATGCCCGCTATGCCCAGCGGGTACTCGTCACCAACGCCCAGACCTGGCTACTGACCGCGATCGCCTGTTTCCTTTTCCTCACCACCTTTGCCGTCGAGCACCAGCGGATAAAAGCCCTGTGCATCTTCTCCTCCCTCTTCGTGGCGATCGCCGCCCGGCTGAGCAGCGGAGAAAACGTCCGTGACGACCGCATCAGCAAAGACTTCACCGACGGCTCCGACAGCAACCGCCAATCGCGCCTCTTCCAACAGACCGCCATCGAACAAGTGCCCGTCGAATCCTGGTACGAAGCCCTCGAAGAACAGGACACCGACGAAATCGACTACCCCCACGACCTGCTGTGCAAACCCCACAGCCAGGACTTCATCGCCCGCTTCACCCTCAACCGCAACAGCAAACTACTCGTCGGTGCCCCTGGTGCTGGAAAGACCGTCACCGCCAAAGCCTGGATCGCCACCCTCTTCCACTACTTCCCCGATGCCCTGGTGCTCGTCAACTACCGCAAGCGGGCCTCCTTCTGCGGCCTGGAACACGTCCCTGGCTGCTGCCAACAGTCCCGCCAGGGCGACCTGAGCGGCTTATTTGCCCAAATGGCCCTGATCCATGCCATCCACCAGGGGCGCTCCGACATGTCCCCCGACGATCGCAAAGAGCAACCCCCCGCTATCCTTTACATCGCCGATTACGCCGCCACCTGGGGCAACATCAACGCCATCCTGAGTGATAGGCGATCGCCCCTGCAAAATGCCGCCCGACTCTTCCTGGAACGGATGGGCGAACTCATCACCGTCGGGCGTGAAAACAACGTGCAACTGGTCGTCGATACCCAAAGCTTCAACCTTCAGGCCCTGGGCAACCTGGACAGCAACGAACGGGGATGCCTCACCACCCTGGGCTTAGGATTTGAATCCGTTGACCAATGGGGACAAAAATCCGGCAACTACGAAGTCTTGCAACTACTGGTCAGAAATGCCTTTATGGTGTCATCTGATTCCGACCGAGAACAGTTAAACACCTGGCTCCCCTTGATGCGTGATGAAAGCCAACGACTCCGACTCCCCCTCGCCTTCACCACATTAGGTGGAGCCGAACTCTTCTTCCTAGAAGACTACCGCCGATTTGAATCCTCAATCTTACCCGAGCCTGCTCTACAAACCCTGGCTGAATCGATAGAAGATGCCTTTACAGAGTACGGAGAAAACCTCGACGAAGAAGCTATCTTCGGGCGTTCAGGAGAGGTTCAGACCGGGCTGAACGCCGCTGAACGTTCAGGTCCCGTTCACGAACGTTCAGACTCCCCTGAACGCCTGAACCCCATGCAGAGTGAGAACGTTCAGGATTCCGTTCAGCGTTCAGACCTGTTCACAGCCCGACAGATTCCCGCCGATGAAGCCCGAGCGCTCATTGCGCTGCTGCGTTCAGAAGGCTGGACCAAGCAGCAAATCATCGAAGAACTTTGGGAATGCAAAAAGGGAGGCAGTCAGAAATATAAACAAGCCACCGAGGAATACGAATTCCTAATAGATGAATAGAACCGAAAAACAGAACCAATTAAACGACTAAATGAGAAAGAAAAGGATACTCAAACCGTTTCATTCCAACCTCTATAAGGGATATCTGTCTAAACCATGCTTTTAGTAATTCTTCATAAGCATGATTGGATTATTGCAATTATTAATAAATAGTAAAACTGAGTTCGGTGAATCTACTCTTATCGGAGATCAGCTTGAATAAGAGAGTTGAATGTAAGGAGTTGATGTAAAAGCTTAAAGCTATAGGAATCCTATTTGATTTCTGAAAACTCTCCGTACATGTGCAGTTTGGGGAAATCAAAGGTCGTGTTTTGCACAAACCACTCAAATAGCCACTTGAGCCGAGTAAATGACTGGGCTAAAC
>Ga0081520_100582_pt1 | contig 12669 bp, 7 predicted proteins | sample HotLakmasection1_FD_70988 | JGI IMG/M metagenome (GOLD analysis project Ga0081520, IMG submission 70988) | Hypersaline microbial mat communities from Hot Lake, Washington, USA - Section #1 (SPADES assembly) (version 2) | ecosystem: Environmental > Aquatic > Non-marine Saline and Alkaline >... | reverse complement strand
TCGAAACATAGCTGAAAAGTTCCACCGTGCCATGGTCCGATCCCCGCATCCCATCCTCCATGAAGCCAAGGACAAGGAATCAGCATTCGAAACCAAACGCGACACTTTTTCAGCAGCCTGCTAGACCTCTGCCGGTCCCGCCTTTGCGCCGACGGCCGGTGTTTCGGCGCAGCTGCAGACCTGGTCGATGTCGAAGGCCGCAATGGTGGCGAGGTTGACGATGTCGCTCACCGTGGCGCCGAGGCTTGCGATCTGCACCGGCTTGGAAATGCCGAGCAGCATCGGCCCGAGCACGGTGGCATCGCCCATGGCGGCCATGATGTTGGTCGAGATCGAGGCGGAGTGGATGGCCGGCATGACGAGCACGTTCGCTGCGCCGCTGAGCCGCGAGAAGGGGTAGATCAGTCGGTGGTTCGGGTTGAGCGCGACATCGGCGTTGATATCGCCCTCGAACTCGAAGGTCACATCGGGGTCGGCATCCAGCAATGCAACGGCTTCCCGCACCTTGTCGGACCGGTCGCCGGGCGGATTGCCGAAATTGGAATAGGCCGTCAGCGCGACACGGGGAACAAAACCGAGGCGCGAAACCGCTGAAGCGGCCTCCCGCGCAATCCCTGCAAGCTGCTTTGCGTCAGGAAACTCGACAATACTGGTGTCGGCGATGAAGACCGTCTGGTTCCGGCCGATCACCATGGACATGCCGATGACGGGTCGGCCTTGGATCGGATCGAGCACATCGCGCACATCGCGCAGGGCCACGTCATAATTCCGCGTCACGCCGGTCACCATGCCGTCTGCATGTTCGAAGGCAAGCATGCAAGCGCCGAAGACGTTGCGGTCCTGATTGACGAGTCGCTGGGCATCGCGCTTCAGGAAGCCCCTGCGCTGGAGCTTGCCGTAGAGAAAGTCGGTGTACTCCGCGTTCTGGTCCGACAGGCGCGCATTGATGATTTCGAGCGCGTCCTCGGGCACCGCCATCTGGCGCATGGAGCGCTTCACCTGGTCCTCGCGACCGATCAGGATGGGGTGGCCGAGGCCCTGGTTCTTGAAGCTGTAGGCGGCGCGGATGACGGCCGGTTCCTCCCCCTCGGCGAAGACGATGCGCTTCTGGGGTTCCGATGCCCGCACCGAGGCCTGAAGGCCCTGAAGGAAGAAGGCTGTCGGGTCGAGACGCCGGGCGAGGCTCTCGCGATAGGCGTCCATGTCATCGATCTTCTTGCGCGCCACGCCCGTCGCGATGGCGGCGCGGGCGACGAAGGGCGGGATGTGGCTGATCAGGCGCGGGTCGAAGGGCGTCGGAATGATGTAGTCCGGCCCGAATTGCGGGCGCTGGCCGTGATAGGCGGCGGCGACCTCGTCTGGCACATCCTCGCGGGCAAGCTGGGCGAGTGCGCGGGCGGCGGCGACTTTCATCTCCTCATTGATGGAACGCGCGCGGACATCGAGCGCGCCGCGGAAGATGTAGGGGAAGCCCAGCACATTGTTGACCTGGTTGGGATAGTCCGAACGCCCCGTGGCGATGATGGCGTCATTGCGGACCTCCTTGATCTCCTCCGGCGTGATCTCCGGGTCGGGATTGGCCATCGCGAAGATGATCGGATTGGGCGCCATGGAAGCAACCATCTCCCTTGTCACGGCGCCCTTAACCGACAGCCCGATGAAGACATCGGTGCCTTCCATGGCCTCGGCCAGCGTGCGCTTGTCGGTTTCAACCGCATAGCGTGACTTGAACTGGTCGAGCGTGGACGGGTCGCGGTCCTTGTGGATCACGCCGTCGCGGTCGCAGAGGATCATGTTCTCGGCCTTCACGCCCAGCATGATGCAGAGCCCGGCGACCGAGAGCCCGGCTGCGCCTGCGCCCGACATGGCGACCTTGACCTCCTCCATCTTGCGCCCGGTGATGTGGCAGGCATTGATCAGCCCGGCGGCGGCAATGATGGCGGTGCCGTGCTGGTCGTCATGGAAGACCGGCACGTCGAGCTCCTCGCGCAGACGGTCCTCGATGATGAAGCATTCCGGCGACTTGATGTCCTCCAGATTGATGCCACCGAATGAGCGACCGATGTTGCGGACGGTCGTGATGAACTCTTCCTGGTCTTCGGTTTCCACCTCGATGTCGATGGAATCGACGTCAGCGAAGCGCTTGAAGAGCACCGCCTTGCCTTCCATCACGGGCTTCGACGCCATCGCGCCGAGATTGCCGAGGCCGAGAATGGCCGTGCCATTCGAGATCACGGCGACGAAATTGCCCTTTGAGGTGTATTCATAGGCGAGGTCCGGATCCTCGGCGATCCGCTTCACCGGCACGGCCACGCCGGGGGAATAGGCCAGCGACAGGTCCCGCTGGGTGCCCATGGGCTTTGTCGGCGAGACCGACAGCTTGCCCGGCACAGGATCGCTGTGGAAGGAAAGGGCTTCCTCTTCGGTGAAAACGGGGCGCTTTGTGCTCATGGAAGGGTTCCGTCTCTAGCCCCTCGGGCGGGCCGTGGAAAATCAGTCGAAAAACTACACTAGAACCGGATTCGGGGCCCCTCAACCGAGCATCATCAGCATTTGACAATTCTCTTGCGTCCGGCCCGTGGATCACTAGCGTGCGCGGCCATGTCCAAGCCCGTCGTTTCGCCCTTCATGGCGCAATATCTCGAGATCAAGGCCGAGCACGCTGACGCCCTGCTCTTCTTCCGCATGGGCGACTTCTATGAGCTGTTCTTCGAGGATGCCGAGATCGCCGCGCAGGTGCTCGACATCACGCTGACGGCACGCGGTGAGCATGATGGCCGGCCGATCCCCATGGCGGGCGTGCCCTATCATGCGGCAGACAATTACCTCGCTCGCCTGATCCGTGCCGGACACCGCGTGGCGATCTGCGAACAGCTTGAAAAGCCCGAGGAGGCGAAGAAACGCGGCTCCAAGGCCGTGGTCCGGCGCGGGGTTGTCCGGGTGGTGACGGCCGGTACGCTGAGCGAGGACACGCTGCTGCAACCGTGCGCGGTTGACGCGCTGGCGGCGATTGCCACCATCAAGGGCGGCACCGAGGCGGCCATCGCGCTGTGTGACGTCTCCACGGGCTTCTTAGAGGTTGCAGCCATCGATCCCGCGGGCCTGTCGGAGGCTGTGGCGTCAAGACCTGTGCGCGAACTGCTCCTGCCCGATGACGCATCTGTCGCCATCGACGCCTCAGGCCTTGTCCTGACCGAACGCCCGGCAAGGATTGCGAGCGCGAAACGCGGGGAAGAGGCGCTGAAGGAGGCCTTCGGGGTCAGCGCGCTTGATGCCTTTGGGGAGTTGACCAAGGCGGAACTCTCGGCGGTGGCCCTGCTTCTTGACTATCTCTCGCTCACCCAGGCGGGTGCCGAGGTCCGGCTCGACCCGCCGGTACGCGGTGCCGGTCCGGGGCATCTCGCCATGGACGCCGCCACGCGGGCGAGCCTTGAGGTGACAGACAGCCTGTCCGGCGGCCGGGCGGGATCACTGCTGGCGACAATTGATCGGACGAAAACCGCGCCGGGTGCGCGCCGTCTCGCTGAGCGTCTTGCGCGGCCGAGCCTCGATGCCGGCGAAATCCGCCGCTGGCACGAAGCGGTCGCCTGGCTGCTCGATGCGCGCGATATTGCCGACCTGCTCGGCCGGTCGCTGCAAGCCATGCCCGACATGGAGCGCGCGCGCGGGCGGCTGAGGCTGGGCCGGGGCGGGCCGCGCGACCTGAAGGCGATCAGCGACGGACTGCGTGCCGGTCAGGCGGCGGCGAACGCGTTTCCGGTCAATGGCGGCGGGCTGCCGGAACAACTCACTTCGGCGCTGCGCGCCTTGTCGGTCAGTCACGCGCCGGACCTCGCCGCGCTGAGCGACACGCTCGGGCGGGCGCTGGCCGATGAGGTGCCGCTGCTCATGCGCGATGGTGGTTTCATTGCGCCGGGCTATGACGCCCCGCTCGACGAGACCCGCGCGCTGAAGGATGATTCGCGCAAATTCATCGCCGCGCTGCAAGGCAAGTATCTCGACGAGACCGGCATTGGCGCGCTCAAGGTCAAGCACAACAATGTGCTCGGCTATTTTGTCGAAGTGCCTGCGCGCCATGGCGACAGGCTGATGGCGGCACCGCTGAACGCCACCTTCATCCACCGCCAGACGCTGGCAGGCGCGGTGCGTTTCTCGACCGAGGAGCTTTCATCGCTAGCGGGCCGGCTCTCGCGCGCCGAGGAGGAGGCCAGGGCGCGCGAAGCGGAACTCTTCGCGGCGCTCTGCGCAGACGTTGAAGCCGTGTCCGACGCGCTGCACCGTTTCATCGAGGGGGCCGCGGAACTCGACATCAGCCGGTCGCAGGCGGAATGGGCGCGCGAGGTCGATGCGACACGTCCTGAAATCGTCGAGGAGCCGGTCTTCCACGCAGACGGACTGCGCCATCCGGTGGTCGAGGCGGCGCTTAAGAAGGGCGGTCACGGCTTCACGCCGAATGATCTCGCCCTTGATGCAGGCGGTGAGACCGCTCCCCGGCTGCAGATCATCACCGGGCCGAACATGGCCGGCAAGTCGACCTATCTGAGACAGTCCGCGCTCGCCATCATTCTCGCGCAATCCGGCGCCTTCGTGCCGGCGCGCTCCCTGAGGCTCGGCCTTGCCGACCGTGTCTTCTCGCGCGTCGGGGCGTCTGACGACCTTTCGCGCGGGCGGTCGACCTTCATGGTGGAGATGATCGAGACTGCGGCGATACTCAACCGCGCCGGACCGCGTGCCTTTGTCATCCTCGACGAGGTTGGCCGGGGCACGTCGACCTGGGACGGCCTCGCCATTGCCTGGGCCTCGGTGGAGCATCTGCACAATGTGAATGCCTGCCGGGCCCTCTTCGCAACGCATTATCACGAGCTGACCGGCCTCGCCGAGGATCTTCCCTTCGCGGCGAATGCGAGCCTGCGCGCGAAGGAATGGAAGAATGACCTCATCTTCCTGCACGCGGTCCAGCCCGGCCCGGCAGACAAATCCTATGGCGTGCAGGTTGCCCGCCTTGCCGGCCTTCCGAAAAAGGCAGTGAAGCGGGCCGAACAGGTGCTGAAGCGGCTCGAGGCCGACCCCGCCGCGCCTGAAAGCCTGCCGCTCTTCGCCGCCGTCGCGCCGGAGCCCGAAGCGGAAGATGCCGCGCGCCATCCTGCGCTCGACCTGCTCGACAGCATCGATCCTGACGCGCTGAGCCCGCGAGACGCGCTGGAACTGATCTACCGTCTGAAACAGTCAGATTGAGACGCCGCCGAATGTCTTTTCGTCCTGCGGTCCAATCGTGCTAGCTAGCGCCCATGACAGACCGTGCCTCCTCCCATGATGCCACCGCCCCGCGTCCGCGACGGGAGAAGCCGCGCCCCTGGCGCATCGGCGACATCATCGATGGCCGCGCGCTCAGGGTCCGCCTGTCCACCGCCGCGCTCGACAGTATCGGCGACGAGGACGCCGCCCGCGCATGCGCGCTCGACATATTGCACCAGGCGCTGTTCCGCGGCCGGATGATCGCGCAGGAGCGCTTGCAGGAAGGTGCTGACGGTCTTGACACGGCGCGGCTCCTGTCGGCGGTGCAGGATGAGGTGCTGTCGGCGCTGTTCGATTTCACCACGGTGCATGTCTTCCGGGCGCACAACCCGACAGAGGGTGAGCGCATGGCGGTCATGGCCACCGGAGGCTATGGCCGCGGCGTGCTGGGTCCGGGCTCCGACATCGACCTGCTCTTCGTGCGCAGCTACAAGGCGACGGCCTGGGCCGAGAGCGTCATCGAGTACATGCTCTACATGCTCTGGGACATGGGGCTGAAGGTCGGTCATGCCTTCCGTACCATCGAGGAATGCATCCGGCTGTCGGAAGAAGACGTCACCATCAAGACCTCCATCCTTGATGCGCGCCATCTCTTCGGGGATGCGGGTCTCGCTGCGGAGATGAAAGCGGCCTTCCGCGAACGCGCCATTGAGGGCAAGGACGTCGAGTTCATCGCCGCCAAGCTTGCCGAGCGCGACAACCGCCATGGGGCGAAGGGCGAGGCGCGCTACGTCGTCGAGCCGAATGTGAAGGACGGCAAGGGCGGCCTTCGCGACCTGCAGACCATGTTCTGGATCCTGAAACACCTCTATGGCGGCGAAACGCTGGAAGAGGTGATGGAGACGGGCTTTCTCGATCCGCGCGAGCGTCGCACCTTCCTGCGCGCGGCGCGCTTCCTGTGGTCGGTGCGCTGCCACCTGCATTTCATGACAGGCCGGGAAGAGGACCGGCTGAGCTTTGACCTGCAGCCCGAAATGGCCCGTCGTTTCGGCTATGTCGACCGTGGCGAGCGGCTGGGCGTGGAGCGCTTCATGAAGCGCTATTTCATCGTTGCCAAGGAAGTCGGCGTCCTGACGCGCATCCTCTCGGCACGGCTGGAGGCGGCACGCAAGAAGGCCGATACCGGCCCGCTGCGCCGAATGCTGGCCGGTGACGGGGCCCGACCGATCGATGAGCCGGGCTTCATCATCGAGACCGGGCGGCTCTCGGTCACGGATGAGGACACCTTCAGGACCGATCCGGTCCAGATGCTGCGCCTCTTCACCGTGGCCGACCGCTACGGGCTTGACCTTCACCCCTTTGCCCTGACCGAGGTGATGCGCAGCCTGAGCCAGCTCACACCGGCCCATCGCGAGAGTGACGAGGCGCGGCGGATTTTCCTGGAGGCCGCGACCTCCTATCGCGATCCGGCGGGCACACTCCGCCTGATGAACGAGGCCGGGGTGCTCGGCCGCTTCCTGCCGGAGTTCGGGCGGATCGTGGCCCAGACGCAGTTCAACATGTACCACCACTACACCGTTGACGAGCACACGCTGCGGGCTGTGGCGACGCTGTCGGACATCGAGCACAACCGGCTCGATGCGCACCCTCTGCCACACAAGGTGTTCCAGAAGCTGCGTCGGCGTCAGAATGTCTATCTCGCCATGCTTCTGCACGACACCGGCAAGGGTCGCGGCGACCAGCAGGAGGTCGGAGCGCTGACCGCACGCGCGGCAAGCCTGCGCCTCGGGCTGTCGGACAGTGACGCGACCGAAGTCGCCTGGCTGGTCGGGCACCATCTGGAGATGAGCGAAACCGCACAGAAGCGCGACATTTCCGATCCGCGCACCATCGCCCAGTTCGCCCGGCTCTGCGAGACCGAGGAGCGGTTGCGTGCGCTCTATGTGATGACCGTGGCTGACATCTGCGCAGTGGGCCCCGGGGTCTGGAACGCCTGGAAGGGCCAGTTGCTGGCCGAACTATACAAGAACACCGCCGCCGCACTCGCCGACGGCCGCCCGGACGAGGAGGGGGTCACCGCCGATCTGCAGGAACGGGCCGAGGACCGGCGCTGGGCCGTGACAGAGGCGCTTGGCGGGCTGACGGAGACACAGGGCGCGCTCGAGGGCGCCTATTGGGCCGGTTTCGAAGTGGAGGAACTGGTCTGGCACGGCCGGGTGCTGAAGGATTCCGAAGATGCCGAAGTCATCGTGAAGGCGCGGGCGCGCGAGGACGGCTCCGGCGTGGCGCTTCTGGTGTCCTGTCGTGACAGGGTGGGGCTGTTCGCCGATCTCGCCGGAGCGATGGCCGGGCAGTCGGCCAATATCGTGTCTGCGCAGGTGTTCACGAGCGAGACTGGCCGGGTCATGGACGTCTTCCTGCTTCAGAACGAATGCGGCGAGCTTTTCGCCGCCGGCGATCCGCACCGCCTGGAGGCGCTGGAGCGCGCGGTCTTCTCCGCAGCGGGCCATGGGGCCGTCGGAAGTGTCAGCCTGCCGTCCCGGCGTGTCGGCCGGCGCGAGGCCGCCTTCCTCGTCGAGCCGAAGGTCTCCTTCGATGATACGGAATCGGCCGAGTACACCGTGATCGACCTCTCAGGACGCGACCGGCCGGGCCTGCTTTACGAGATCACGCGGGAGATTTCGGAGATGGGCCTCTCCATCGGTTCGGCGCATGTCGGCTCCTATGGCGAGCGCGTGTTTGACGCTTTCTACGTCCGCAAGGGGATCGGTGGGAAATCGCTGGACGCGGCCACGAAATCCGCCTTGAAGGAACGCCTTCTCGCCGTCTTGTCGCGGGATGAACCGGAAGCGCCGGCGACCCCGGTGCGGCAGCTGAAACGGGCGCGCTCGGCCGACAGTTTCTGATCGGTTCGGGCCTACGCCAGCGAGCGGGAGACGTTCGGCCATGAGCCTCGTGCGCAACACGCTGGTGCAATCCGGCCTGACGCTGTTCAGCCGCGTTCTCGGCTTCGGACGTGACGTGGTGCTCGCCGCCAAGGTCGGTGCGGGGCCGGTCGGCGACGCCTTCTTTGCGGCGCTGATGTTTCCGAACCTGTTTCGCCGTTTCTTCGCCGAAGGCGCCTTCGCGCAGGCCTTTGTTCCCTCCTATGCCCGGACACTCGAAGCGGAAGGGCCGGAGGCGGCAGAGAAGGTCGCCGGCGAGGCCATGCGGGTGTTGTTCGCGGTGACGGCTGCCATCACCATCATCGCGCAGCTCGCGATGCCCTGGATCATGATCGTCTTCATGGGAGCCTATCTGGGTGCGCCGGACATTTTCAATCTCGCTGTCCTGCTGACGCAGATCACCATGCCATACCTGACCTGCATGGCGCTCGCGGCACTGCTCGGCGGGGTGCTGAACTCGACCGGGCGCTTTGCGCTGACAGCGGGCGCACCGACGCTTCTGAATGTCTGCATCATCGCTGCGGCGCTGCTCGCCGGGGACGCGACCGAGACGGCGAGGTTCGCAGCCATTGCGGTCACCGTGGCGGGCGTGCTGCAGGCGGCGCTCCTGTTCTGGGGTGCCAGCCGCCAGGGCGTGAAGCTGTCGCTCATCGGCGTGCCGAAACTGACGCCGAATGTGAAGCGGATCATGGGTCTTGCGGTGCCCGGTGCGATTGCGGCCTCGGGCATGCAGATCAATGTGCTGATCAGCCAGTCGCTGGCGGGGCTGGAGACCGGCGCGCGCTCCTGGCTGCAATATGCCGACAGGCTCTACCAGCTGCCGCTCGGCCTTGTCGGCGTGGCGGTGGCTGTGGCGATCCTGCCGCGCCTGTCGCGGGCGGCGCGTTCCGAGGATGGACCCGGCGCGCAGAAGCTGATGGATGACGGCGTCGCGCTCGCCATGGCGCTGACGATACCGGCCGCCGTGGCGCTTCTCATGGTGCCGGACTTCCTGCTGGACGGTCTTTTCGCACGCGGCGCGTTCACCGGCGAGGATGCCCGGCTTGCGGCGTCCGCGCTGATCCATTTCGCATGGGGCGTGCCGGCTTTCGTGCTGATAAAGGTGCTCGCGCCGGCCTTCTTTGCGCGCGAGGACACCAGGACACCGATGCGCTATGCGCTGGTTTCCGTGGTGGTCAACATCATCATTGGTGCCGCGCTCTTCTTCGGGTTGAGGCAGATGGGGCTGCCGGGCTTTCCCGGGCTTGCCATTGCGACATCGGTCGCGGCCTGGGCGAATGCCGGTCTCCTTGCGCGTACGCTGCACCGGCGCGGCATCTACACGCCCGGACCTGTCCTGCTCGGACGAATGGTGCGGGTCGGGCTGGCCGTGGCGGCCATGTCGGCGCTCATCTGGTTGCTTGCCGGGCCGTGGCGGGCTGAGCTCCTGTCGCTTGTCGGCGGGTCGCGCATCCTCGCCGTCCTCGCCCTGATCGCTGCGAGCGGGTTGGCGTATGGTGTGGCGGCGCTTCTCTTCGGCGCAGTGCGTGTGCGGGAGCTTGCAGGTGCCCTGAAGCGCGGCTAAGGCCCTCGTTCATGACAGAAGAAGTGACCTATTCCGGCCCGGAGCGGGTGTTCTCCGGCGTTCAGCCGACGGGCAATCTGCACCTGGGCAATTATCTCGGCGCGCTGAAGAAATTCGTCGCGCTGCAGGAAAGCCATGACTGCGTGTTCTGCGTGGTCGACCTGCACGCCATCACGGTGCCGCAGGATCCCAAGCGACTGGCCGACCAGACCCGCGAGATCGCGGCCGCATTCATCGCGTCCGGCGTCGATACGAAGCGCGCGATCCTCTATCCGCAATCCTCGGTGCGCGCGCATGTCGAGCTTGCCTGGTACTTCAACTGCGTTGCGCGGATGGGCTGGCTGGAACGCATGACCCAGTTCAAGGAAAAGGCCGGCAAGGACAAGGAACGCGCCTCGGTCGGCCTGTTCGACTATCCTGTCCTGCAGGCCGCCGACATTCTCGCCTACAAGGCGACGCATGTCCCTGTTGGCGAGGACCAGAAACAGCATCTGGAGCTGTCGCGTGACATTGCAGACCGCTTCAACCGCGATTTCGACGTGCCGGGCTTCTTTCCACTGCCCGAACCGCTCATCGAGGGGCCGGGCGCGCGGATCATGAGCCTCAAGGACGGCACGAAGAAGATGTCGAAGTCCGACCCGTCGGACCTGTCGCGCATCGCCCTTCTCGACGATGCCGATGCCATCGCGAAGAAGATCAGGAAGTCGAAAACCGACACGCTGGGCGACATGCCGTCGGAACTCGCTGGCCTCGAGGGACGGCCGGAGGTGGACAATCTCGTCGGCATTTACGCCGCGCTGGAAGGCACGACGAAACAGGCCGTGCTTGACCGGTTCGGCGGTCAGGGCTTTGGCGTGTTCAAGCCGGCCCTGGTGGATCTGGCCGTTGAACATCTCGCGCCGGTCACCGCGCGGATGCGGCAGCTGATGGCTGATCCGCTGGAGATCGACCGTGTGCTGGCCGAGGGCGCGGCGCGCGCCCGGTCGATTGCCGAGCCGATCATGGACGAGGTGCGCCGTGTCATTGGTTTCTGGCTTCCGCCGCAATAGAAATCGGGTTTCATCAGGAGGTAAACACCATGAAGAGATTGATCATCGCGGCCATGGCTGCTGTCGCGCTCGGAGCCTGTGGCGGTAGCGGCGAAAACGCTGATGCGCCGGGTGTCGCCATGGTGGAAGAGGACGGCGTGCGCTTCGAGAATGCGGTGTTCCGTCCACCTTTCGGCGGCAGGGATGTCGCCGCAGCCTTTGTCACCATCAGCGCGACGGGCGAGCAGCCTGTGACGATCCTGTCGGCGCGCTCTGAAATCGCCGGCGACATGGAGCTTCACACTCATTTGATGGTCGACGGCAAGATGGCGATGCGCCGGGTCGAGCGCTTCGAGATTGCCGCAGGTGAAACGCTCGAGCTCAAGACCGGTGCTGAGCATCTGATGCTGTTCGGCGTGGAGGATGAGTTTGCCGCAGGCGATCAGGTGGTCATCACGCTCGCCTATACGGTGGGAAACAGCGCCGAGCGCGAGGTCGATGTCGACTTTACTGTCGAAGCCCTCGATTAAAACTTGGTCACGCGCTGAAAAATCACACCTTAACTAAAGGTCAAGCCTTGTTTCGCCGCGATGCACCATTCAAAGTGCGACGATTGGGATTTCTCGTGAGGGGCGAGTAGTGAGGCGATGCGCTATCGTGATGAGCATCCTGTCGATTTCGACAGTCAAGCGGATGATGGTCAGGCGATCACCCTGATCCGGACTGTGTACCGCACCAGTGACGAACAGCGCGCGCCCGGAGCCTTCGAAAGGGGACTCATGAGGACCTGGCGTGGAGTGAAGATCGCAGCGGTCGGAACGGCACTTGTTGTGGCTGCCGGTGCCTATCCGGCCTTCATGATCAACGCCCACCAACTCGACGATTCCCTGCCGGTGATTGAAAGCGGTTCAACCGCCTGGCATTCGCCCGCGGCCGGGATGATGAGCCTCGCGCTTGCGCGTGAGACAGATGGTTCGGGATGGATCAATGACCATGCTGGCTGGCGGCCGGAGGCGCGCCTCACCGCGCTCCCGGCCTGGCAGGCGGGACTGTCGGAAAGCCTTGGCGAAGTTGCGCGCGTGCGTGCGGAAAAGGCCGAATATGAGGGTGCGCCGGACCGCGACCTGATGATGGCTTCGCGCCTGCTCGCGGTGCGCGAGGATGGCCGCATGGGCGCGCGCCTGACCGCCGCCATCGAAGCATTGGCGCGCTATGATGGCCGCCTGGCGCAGGGACTCGCATTGCGTCCGGCAGGTGCGGAGGTTGCGCTTGCGGAACTCGATCTCCTGGACAGCTGGTCGGTGACAGGGCGGGACGCCTTGCGGACTGCGATCGGCGATCCGGACGGGCTGCTCGGCAGTTCCGACGCCGTGGCCGCGCTGTACAATATGCGTGGGCAGGCGCAGGCAGCCTCGATTGTGCTCGCAGGACTTGCCGCAGACGATCCGGCCCTGATGACGCGGGGCGATGTTGCCACCGCGCTCGAGAAGTCGCTTGCGGCCTGGCGGGAAGTTGCAGAAATGTCACCGCTCTTTGTCGGCAACGCGAAGCCCGGTGCGGTTTTCCCGGGTAATGACCTGATGAGCATGGCCTTTCTCGTGGATGAGGCACGCTCATCGACGCTGGCACTTCGCGTGGCGATAGAGACCGCAGCGCCAGTCGAAGCCCCCAAGGAGCCCGAGACGCGCCTGCTTGCAGAGTTTCCTTCCGCCAAGCCGCAGCACGTTCCGTAAGACCCGGGCAGTCCGTGAAAGCGGCGCTAGCCGAATGGATTCATCGCGCCGCTTTAGCAGGCTGCTGAAAAAGTCTGGTGTTGCGCACGGTTTTTGCTTTTGACGGGCTTGCGGAGGGTGATTTTGGCCAATCGTGGCGAGGGATTTGGCGCTTCGGGCCTGAT
>Ga0081520_100581_pt1 | contig 12723 bp, 11 predicted proteins | sample HotLakmasection1_FD_70988 | JGI IMG/M metagenome (GOLD analysis project Ga0081520, IMG submission 70988) | Hypersaline microbial mat communities from Hot Lake, Washington, USA - Section #1 (SPADES assembly) (version 2) | ecosystem: Environmental > Aquatic > Non-marine Saline and Alkaline >... | reverse complement strand
CGACACGGCTACAAGACGCCAAATCAGATCCGGGCCGAACAGAAAGGCCTTGAAACCGAAGCCGCCACGGGGGTTAAGATGGCGGCATGACAAGCGCAACGCGCTGTCTCATAACCGTGCCCCAGTACAGGTTCCCCTTCGCCTGTGCAATTTAAGTGAAGGACATGGCTCTCAAGGCTGACCATCGCGCCCGGCGCCGGAAACCGCTCGCGCACGGTCTGGTCGTAGTGATACTGCGTCACACAGCCGACCAGCGAGAGGGCAAACCCTGCGGCTGCGAGAGCTGACGCACGCTTCAGCCAGCGAAAGTTTCGTGTCTGCGCCATGGCTCAGGCTCCTGAAGGTTTGAAAACAGGCCGTTCCGGGGAGAACCAGGCCAGAAGGCCGACGGGCCCCAGAATGATCCATTGCGGGTTCTGCATGAGGCCAGCAGGGCCAGACTGCCAGAGATCGACAAGGATAAAGATCAGCGCTGACGCCATCCAGAGCCCTGCAAAATGCTTCACGGCAGGACCGCCCCGCCAGAAAACAATGGCCGACCAGAACAGGAAGGCGGCGACGATATGCCAGCTCGCATGCATTGCGCCTTCGGCAACCGGATCAAGGCCGGCCTGCAGCATCGGCATCAGGGTATCCATGCCGCCGACAAAAGTGTGCACGCCGGCCGTCAGCAAGGCGAGCAGGGCGGCCCCACGACGCAGCATGCCAAGGCTGGTCTTTCTCATCTGGGATCGTCCGCTCATAAAGTCCTCCATACGCCTACGTATGGAATTCCATACGCGTGTTGCAAAGTCAATACGCCAACGTATGGTGCGACAATGAGCAAGTCGAAATCTCTCGATCCGACGGACTGGATCAAGGCCGCATTCCGGGCGCTGACGGCAGGCGGCCCGGGAGCCGTGCGCGTTGAGAAGCTGGCGCGCGATCTCGGCGTGACCAAAGGCTCCTTCTACTGGCATTTTCAAGACTTACCTGCCTTGCAGGCGGCCATGCTGGCGCACTGGCAGGATGTTGCGACCGCAGATGTCATCGCGCAGGCTGAAGCTGACGGAACCGATCCTGAGGCCCTCATGACGGCAATCCTCACACAGGCGGTTCACGGCCCGGCCGAGGCGTATGGCGGGGCGCTCGCCGAAGCGGCGATCCGCGAATGGGCGCGCAGCCATGCCGGCGCAGCTGATGCGGTTGCAGAGGTCGACAGGCGTCGCCTTTCATTCCTGCAAAAGAAGTTCAAGGATCGGGGCCTTGGCGAAACCACCGCCGGTCAGCGTGCGGCCCTGTTCTATTCAACACTGGTCGGCGCAGAGCTCCTGTCGGCAACGGCGGCGCTTTCGCCAGACACCATCAGGGCTTTCGTTCGCAGCCTTCTGAGCCATGACCAGACAGGCGGGCAGCGCACATGACGGAGGATGCGATCCTATACCTGCATGGCCTGCCCGGCTCTTTTGCTTCTGAGATGGAGATTGTGTTCGGCGCGGACACAGAAACGAGCCGCATGATCGGGCTGGACCGCCTCGGGGCGCTTGGCCAGGGCGAAGACTATGACACGGCCATTCTCGCCGCCTTCGACAGGGCAGCAGACGCTCTCCACGGTGAGGGGGCTCTTCGCCTTGTGGCATTCTCGCTCGGGGCGATGGCTGCCCTGCGGATTGCGGCTTTCCGGCCGGACCGCATCGCGTCGCTTGACCTTATTGCGCCAGCTGCGCCGCTGCAGCTTAGCGACTTTCTTGCAGATATGGCGGGGAAGCCTGTTTTTCAGGCCGCACAAAAGGGCGCGCCGTGGCTTGGGCTGTTCACTCTTGTCCAGTCGGCAGGCCTGAGGCTCGCGCCCGGACTTGTAGCCAGTCAGTTGTTCGCAAACGCGCCGGATACGGAACGCAGGCTGATGACCTTGCCGGAGCGTCGCGAGGCGTTCATCGCGGACTTGAGACACGCCCTTCACCTGCATTCAGCGGCCTACAAGGCCGAGCTGCGCGCCTATGTGAGCGACTGGAGCCACTTTCTTCCTGAGGTCAGAACGCCTGTCCGCATCTGGCAGGGAAGCGCTGACACCTGGGCACCCCCGGCCATGGCACGCGCGCTGTCGGCGGCGGTGGGCGGTGCGTGTGAAATCGCCATTCTGGACGGCCTGTCGCACTATGGTGCTCTGGTCCACAGCCTGCCGGAGATCCTCGCCTGAACCCGGTCCGGGCACTGAATACTCTCCCAGGGTGCCCAGTTTCTCTCGTCAGACCTGCGGCTTCAGACCGATGTGCAGCGCTGCGATCCCGCCCATCAGGTTCTCGTAGCTCACATGGGCGTAGCCTGCATCCTGCATCATGGATTTGAAGCTTTCCTGATCCGGGTGCATTTTGATGGACTCGATCAGATAGCGGTACGGTTTGCCGTTGCCTACGAGGAGCTCGCCAAACGTCGGCCACAGGCTTGAATACGCATCGGCCATCATCCGCAGCGGCCTCGACGTCGGCCGCGAGAACTCGATAATCGTCAACTGGCCGCCGGGTTTAAGCACCCGAAGGATCTCGCGCAGCGCCTGCATCTTGTCAGTGAAATTGCGGATTCCATAGCCGATGGTCACGGCGTCAAAACTGTCGTCCTCGAATTGCAGCTTCTCGGCATCGGCCTGGACGAACTGTACGTTGTCGGGAATGTCGGTGCGGGCAAGCCTTGTCCGTGCCGCACGAAGCATTTGCTCGTTGATATCGCTCAGGATGACCGATCCCTGCGCGCCGACCCGTCTGCTGATGAGGATGGTCAGATCGCCCGTTCCCGCCGCAATATCCAGAACCCTTGATCCGGGTTTGATGTTGCTCGCGTTGATCGCATACCATTTGACGGCGCGATGCGTCCCGAAGGAGATCACATCATTCATTATGTCATACTTCGGGGAAACGGTGTCGAAGACCTCGGCGATGCGCCCTGCCTTCTCCTCGACCCTGACTTTCTCAAAGCCGAAATGCGTGGTCTCGGAACCGGCTTCTTCGCTGGATTGCATGGTGGTCATGTTTCATTCCTCAGGTCAGGTTGGCGACAGAGCTCTGCTGTCCTTTCTTCACTATCCCGGCTAACAGGGCGGTGTACAATCCGACCTGTGACGCATCGCTCGAGTTCGACATGCTCCGAAACACTGCGCCGGATCTGGCTTGTTCTGCCGGTTTGCAGGCGTTCTTTCCGGGCGGGATCCGCGTCTCCGAGCGAGAAGATGGCCTGTGCGATTTGGTCCTCGCCGGACCTGCATCGCTCATTGAGCTGATCCGCCGCTTTTCAACGGGGGGCATCGCGAAGTCGAAGGCGACGCGGCCCCAACCATCTGTGACTGCGATCCCTTTGGACGCGAGATCGGTGGGAAGCGCGAGGCTCGCCGAGCCGTCTTGCGCTCAGTGTTGGCTGGGCCAAGTGTCGCAAAGCGGCGAATAGGTGTCTGACCCATGCGAAGCGATACGGAGCATTGTGCCGCGATTTGCCGCCATTTGCCGCCATTCGCACTGGGCAGGGTGGCGCGTGTCCGGAACACTGAAGGGGTTTTCTTTTCGGGAGCCCCTTGTCCATGTCGCCGTCGAAGATTCTCATTGGTCAGTTTCTCATTGTCCTGACCATTATCGTGGCGACCATGTGGGGCGCGACGCAGTGGGTGGCGCATGCGTTTGGCTACCAGCCTGCGTTGGGGCGGCCATGGTTTATCTGGGGTGAAGTGCAGGTCTACCGGCCCTGGCGGCTCTTCCAGTGGTGGTATGCCTATGAAGCCTATGCGCCCGATGTGTTTGCGCGAGGCGGTGCGATGGCTGCCAGTGGTGGACTTCTTGGAATTCTGGCGGCGGTCATCGGCTCGGTCTGGCGCTCGCGCTGGGAAAGACAAGTCACGACCTATGGCTCGGCGCGATGGGCCGAGAAGCGCGATCTTTTGCGCGCGAAGCTGCTTGGCGGGGACGGCGTGTTCCTGGGGCGCTGGAAAGGTGACTATCTGCGCCATGACGGCCCGGAACACGTGCTGGCCTTTGCGCCGACGCGCTCCGGCAAGGGTGTGGGGCTGGTTGTGCCGACCTTGTTGTCCTGGACCGGCAGCGCGGTGGTGCATGACATCAAGGGTGAGAACTGGGACCTGACATCGGGATGGAGATCGGGGTTCGGAACCTGTCTGCGCTTTGATCCGACCGATCCCGGCTCGCCGCGCTTCAATCCGCTGATGGAAGTGCGCAAGGGCGCGGGCGAGGTCCGCGATGTGCAGAACATTGCCGACATTCTCGTCGATCCGGAAGGGTCCCTTGAGCGCCGCAACCATTGGGAAAAGACCGGTCATTCCCTGCTGGTCGGTGTGATCCTGCATGTGCTCTATGCTGAAGCGGACAAGACGCTTGCCGGGTGTGCGGCCTTTCTGTCCGACCCGTCCCGGACGTTCGAGAAGACACTTCAGGTCATGCTGAAGACAAAGCATGTGCGCGAAGGCGATGGGACGCGCACGGTGCATCCTGTGGTCGCTCAGGCAGCACGCGAGCTGTTGAACAAGTCGGAGAATGAACGCTCCGGCGTTCTGTCCACGGCGCTCAGTTTTCTGTCGCTCTATCGCGATCCGGTCGTGGCGGCCGTGACCTCGGCGAGCGACTGGCGGATCAGCGATCTTTGCGAGGGTGCGCGGCCTGTGTCGCTTTATCTCGTTGTGCCGCCGTCAGACCTGTCGCGGACGAAACCGCTGGTACGGCTGATCCTCAACCAGATCGGACGCAGGCTGACGGAAGCCCTGCCGCAGCCGGGACGGCGCAAGCTCCTCCTGATGCTGGACGAGTTTCCGGCGCTGGGACGGCTTGATTTCTTCGAGAGCGCGCTGGCCTTCATGGCGGGCTATGGCGTGCGCGCCTATCTCATCGCCCAGTCGCTGAACCAGATCGAGAAGGCCTATGGGCCGAACAATGCGATCCTCGACAATTGTCATGTGCGCATCGCCTTTGCGACCAATGATGAGCGCACCGCCAAGCGGATTTCCGAGGCGCTGGGGGCGAAGACCGAGCTGCGCTCGCAGAAGAATTATACTGGCCACCGGCTCGCGCCCTGGCTCTCGCATATGATGGTCTCGCGCCAGGAAACCCAGCGGGCGCTGATGACACCCGGCGAGGTGATGCAGTTAGCGCCGACCGATGAAGTGGTCATGGTATCGGGGGTGCCGCCCATCCTTGCGAAGAAGCTGCGCTATTTCGAGGATCGCAATTTTACAGAGCGGGTGCTGCCTGCTGCATCGGTGGCGACGCTCGCGCCGCAGATCGTGACTGTATGGACTGAGATGGTTGAGGGCGCGCACGCGACGGTTATTCCGATCCGAAAAGCCGCTGATGACGGCGGACGTGACATCGCGCCGGTGCTCGATCCGCCCGAACGTGTGGTGACGCCGGAGCAAGATCAGACGTCCGAACCGGAACTCGACGACACCGGAGACGCACCGGGCGATCAGGCGCTTGAGACGATCCGGCACGCGGCGGCGCTCGACCTTGCCGATGATGATACCTTGCCGGAGTTCTGATATGGCCAAACCACGCGTGAACCTTCGACTGCCGCACAAGCTGCATGCCGAGCTTGAACGGCGCACATCCATGCCGGGCGTGACCAAAGCCAAGGTCGTGGAAGACGCGCTCAGCCGCTATTTCGACCCGGACGCCAATCTCGTCCTGGAGGAAAGACTCCTGCGCCGCATGGACGCGTTCGACCGGCGGCAGGGCGAGATCGAGCGCGACACCGCGCTCTGCCTCGAAACGCTGGCGCATTTTGTCTTTTACTGGCTGACCCGCACCGAGCCGATCCCGGAAGGCGAGCGCGACGCCGCCCACGCCCTTGGCCAGAGGCGCTTTGATCATTTCATTCAGCAAGTGGCGAAGAAGCTCGGCAATGAGCGCGGTGTGGCCGCGCGACTAGACGGGATGCCGGTTCAGAATGCGGATCACGTGAACCCTGCATCAGATTAAATCATGTTGGAAAGTCCGCTTCAGGCGCGGAGTTTTGAACATCAATCACGATGCGTTGAGGCTCAGGGCCTTCTCGGCTTCAGCGTGTTCGAATGCATCAGCGTACACACCAATATCGCCCGGCGAAGCGCCCTCATTGCGAAGCGCCTGTTTCCAGTTTTTTTGGAGCGTTTCAGCCATAGCCTTTGCGGTTCGTGCCGCCTCCTGCGGCATCAGCTCGAAGAAGACGCACGCCTCCAGAGCAATACCGAGCGAAGCGTCAAATGATCCGCCGCGCACGATCCCTGTTTCCAGAACACGGTGCCGGGCGGGAGAAGGATTGATGTCGAAGGCAGGGGACAGACGCCAGCGATCGCTGCCTGCATAGATGAAGCCATGGTTCTTCAAATGGTCGTCGGTATTGGAGACAAGGATTGTGAACACGATCCGCCGCCAGAGTTCGTGAAGATCTTCGATCGGGTTGCTGGAGATCTGCCGGATCGTGTCGGCAATGTCGGTATAGAAGCCATTGTCCTCGCTCCGCCAGTCGAGCGCGGTACGCGCGGAGATATACGGGATACGGGTCGCGCCCCGGCGGTCGAACCGTCGGATGAGGGCTACAGGATGATCGCTGGCGGCGAGCTCCAGCCTCGCTTCGGCTGCGCGTAGGCCGCACATCGCCGCAAGCTTCAGCGTTGCGACTTCCGCGCGTTCAATCGGTTTGGCATCTCGCTCCGAGGTAAACTTGGCGATCCAGAGATGACCTTCGCCGTCAACATTGGCTTTCGGGCGCGCCCCGCCGAGCGAGCCTGCGACCCCGGCAAGGTCGCGCGCTTCCTGTTCGGCGCCGCTCGGATCGCGCTCAAACCGTTGTGCAAGGGCCCGCAGACGTTCAAGTTCTACGAGGCGGGGGATCGGCGGTGACAGATCGGAGAGAGGCTCCATGTCCGGCCTCAGGAACCGCAACGCGCCTTGCCGGGTCCGGTCATCCGACAGAACCAGAAAATCGAACTCGGTCAGCCCGTCTCCGAGCGCCTTGCGCATGAGGGCACGGCCCCAGGAATCCGGCGCAGCGTCGGCAAAGCATCCCGAGAGCGCCGAGCGCCTGTCATCCTTTCCAGTGCTGTAATGACCACCTGACCGTAGCGGTAGTGCAGGCGACAATGCGAAACGATTGGGCGCCTTGAGCCATGCATCCGCATACTCAAACTGCGAGTGCTGGCGGCGGCCATCGCTCTCGAACCGCAGCGTACCGACAACTCGTTTGCTCTCTCCAATGGCGACAATCGCTTCAGGCATCTAGAAGCCCACGCCTTCGACGTCGTCATCGTCTGCTGCTATTCGTTCACCTTTCGGCGAGTCGCCAGCCTTTGCCCCTCGTTTGCTGTCGATCCGTTTTGGAAGCGCCTTCTGATCTAAGAGCAGGCCGGTATCGTCGGTGGCGGGATCAAGGAAGCCCGCGACACGGTCGATCTCTCCAAGAACAAGGCAAGCCATCGCCAGCGTACCAATGCTGACGCCGGCATCTCCCTTTTCCAGACGGATGATTGTGCTTGTCGATACACCTGCGCGTTCGGCAAATCCCTTGATGGAGATACGCCGTTTGATCCGCGCTGTCCTCAAGTTGGCCCCGAACGCTTCGAGGGCGCGCTTCGCACTGGGAGAGCTGATCTTAAGTGTCATATCTGAAATCCATAATAGGAATGTGTGTCGTATCTGACACTTAGTATCACAGATGCCGGAAAACAACGGTTAATGAAGCGGGGGCATCAGGGGGACCGCTGATAGGGCAGATTTACACTGGGGTCCCAGGCGGAAGAAGTTGCTCCGAATCTCGGTGATTTGAGAAAGAATGTTTCAAAAACGGGTTCGACGCTATAAACAGGGCTCGAACCTGAGCATTTTCAGAATGGGATACAAAATGGATACAGAATGGGATACATTTCGAAGTTTTGCGGGGCATAAGCACTTGTTTTTATTGTATATTATGACCGATTTCGACGCCCGTCACTCGCGCCATTTCTCTCGAAATGGACATCACTTAAAGCATTGAAAACAAACGGAATTTTCGGTTCCGTTTGCTTCTCTCTGCATAAAATGGCCGGAATCTGTGGACCAAAATGGGACCAGATTGTGGACCAATGGTCGGCGTTATGAAGCGCGTCGACGACAACTCCTACCTCGAACAGCGCGGCCGGGTCTGGTGGTACAACAGACGTGTGCCGAGCAAGTTCGCGCACCTCGATACGCGCAAGCGGATCAAGGAATCGCTCGGCACGACGTCGATTGAGCAGGCCCGCTACAAGCGCGATCTGCTTGCCGAGGCCGACGACCACTACTGGGCCTCGCTGAAGATCACAGAAGAGGTCGGGCCCTCATCCAATCGGGAAACCTCCGAAGCCGTCCGTCGCCGATATCGCATGGCGACAGTCAAGGCGCTGGCGAGCGGCTTCACTTATCAGCCGATCGATCACCTCGCGACGGTCGCTCCACTGGAGGAAGCCCTGGCGCGGTTGCTTGCGGTCCATCAGAACGCAGGCCCGGCAGAAATCCCCAAAGAGCGGGACGCTGAAGCGCTGCTTGGCGGCGCGCCGAAACCGACCGTGAGTGTCTCAGAAGCCTTCGAGGTCTATGTCGGCGAGATCGCCTACAATGCGCAGCTCTACAAATCACCGAACCAGCGCGCCTCCTGGGAGAAGACCAAGCGGACGTCGATCCAGTACTTCATCGACTTCGCCGGAGACATCGCTCTTGAGGAGATCACGCGCGAACTCGCGCTCGACTACCAGAAGCACTGGGCAAAACAGGTCAAACCGAAGGACGAAAAGACGACGCCAGTCGCGCCGAACACGGCGAACCGTCACATTGGCAATATCCGCTCTCTCTATGCCGATTATTTCAAGCACATTGGCGAGGAGGAGCGGCCTAACCCGTTCCGTAACATGCACTTCAAAGCCAAGGCCCGAACCGAAGTGCCGCCCTTTTCATCCGATTGGGTGCGGGAGAAGATTCTGGCGCCGGGCGCAACTCGCAAATGGCGCCCCGAGCTGCAGCTCATTACGCTGATGCTGATCGAGACGGGCTGCCGCCCGAGCGAGATCATCAATCTGCGCGTTGAGGATTTTCATATCGATGAGCCGGTGCCTTACATCTCGATCCGCGCGCGGACTGATCGAGAAGTGAAGACGGACACTTCCGAGCGGGACATTCCCCTGGTCGGCATCGCGCTCGAAGCGGCGAAGCGCGCTGCTCCGCGAGCATTTGCTCACTACTACGACAAGGGCGAACTCTTCTCCGCGAACATGATGAAGAACTTCCGCAATCGTGGTCTGCTGGAGTCGCCGGACCACAAGATCTATTCCTTCCGTCACGCCTTCGAGAAACGCATGCAGGAAGCCAATATAGACTACGGCTTGCGGTGCCTGCTCATGGGCCACAAGACGACAAGACCCGTCTACGGCGATGGCGGCTCACTCGAATATCGGCGCGAAGAGCTGTTGAAGATCGCGCACCCGTTTGATGCGCGGATCATGGAGCTGTTTGAGCGAGAGAATCCGGAGTGGGCGGCTTAGATGGCATATGGTTTAGTCGCACACTTTGAACTTGGGCCCAATCGATCGGTTTTGGGAGAATCGATCTGATTTCTAATCTCGCCTCAGGTCTTTCAGTCCCCGTGCATATCTCGTTCGGAGGTCATCGACCCCTAGCTTGTGAGCATCAATCTGCGCTTGTATGAATGTGGCGGAGACGCCTCTGAGCTCCTGGCTTTCAAAGGCTTTAAAGAAGCTTCGGCAAGCCTTTTCAAACGTGCGGAGGTCGCTTTCAGTGACCCCAAGAACGCTATGGGTAAAGGCCGCTTCACTCGCAATTTTCTTGGCAGGGTGAATAATGAGCCGAGTTGCGGTCATTCCCCTATAATGCTTGTCAAACCATGCCGCCGAACGATTCATCTGCTCGGCCTCGTCTTTGTTGATTTCAGCCCGGTCGGTTTTAACTTCACTTTTGGCTTCAATAACAAGATAGTTTTGATCATCGAGCGCCCACAGATTGTCCGGGCCCTCTTTCCAATCCTTGTCGGGGCGTTCGCCTGCAAATCCGAGCGCCGCAGCAAGCTCATCAAGAGCGGCTTCAAAACTGTCCGCCCTCACACCAAAGCGAAGGCGGCCAATGATCTCGGAAACAGTTACGTTGAGATCGTCATAGTCATCGAAACCTCTCAACCAAGCCGCAACTCGCTCGGCACGTGTCTGATTGATAAGCGACAACTTTTTGACGGTCACGCCGCTGGAGGGCTTAAGTAGGCGCCGGTGTTTCTTGTGAGCAGCCTTTTGGAGGCGCGAGGCTTCGGCGCGGTCTGAACCATGTTGGTAACGCGCGCATTCCTGTAGATACCATGCGGTGTCCTCATTGTTGAAATCCCCAGAATCCAGCATCATCTGCAGAATGTTCGCTGCACCAGCGGCATCGCCCACCGCGAAGGCGTCCTCGGCGTCCAGTTCCTTCGCGAAGATATTCAGAAGCTCTGCGCTCGAGCCACGCGGTTCAAAATTGTCCATCTGTTCTGCGTAAAAAGCCTTCCAGTCTTCGTTGCGTCTCAGGCACTGCCGGATAAGATCGAGGAAGGCCTCTTCGGGTCCCTTTTCTCTATTGGCCACTTCATCCTTTGCAAGTTCTGAGACTTCAAGACCAATTTCAATCTGTTGGGCGACCTGTGGCGAGAGAAGCCTTTTCGTAGATCGGGCACGAACCAACCGCGCAAGGTCAGTACCAGATAGTACAATTACAGAAAAATCCTTCTCCCCACGAACACTCCGCCCTAGGCCCTGTTCCACGCTCCTGACTGTTCTCATCAACGTTGCTTGACTGTTGGGTCTTACTTGCTCAGCCTGCAAATCAACTAAACTTTCTGAGAAGGGAAGTCCGTCAAAGATTAGCACGCGGCAGGCGGAGTCAGGCAGATCAACGCCGTCATACCGATTCGCCAAAACGACGGTCTTGTCCCGGTCGCCATTTCGAAGGCCGCTGACCAACTCTTCGATTGTCTCTGGCTTCGCGACTGTCGCCCCATGGGCTTCCCAAAGTTTGGCGCGCTCAAAGCTCGGCACGAGTGCTACGAAACCGGATTTGCGTCCCTCGGAAGATGTGCCGAATTTCTTTTGAACGAAGTGATCATCAAGATCCTCGTGGATAAGAGATGGGATCACGATCATTTTCTCTCCCGACCAGGTCTCGTCGTCATTGGTGAGCGGCTTGGAAATCGTTTCCGGCTTAAGTTTGAGCCCTTTCACTAGAAACGCATCATCAGTGACTGTGGCGGACATGAAGATGCGCAATTCGGCATTGGCATATGATCCAAATGCTTCCAGCGGAGCGGAGTATGGCTCGATCTCAATTGTCTGACCGGACACAACGCATTGGCATCGCGGAAGCATGTCCTTCAAGAGCGGCCAAGCAAACGCAATCTCTTTGCGATCAGCCTCCGCAGCAAGGATTGCAGCGACGTCGGACTCACGATCCGACCAAGCCCAATACGGCACTGGCAGCAGCGCACCACGCTTCTTGTTCTCGATCTCGGCAAATGTTCCGGCACCCTGTTGCTCTAGATCGCTGGCAAAGAGGGACTTCAGTGCGCCATATGCCTGAAGAGTTCGCGGCAGCGAGACGGTACAAGCCTGCCGAATTCGGTCTGCACAGGCATGGGCATCATCCATCAAGACCGTCCCGACCTCAATCGACTGAGACCACAGGCCAAATTTTGTCCGTCCGTTGAACATTTTTTGGACCGACGTTACTAGGATTGATTTTCCTTCGAGAAAAGCTTCGGGCAATTCGCCTTCAGCGACGCACGTCGCAATGCCGAATTTTTTGGCTTCCGCGCGTGTCTGGGCGATTAAGAAATGGTCTGGACACAGATAGACGGCCGGCCCAAAGCCTTCGTTTAGGCGTGCTTGAAGCATCAGAAGACCGATCAGAGTTTTGCCCTGACCCGTATGCAGCTTGACAATGAAATCCTTTTCCGACGCTTTGCGATTATTCCAATCGCTCAGGACTGAGACTTGCGCCGGCCGAAGCGGCCCCTTGTCGGACGCTCGATCAAGCGTTTCATAGAGAGAAATAGGGTCAGTTGGTTTGACCCGCCGTGCTGCACCGAGGCGCTTTTTAAAATCGACCAAAGTTTCTTTCTTTACGTCAGGGAGTAATTGCGCACTCGACGATATCGGTACACTGCCGACACTTTTTTATATGCGAATGATCGCGAGTTCCCAACGTTGTGTTGGATGGCCCCGATACTTCCGCTTCAGCGGTTATCGCAATTAAGCTCAATGGATCGAATGAAGTCATTCGTCGTGCATCCATCGCAGCGGCGCGATGCTGAATTTCTCTTGCCAAAACTCGCAGATCGCATGCACGCCGGTCTTGTTAAACCAGAGCCGCCAGGTCTGGTTCTGGGTGGGGGCCGTGGCGGCGAAAGCGGTGCAGGTGAGAATGGCGGCATTGGGTCTTTGGTCGGGGTCGCGGACTGACGCGTAGCGGATCAGCTGGATGTTCTCAGCTCGCGCCGCTTCTTCGAGCTGTTGGCTCGCTTCGTAGTCTGAGGGATGCATCCACAGGTCGGCAGCGTCACTGAAGGGCTTTGCCATGAGATCGATCGCGGCATCGGTGCGGACCGGCACGTCGAAAGCGGTGTGCTCTGTCGGCTGGGCCGGAAATGGCGTGGCCGGAGAGTCGGCGTAGAACAGCAAGAGATGAAACGCGGTTTCTATGATCGCTGTGGCTGGTTGCTCCGACACGTAAT
>Ga0081520_100563_pt1 | contig 12954 bp, 15 predicted proteins | sample HotLakmasection1_FD_70988 | JGI IMG/M metagenome (GOLD analysis project Ga0081520, IMG submission 70988) | Hypersaline microbial mat communities from Hot Lake, Washington, USA - Section #1 (SPADES assembly) (version 2) | ecosystem: Environmental > Aquatic > Non-marine Saline and Alkaline >... | reverse complement strand
TGTAGGGCGGGATGGTCATGCACCCCCCCTCTCTAGTGCTTGCAGTACCTTGTCGCGCTGGGTTTGGCGAAAGTGTTTTAGTTCGGCGGGGGCTTTGAGCGATCGCTGCCGGAAGTGCTCAAACTCGCCGGGGTCACGCTCGTAGATGAGCTGTCCTTCTTGCGCTACGAAGTGAGCGAGGATTTCGGAACAGGTGCTGAGGTCAATGAGGTCAATGCGATCTTCAGGGATTTGACCGTGCTCGCTCAGGGTAAGGAGTAGATCGGCTCCTGGAAACCAGGCAGCTCCCTTTCCTGGGCTGGGGTCGCTGAGGTAGGCAATGTCCCAGTCGCTGGTGGGGGCATGGTCGCCTCTAGCTCTGGAGCCAAAGAGGATGAGCAGCTTGAGGGTTGGGTGCTGTTCCGCAATGTGGTTAGATGCAGCAGTCAGTGAGGATAGGTCGGTCATGGCTAATTGCAAATTTAGAATCCAGGAATGAAGTTCTGAGGAACTATGCAGACTCTGCCTCCAGCGGCCTAATGTAAGTAATCATGACGGTTTTAGATTGGGAGTCGGATGGTTGATGGAAAAGCTTGATATTTGGGTCAGTGCCTTTCCTACTGCCTGAAAAAAGGCCAGGTAATTCGACGAAGCCGATCTCTGGATCATATTTGTATGGATCGGCTGCACCGCACTGTGCTCCACCTTTGTCAGCACCAATGCGTATCACGATATCTTTGGTGTAGGCCGACCCCCATCTCAGGGGTGCCATTAACCAGCGAGTCGTTTCTTTGTCATAAACCCGCTCATACACGTCAACGTTGGCATATTGATTAACAGCACGGCTTTCCTCTTTCTTAAGCAGCAGTCGATCTAACGGCACAGAAACCTTAGGAATTTGGGCAAAGTGTTTCTCCCAGTCCCCGTGAGTGCCATCATCGAAAATAAGTGTGGCTGAAGGTGTCCAGCTCCGTGTGATGACTAAGCCTTTTTCATAGGAGGGTTGGCATGTTAGGTCTGCGCTGTAGACGTAGTCGTGAAGCATTGAAAAAATTTCGACCACGCGATAATCATCAATATGCTCAGGGCGACTAACACAAGCACCAATTGCTTTCGTGTCAAAGGTTTCAAGATTGCGTAAGGTGTTCTGGTACCTTTCCCAGCCTGCTTCATCCAAGCTGTTGGCGAAATCCGGAATACGATCTCCCACCACAATCACTTTGGCATCAGGCACATCCCCTTTACGATTGCACCGACCTGCACGCTGAATTAGATTTTCTGGCGGACAAATTTGAGAGATTAGCGTTTCGGAGTTCAGGTCACACCCGACTTCGATCGCGCTGGTCGTAATCAGAATGTAAGGCTGACTCCTCTGATCACGCTTCTGGATCTCTCCATAGACCTCGGGCCGCTCTTGGTCGGCTAAACGACCATGGTAAAGAAAGATTCGTCTCTCAGCTGATCCAGCGTCGATTTGAGGTTTGAGTTGGTGGTAAATAGCGGCAGCATCTTTGACGGTCTGCACAACGGCAAGAATACGACGATCAGACCGGGCTTTCCACTCATCTTTGATAAGTTGAGCAACACTGGTTTGAAAAGTCCCAGGATGCTCGCTATCCCTGACGACATTCTCTATCCACCGAAAGCTGCGTTGATTGAGATATGGGCGATTCAGCGCTTGCTCCTGGTACTCTCGTAATGCCTGAACTCTTGCATCATCATCCACGTAGTCAATAGTTTCCAGATAGTCGAAGCTTTCTACCAGTTGCTGGGGCATCGTAGCCGTCATCAAGACCAGAGAACGGCCAGCCTCATAGAGCGATCGCACTAAACTCTGGAAATTGGTAAACGAAATATCGTCATAGCTGTGGGCCTCATCAAAGCAAAATAGACAGTTTTCCTTATGGATATGGTGTGGAAAAACAAAATTCTTTTGCTTCTCCCCAAAAGAGAAATATCGGTATAAGAACTTATCCAGGGTAGTGAGGATAATATTTCCCTTGTAAAGGTGCCTCCGAGGATTGACTTTAGGTTTTCCTACCTCACCATTTTTGTAAACCCATCGGTTCATTTCAGCGCCTGTATCCACTACGAGAGAAAGCTCTCGATCCTGATTCTCAGGTATTGCTGAAAACTGTTTCAGATATCCATCAATTCGTTGTCGCTGGTCTTCCAGCAAACTTCGAGCAGGCAAAATCAGAAATAAACGATAGCCATTAGCGAGAGCCGGAAATACAATTGATTCCGTTTTACCTGAACCTGTAGGGGCTTTTAGCAAAACGGCTGGATACGGATTTTGATCGCTATCTAGAGCCTCTGCCAACTCTTGCTGCATCGGGTTAGGCATGAATTGCCGTAGCCTCTCGTATAGGCTATGTGCCGATAGGTGAACCTCACTTTCTGTAGCTCGAGGCCTGAGCGTAACTTTCATGGTCTGAGCAACAAATTTTTGAGGTTGGGTCTGCCACCATTCCTTAACATCTGATTTCAATTGAGCGGATAGCTTCTTATCATCAAATGATTTGTTTTCGACAGATTGCTTCAATACTTGAGGAAACGGCATGTTCCAAACAGCAAGGGGAAGCTCGACCTCATCCTTATCAAATTTCCATGGATCAACAAAGAAAACACTCCTATCAGTCTCTGATTGAGTGATAGTAAAATCCATGAAAGCCCGAGTTTCTGCCTGATCTGAGTTATTGAAAAAGCGACAAGCTACTTCAGCCTCGATTTGATCGCACATTTCCAAGATGTAAAGTTCTTTAGCATAAGCCAGGGGCTCAAAACTCAGGAGGCGTTTGTATTCATCAGCCTTTGCTTTGAGTGGATTATCCTCTTTAAGGCGATCAGCAAGCGTTTTCAGCTTATAAGCATCTCGACAAATGTCATGAGCAGAAAAGTCGTGATGCCCTTGAGCCAAAAGCTCAACCCAGGGATTATCTGGCTGACTGGCTTCAAATCGATGTCCTCTAAAGGAATAGGAAACTTTCACGCTATCACCCTTGCGTTCCAAGGCAATCCCAAATTTCTGAGGCTTACCAACATCATGAAGTTGTGCAGCCTCTGTCACTCTGCGGCGTGATGCTTCCTTTTCAGGCTCACTGGAACCCACATATTCTTGAGCAAGCCAATACCGAGCGAGCTTTCTGACATTGGCAACATGGTTTCCCAAAGGTTGAAATAGGATCTCACTGGGTATCTTCTGCTTTTCATCACAGAAAACACGACCAAAATCAAAGTATCTAGGCATAAACTTCACCTCTCAGTAAATTGACGAGAGCTCGTGGAATGTAAATGTCTTCGTGATCGGTGTAATACTCCAGCACAGGTGGTTCGCTTAAGTCCTGGCTAAAGTAGCCTGCAACAAAGGGAACAAAACCCTCGATACTGCTGGGTTCGCTATCTAAGAACCCAGCTCGATCTGAGTCGGATAGGACATCGCCCAATTGCTGGTAGCGATAAAGGTTGTAGATATCGCAGCCACCAACGATTTGATTACTTTGCAGCAGAGCTTCCATCGGTAAGACAGTTGAAGGCATTGCGGCAACAGTTGTTCGCTGTAGTTCTAGAATGTCTGAGGCTTCAGCGACAACGGCAAATCCTTCTTTGCCCAATTTGCATCCATAGGCTTCCAAGTCTTGGAAATGCTCTAGTCCTTCTGGTTTGTCTGCAACGACATACCCCAGCAACTCTTCCGCAATCAGATATTCCCAGGTGTGAAGCTGAAAATTTGCTCTATCCTTCTCCTGATAAATCTTAGAGAAGGAGTCGTGGTTGAACTCGCGCATACCCTTTCGGTAGGTGCGGTGGACGCCAAACCAGCTTTCTTTGGCGGGATAGGCACCCAGAGCCTGATATCGAGGCGGGAGAGCATAAGTTGGCGGATTGTCCTTGTTGATGCGGGTTTCCGGTAGCTCTAGCCCGACGCTCAACATCCCTAGCCGTCTAAGAAACCCTGAAAGAGTTGTCGGAGGTACAAACGGATAGGTCGCAATATTGAGGATTGACCCTGGCAATATGCGGAAGGTCAACCCCGCCGTCGGCTGGAGAGTCAGTTTTACGCAGTACATGATTTACGCCTGCAAAACGGTATCGACAAACTGGCTGGAGTAGTCCTGCAATTTTTCAAGAGCAGCATCACCAATCCAGCGATCAAAGTGAGTTAGCTCGATATGGTCTGTGCTGTTGTCTGGTGTACGTGCCAGTCGAATAAAGTCAGCGATCGCCTCTTCCGGGCTGGTTACAGATGGTGAAATCACCGGGCGTTTTCCGCGTGGGACAAGATAGCGATCGACCACCACTAGCGGCATTTTGTCATCTGACTCAGCGAGGGCAACGCCTTTGGGATTACCAGAACCAATGCGGGCAAGAGAGTCTAAGAAGGCATAGGCTACGGAAGCAAATTCTTGGTCAGTTACGCTTAGGGCATGGTTTGAGATCGGGTAAAGCAACCCTGGTTGGTTGTACTCGCGCCTGAAGGGAATAGGCGTTTCATCGTTTTGGTTCACTAATCGAGCTGGATGCATTGCTCGCTGCTTGTCTACTGGGTAGAGATTTTGAACTGCAACACCGCCACCATGCGTTACTCGACCAATGAGCGTTCGTTTTCCTGGGTCTAAGGCTCCATAGGGTCCACAGATTGGACAGTCATGTTCAGCGCAAGTTTTGGGAATACCACAATTTTGTTTGTCGCCTAATAGTTCACCGCTTTTCACAGGTGCCCATAATAAACAGCGACGTTCCACACCTCTACGTTTCGTTGGCGAAATGTAGCATTTTTCTAGAGCTTGGCCATCCTTCGTTTCAAGTTTAACCTTCTCAACCATATTGATATTGACTTGCACTTCATCACCTAGATATAGCTCTTGAGAGCCTTCAAGAATGGCGTAAATGTCAAAGTGTAATCGGGGATTTGCGTCATTGGTTTTAGGTAATCCAGTTGGCATGATTAATCCTTTGTAGATTTCAATTTCCGAACTAATTCAGGAAAGCGGGTATAGAGAGAAAGCTTGAGGTTATAGGTTAAATCTCTCCAGCCTTTCTCCTGTTCGTATTCTTCTTGGCTGGCAAAATGCATATAGGCTTTACTCACATCGTCGGCATAAAGCTGTATGTAGGCACTGCCTTTGTCATCTCTGTTTTCACGACCAGAAATTGCCAACTCTTCCAGCAGAGAAAGGGTTTGAATATAAATAAAGTTGTTGCCGGGATTGTGGTATAACCTTGCCTGAACACTTTCTTTTGTCGTATCCCCTAAGGTTGCGTAGTAGCAAAAAGCTGTAGCATCATCAGATTTCTCAATTATCTTGCTGACTTCTCTTGCTGCATATTTGGGATCTTTCTGTTGCTCCAAGGATTTTTCTGCTGTTCTTTCTAGAGAATTGACAAACGCTAAAGTTAATCCTGTTAAAGCAGCAACATCTCGATAAAGCTTGGCACGTTTTAATTGTGCTGAATTTGAGTCCATAAACTTTTTGATTTCCTCCCAATAAATTGAGCGAGTTTGTTCGAGTTTGAGCCGGTTAGAAATGCTAGAAATCTTGACTAAAGAGTAGTCAGCCAAGTACGGTAAGTCTTGCTGGACATACCGTACAGCAGCACCCAATCTCATGTTGATGTCCTTTCCGGCAGTGATAATGGATTGTCCATAGCTCTCCATCAGACCTTTGATAAACAACAGATGCCGACTAGGAAGCTCGATTTCACTGCCCTGTAAAACCAGCCGAAATTTGAAATCTGCCAAAACTTCTTGGGGAAAGATCGAAGCGACTTTGGCAAGCGCATATTGGACTTGACCAAGCTTGGGTGCAGCTAAGTCACCTTTATTCGTGCGATCAGAAGCCAAGACGACATATTTGCCTGCACTGAGATGCATTTCCTTATTGGTTAGCATCCGGACATAGTCTTTGAGCTTGATCGAAGAGGATGCTGCTTCGTCAGCAGGTGACAGACGGAGAATAATGCTTTCGTCAGTCACCTTGAGTGGTGATGCAAAGGCTAAGGCCGAACAGGAAGCACAAATGTGTGGTCTGCCCTCCCCCGATGAAGATTGACGACGTTGAGAGGGACGCTCGAACATGAATCTGAGCACCTGCCACTGAGCAGTTCTGGGATCTAAATCGGCTCCACAGGCATAGCAGAATGTCTTGCTATCATCTCCTGCTGATCGAACATCCAATGCTTGAGGTATCTCGGAAAGCAGAGGTGGCGGTAGAGGAGCAAATTCCCGTAACTCAAGTAGCCGATACATCTCGGTGATACACTGCGTAAAGATATCGCCCCGAGTTGAGTTGATTTGGTCGGTTGCTTTTCTATCAAAGCGTTTGGCGATATCGCTGATTTTCTGGAAAGTTTCAGGGTGAAGTTCTCGGTCTCGCTCCACAAACTCAAATGGCTGAGTGCCCAGTTCTTGTAGTAGCGATCGCTTCTCAATTAGCCAATCCTCTGAAAAGACAGTTTTCAGGGCCAATTTATCGCGCTGTTTTTGGAGTTTACGCTGTTCCTTCTTCGGCAAGCTGTCATCAGAGAGTTGAGAGTCTAGCTGTGTAAGTTCTGCCCAGATCTCGATTTGGGCATTGATGTTGTCAGCAAAGGATCTTTCAAAGGCCTCGCTGTATTTTTTTGCTTCCTTAGCCTGCATCTCTTCCTTGGTAGCAAGGGCTTTTTCCTTCGATTGCAGCTCCTTCGCCTTTGCCTGCTGCTCCTTATCAGTCAAATCTGAAGCGGCAAGTTCACCCTGAAGGAGTTCAATCTCATTCTGAAGAGTCTTTATCTGCTTTCCACGCACAGTCTGCCGCTTTTCCACTGCCTGAATAACGGCCAAGTACCAGGCCGCTAGTACATCAGCTTGTTGTTTTGTCAGGATGGGAACATCGAGAGTGCTAAACCCACGTCCTGAAAGCGTTACTGCGTTCAGCATCACAATGAAAGTCTGAACCAATCCTGGCATCTGTAGCCGATTGTCACCGTAATCCGAGAAGGCGACTTCTCCTAAGAATTTCTCCCACAAAGTGTCGAAGTTACGAGCTTCCTGACCTGGAATAAATACCTGAACATGGCGATCGCTCTCATTGAGAACAACAATCTGGTGTTTCTTCTGTAAATATTCCAGAAATCGATCAATGGCACTCTCAACCGCCAGTTGCGCTTGCAGTTCTCCAGGAAGCGGAGACTTGTAAAGGATCTGGGTTCTGCCGATGTAGTCAGAGCCAAAACTGACGGAAGCTTCGTTGATTTCGATAGGGATAGCAGTTTCTACGGCATGGCGATTGGATGTGCGGATCTGCCGCATCAGTTGCGGCTTATAGAACGCCCTCGCTATGCCTTGTAAATCGACACCTTGAGTTGAGTCAGCTTTCAGGGTTGATATAACTGACGTTGCCGATGAGCGAGGAATGACACCAGCCACCAGAGCACTGAGCAAAATTTTGGCATCGTTATCCATAACTGTAAATGTCCACTTCGTAGTGATTGGACAGAGCGAGAGTGAAGGCACTCCCGCTGAGTTTGAGAACTCCCAGATTCGCGGTCCCCTCACCAAGAGAGGACTACGGAGTGGTGCTTTAAGCTGCCCAGTCTGCGTAACTGGTCACCTCACCTTCTTCATCAAGGATTGCTAAACACTGAAGTTCTTGAATCTTTTGAAGTAAGTGCTGAATTTGGTAGCGAAGCTCCTCAATCAGAGCCTCATACTTTTCGATTTCACGAGCAACGTAATTAGGATCCATATGGCCTCCTTACTTTTCGGCATGGGAAACTGACCGAAGGACAGAGCTCGTGCTACCTTGAGGTTGCGAGCAACAAGGGGAGAGTCGTCTTTCGGCTGTCCCCAAATTAGCACAGGTTTTTTAGTTGTTGTGTAGAAGATGAGGCAAGATGGCTTCTTGCTCATGCTGTGTTGCTATAAACTGACTTTTAGCCTCTCGAATCCCAGTAGGGATTGAAATGTGCAAAAGAATGAGGCTTCTAGAGATTTCTCTCTGACCAAACCCCTCTTAGGGATACTTCAAAGCCAGGGCTAGCCCTGGCTTTGACTTTTGGCTGCTGCTCCGTCATCTGATTTGTCTCCACTTACCGCACCAACCGATACTCAAACGTCCTGGCATCTGATCGCCGCTTCTCCACCTGCCACCCCTGCTCCTTCACCGCCCGATGCAGCGTCGCCGAAAACCGATGGCCTACCTGTTCGACCAGCTCCGCCGTCGAGTACCACTGCCCATCGCCCAACACCTGCGTCAACTTCTCCAACATCGTCATCGTTGTTGCCCCCACTGCATTAATCCCTCGTAAATGTTTAAATCCCCAAACAATCCAATAACCGACACAGAACAGAATTTTTCGCTACCTAGCTGTTACCTCCTGTCGTAAACCGGTTGGGCAAATCTAGACCCGCGACCACATAGTGGGCATAGGCTAAACACGCCCAGATATCGGCCTCTTCCAAACGGGGGTGCATCTGCAACACCACCTCATACGTCGCCCCCTCTGCCAACAGTGCTAAGACCCCCTCCACCGTCACCCACTTCTCCCGAATAATTGGCTTGCCATCGAGGATGCCGGGGTTCACCGTAATGCGCTCAATCAGCAGTCGCTCGCGGTTTGTCATGCTTCATCACAAAGTATCCGTATATCGTTGATTAGCTCAATATTGGCAATCATAATGAAAACAGGCAATAGATATATCGATAAAGTGTCCGTACAAATAAACGGAAGGCACCTATGACGCGCAAAAAGCGATCGATCACTCTGTCCATTGAGGAGCACGAAAAAGTTCAGCTCGAAGCCCTGGCGCTGGAGTTTGGCCAAACCTGGGGTGATAACCCCAATGTGTCGAAACTGGTGAAAGCGATCGCCCAGGGCAAACTCCGCATCGCCGCGAATCATGACTGGAGCCGAGATCGCCTCAATACGCTCAACCGGATTCTGGGGTGGCTCAAAGACGATGGCCAACTCGATGCCGCTTTAGAATTAGCCCATATCCTGTTGGAGCGCAGCGAACTCAACGATCCCATACGCTATGAAATTCGCAGCTGGGTCGATCATCCGAGTGCTCCCTGGCGCATTGACCTTGACCGCTGCATCCGCCAACAACGTCCCTTTCGGCTCACCTACCAAGATGCCGCCGATCGCCTCTGGAACTTCACCGTCCGCCATGCCGTGATCGAGCGCCACGAAGACCGCCAGTATCTCGACTGCTGGTGTGATGAAACCGAGGGCAACCAAGATATCGAAGCCCTAAAACATAACTGGTCACTGCGCCTCGACCGCATTCCTGAAGAAGCGATGATTTCGCGTGCAGACGGGCATTGGCAGCCCGAACTCAGCCATATCGAGGTGGAATTTCACCTCCTGCGTGGTCTTGCCTTTGGCTATCGCTCTAAAACGAAAGCCGATGTGACGGTGGAATGGCTGCCCGAGCAGCGCCTCAAGCGAGTGGTGCGGCGGATTCACAATACCTTTTGGTTCTTCCGCGAGGTGCGTCGCTATGGAGCCGACTGTGTGGTCATAGGGCCAGAAGAGGTACGCGATCGCTTTGCTCAAGATGCGATCTTGATGGCTCACCACTACCTCAATGAAGCACCCTAAGCACTTGATTTGCTCTTTCCATTGTTTCGTCAACGAGCTGCTGGACTCTGTTGCACCATGGCGATCGCGCAACACCTTGCCTGTTGAGAATTTGGGGCTAGCTGCAACAAGCTGGAGCGCGATATCACAGCGGTAACGCCGAACCGCAGAGGACTTTCGCCATGAACCCTACCACTCTGACAACGACTTGCCCAACTGCGCGCCAACGCCGCTTGCGCGCCATTACGAAGCGCCTAGTCATCGAGCTGGGCTATCTAGAGCACTGCCTGGCCGAGGGCCTGCAAGATCCCAACGTGCAGACCGCCGCCGCTGGGATTGATACTGCCATTGATTGCCTCAATGAGCATTTAGCCAGCTAACCGCTAGAATCACGGTCAATATCTGCCACCGCAGCCTCCGGCCAAGCGCCAGGGGCTGTTTATTTGGGCACTCTAAGGAGAGCAGACGCCTGGCGTCCTGCGCCTGAAAGGTAAAGCCCGCCCCCTGACGCGACAGCAGGTGGCGGGCTTTTTGCCGCAGCGCGAAATCACAAGTCGGCGTGAGGAAGAACACACTTTTCGGCCAGCAAGCTTGCCGACAGCGGCTGTTTCTATCCACAGCAAACCCACACGGAGCCCCCCATGAAACTCTCCTTCCTCGGTCAATCCTACGAAGCCTCAGTCACTCCCGTCGAAATGATGGCAACGAGCGAAACCGCGACCTTCCTGGGTCAGCAATACACCCGCAAACAAGTCACCGCCGCCCTGCGCCAGCCCACTGCCGAACTGACCTATCGTGGCGTGCGCTATAGCCGCTAGGCCCACATCTCCCTTTCTTTCCACCTGCTCAACTTAGTCAGACCACCCCCTCCCCTTCGCCGCCCCCGGTGAGGGGGATTGTTTGAGGAGTGCCGGCGGCAACAGCGATAACAGCAAGGATGGAGAGGGGATAAGAAAAGCAAATGCAAGCAATGTAACAATATCGTTACATATTCTGTTACATTGATTTACATAGGCCGCACTTTTTGGAATCGAGGTTGACCCGATGTATACCCAGCAACTAGACAATGGCGTGCTCAATGCCTACGCTGTCGAGCCCGAGATGTATTTGGCGGAGTATCCCTCGCCCGTGCAACAACAACGCTACGCCCGACAGGGAGCGATCGCCGCATTATTGGTGACTGGTTTGTTCATGGTGTCGTTGGCGGTGAGCTAACGCGATGGTGGTGAGCTAACATGCCGCTGATGTCGCTACATTCGTACAATCAAGGGCGCGGCCCAGCAACCTTGCAGGTCCTCCAATAATCCCCCCCGGCTGTCACTGCGGGGAATTCCCCGCCCAGAGCGGCAAGCCTTTATTCCCCCTGGCGGGATGCCGGTGACCCCTTGACCTTCCGGCAGAGAGCGCAATTTTTAGTCTCCTGAAGTTTTCTTGACTGTTCCCCTCACGCTGGTCGTGGGGGGATTTTTTGTGTGAGCTGCCAGCGGGGCCGGATCAGGGGGGACTTGTGCAGGAGAGAGGTCAACTTCCTTTCCTGAACTCAACCCCTGAAATCTCCTCAACAAACCTGAAGTCGAGATCCGGATACTAAAGACATCAAACAACCGCCCCCTACCGCCTCGGAGCCCCACCATGAAACTCTCTTTCCTCGGCCAGTCTTACGAAGCCTCTGTTACCCCCATCGAAGCGCTGGAAACGAGCGAAACCGCCACCTTCCTCGGCCAGCAGTACACCCGTAAGCAAGTCATAGCGGCGATGCGCCAACCGACTGCCGAACTGACCTATCGCGGCGTGCGCTACAGCCGCTAAACAACCACGCCTTTCCGCTTGCTCAACTCAAGATAGACCAGCTCCTGCACTGCGGTGTTGGGGCTTTTTTATTGCCGTGGGGCTCACCAGGGCTCAGGTCAAGCATTCACTCAGTTCCGTTGCGCCGCGCCCTCGTCGCCACCCCAGCGATAACGACTCGAGGGAGAGAGGATAAGAAAGTCAAATGCAAGCAATGTAACAAAAACGTTACAAACTCTGTTACATTGATTTACATAAAGCGCGATAGCGAGCCCACGAGGTTAACTCTATGTACACCATGCAACTAGACAACGGCGTTCTCAACGTTTACGCCACCGAGACCGAGCCTTACTTCGCCGAATATCCTTCCCCTGAGCAACAGCAGCGTTATATCCGACAAGGAGCCCTAGCGGCCCTGTTGGTGACGGGCTTGTTCCTGGTATCCTTCGCCGTGAGCTAACGCCCTGCAGGTTAGAGACTTGCCGCTAAATTCTCTGCAGTCCTGACGGTCGACGAACTTTGCCATGGGTTCGGCCTGAGTCAAGGCGCGGCAAGTCTTTCTCTGTATGGCCGGTGACCACGATGCGACCTTGGGCCTGCGAGCCTGAGCCAACGTCACTTCACTCTCCTGAAGTTTTCTTGACTGTGTCCCCTGACCCAACGGCCAGGGGATTTTTTATGGCAGTGAGCGCTCAGGTTACTCCCACGCTCAGGTGCCGTTGAGCGCTACTCTTCCGGCGTGGCTCTGCCAACGCTCAGCTTTCTCAGGCAGGGATTAAGGTGAGCTTATTTAGCGGTCAGGCAGGGCTCAGGAATGGACTCCACTATAGAACTCAAGATGAATCAGTCGCCCCAGCGACGAAGGAGTTCAATCCATGAAACGCATTGCATTCGCCCTCACTGCATTGACTGTTGCTGCGATCACCGTGGCCCCCACTGCCTACGCTGCTCCCAACTTTGATGAACTGCGCCAGGAAAACTTGGACAAAGGCGCGGTTGATTTCGACGAACTGCGCCGCGAGAACCTGGACAAAGACGCGGTATTTGAAGTTTATGCCGCCGTTAACTTTGACGAATTGCGTCAAGAAAACTTGGACAAAGGGGCGGTCGATTTTGATGAGTTGCGCCGCGAGAACCTCGAACTAGATGCGTTGGCGTAGCCACTTCAGCGAAGGATCGCCTAGCGGCTACCGTTCTCGGTTCCAGTCTACGACCTTCGTTTCCTCCCATAGCCACCGGCCCCCTTGAACGTTACTGACGTTAAGGGGGCTTTATTAAAGCTTGGTGCCCGAACTCCGTATGAGCGTCAATCATCTGGGCACCTGGGGCTCCGATTCTGCCAGAATTGGAGCCGGTTTCCTGACTGGCTGAGTCGCCCAGTTCTACATTGTCCCGACGGGGCCTCCTCCTGAAGCGTCTGGCTAATTGCTGACGTGAGCCGGCTCTGCTCGCACCCAACTTCAGCAATCATTTGTTATCAAAAAAGCCAACTTTGTCAGCGCAGTTTCTGTAAGATCACGGAACACTTTGGGCCATGTCGTTGCGTGGACGGGAACCGCCGCATGAGTTTTTGCGATCGCCAGGAACCGGTTAAGTTCGTCTGTTTTTGGGGGGGTGGCCGGG
>Ga0081520_100559_pt1 | contig 13031 bp, 9 predicted proteins | sample HotLakmasection1_FD_70988 | JGI IMG/M metagenome (GOLD analysis project Ga0081520, IMG submission 70988) | Hypersaline microbial mat communities from Hot Lake, Washington, USA - Section #1 (SPADES assembly) (version 2) | ecosystem: Environmental > Aquatic > Non-marine Saline and Alkaline >... | reverse complement strand
CAGAAATTGGGGGGCAAACCACCCCCGCTAGGGAAAACAAAAGGCACTGGCGCACCCCTAAGGACCCTCAAAAAGACTCCAAGTGACTCAGCGGGAACTTGAGTCCATGGTTCAGGAAGGTTGTCTGTAAATTGGCAAAGTGGCCTCCCGGTGCCGCTAGGGCGACCAGTCAGTCCCGGTTCTCAACTCAACATTGCTGACGCTTGAAGGGCGATCGCCGACCATTCACTCGACGGGCACAGCTTCTCTTCCCCGCGATCGGCAACTGCCAGGGGCAAATTCCTCAGTACATCTACCGAAAAGTTATCGTAGCTCACCAATCTATGAAATCCCTATGACCGGTCGGGCTAAAACTCCCGCACCAGGTGCAGGAGAAACGGCTCAACGCTGATAAAGTCGGCATAAGCAGACTGCAAAAAAGGCTGGTAATCGGTCTCGCCTTCCAGATAAACCTCGCCAAAGGCCACCAGCAACACGGTGTAGTTACTACGCAGCCACCACTGGGCCGTTTCAATCTCGCGCTCATCTTCGAGCGGGTCAACAAATTGTAAAAATAGTCGCGTCGACTCAGTACTATGAGCTTTTTGGCTGACTAACAGCAAATACTTTTCGGGGGTGGTGAGCCAGCGAAACGCCTCGATCTGCTCCGGCACGATGGGCGTAACGTAATCAAAGACGCCCCCCGCAATCAGGGTGGGCACCTGGATTTGGCCCATCCCCCTTTCGCCAAACAGGTTGCTCACGGTATTAAAGACCATGACGAATTGAATGCGCTCATCGCGCAAACCGCCCTGACTCAGCAGCGCCACATCTTCGGGGGAGGTCGTTAGCTCTAGGGCGCGACATTGCAGTAACCGCGAAATGTTCGACAAAAATTCCGCATTGGGAGCGCACTGTTGCTGTAGCCAGTCAAAATCAACGGTGGCCCCAGCGGCGGCCAGTACGGTATAACCGCCAAAGGAATGGCCGATCGCCCCCACCCGATTGGGATCAAGCTGGTTATCAAACTGCGATGGGTTCAGCCGGGTCAATTCATCCAGCAAAAATGAAATATCGAGGGGGCGGTTGACAAATTCTCGCCGCTGAAAAAACTCGTCCGCCAACCACGACTCCATCGCCTGGAGTTGGGTCTGGTTACTGCCCACATGCTCGGGCATCGCCACGGCAAAACCATAGGACGCGATGTGGCTCGCCACATCCCGAAAATACACGCGGCTGTGGCCTAACCCGTGGGAAAAGACAATCACCGGAATGCTATTGGCTGCCGCCTGGGGGATTTGGGGCAAAAACAGATCGGTCGGCACAGCGCGATCGCGGCTCTCGTCCTGCAATTCCAGGGGCACAAACGCCACCTCATAAGGTCCGCGCTGTCGTAAATCGGGCAAAGTGCGAACGTCAATCGGATTTGCTAACGCCGCCGCGGCAGCCCGCAGCTCCACCTGCTCCGTCACGGCGGTCGTTTCCTGAATGGTTCGGCTGAGGGTCCTTTGCACCGCCAGGGCCCGACTCAGATCCAGCGTGACGACCTCAGTCGGAAAGTGGCGCAGGACGTTGAGCAAAGACAAGCCTTCCGGCTCCTGCGCCGCCAGACTGAGGGCCGATCGCAGCGCCACTGCCCCATTGAGCCCGGCTCCGGTGCGCACCGTTTGCCCGCTGGCCTGGAGCAAGCGCTGCCCCATGGGAGTCCGCAGCTTTTGCGAAAAGATCTGGGGATCTTTGGGATGAGGCTGCACCAGCGCGGTGCGGATTTGCTGTCGGGTGTCGTCATCCACCCGGCGCAAAAATCCCTCCAGATGCTCATCCACGGTGCCGTCTTGCGCAAATGCCTCCAGAGAGGAGACGGGCAGTGTTCTAGCGAATGGCCCAAATTGTAGCCGCACGGTTTCGGCGGCTTGGGCGATCGCGGGTAGGAGCCCGATGCCAGCGCCCAGCATCACTGATAATCCTTGCCCCACCAGGCGTTGACAGTACCGATTGACGGCCCCGCCACTTTGCTTGACCATTTGCCTCTGCTGCCGGGGTCGCCCGGTCCAAAGTTGCCGCTGAATCCTGTTCATCCTGTTTACCTAATGCTGGTTTTCCATTCGTTGAACTCCTTGCCTGTAGCCGGGCTGCCATGCAGGCCCGGTGATGCCCGCAATCAAGCGGTCAATGGACCGTCGGTTGACCTGGCGCTGGCGAGGTGTCTTGACGCACCAAAAAGCCAGGGGGAGTGTAATCTTCCGGCAGGTAGTCGGCGGGTATGGTAGAAGGGTTGCCGTCCCGCAAAGCGGAAAAAGCGGGTGAGAGAATTTCAATATCCGCTTCATTGCATTTGTCTTGAATATTTTCGTGCAGTTCTGAATAAATCAAAGGCATGAGATGGGGTTTCGCCGTGAAGGCATTGAGTTGATAGCTGACATTGAAATCGTTCAACGCCGATTGCAAGACAAAGGGCGCTGGCTGAGCCGTAATCTCTTTGGTGGCCTGAGCCGCCGCGACCATCACCGTATGGATTTTGCGCCAGGGGACGTCATAACCGAGGGTCACCGTGGTGGAGAGCATGAGATAGCCGTTGTCTTCTCGGCAAATGGCGCTGTAGTTGGTGACATTGTTGTTCAGCACTGAGGCATTGGGAATGGTGACGGTTTCTTGGCGAAGCGTCAGAATCCGGGTGACAAACAGCGACTTGTCTTTGACCGTGCCAGTGATGTCGTTGATCCGCACAAAGTCTCCCAGTTGGAAAGCGCGAGTATAAATCAGAATGATGCCGGAAAGGGCATTGGCAACGGCTGAGGAAGACCCCAACGTTACCAGCGCTCCGATAAAGAGGGAAATGCCCTGAAAGGCTGGCGAGCCAAAGCCGGGGAGATAGGGACCGACGATCACCAGCGCGATCGCGCCAATCAACAAGGCCATGAGCCGAATCGTCGGCTGCACCCACTCTGGGTAAAACCAGGGATAGACATCGGCGCGCCCCAGCTCAGCAATCACCTGGGCAGCAAAGCCAATGAGGTAATAGGTAATTGCCCCGATAAAGCCGATGGTGACTAGATTGGGCAGATAGGCCACAAACGCCTGTACCAGGAAGTTGAGGCGAATGGCAATATCTCGCAACAGGCTATCGCCAAAGGCTTCGGTCGCCGGAAACTGACTCAGCACAAAGGGCACATATACATAAAATGCCAGCAAAATCACGACCAGCCGCAGTAACCGCACCAAAGCGCTCAGCAGGTAACTGGTGGCTCCTGCACCGAATAGCAGTAGCGATCGCACCCGGACGACCAGCGTCCCGGCGCGGCGCTTCACCCGAATGTAGGTCAACAGTCGAGAGGAGCCAAAAAATAGCCCCCGCAAAAAGACCACCAGCGCGATCGTGCTGGCGATAGTGAGAACAATGCTGGTGACGATTCGCTGCACACTCCGTTTTTCTCGGTAGTGCACCAATTCTTGCTGAATCCGCTCGACGGCAGTCTCGGCCAGTTGCGGATGGGGTTGACCATAGGCCGCCGTATCCTCTTCCCGCACGGTGAACAGCACCGTATCCCCAGCCAACACAATACTCTGTTGGGCTTGAATGTCGGCTCGTATATCTTCAGGGAGGATCGTCGGATCGTTGGCGATCGCCAACACCCGCTGAGCAATAATGTTGGCCCGTTCTTCGGCAGAGGTCACCCCCTCGATGCCTTCCCGCACCAAAAACAGTTCTTCGCCATCTAGCGTCACGGCATAACCATCCACGACATTGCCGACGACGGCTTCTGGTTCTGGGATGGGCGGCACTGCTCCGGGCGCTGGCGTCCCGGTCGGCTCATTGGCCAGCGTCGGAGCGACCACTACCAACCCCCAAACCAGCAGTGCCAGCAGCGACCAGCCCATGACTTTGCGGCACCGGGTCGTTAACCAACTCACAAGCCTTGCCTCCTTCTGGCCCTTATTACCTGACGGCAGTCTCTAGGCAAAGGGCTGTTGTACTCTATCAGGCAAATATATGACTAAAAAATGAACGCGATCGCACTTTATGCTAATTCTCTATCACTGGTCGACAGCGGGGGAGCCTCGAGCCGTAGCGCGATCATGCCGGATTGGGATTATGCGCATGGGTTGGGCTATTTCGGGAAAGCTAGGGGCGATCGTCGCCTGGCGGAAAAGTGCGCCCCAGCAAAAACCCGCCCCCGGCAAGAAACTTCCTGCGGGGGGCGGGTCACATTTAGGTGATTGCTGAACAAGAACGTACCCGTGGCGCAGGGGCGGGGTTTGCCAAAAACTCGCGGTCAAGACGACAGTATTCCGCTCAACCCGCCCTTACAGGACCGTTTATTGCTGGAGATTTCCTTAGTCAGGCCTTATGGGGCAGGCAAAGTCAGGGGCGCGTTGACGATCAGGTTCAGATCCTGGTTGGGGTTGATGGAAATCACCTCAACGCGATCGCGCCCAAAGAGCCGGGCGATCGTCGCGCCGGTCGCGGTGCCGGCCAACACCTCTAAAGTATCAACCTGTTGGTCACCGGTAATGCCCGCGATCACTGCCGCTGCCCCCGAGCCAATAGCTGCGCCCACAAGGGTCTCGCCCAGACCCGCTCCTCGAGTAATCGTTTCCGTCGTGGTGACGGTTTGCGAGGTGGCATCAATGGCCAAACGCTGACCGTCCAGCAGCACCAATTCCTGGGCGACAAATTGCGAGCCTGCACCACTCGGGCGCAGTTCACCCACCACCTGACTCCCTTCCGGAATCAAGATATTGCCGTTGGTATTGGTGACCGCCTGACTCACATTGAGCGTCAGGGCGACCGTCTCGCCAGGGAGAACGATCACCTTATCGCTGTCCTCATAGTTCACGTTCAGCGGCGTCCCGACAGGTACCGTAGACCGGCCCACCGGCGTCGTCGGCGTCGTCGTCGACTGTCCCACAATGTAAGGGGAGTTGACAGCTGTCACCTGATTTTGACTGGCTAGAGCCTGATAAATGAAGGCCGCGACATCGGCTCGGGTGGCCGTTTGGTTGGGCCGCAACGCTTGCAGGTCAGGATAGTTGACCACCATGCCCTGCTCGGTAGCAGCCGCAATACTGGCGACTGCATAGTCAGGAATTTGGGTAGCGTCGCGATAGATTTGCACACTGTTGCGATCGCTGGCGCTGTAGTTCAGGCCGTTAGCCAACGAGACCAGCACCTGCGCCCGAGGAATATTGAGGCTAGGACGGAACTCATTGCCGGGGTAGCCGGACATAAAGCCCATGATGTTAGCTTCCCGAATGGCCTCGGTTGCCCAGTAGTTAGCGGGAACGTCGACAAAATTTGTCGCTCCCCGCACCCCTGCTTCATTAAAGGCACTGCGCAGCATCGCGGCATACTGAGCCCGAGTGACTGGCTCTTCGGGGCGGAAGGTCCCATCTGGGAACCCAGCGATGATGTCTCTGGCCGCCAAACTGATAATAAATTCACTAGCCCAATGGCTTGAGGGCACATCAGAGAATTGTGCTTGAGTCTGGGTTTGGGCGATGACTGGAGCCGCCGTGACCAATGGCGAAACGGTGCTAACCCCTAATCCCAGGGCTAACAATAAAGCGGTTCCAGACTTCCAACGAAAAGCGTTAGACATGTAAAAACTCCCAAGTTGAGAAACGAAATGGATGTATGCGATGGAGATGCGGTTCGCGATCGCGAACTCCTCCCTGCCAGACAGCACGCTCATGCACCAGGTCAAACACTATTAACCCGGCTGAAAAACTGCCTTAAATGTGGATTCTTAAAAAAGCAACAAAAACTGAATCAGGCCTTTTCCAATCATTTCGAGGGGCATTTGAATCCGCTTTGAATTCGTCAAGCAGAGCTGACTGGTGATTTTTCTCGTCATCCATATAAACAGGCTAATCTCTTATTTTGAGGCTTCCTGCGCCAATCTCCCGCTATTTCAACTGTCACACTATGAATCAGGTCTTTATCGTTCCGTTGCCACTTTTACCAAGGCTACAGATGGGGACAGAAATTGGAAAGTTCCCTCTTTTTTAGACCTCCATTAACCCCTAAGTCGGATTCAATTTCATCCGGTGGGAGGAGGATATTGAGGCCGTTTGGAAAACTCAGCCCGTTCTGGGGCGTCTCATCAACCCTGGGAGGTCGCGAACGTCGAGGGGGGATTCCTAAGTAGGCAGTTGCAATTAAATGTAAGACGCCGTAGGTTGCGATTGAGGAATGAAACCCAACACTCGCATGGGTTACGCTATCGCTCTAAGTAGGTGGACATAAACAAACAATGTTGTAGGGTGCTGTGAGGCGAAGCCGTAACGCACCATGCCACAGGGATTTGATGCGTTACGCTGGCGCTAACACATCCTAAAAATAATTAAGCCCATCTACTTATAACGCTGCACTCGATGAGAGCAGTAGCCGGAATGTTGACCTAAAAATTCCAAATCCTATTTTGATTTAATAGAACATCGGTATCCTTAAAAGTAAGGAAAAGCTGGATCAATGCTGACCAATCCACCGATTCGTCGAAGTGTGATGCTGCTGTGTTTTGGCGCTGCCGGACTGTTGGTAGCGGCAGAGTGGCACCTGCTGCGATCGCAACCCGAAATCGCGATCGTGCTCCGGGCCTCTCGGGTCGGGCAAGTGGGGGCAGTCTTAAAGCAGTCGCCGTTTCAGGTCATGATGCGTCAGACACAGCTAGTTATTCGCCTAGAGTCGCGCCAGTTAGAGTATTACGAAGGCGACGAGTTGATCAAACAATATGACATTGCCGTGGGGCAGACCGATTGGGAAACCCCAGTCGGTCATTTTGCCATCCTTGATCTGCGCGAAAATCCCCTCTGGCAGCATCCCATTACGGGAGAAGCCATCCCTACTGGCCCAGACAATCCCCTCGGCTCACGGTGGATCGGCTTTGCTTTCGACGACGGTTATCACATCGGCATCCACGGCACCAATCAAGAGGAGCTGGTAGGACAGGCCGTTTCTCACGGGTGCGTGCGGATGCGCGATAGCGAAATTCAAGAGCTGTTTCAAAAAATCGCGATCGGCACGCCCATTAACGTGCGCCCTGATTAGATAGTAGAGACGGTTTTACGTGGCTAGTAGGGGCGACTGCTGTGCAGCCCTACGGCATGTAGGCGATGCGGGATATCCTCTGGCGACTATCCTTGGGATGTTTTATGGCCCTGAAAATAGAGCGACGTAGGGTGGGTCCGCCCCTCACCGATCGCGCCAAAACGCCCTACTAGAGAGTGATACGTCCCACCATCCCGAACCCAAAGGCCAAGGTACCCTTTTCATCATTCGGAGTGTCGCGATCGCGTCATGGGCCATTGCTTAGATTACGCTGAGAGTGCCAAGTTCCTGCCAGCAACACACTACGATTCTCTATCCTAAGGGCTACAGACTAAGCGCTACAGAGATAGCTCTGGGCATACGACTGGACGCCCCTGCAGAAGGTTGTTTTAGTCAGTTCCTGGAAAATCAGGATTAGCTGCCGACTCGGGCTCGGGCACAATCACGTTGACGGAAGCCTCAATCGGTTCGCCATCGTGCATCAACATTTCGTGGCCGTTAGCATTCAGCCCGACAGTGAGGGCATGTTCGCCAGGGGGCAAGCTGGGAATGTAGTACCACTCGCTGTAAATCCGGGTAATTTTTTCGCCATTGATATAGAGATGGGCGTGCCCCTCGGTGGGATTGCTGGCGGCATTCACCCCTTCAGGGGCAAAGGTCCAGTTGGCCGTCTGCACCTGCAAGTTCCAGCCCGCGACCGGATCGGGAAAGATATCCACGGTGACCTGGGGGACGGGTTGCCCAGCCGGAATTGCCATCATGCCGTGACTGGGGCCGTCGTGGTCGCCCTGCTCGCCGCTATGGGGCATGGCTGTGTCAGGGGTGGCATGCTCCTCGTGAAGACTATCGGCGGTTGGGGTAGAGGTCTCACTGCTGTGGTCATGGCCCATGTCAGCGCGGAGCCTGGAGGGGGCGATCGCGCTCCCTCCCCATGTCAGCAGGGTGGCGGCGGTCAGGGTGGGGATGAGTTTGGCGAAGTACATAAGGGCATCTAAGCGTGAACTGCAAAGCAAGGCGTTGCTGAATCCAGGAATGAATCTGCTGAACCGATAGGAATGAATCGGCTGAACCGATTCATTCTGCTAGCCCCCTAAATCCCCCAATTCTGGGGGACTTCAGAGAGCGATTCTTCCCCAGAATTGGGGGGCAGGAGGGCAAAATCATACTGCTATTCAGCAACGCCCAAAGCAATAATGTTGATGAGCTGATGCCTGTTGGTGAGCAATCTGGAGAGCCATCTCAGCCCCTGATTAGCCGATAGTGGTTGTGGAGCGGCTAAGCTGTTGCAGGCGCAGCTTGGCCGTTTGTGCGCCGACTTGATCGCCTTGTTGGCGAAACTTTTCAGCCGCGGTTTGATAATCCTGACGGGCGGCCAGAGGCTCCCCGAGTTGCTGCTTAACCAAACCTCGATTGAGGTACGTTTCAGCATGATGGGGATTGATCGCCAGCACTTGATCAAAATTCTGGAGGGCCGCGCTGAATTGCCCCAGGTGATGACAGATGCAGCCCCGGTTAAAGTAGGCCCGAGGATCTTCATGATCCATGACGACGGCCTGATCGAGGGCAAATTTGGCCTCGTCGAGCCGATCGCTCGTCCAGTAAGCCACACCTAAGTCGTTATAAAGATCGGCCATTTCCTCGGGCGATAGGTCGGCAGCATAGGCGAGGGCTTGATGATATTGGGCGATCGCTCCGATGACATCGCCTTGCGCAAATCTGGCTAACCCGTTGTTGTAATAGGCGCGAGGGTCGTCGGGATGGACTTGCAGATGATCCGCAAAAGCGGCGATCGCCGCCTCAAATCGTCCTGAGCGATAGTACGCCAACCCCTGGTAAAAGGCCGCTCGGCCATGGTGAGGGTTCACGGCTAGGGCTGCGGCACAGTCAGCGATCGCCCGCTGAGAATCGTTTTCCATGAGGAAGGTCAGGCAGCGATAGCTGTAGGCGTCATCTAAGGACTGACCTTGGCGAATCGCTTGCCCAAAGTGCTGGGCAGCGGTACCAAAGTCTTGCCGCTGAAAGGCTGCAATGCCTGACTGCAGCGCCGTCGAGGGAGCCGCGATCGCCCCCTGACCGCCAACGCCTCCCAGCGTGAACAGCCAGAGGCTCAGCCCCAAGGCGAGCCCCAACCAGCCCTTACCAACCGCTTTCAGCTTGGTCCAAAACATAAGTGGCGACATCGTCAATGTCTTGATCGGTCAAACGTCCGAGAAAAGCGGGCATCGCACTTTTTCCATTCGTTACCTGGGTTTTAATCGCCTCCAACGAGGCCATGTCGTATTTTTCTAAATCGGCCAGCTTCAGGGTTTTCGCCCCGTTGACCACATTGCCCCCGCCAACATGACAGGCGGCACAGTTGCTGGCAAAAACTTGCCCGCCGTGGGCCAGATCGCCCGCCCAGGCCGGGGCCATTGTTGTTAACCCGATGAGCACTAAGGCACAGAGACCGCACAAAAGCTTGTTCATGATGATTTTCTGACTCCCAAACTCAAAATATCCAGCAAGGGGAGAAATAAACTCCTCTAAGGGGAGAGTTTAACGGATCAGGGGACCCTTGATCGAAACTTGCTCCACAAAAGTTAGCGATCGCCGCGGTGAAGAATATGGTTGGGCGCAGGGGCGATCGCGATCGGTTCAAGTCCCCCGATTGCCCCTGCAGGCGAAAATGGTGCCATTGGTTTGCAGCAGCAAAACAGGAGAGGGCGATCGCCCTTCCCCAACTTCAAAAGCTTTTGGCGAATCAGGAGATTTCTGGCCAAGAATGTCCCCTTCGTAGGGTGGCATGAGCGCAGCGTCATGCACCACAGGCCGGTATTTTGGTTCCTGAAAATCTCACTCAAGGTTCAAATCGAGACCTTGGGGACAGTTGGCAGCTTTAGGGCCAGAGGGTGAGTTGTCGCCCGACGGCAAACTTCAGCATGTGCAGCGGCGTCTTTGACCCAGCCAACACAGGCGGCCGCACATACTTGCCGAGCACCAGCCGTCCCAACCCTTTGGTGCGAGCTTTCAGACGCGAGTAGAAAACGGGTAACCCCGACGGTGACTGCCCTTCTGCATAGATCGGCGTAAATGCCAGGGGGCCGTACAGCACGTCGGCGCGATGGGCCGGACTCAGGCCCGCCTTTTTATGCTCGGGGTTGGGCTTGCCCCCATGTTCGCCATAGTTGCGCCACGGCACGTAGCTGTTGAGCTGCCGCTGCCGCAAAAACTCTTCAATTTCACTGTCCCAGGCGGAGTATTGGGTGGGGCCAGGTTTTTTGGCGATCTGCTGGGCGTGCTCTAACAAGTGCTGGGCTCCGATGGGGGTCAAGATATACGCCACCATCGAGGTCGAAAATCCGATCGCGTGATTTTGCGGCGAGACGGAGTAAATCTGCGGTGCACAGGTGTATAGCCAGGCGATGCCGACATTCGACAGGGTGGGGTCGTAGGGCAGGGGTCGCTGGCCCAGTCGTTTGACGGGCACAAAATCGGCCTCGCAGATCAGGGCCGGTTGGCCGAGTTCAATGACCTGTTGCCACGCCGCGCAGTGGTTGAGCAAGCACAAATAGCTGGGCGAATAATCCTGGTACTCAGGCTGATGTTGCTGCCTAACCACCCGGCAGTCAAACCCTTGCTCGGTCAAACATGTCTCTAGCTGTTGGGTGTCTTCTTTGTAGGCAATGATCAGGGTGTGCGCGATCGCGTCTGTGAGTAAAACCATTTTTCCCACTTAAAAATTTTGGTGGCTTTTAAATCCGGTCATGGCTCAGCAACCCAGGGCATGGGTAGGGATGAAAACGGGCGGCGCTGAGTTCCTGGGTTAATATGCCCAGACCGCTAGGGTCAGTTGACGTTTGGGGCACCGATTCCGCTACAGCGTTTGCTTGTCCTGAGAGCAAGGAATTAAAGGTATTTGTGTACCTCGCGAGCTGCAAAAACGCTGTACTCCCATTGATGGGACGATTAAATCCCTTGATGTCAGAGCAACTTGATGAGGTTCTCAGTGTCACGCCTTAATGGACTGAAGTCATTCAGATACCCATACTTCACAACAGCTTTACTTTTTTGCGGTTAGACTTTATCACATCAAAAACATCCTTTTCCTGAAACGGCCATTCACGCCCTGAATAAGTACTTACATTAAATCCTTATCTGTAAGTGTTAGTCCTGATTAACAGATGAATGTATGCCTAAAAAACGCCTTACTGCGGCATTATTTTGAATCCACAAAAGGATATTCACTGGCGAGACGGCGGGCGATAGAAGAAGCACATGCCCCATTAATTGGGCTTCTTGATGATGGTCGTGAAACTGGAATGACCTGGGTGAGTGATGCATTGAAATTTGCAGAAATATTTCGCTAGCTGCTGCTTTTGGCAGTCAAATTTATGGCGAATTTGAAACCGTTTTACCGCCAGTAATTAACCAAATCTCTGGTTTTATGTCGATCATTAAATGTCAATTCATAATTTACCGCCCTCAAAAAAAATCATTCAAGCTCTCCCATTTTTCACGTCACTATCGTCTCAAAACTCTGATGATTCGTTTATTTGAGCTAGTGCACTCTCATCGATACAGCCATACTTGCAAGCGTGAGGTAAATCAATGAGGACAGGAGGGCTATTTTGTGATTTTACTGTCGCAATTCCTACTTACAACGGAGGCGATCGCCTTGGTGAGGTGCTGGAGCACTTGAAGTGGCAGTTGGGAACTGAAAGTATTGCCTGGGAAGTGATTGTTGTTGATAACAACAGCACCGATGATACGAAAGCGGTTGTTCAGAGGTTTCGGCAAGGTTGGCCTCGGTTGCGGTACGCCTTTGAGCCCAAACAAGGGGCTGGTCATGCTCGTCAAAGAGCCATTCGGTTAGCTCGTAGTCCGCTGGTAGGTTTCCTAGATGATGACAATCTGCCTTCGGCAATTTGGATTAATCAAGCGGTTAAATTCTTTCGAGAACATCCCCAAGCGGGTGTTGTGGGGAGCCATCTTCGAGGGCGATTTGATGGCGAGTTGCCCAAAAACTTTGAACGCATCGCGCCATTCTTAGCACTGAATGATCGCGGACCAAAGCCTTTACTTTATGAACCGGAGAAAAGGGTATTACCCCCCGGCGCAGGGATGGCGGTGCGGCGCGTAGCCTGGCTGGAAAATGTACCCGAAAATCTGGTCTTGAGAGGCCGGACCAAGGACAGCATGTTGACTGGCGAAGATACAGAAGCCACATTATATATTCAGCGGGCGGGTTGGGAGGTGTGGTACAACCCCGCCATGCGAGTCGAACACAAAATCCCTGCCCAGCGGTTGACGCGCCACTATCTGTGTGCCTTGATGCGAGGGATTGGTCTGAGTCGTCATCCGACTCGGATGCTCAGTGTCAATGGGCATCCCAAATATTTGATGGCGATCGCTTACGCCTTAAATGACCTGCGCAAAATGCTCAAGCATGTGGTCAAGTACCGGATGGCGATTTGGCAAGACCCAGTTACCGCGTGCGAAATGTCGCTGTACTTTTACAGCTTGATTAGTCCGTTATTTTTCTTGCAGATGTACGTAAAGCAGGTTTGGACAAAAAGCAAAGCGCTCGATTCCGTTACCTACACATCAGAAGTGACCATTTAAGTCCAATACGTATGAGGCCAATTGACTATGCATTTACCCTGATGTAACAGCATGGTTCCTGCATCTTCGTGGGTGTTGATCGCGGCAGCGCGATCGTCCCTTAAAAATACTGAACAGCGTCGATGGTCAATTGGGTCAGTCACTCTTGTTTGTGCCCACCACTTGCACCATCTCGTTTGCTTCGGCTCTTTTAACGGGAGTCGCCGTCTCCCATAGCACCCCGCAGCGTATGGTGCATCGTCAGACCTTTGACCTCCCCGAGATTGAGCACCCGGTCAAGGCGATGAGTCTTGACGGGGGCAAGGTCCGGTTGCGGACGCCTCCAGGGGAGGCGTGCATCTGGCGCGACTATAAAGCCGTGAACCTGCACCACCGAGGGGTCGAGGCGTTTTTCCAAGAGAAT
>Ga0081520_100557_pt1 | contig 13060 bp, 9 predicted proteins | sample HotLakmasection1_FD_70988 | JGI IMG/M metagenome (GOLD analysis project Ga0081520, IMG submission 70988) | Hypersaline microbial mat communities from Hot Lake, Washington, USA - Section #1 (SPADES assembly) (version 2) | ecosystem: Environmental > Aquatic > Non-marine Saline and Alkaline >... | reverse complement strand
TGTCGGCTTCCATTGCAGTGCCGAGCTGTTGGGTGAGTGCGATCGCGGCTTGGGCGGTTGAAAGGTCAATCTCAACGGAGCCCTCCCGGCGGAATTGTTCCAGATCGACGGTTTCCGGCAGTTCAGGAATATCGAGCGCAGTTGAGTCGTTGCCTTCGTAAATTTCGACCGGGACTTTGACAGCGGGCGGCTCTGGCGTTGTCATCCCAGTTGGAAAGTCGCGGCGGATGGGCCGAGCGGGCGCAAATTCCAGGATTTTGGCGACAGCGTCAGGAGTGTACTGCTTGCGCTTGCCCACCTGCTCGTAAGGCAGTTTTCCATATTTGGTGAGGGCGGCATCGCGCCATTTGCCGACAGCTTGGGGCGTGACGCCGTGATTGCGAGCGATGTCTGCGAGAGTTGTCATTTGTCAATCGTTTAGAAACTGCTTGTCAACCAGTTGTGAACTGGGTTGTCAACCAACATGGCAACTCAGTTGTACCGCATTTTTCAACAAAATGTAGACAAAACGTTGAAAAATTTTCAGATGCCTATAGATTGAGGGTGTTCAAATAAATGTAGGTTATATGTATGTGAAACGTCAGTGTTTTGCTTAAAATAGCCTTGGATTGTCGGTATTCTGGTGACTTGGGTTATTTTTGTTAGGTATTTTAAATACCTAAAGTCGTGGTCAGAGTTCCCAAGAATCGACAGTCCAGAGTGTCCGACGATATATGGATCGCGGGGCAGGCGCTAGCGGAGTTTCTTGGGGCCGGTACCCCTAGAGAAGGTTGGGAAGCTGGCGTTAGAAATTTTGTAATGGAGTTGTCTACGACTAATCCCAGATTTGCGGAGTTGTGGGAGAAAGCCAAACAGGAAGGTATTGAAGACAGTTAGCGTTGGCCCCGCGAGGTGCGATATTCCTGTAAGTCTGAAACTTATGAAGGTTTGGCGATCGCCTTCCTCTTTCACGGCTCCCAGATAGGAGTATCGAGCATGGCTTGAATGGCCAGCGATCGCCGCTCAATCTCCAGCAGTGCATCCCGTCGCTTGATGCGGTTCTGCCAATCCCGATGCTCAGCCGAGCCCACCCGTTTCAATCCTCTCATGCGAGACTTGCCCCACATGGCTTTTTCTGCCTTGAGTCGGGCATAGTCTACATCGCGGCCACCTGGACGATACACCTCAATCCAAACGCCTGCTGGCGCGATCGGGCCGCTGGCTTCAATATGCTGGCGATGGGTACGCAGTTCTTCGAGGGCTTGGTGTAAAGCGCTCATGTCGTTTGGTTGAGTTACATCAACACGACAATTCTATCTTTTTGTCGTTCGATTTATTGAAGACCAAACGACATGGGCATCAATACATAGAGAAGAGCAAGTCTGCGATTTCTGGGTATTGATGCTTTGGCTGCGGTATGGGGGCGAGTCACATCCCATATGAAGCCTACATTCCGCAGGTTGACAAATAATTAACCAAGGGCGTTGTAGTAGCGTTCCACGGGTGGCCCTAAGAGATGAATAATCAGTCGCCGCTCATCATTCAGGTTGCTAATCTGCCGTTGTCCGTTCAGGTAGACCCAGTGGATGCCCTGAAACTTCTGCATAATCCAGCGAAAGGTGGGCTTAGCCGTAGGCTGTTTGCGCTGGTCAAGAACGGTTTGGTTCTGGGCGTCTAGGGCCTGTCGCAATTTGCGTTCGGCGAGGGTATAGACCATCAAGGTGAGGGCCATGATGAGGGCTAAGGCTTCCACCCGTTGCGGCTTTTTGACAAAGACACTACTGGCAAAGAAGAGGGGGTCTTTGAGGAAGCGAAAGCCTCGTTCTACGGTCTGTTGCCCTTTGTATTCGTTCAAGCACTTCTGGGCGGGCCAACGGGTTTTGTCGAGTTGATTGGTCGCCAGAATGAAGCGACTGCGCTGACGGCTAAACGTCTCTTCAGCCGTGGTAGTCCGCGTCAAAGTGGCCTGCAGTCGATAGCCCTGAACCGGGGTGGGTTCGGCAGATTTGGCCGGACGACCGGGGGGCCGCTTGGCCCGTACGCTCTGGACAGACACCTGAGTGAGGTGATGCACCTCCAGCCTCTCTTGAAACTGCATCAAGGCTTCCAGCGCATCCGGTTTGCAGGCAAACACCTGCTGGCTCAGCTGTTTCAAGTGTCGGTTGAGACGACGTTCCAGCTTCTCCAACTCGGGTTGCCAGAGCGACGCATCGGCTTTGCGGGTCTGGCTTTCCACCAGAATCCAGCGCTGGGGCACCCCGCCGTAGGTCTGCTCAACTTCCCACATCCGATAATCCTTGCGGTCATAGGGAACCTCGACCAGCGTGGTGACATCGCTGTGCACCAACTTCTGAGCTGCTTTCAGGGTCAGCGGCACCCGCGATAACCAGCCCATTGAGCCCACCTGTTGCAAGTTGGGTTCCGTGTAAAAGGCGGCATCCATCACAAAGAGGCCATCACTGGTCCACTGCTCTCCAAAGGTCTTCATCACCCCGGCAAACTGCTGAGCGTCGTGTTCATTGCCACTAGCTACCTGCAGCCACAATGGCACCCCCCCGTCAGAGGCACACACCAGGGTCATCAAAAACTGTTTCAAATCGGGACGATGATCTCTCGAATAGCCTCGACACAGTCGAATCGGCGTGGGTTCTGCAACGGTCTCAGTGGAGACATCAGCCGCTGGGGCCTCCTCCGAGTTGGCCTCACCGGAGACCGCATACGTCCCTTCTACCGAGACCGAGGTGGCATCCAGATGGCGTTGGCGAATGTCGACCTCAAATCGCTCCACCGCCTGCAGCGCCACCTGCAAGAATACTGAGGTGGTGCCCTCCGTGTACAGTTCATCCAACACTCGACCTAAGCGGTCATCATTCAAGTGATGGGCTTCTACCCCGTCTCCCAATAAGTGAGACACCGCTTTACTCTCAAAAAACTCGCTGAACAGATACAACGGCGCACTGAGAAAGCCTAAGGCATTCAAAATCATGGCTTTCACTACTTGCCCAGCACTGACGTGCTCCAAGCAATGAGGTTCAATCCGCTCATCTATTAGCTCGACCAGGCCCAGTTCATCAATCAGCCCAGCCACTAACCCCAGATGGTCTAAATTCTCAATCTGCACAGGACGATGCGACCGCTAGAAGGAATGCTTTCTAGCCTAGACCAACCCCACATCTTTTATTCCCTGTCAACCTGCGGAATGTCGGATGAAGAGTTCAACGGTGGGCGATTTGATTCCATTGTGTAAGGTTTAGTGTAATTGAGAGTTATCAACCGATTTTTAGACAAAATTACACAAAAGCTGGCCCTATGTAGGGTAAGTTAAATAGTCCAAGTTGTTCTTGTTTTTCTAACGTGGTCTATCACCTGTCGCAGATATCTTTATCATCAGAGCCGATCAACTCTTGCCTATAGGTGTGCAGGGGCGTTTTGATGTGGCTATTAGTGAGTATAGAAATAAATTTTAATTAACCATAATGACGCTCGAAAAATCTACATATTTTTCCTTAACAAATTTCTTAAATTTGAAACCAGGACAACATCTGTTTGTTCAGGTTTGAGTTGCCATACTTCTGATAACTGAGATGTAGCTTCTTGAACATTCCATGGCATTATGCTTTTTCGGTTTAATTTTGCGAAGGGACCATCTGTTTCCGTGAGCACCCTGTCATTAGGCATTTCTTTAACCAAGGATTTACCCTTTTTTGTTGCAAGCATTGCGGGACCCACTGAAAACCAACATCCCATAGAAATAGCGCGTTTAAGCTGTGTTTTTGTTCCAGTAAACCAGTGCAGAATCGGAATACCAGAATCTGGGTGATTGGCCAGACAATCAAGCACTAAATCAACAGCGCCTCGACTGTGGATAGACATAATGCGCCCCCCAGATTTTTCTACTGTACTTAGAATATGATTAAAAACTCTAGTTTGGACATCTTGATATCGGGCATATTCTTTACCACCATCTAATCCTATTTCTCCAACATATTTTGCTTGTGATATTAGTTCATCGAATATACTAACCTCTTGATAGCGTTCATGTGCTAACTGAGGATGCAGCCCTAAAGATGTTTTGATACGCTCACAATCTTGTACCAATGCATTAGTACCATGCCATGCTTTTGGTGTAGTTGTTACTGAAAGAATGTAAAAATTTTGCTCTTTACACTGCAAAATAACTTTTTGAGGATCTTTGTACAAGTCGAGATGGCAATGCATGTCGATCATTAAATAACTCCCTTGATGTGTAAAAAATCTTCTACTTCTCTCATTCCACGTATGAAAACTTGTTCATACTTATCCTGTAATTCTGCTGCATAAGATAGTGAACCACTATCAGATATCCAATTAAAAATATTTGTGCTTGACAATTTTTGAATTGCAATTATTAGAGCAAATAGATCATCACGGCTTCCAGGGTCTCGCATGGTTATAGTTAAATCTTGATGCTCATATGGAATCAACTCAGGAATGCCTGAAGTCATAATTGCAGCCCGTCTAATAATACACGGAACGCACTTACCGCATTGCTGGCGTTTACGTTTCCACTTGCTGCAAGATACGGTATTAGATGCTATTTCTTTTAAGATATTTTGGTTTTTGCATTCTCTTAGCATTTCACCTTTTGTTTTGAATTGATAAGGATTAACAATAGTTGCTCTAATTTCTACAGCATCAAGTATTGACTGCATCAAACTAAAGAAATATGGATGCGTTGTTCGGGTACTTAAAGAGCCTATGCGTCTGACTGTTAAAGGTGGATTGAGTGAAATAAATCCGTTTTCTGGAATAAAAACTTGAATGCTATCCAAATTATTAGCATGAGAGATAGCATATGCCCCAACAAGACCAAAAGCTAGAAAATTCAGGCTGCGGGTGCGCATTGTGATATCCGTTTTACCATTAATTGATATTGGGTTAGCGTTCATCGCGAAACGAGAGAATCTTCCGGGCAGCTTTTGAGCAATATTATCTTGATGAGATTTATCTCCTTTGTAAGCATGGCTCACTAATAGTGGAATATGGCCATCTTCTAGGAAGTCAATTGCCCCAATTGCACTATCAAGGCCACCAGAAAATAAGCTAATACAATTTCTTTCGTGTAGGTGAACCAAGCGGTATCTTTGACGACGAGTGTATGGATTTGGCGGTGCATATCCGCCATCTTTAATCTCAAGATTCCATAAATCACCACTTAGAAAGTGCAGTGCTTTTTCAAGTGTTTCCTTCTGCCTTTTCCAAACTGTAGGTTGATGTAGAGAAACTTGTAGTTTGATATCTCTTGTCCAGCCATCGGCAGATGCCTTTCTTTGAACAAAGGTATCTGCTGCGGTAACTGCTAATGCAATAGTCATAAAATCAAATTCAGTAGAGGAAATACGAATTCCTAGCCTTTTAATTGGATCAATTAAAGAATTTCCAATAGCCGCAATATTCCCTTGCTGTCTTCCATGTAGCCCATAAATTTGTACCGGAATTACATCGTCTGACCATTTTGGAAGACACTCCAGTCTATGATCTACAGCTACCGTCATCATAGATATGACTCCCATTCTGACCAGACAGCACTTATAACGGAACGTTGCAGATTAATTATCTGGCTATTAGTAAATTTCCGCATATTTTCCGAAAATAAGGGAGCCATATGTAGGTCAACTTCTACTTTGATTAGTTCCATTAACGAATTTTCTGCTGTAATAGACTGGTTCGGTGTTTCTGCCTTAATCCATGCTTTGCCGGCATCTTGCACCACCTGGAGGAAAATACTTTCAGCCATATAAGCAATCATCGTATTGACAATAACTTCATCAGTAATTGCAGCGGGATCAAAAACGCTTATTCCATCCAAAGCTTCTACAAGGGCGTGTTTCAATGCAATTCTAATTTTGTCAGAATCACCGTCTATAGGAGTAAGGGCTTGAGTAATGGTATCAATTGCTTGTTCACAGGGTATTCCTATGAGAGAACTCACATCGAGTGCTATGTCACCATTCCCAGTTCCTCTACCACTGGTCAGCACGCCATATAGGGCAGCACCTGCTTTTGTTGTGTTGCCTAATCTTCTAGCTGCGGTGTTACTACCTCCAGTACCTTTCCTGGCATAGTGTCCCAAGGCGGACCTTAGAGCAGACTGGTTACCAGTCTTAACAAATTCACCAAACGATCTCCGAAAGGGCTGAAAGCGTTGTGGTTGGGGATTTGGTGAAGAATCTTGTGGCTGATCATCTGCCCAAGGTGGAATAAGAGGAGAGCCACCTCCAGGCCCAGGATTTGACTGCGATGTCCCCACAATTATTATCCCTTATACCACTCTTGACTTTTTAACAGAGCTTTTAGCCACGGTGATTGCTCACCAAGACTCCGAATGTACCGAAGTAGTAAACTCGCCGCATCTGTAGAGGATTTAGCTAATAGACATGCTCCGTCAAACCCCTCTGGCTTTTTACTCCAATCAGATACCTGCCTAAGCTGATTGATTAGCTCTTCCATTACAGGAGCTTGCTCGTCTATTGACAGAGAGGCTACAACTTTTTGCGCCCCAGGAGAAGACAAACTTTTTGTCTGTGCCAGTACCTGTAAAGCTGTACGGGCATTTGGAGATATCCCTACTATATAAACACCCATTGGCATGGTTTCTCTAGATAAGTAAACTGCTGCTCTCAAATCTATATCTTGTAATTCAGGCTTCAATTTACTCCACATCCTGATAAAGTCAGAATTCTTCGTCCAACTCTCTGGAAAATTTGAAGGAAGTTGTTCTTCATCCAGATTTTCCAGGTCTCTAAGTATTTTAGGTTTACCCCCTTCACTATCAATGAGTCTGTAAAGCTCCGATGTTGCGTCTGCACCAGCACAGCGCTCAAATATCACCAGTTTGGTAATTAAGCTTTCATCCAGGGGAATTCCTCGCCGCTTTGCAACATTCGCCCGCATCTTAACTACGTTGAGCAACCGTTTAACAATACGAGGATTGCCTTTAATAATTGGAGATGTAGCTAGGATGGGTGTTATTCTATCAGCCAATTCAAAAGCTAAAATCAAGCTTTCGTTGCTTTTTGCATCAAGTAAATCTATTAATGAATCTGTTTCGATAGGATCTTCTTTCCAAGATTTTTGAAGAGATTCTTCCAACCTGAATCGCAGTTTTTCTAGAGCAATTGCTTCAATCCTATTGTCAAGAGCAAGAAGCATAAATAGATACGCTCTAACCTCACGAATTCCAGCTTTTGGTACTCGAATAGGAATTTGTATGAGCTTGTCAATATAATCAATTTGGTGGCGATCGCTTGTGCCCTTAAAATAATCTGCAACTGCGCCCCTGATCATATCTTCATCAGCTGCTATGATGAATGCGGTATTTGGAAGAAACAAAAATAAACGTATAGCTTCTAGCGTATGAATGGCGTTAGATGGCAAGCACCTATCGAGATTATCAATGATAACGATTAGTGGACGTTTAAGCTCAGCCAGCACCTCGCTATATTCTTTCCGAAAAGCAGCAATTTGTTGAGGTGGTGTTATCTTAGGACTATCTTTTAATAGTCCTGTTGTAACATCTTTTCCCTCTTGAACTTCTTTTATTAGATTTTGATAATCCTCTTCAGTAATTTTGGATTCTCCAGACATTGCCTCAAAAAGTTTTTGAGTTGAGCCAATTCCCCTGGCAAGAAAACCTCCTGTGGGCACTCCATTTGCTAAAGCAAAACCTTCAACAGCCCAGCCTAATGCACGAAACATATTAATGCGGCCTAGTAAGCTTTTTGTCTTTTTTAGCAAGTTTTCGTTATCTTTAGCAGCTTCGTTTAGCTGTGTAGCAATAATCTCAAGAATCGATATACGAGCATCATCATACCCCTGGTATAACCAGGCATCAAAATTTACGACTATGTATTTCTCGTCCTTTCCATCAGATTCTTTTAATTCCTTCAGCTCTTTCTCAACAAGTTTGAGGAGGGAAGATTTTCCTGATCCCCAATTACCAAAAATACCTATCGATATTGGAAGCATTCCTGGTGAATTTAATATATCAACTGTCATCTTGGAGACTTCTCCAAAATTCAAATAGTCAATTTCTGATTCTCTATCTGCCCACATAAAGTTCTCCTAAATAAAAAAATAAATTTAACAGCCGATTAAGCCACTTAACACTGCTGGTCGTCAGTTGCCGATGTCTTGCAACACCACAAGAAGCTTTGAGAAGTTCCTTTCATCAAGGTTTTTATGCTGCGAATTAACTGCAAAACGCCTACTATGGCAAAGGCTGACTTTGGTCGGGTTGATTTTGAGCAGGTTGACTTAAGGGCTTAACTATTGGCTCTAAATAAATTTGGAACCAAGCCCCTAATGCTGCACCAATAACCAAAGTGATGGCTCCAGATATGACAGAAACAGCCCTCCTTAAACGTTTGCCCTTTTCAGCTTGTGCGTGTAACTCTTTTCTGACTGTTTCCTCCATTTCAGCCTTAAAAGCAGTTAAGGCATCTTGGTTAGTTTGAGCAAGAATTGCGTATCTCTCTGCAATTTGCTTTTTCTCATCAATCTCTTTTGCTAACAAATCAAGCTGATTGGCCTGTTTCTCCAAATCATCTTGAAGTGTAGATATTATCTTTGTTGCTTCTGTAATGTGAATTCTGGCAGCAGATATACGCTCCTCTGCCTCTGCTTCCCGTTGTGGTGTAGGAAGCCACTCCGAAAAATACTTCCCAACAATATTTTTTGTAAGTGTTTGAACTTGAGCTTCTGTTAGCAGCTTTCCTGTAGCTCGCTTGCTTAGCTCTCTAACTAACTCAGCAGTCAACCCATATATAGGCTCAAGCATGGCTTACTAGTTGTTCAATCTATAATTTTCAACCACTAAAAGGATTTTAGCTACAGAGTAAAGAATTGAACCTTCTCAGATATAACGGTTTGCATTCGTATGAGGCACATTAAAAAGTCCTGCGATGCTTATATGAAGGTTCTTGCCATGCTGCACCTAGTCAAGAGCCGCTATAGACAATGCTTCAGATTCCCCCAAAATTTAATCTTCTAAGCTATATCCTTTACTCCCATTATTAAGATGGCTGGGAGGATTGTTGTGATGTATTTACTTCATACAAGAGAAGTTCGCTATATATGAGAATTTTTCACCTAAGATCCGCATACAGGCAAATAAGTTGAATGACTCAGTATAATCATTCCTCCGATTCTAGGTTGAAGCTGTTTAGAGTTTATTTATGATCTCTTTTCAGGTCGTCTACCTATGCAAGCAGAACCTCGTCTTAAGAAACTACTTAATCAGGTCTGGGACGCGATTCGCTTAAAGCATTATTCTTAACGCACAGAGCAAACCTACATGCAATAGATTCGCCGCTGCACCGTGGTTCATGGCAAGGCTCATCTCCAAGAGATGAGCCTTGCCCAAAAAAAACTCTTTTCCCATTAACGCCGAAACTATTACGATGCCTGCCTTTTGCGATGCCTCTGGTAATTGATTGCAAGCACAAGATTTACTGTTTCTTTTTCGATTTTTTGCCGTAGTATTGAGACATCAGCGCGATGTGCATACCTATTATTCCAGAATAATAGCCAGTCTCAACGGCAATAAAATGACTGAAAACCAGATTAGAGTCGCCTTGATGAGCAATGCCGGAGGGTCGGGAAAGACGACTCTGGCGGTCAATGTAGGCTATGAGCTTTTCTCGGCAGGCTTCTCAGTTTGCCTGTTCGGCCTCGATCCTAACGCTTCACTGAAAACCTTCGTTGGCCTGGGCGGTGAGAATCCAGAACCAGATCAAAAGATAGATTGCATCCTTGAGGATGACTTCAATGGTGCATGGCCCCTCTACGACTGCTGGGACAAAGAGGGTATTCAGGCCCTGTTGGGAGATGAGTCCTTGAGCGAGCTGATTGAAAGGCTCTCAACCGCCGATCGCAAGACCGAAATTCTCCGCGATCGCTTGGAAGACTATCCTCTTCCCCATGATTACCTGATTTTCGACTGTCCTGGCACCATCGATCTTGCCCATAAGATGGCACTCACAGCGGCTGACTTCGTTATCATTCCCATTCAGCCCGATTCCAAAGACATGATGAGTGCGGCGACTTTACTGGGCTGGGTGATGGAAAAGTCGGACAAGCTCAGGTTGCGTCCTGCCCCAAGAATCCTGGGCGTTGTCCCCAACCGAGTGCAGGATCGAGCCCTCCACAGAGACAATCTAGGCTTGACGAATAAGCCTGCTGGCGATGGCTTCCCAACCTTGCCAGCCTTGCTCAGTCAGATTGGGGTTCACTGCTTTGACTACATCAAAGATTCTGCTGAAATCAGTAATGCCGCCGCTGCGGGAATGCCACTGCGGGCTTATCGACCAGGCCACAAAGCGAATCAAAATTTCAAAGAGATTGCCCAAGCTCTCATGGACGTGCGGTAAGGAACTATAGGTAAGACAATGGCACAGAAACGGCAAGCGACTCAACAGCCTATCTTTGAAAAGTTTCAACAAGTGGGAGCAGCTCAGGCAGGCCAGCTTCAACAGCGGGATGAAGAGATTGCCCAGCTCAGACAGCAACTAGAAGATTTACAGAAGTCACCGGCCTCTGGTGGGGTGCCACAGTATCCAATCCAGGAATTTGTGCCCCTCCGCTTGCGCGAAGGCTTGACTCAACCGCGTAAATATTTCGAGCCAGCCGCGATGGAGAAGCTCAAACAATCCATTGCGAAGGTAGGTGTTAGAGAGCCGCTGTTAGTTCGTCGAGGCGCTGACGACAAACTTGAGATTGTTTCTGGTGAGAGTCGTTGGCGGTGTAGTAAAGACCTGAATCTGGAGACACTGCCCGCAATTGAAAGTGATCTCAATGATGAGCAGGCCCTAGAAATTGCGCTGATCTCCAATCTGATTCGAGAGAATCTAAGTTTGGTCGAGGAGACCGACAGCATTATCGCACTCATTGGCTTGAAGTTTGATCTGGATGCTGAAAGTCTTGCTCAAGCACTCATCAGAATTAAGAATTTGCGTCGTGCTCGTAGCCTTGATGATGAACAGGTCGTGGAGGAGATGGGTGACTATTATTCCGGAATAATAACCCTAGATGCGCTTTCTCAAATTGACCGAATCTTTGCTCAGTTTGGGCTGACGCTAGAAAGTTTCGTGACGAATCGGTTGATTGCCGTACAAAAGATGCCTGAGAACCTGCTAGAAGCGGTTCGAGCGGGGCGGGTTGCTTTTTCCAAGGCAGATGTCATCCGTCGCTCTAGCTTGCCGCCTGAGATTCAGGAAGATTTGCTGCAAGAAGTCGAGGGCGGGTTGGCTAAAAGCGCTTTGCTAGAGCGAGTCAAAGAACTTAAGCAGGCTAACACTGATGCTGATAGCGCTGCTGAAATCGATCCTCCGCAGCAGTTTCGTCAGTCTGCTCAGAAGCTTTACAGCAAGAAAGCCTGGAAATGTATCCAGTCAGATGCCAAGCTGAAACGCAAATTTCAACGGCTACAATCCCTGGCCGATGAATTGTTAGAGGCCATTCAGGATCAGTCGTAGCGTTACCCGTCGTCGTCGGATGTCTAAAACTCTTGCCCATCCGGCAGGTTAATGACCCCTGTCGTCTGCTTTCCGGATGAACCGGCATTATTGCCGTCAGCTTCCTCTTCGTCTGAAGGTAGGGGCAGCAACCGGTCCGCTTCTTTGAGTCGAATCCGGATCTGTTCTTCCATATCGAGGTCGGGTCTGCGGTTGTGCTCCCGCCGAATCATGCGATCGCGAATGGTCTCCCACATGCCCTCACACTCTTTTTTGAGTTTAATATCCCGCTTAGGAATCGGGATCTGGTCGTAGTGAATGGGCCACTGGTTGTAGGCCGGATTGATGTACAAGCATTCCCCTACCCCAAAGCGCATCACCTCATCAGGCGTCATCAGCTTCTTGGTGCGCACCTGCTCCGAGGTCGAGCGATTGCGCCCCCAGTCGTCGCCCCGGCTGCGGCTGTAGGAATGGGTTCGGAAGGTGACTTCGGTTTCCCCTAGCTCATCGCTGTAGCGCTGGGCCGTCTGCACATCGCCGGGATTAAACCAGAAGCGGGTACTACAGGCCGAGAGCAGTGCCTTGGCCTGCTCCTGCCCGTAGGTCTCCACGATCTGTGGAAACGACTGAAAGCCAAAGATGCCCGTAAAGCCCTTAGAGCGATGCTGGTTTGGCCAACTAGGGGCCTGGGGCATGTAGATCGTCGGAAACTCATCGGCACTAAAGATCAGCGGCGCTTCCCGCTGCACCGAACAGTTCAAATTCACCACCACGTTGATAATGGCCGCTAACAACGGATTAATTACATCCTGCCGAAAGATGTCAGATTGAAATACCAATAACTCCCGCCGCTCCAGGATGGCTGCAACATTGGTGCTGCCCAGCAGCGATCGCAAGAGGTCAGGAGCCATAAACCGCGTCAGCACATCGCTGGCGGTCGCCAGAATCCCTGAAGCCGTTTTCTCACTGGCTCCGGTGCTCATGAACTGGGCAAAGTTGACCTGCACGAAATAGGGTAATCGTTCCTCTTTGGCCGCATGGGAGAGTCGCTTGACCAGGTTGGGCAACTGCACCACACAGAACGCCATTGCCAGATCCGGGTATTGGGTAGACTTGGCAAATTGCAGTAAGGCTTGAATTAAGCGCTGTCCAGCCGGACCAAAGAAGGCATCCGCATTGCCGCCGCCACGGGTGAGATTGCGGTGAAACACCTCCGCCAAGACCCCAGCGGTCGTGCTGTCGTTGGCATCGGCTAAAAAATCTAGCGGATTGATGATGCAGCTGTAGGGCCGACCCGGCGCAAACACCTGGACGTTGTACTTATGCCTTGCCGCCAAAGTTGCCAGATAGCTGAGCTGTCCCCCTTTACCGTAGGCATCCGCCTTGTAGTCGTACAGCAAAATCGGATGGCCCTGCTCCACCGCAGAAGCCACCAGCGGATCAATTACCGAAAAGGTTTTACCGGACCCCGCCTTGCCAATCACCACCGAACTGCGGTTCGCCTCCGGCACATAGACTGTGGGCGGCTCCCCGATGCAGGCGGTCGTCAGTCCGGCCATCAGGCCATTGTGCTGCCACTCGGGCGGTGA
>Ga0081520_100551_pt1 | contig 13262 bp, 3 predicted proteins | sample HotLakmasection1_FD_70988 | JGI IMG/M metagenome (GOLD analysis project Ga0081520, IMG submission 70988) | Hypersaline microbial mat communities from Hot Lake, Washington, USA - Section #1 (SPADES assembly) (version 2) | ecosystem: Environmental > Aquatic > Non-marine Saline and Alkaline >... | reverse complement strand
AGCCCTCCGGGCATACCAGAAAAGGGGGCTAGTACTCAACGGCTTAAGTCCCGATACCGATTGGAAGTCCCTCTCCCAAGGTTGGGAGAGGGATTTAGGGTGAGGGCCAAGGGTATGCAAATTTACGCCGCACTGTACTAGATAGCGGGAAGCAGTCGACTAGCAATTTATGTATAAGCGGTAGCCTTGCGAAGGAGAGGTTAGGTGAGGTTTTTTCGATCACGCAAAACTCCACTTCTCAATATAGACGTGGTTTAATAGAATTTTTTCTATGTCTTCTTCGCCAAGGGATTGTCAGACGATATTGTTGATGACAACTAGTCCTGAAGATGCCGATTTGTCTCAGTTGAAGAAAGCGTTGCAACCTATTTTTGCTGGGGGAGAGCGATCGCAACCAGGACCGCAATTTCGGCTAGAACAGCGGCTCGCCGTCCACCCGCGCGATATTCAACGAGCAATTTTAGAGGTTGCCCCCACAATTGTCCATTTTGCCGGAGCGGGTACCGGGGATGCTGGATTGCTGTTTTCAGATGCTGCTGGCAATGCTCAACCCCTTTCTGGAGCAGCTTTAGGAGCGCTATTTGCCTTGTTTGCCGACCACCTGCAAGGTGTGGTGCTGAATGGCTGCTATGCACCGGCACAGGCGCAGGCGATCGCTCAGCACATTCCCTGGGTGATTGGCATCCAGCAGGCGATCGCGGACCAAGCCTCGCTAGAATTTGCCATCAGTTTCTATGAAGCTTTGAGCACGGGGCGTGCGGTCGATTTCGCCTACAAGTTGGGATGCAGTGCGATGCAACTCGCGGGCGTTTCCAACCGCCTCATTCCGGTTTTATCCAATGGTTTGTCCGGTCAGGCGGTTTCCCCACCAGCGGCCAATCCGGCCCCTACACCAGCCCCCAATCCAGCCCCCGTCCCTGGCAACACATTCAACATTGCCGGTAGCACCATTAGCAACCTGACCGGCGCGGGGGACATTCATCATCAAACCACCCAAGAAACCCGCGTGCAGCAGTCGGAATTAGCCGATGCGCAACCGACCGCAGGGATCGCGCCGATCGCCTGGTCTACGCCGAGTGCGACTGCTCCCCCGCCTTCCCGAGATCAGCCCAAAAGTCGCCAAATTGAGTTGTTCTTTTCCTACTCTCATCGCGACGAAGCACTGCGCGATGAGATGGCCAAGCATCTCAGCATTTTGAAACGCCAGGGAGTCATTAACGCCTGGCACGATCGCGACATTGAAGCCGGCAGTGAGTGGGCCCAGGCAATTGACACCCACCTCAACTCAGCACAGGTAATCTTGCTGCTGATCAGCCCTGACTTTATTGCCTCAGACTATTGCTTTGACCTGGAGATGCGCCGGGCTCTGGAGCGCCATGAAGCCGGGGAAGCCTACGTCGTTCCCGTGATTTTGCGTCCGGTGGATTGGAGCGGCGCGCCCTTTAGCAAGTTGCAGGCGTTGCCCATCATGCGCGGGGGCGGCGCAAAACCCGTGACCACCTGGGCGAACCGGGATGAGGCGTTTGAAAATATCGCGAAAGGAATTCGCACCCTGGTTGAGCGCCTATCCAAGGCTGAGGAATGAGGATCAAATAACAGCCAAATTGTTTGAGGTAGGCATCTGGCGTACCTTGGAACAGCCGAGACGGCTATCCCAACTTACTCAATTCTCATTCCTTAGTCACCAATAAGTAGGTGGACATAAACCAACAATGTTGTAGGGTGCTGTTAGGCGAAGCCGTAACGCACCATTCCACAGGGATTTGATGCGTGACGCTGGCGCTAACACATCCGACAAATAATTAAGCCCACCTGCTTACTTAGAACTCAAAAGTCAGATCAGTCCGATGCGTTAGATTCGATGCAATTGGCTCAACTTGTTGTAAATATACGAGTACTTGATATAGCATGGCGACTACTTCAGCACGGGTGGCTAATCGATTAGGGTGCAATCGATTTTGCTCTATTCCCGGTGGATTGACGACCAGATTATGTTGCGCAGCGATCGCAATACTCTGCTGAGCGTTATCCCGCTTGGCCCAGGGTGGAAGGGCATTTGCATCGGCGTAAGCGCTCAAAATTGCGTCAGTTTGGGTGACATTGGGCACCGCTTCTGGGGATACCGCAATGGCCCTCCCGAGGGAAACCATGACCTCAGCTCGGCTGATGTGGGCACCATAGTTAAAACGGTTTGCGGAGATCCCCTGCATCAGTTGCCCCCGATAAGCTTTTTCGATCGGCCCCCGTACCCAGTAATCTTGGTGCTTAGGATCCTGAGGCAGATCTACAAAGGCGATCGCCGGTCGTCTGGGGGATGGATTAAAGACCTTCACTAGCAGGGCCGCATACTGGGCACGGGTGATATTCTCATCAGGTTTTGCAGTGCCATCGGGAAAGCCCCCCAGCAATCGGCGATCGCCCATGGCTTGCAAAAATGACTCCGCCCAATGCCCCGCAATATCGGTGAAATAGGCCGGTAAATCGGGGGATACGACGTAGGCAGAGTTCAACCCGTTCGCCCGGCTCCGGCTGACCAAAGCTTGATAAATCAGCGCTGCCATCTCGGCCTGAGTCAACCGCGCATTGGGACGCAGTTGCTTTGGGTCAGGATAGCTCACCACCAAACCCCATTGGGTGGCGGCAGCGAGGGTCGGTAAAAATGGGTGGTTTGAAACGGCGATTTGACCGCGATCGATATAGAGATTGGTCAGCGCGGGGTCTTGATCAGCCAGACCAAGCCGCTTGGCGAAGACGATAATGGCCAATAATCGCGTAATGGATTTCTGAGCTTCCGCAGAGTTGCCGATATTCAGCGGGGCTTGGAAGGCTTGTTGAAACACCTCGTCAAGCTGCTGTAAGGTGGCTGCGGTGTCCCATGTCTCCGCCGTCGTGGCTTGGAAGAATTCAATCCCTAAATCTTGCAGACCCGCCACAAAGTCAGCCGCCCAGTGAGAGGGGACAGGGGGTTGGGGCGGGGCCGGTGGTTGGGGCAGTGCTGGCGGTTCTGGTGGAAGTGGCGGTGCTGGCGGTGAGACAATAAAGGGCGAGTCGATCGCCTCTACACTCTCTTGGGCGGTTTGCTGTTGCGCTACCCATCCTTGATAGACGATCGCCGCAAGTTCGGCTCGGGTGAGTTCATCATTAGGTCTGAAGTCACGCACATCGGGGTAGGAAACCACCAGTCGATTAGCGGTAGCGGTGGCGATCGCTACCCTATCCGTTTCGGGAATCTGGTCGCGATCGCGGTATACCATCAGGGTTTCCACATCGCCCCCGGTCAACTGTAAAGCATTGGCGAGGTGCGCGGTCGCTCTCAGTCGGGTGATTGACAAGTCGTTAGAGGGTTCTAGAGTAATGCCTAACACCCGCTGCATTAAACCGACATATTCTTCAACGGGTACCGCTGTATGAAGTGCAAAGTCTTGATCAGTGAGATATCTGTTGACCTGTTCGTCGCGATCGGCCAGGGCTTTCAGGAAGGGCAGTGCCCAATAATCTGCTGGGATGACGAGCTTCTCAACTGAAATAACCCGCGACTCCGATTTCAGGGATTCACTCTCTAGCTGGAATTCACCCTCTAGCTGAGATTCACCCTCTAGCTGGGATTCACTCTCTAGCTGGGATTCACTCTCTAGCTGGGATTCACCCTCTAGCTGGAATTCACTATCTGTCTTGGATTCACCCTCTAGCTGGGATTCATCACTTTTGGGCGGTTCGACGATGGCCGTAGATGGGATATCTGGAGCTTGCCCGATCGCCACTAAGGTGCGGGAAAGCAACGTGGCAAATGCGGCCCGAGTTAATGGCTTCTTTGGGTTGAATAGAATTTGCGGATCTTGGGCTGGGGCATCATCATTGTTGCTGTCGGTGCGATCGTCTTGAAGATCTGCGGCATTGCCTGCGGCAGCTGAGTGGACTGGAGTACTCTCGGTGGGCTCACCTTGACCTTTTGTAGGAGCGCTTGGGGCGGCAGGGCTGACAATCATGCGATGGGCCGTGGCGATCGCAATCGCGGTTCGATATTGCGGGTCAATGGCATCGACATCCTGATAAAAGCCGTTCAAAAACTGCTCGGGCTGGTCCGGAGTCACCTGTGCGGCCTTTAAATCGAGCTGTACCACCAGGTGGGCGATCGCCCTTTCACGGGTAACCTGCTCGTCATTACTTTCAATCAAGTTAATGCCGGGAACCGTTCTCTCGATCGCGGCATTGTATGACTTTAGGGTAATGGGTTCGTCGGGCTTAAACCGGGGGTCACCACCAATCATCCCCGCTGACCAGAGATCAGATAATAAATTGCGATCTAAAGCCTGCTGAATCAACTCCGCCGCTGGCTCTTGCGCAATATCAATGGGCACATTGGTCGCAATGGGGAACCAGGTGGGTGTCGGAACATTTTCTTTTTTGCTTTCAGTGTCGGAATGATCAGAAACCTCCATATGGTTGGCAAATCGGGAGCGATCGCGCACCTTCACGCTGCCGTTGCTCCCAATGGTTTCGTCTAATCGCCAGTAGCCCAACAGGTCAGGCTGCTTTTGTGGGTCGAGGATGCGGTTATACAGCGTCGAGCGGATTTGGTTTTGGGTACGGCTCGTGCTCCAGATGCGAACTTCCGCGATCGCCCCATCAAAAAAGGTGTCTTTCTCTTCGTCTTTCAAGACATTATTGGGATTGATTTGAGATTTAGATAATCTTTCGCCCGTAAAAAAGCCACCAATTGTTAAATAAGTGCCAGGTTCAATCTTGATGGGACCTCGAAACACCCCCACACTTTTATATAGCCCGCCCATTAAAATGCTACGAGCTTCGCCCTGCACAGCAATAATGTTTTGCCGCACGCCATCCACATAGATTTCCACTTCCTGATTTTGGGCTGACCAGGTAAAGGCCACATGGTGCCAGGCTGAATCACTGGGAAGGCGATCGTGGGTATCAAAAACCACTGTTTGGTCTTGCTCGGCTTTTTCGCCTAACGTCATTCGCAGTTTGCCTTCATACCACTGCAGCGAATATTCTTTCTTTTTCGCCTGGCTTGATTGTCTCAAAATATAGCCATTGCCAAACTGATGCTTTACCCAAGCCTCAACCGTAATTCCTTCGCTCGCAGGCTCCATCTCTGTACTCGTATCGTTGGCATCTGCCGATGACTGAGTGGGTTTTGATCGCTTTATTTGGAAGGGGTTTGAATGCTTAAGCTGCAAGTATTGATTGATGCCATTAAATTCCATCCCAAAGGGGATTGGTAGGGGCGGCGAGTAGGTGGTGACTCGCTTTCCACCTGTCACAATGCCGTAGCTGTTGTTGGTAGCTGCGTTGTTGGTAGCTGCTAAGTTATAAACTCGGTTCCCTTGACCTTCCTCAAATCGCCAATACCCGACGAGATGATCTTGGTGCTCATTGAGGCGAGCAAACATAGTTTGCTGAATTTCAGCCTGCTCACGGGTCTTATTCCAGATCCTGACCTCAGTCAACATCCCTTTAAAAAAGCCCGCTTTGTTGGTATTTTGTTCGCTTTTACCCTGCTGTTCTGTACTGTCAGTATTAGCTACGAGTAGCTCACCCAAGAATGCGCCAATTAAAAGAGGTGCTTTTTGATTCAGATGTTCTGAAGTTGTGAATAAAGAGGAAGTTTCAAGGTCTGATTGACCATTAATGTAAATATGAATGTTTTCTGTATCGCTAGTCAGTTCGTAAACAATGGCAACGTGGCTAAATTGACCAAAAGGTACAGCACTATTTGACACATACTCGCGTTTGGCTCCCAAAAAAACGGTATAAGCTACCTGTCCTTCCGGCGTAATTCGCAAAACGTAGGCACTTTGGTCAGGCTTTGCCTGATTAAAACGACTCATAATTGTGCCGCCCGTCCCGTCTGGATGGGGATTAACCCAGGCTTCTAGGGTGATAGCAGTAGTCTGATTTGTACTCGGAGTATCAGGTTCGGATGATGGTTCTGTCAGGCTGCTATTAGGTGATTCGGTGGGTATTTCAGCTTTTTCTTCGGTGTAATTAAAGAATGAGTTTACGGGGGTTACTGTTGTAGTTGGACTATGCCATCTCCATAACTTGATCAATCCATCGGTACTGGCTGTTACTAGACTTTGGGCATTTTTCCGATAGGGATTGAATGCCATGTGATTAACCCCAGTAGGATGCCCCGTTAAAGCCATAGGAGAAGAAGGGCTCCAGCGTTTGTTAGTAAAATCTATTTGCCACAGAAGGATAGTTCCGTCACTGCCGGTAGATACAAGGATAGCAGCCCTGCCATTAAAGCTTCTTTCGTTGACAGCAGTGCCAAGAATTTGTACACGACTAACAGTATCGTGACGACCTACTAAACCTGGAGCATCTTGCCACTCCGTGGTAGACCCAACGAAAGCTTTGATCTCTCCATCTTCACTTGCCGATGCTAATAAGAAGTTCCCGCCGCCAATGCCATCGAAGGTAATGCTTTTGATGGCTGTATTGTGCGCCGTTAGCGTTTCCTGGCTGTTGAAACTGAATGTGCCTCCTTGTAAATAGCCAAAAAAGAATTCTTGGATTGTGCCGTTCTCCAAAGCGACTGCTAGCTTAATGCCCACATAAAACCACTGAGATGCCTCACTTGATATTCGGTAACACAATATTTGGGTAATGTTGGAGTCAAACGTCTGCTCTATATCTTGCAACGTCTCATACATTTGTCTGCGATTAGGGACAGGTGCTTCCTGAGATGGGTCATCTGGAAGTTCTCGGAAAACTAATCGGCAACTTGGTAACTCAGGACGATTGGGATCGGAGGTGGCGATCGCTAAACACCCTGCCCTAATGATGACTTCTGCATGGACTACTCGTACTCCTAAATCGATGGGAGTGGCAATGCCTTCAAAGTAAAGTTTGCTGGGGTCACCCGTAATCCAGAACGGGCGATCGCCTAAATGCCAAATCGGACCTGTATAACCCGGAAAGTCGCCATATTTGGGGAGGAAACCGAGAAACTGAAGTGGGCGGCTTTCGGCTTCGGAGGGTTTCAGAGTCTTGACTACTGAACCTTCACGATTCCAGAATTTCAAAGCTCCTCTCGCGTCAGCGGTAATCAATTCTGGTTCTGAAAGGGGAATTACCTGTTCCCAATGGGTCGGTATGAAACGTAGGCTGGCGAGTGATTCGGTTGGGGGGAGTTTTTGGTTCCAAAAGGTGGGCTTAAAGCTTGCCCTAATGAGGGCTGCCTTCTGATTAAATGAACCGATAGGGGTTAGGGTACTGTCCAATTCATGCCATTGCCACAACTTAGTGAGCCCATCAGTACTGGCTGTTAATAAGATGGGGGGGGCCTGATATGGATTAAAGGCAATTTTATTAATGGCAGTGGAATGTCCTGGTAGCGAAATAGGAGAGTCAGTACTCCAGCGTTGATTTGCCCAATCTAATTGCCATAACCGAATACTACCATCGGCTCCAGTCGAGACTAAGACGGGATTGGCACCGCTCAGGATTTGTATCTGGCTAACGGTTTCATGATGGGCATCTAAACTGGGAACGGGGTTCCAGTCCCAGTCCCACTCCCATTCTTCAGTCGTTTCGTACGTAAAAACTTTGATGGCACCATCTTCGCTAGCAGATGCCAGCAAAAACCGGTTGGGCATGACCTTATCGACGGTGATGCTCTTGACGGCTGCTTTGTGGGCGCTGATTTTTCTCTTACTATTTAAATTTACTGAGCCTTCAATGTACATCAAGATGAATTCTTCGATTGTGCCGCTTTCAAAAGCGACGGCTAGCCGAATTCTTCCATCTACCCAAGTTTGCGATGCATTATCTGATGTCCGGTAACAGTGAATTTGAGTAATGTTAGAGCTAAATGTTCTTTCTATGAGCTGAATATCGTACTCCCACACTCTCTGATTTTCTTCCCACTGAGTACGTAGCGGTATTTCTCCTGTGCGATATGGAAGTGCGCGGAAGATTAGTTTGCTACTAGTGAGGTTGGGACGCTCAGGGTCAGAGGTGGCGATCGCTAAAAATCCATGTGTAGCAATCACTTCCGCATGAATGACGCGGGTATTTAAATCGATAGGTGGCTGATTGGCGTCGTCATAAAGCTGACTGTTGAGATTGCCGGCAATCCAAAAAGGGCGATCGCTCAAGTGCCATTCTGGAGATTCCGAACCGGGAAAAATTCCATATTCAGGAAGAAAACCAAAAAATCGTAATGGACTACTTCCTACCGTGAAAGTTTCTAAGGAATCCACTTCTAAACCTTCTAGGTTCCAGAATTTTAGGGTTCCACTAACATCTGCCGTAATAATTTCGGCATCTTTGCGTTCCTGCCCTTCGATTCCCACTTCTGCCTGCACAAAGGAACTCACCCCATCAAACTCCAACCCTGAGGGCAGGGGCGGATAATTCAGTTGCTCGGCAGTAACCACATAGTTTTCCACAAATCGGCGCAACTGCGGTTGCTCAAACTGCCGACGTTTCAGGTCTTTGATAATGGGATGAATGCGGATGCCCTGCTGCGAGGTGACCTTAGTCGGATCGCTAAGGGGGCGGATAGCCGCGTGGTGTAAGGCCACCAACTGCCAGCGAGAATTAAACACCGGACAGCCCGAGGAACCATAATCAGAGTCGGCGCGGTAGCGGAGAAAATCCCTAAACAACCCGTCATTGATAACTTTGTTATCGGTTAAAACCACCTGCTTTTGCCGACCTTTGGGGTGTTGCACCAGATAAACGGGTTCGCCGCTTTCTTCCTCCAGGGTGTAAATGCCTTTGTAATCCTCATCCTCTAGTAGTTCCTCGAGCTTGGGGGATTTTGCTTTTAAATACTGAATATTGCGGTTTTCTTCTCCCAGGGGCGCGCGAATCACAATAATGGAGCGATCGCCCAGGGTTTGTCCCGGCTCAATCCGGTATTCATCTTGCCCTTCTGCTGATTCCAAAATGCGATCCAACCGTTCGAGCAGCTCAACATGCCGACGAATGCTCTTCTGAATCTTCTGCTGAGAATCTTGTCCAGAGACAGTCCGTTGAGGATCCTGTTCAGAGACAGCCCGTTGAGAATTTGGTTCAGAAACAGTCTGTGAAGGATCTTGCTCAGAGACAGTCTGTTCCTTTTGCTCCAGCCAGACCAGTCCGGGGACGATATCGGCCTCGTTTTCGATGAGCTGAATCCAGCCAAACTCATAGCCCGCTTGCTGCCGTAGAGGACTGGCCGCTAACTGCACCAGCGTATAGTCAAGACTCGGATTGGTAATGAATAAGGCCCTCGGATCGAGCCGATAGTCAGCGGATTGCTGGGTAATCCCGGCTTCATTTTCGACGTAATTAAACTGGGCAATACACTGTTCTGCCAGACTGGCCGACTGTACGACGTGATGGTTCGTCAGGAGATGGTTTTCTCCCACCAAAAAACCCGTTCCCAATGGCACGGGATTGAGCTTGGCCAGATCTGAATCAGTGATGTTGTGCAATAAAGCGGCTAAGGGGGGCTGGGGCTCGTTGGAATCGGCTGGCTTAAACACTGGCTTAAACACTGGCTTAAACAACCGATCAATCATTTCGTCCGGTATCGAGAAGATTTCTTTGATTTTGGCGATGGAGTCAAAGCTCTGAGTATTAAACGTGTCGGAATTTTGGATCGTGCTGATGAAATTTTTGAACTCAGCCAGCGAAAATTCTCGCGCAATGCGGCAGACGGCATTTGCTTTGCGACTGCCCCCCTGCAAAAAAGAGACCGACTGGAAGTCTGCTTCATCGATCACCACCGTTCGCATGTCCTCAGACCGCGATCGGCGCTTTTGTGCCACCACCCTCAATATATTGGCAAGGCTTTCTTGAACAGGCGACAAAGGGTCTTGCGCTTCACTAAGGATGGAAACATATTTCCAACCCAAAAGGGAAACATATTTCCACCCAAAAATAGAAACATAACTCCACCCAAAAATACCTTCATAAACCCAAAGTTCTCGATTAACCTTCATGCCATAACACCCTGATCAATTTAAACATCCATAGCGGTCCATCAATACATCACCAGCCAAGCGCTGAAGACGTATGGGCATCAGGCGAAACAGTTTCAATACAACTAATTCAATACAACCAAAGGCTCAACAGAGCATTAACTGAATACAACTTGTCATTTTGAAAGGTGTTTCATCTGTTGTATTTAGCATCAATAACAATTAATTTGGACTCACTATTCATACAAAGCAACGAAAATTAACTTGTGCGTGACACAAGCTATAGCATGGGTCTGCAAATAGAGAAGTTTCATCAAGATTTTGTGCTCTAGGATACGTCATCAATGAATATCAGAAGCCTTGAGCCATCAATAATGCCCCATCCCCATCCATTCTATTGTCTCGGGCTGTCTTCCTCGGAGAAGAACCTGGCAGTCAAATGATGGCAGTCCGTAGGATCTGCTTGCCTGATCTATTTGCGGGGTGTATAAGCTATTTTTGATAAAGCGAATAATATTGGCTGTAAGTCAAGCACCCATCGTGAGAAGTGCTTGACTTATGAATGTGGCATTTACTACAGATTAAAGTGCACTACTATGAGGAAACCCAAGAAGGCCCAAAGTCAGAAATCATCACGGCAACAAAGTATGAAAAGTATGAAAGGAGTTAATCTTCAACAGTCTGATCTCGACATGCAGTTCGATGCGATCGCTTTTGGGCAAAGGGGGTTATCTCAGCTTGGCGTATTATTTTTTGCGATTTTCTTCGTTTTTTTGTCTGCCAGATTAGCAGGACAGGTGATTGGTTCGATTGGCGGGTTGATCATGCTAGATGTCGGCTACTATTCAATTGGGATTTGTGTAGCGGTTCCACTGCTTATATGGACAGCAAGCATATTTTTTTCTGACTTTATTCGCAGCTTTGCGATCGCCTGCTTGACGTTGATCGGTATTTTTACTCTCTTATTTTTCTTGGATTATTTTGGCATCTTCGAAGTTGTACCTGATCGATTGCTGGTGGCACTTGATGATGAGAATATGAGTTATGCTGATCACTTTTTGTTTGAATCACTTTTGCCCAGCATTCTGGGGTTGATTGTGGCAATAGTCTATTTCCAGAGCAGCAGGTTATTTATTGCTACTATAAATGTTCTTTTCATTGAGCGCCGGAAAGTTTTTGCTAGTAGTTTTGCTGCTATTGTGGCTGTTTTATTGGCATTCTTAATGGGTGGTTTAAATGGCTTTTCTGTCATTGTCGAGCAACTCAGACCCGTTATTGAAAATCTCGAAGGTTTGGAATATTTGACTTCTTCTCAGGTGCAAACCAGTCGGATGTCGGCATTGTTGATCAGTACAGTCTATGGAGTTGTGCTGTGGGCAGGAGCTTGGCGGGCAAATCAGCGACGCCATGTACCGTGGGAACATCCCGATCTATTTCGTAATCTTGCTCTGATTCTCGGTTCCTGGCGAGGCACTTCGTTCCACAAGCTCGATCTGAGTGGAGTGAGCTTCCGTAAAGCTAATCTCGCCAATACTGACCTGCGGGCGCAAAAACTCTATCGCACGTGCTTTCAGGAAGCGACTGGTTTAGAGAGAGCCAGAGTCGATAGCCGCTATTTGGATTTGGAAGTTCCTAAAGTGCAAACGTTGCTGACTCATGGCACTTCCCAGGAAATCGACTACAACCGCCTCAACTTGCGGGGAGCCTATCTCCAGGGAGCTGACCTGCGGCGCATGTTCTTTATCGATACGGACCTGAGCGGGGCTGATTTGAGCGATGCCGATCTAAGAGGGGCGATTCTGGCACGGACTCAAGCCATTGGGGCAGACTTTAGTAACGCCAACCTGACCGGAATCTGCATTCAAGACTGGAGTGTGAATAGCGAGACTGATTTCTCCAACGTGCTCTGCGATTACGTGTATCGCGAGCTGGATGAAAAAGGCGAGCCGACCGATCGCTACCCCGCCGATCGCAATTTTGAACCGCAAGAATTTGAATCCTTGTATCAGGAAATTGGCAATGTGGCCGAACTGGTGTTTAAAGAAGGGGTCAACTGGCGAGCGTTTAGCTTTAGTATGCAAAAGCTTGATCTGGAAGACGACGGGCTGGGGCTCGAACTCAAGGGATTTGAGCGCCGGGGCGATCGCTGGGTGGTGCGAGTTACCCATAATCAGCACGTACCGAAGCAAGAAGTAGAATCGCGCTTGCTCGCGATGTACGACGACATGAAAGGGTTGCTGGCGGCGAAAGAAGACCAAATTCACCAGCTCCTGGGCATTGCCTCCGACCAGGCCGAATCGATTAAAGAACTGAGTCAAAAGCCCTTTGGCAATAGCTTTTTCATCACCGGCAGCACCATTACCAACCTCACCGGCTCCGGCAACATTGAGTACACCGAAGTGGCTAGCCAGGTGCGCGAAATCATCACCCACGGCAGCGATCGCCAACAGGCTGCGCCGTTCGTCAGACAGTTTGTGCAGCAACTCAAACAGCAAGACGTCGCCGTTACTGGCGCAACTCAACTGGAACTGATGGAGCAACTCATGATCTCGGAAGCCGAAGCTGACCCGAGCTTTCGGGCTTACCTGCTGCAAGAAAGCCCTCAGATACTGCAAGCGATGGCCGGTACCCCCCTCACTCAAGTCATTGAACGGGCGATCGCCCAGCTGCGTCAAGATCAAAAAAGTAATTTCAGAGTCTAGCCGATCGTCCGACGAAGGGTTCTAAAGGAATGGTGCGTTACGGCTTTGCCTAACAGCACCCTACAGCATCATTTATTGATGTCCACTATTTATTTCTCCCGATTTATGACGATGAAGCAGATGTGACCTTACCTCGAAAGGGTGAATATTTTCCTTCGTTGTCGACTCTTTGGGAAGGTCCACTCTTGCCAGGTTAGGTCAGTCACATGCAGTCCATTCATAGCTCAAGTAAATTGCTGATCCCCTCCGCCGGAGGGCGGGGTGGGTTATCTGGCTCATCGTTGCCCACTAAACCTATCCCAACGCCCCTCCCAGGAGCGATCCCTTACCCATAAGTTGCGGTATCACTGATCTGCAAAAGGTTCTGAAGATCGGTTGCGGTCCTTGTCCGGCTGTAGAACCTCACCTAACCTCTCCTTGTCAAGGAGAGGGATCGGAGGCTCGGCTCAATTCGAGTTAAATCGTTGAGCAGACTGTGCATAAACCTCTCCTTAGCAAGGCTACCGTGTACACACATCTCGGCCCTCACCCCCTCAGTCCCCCTCTCCCAAAATTGGGCGAGGGGGAGGCCAGACAAGGCTTTCCGGCTCCCCTTCTCCCGCTTTGGGAGAAGGGGTTG
>Ga0081520_100550_pt1 | contig 13265 bp, 13 predicted proteins | sample HotLakmasection1_FD_70988 | JGI IMG/M metagenome (GOLD analysis project Ga0081520, IMG submission 70988) | Hypersaline microbial mat communities from Hot Lake, Washington, USA - Section #1 (SPADES assembly) (version 2) | ecosystem: Environmental > Aquatic > Non-marine Saline and Alkaline >... | reverse complement strand
AATCACACCAGGCACTCATTTGTAGATACAAGTTTGATGAGTAAAACTCTAATGTAACTTGTGAGTTTAGTTTTTGTAATAAATTATCGCTTAACATTTTTTCCTCTTTTTTAGTATTATCTATTTTCTTGATTCCATACGGTTGTAAATTTATCTTTAAATAAATAACCTTGTATATAATCAACACCTACACTCCGTGCTATTTCTAAATCATCTAATGTTTCTACTCCTTCTAATACTGTATACTGCTTGTTTAGCTTTGCACACAAAACGATACCTCGTAATGTTTCCATATAAGAAACCTCTGTGCGAATTGTTCTTAAAAAATAAATATCTAACTTAATGAATTGACATTTTCTTAACAATGATGCAAAATAAATACTATTTGGTTTACCAAAATCATCATACGCATAGGGAAGATTGTACATATCTAGCCATTCGATAAACTCTTCTATATCTTCAACATTCTCTTCATCCGAGTTTTCGGTTATTTCTATAATTACATCTTGGTTATTTTCAAATAAATGAACCCAAAACTCAACATGTCTTTCATGAACACAAGTATCTGGGTCTAGGTTTAAAAATAATTTTTTACCTTGTATCCTATGTTTTAGTTGGAACTGTTTGAGTAAACTCTCGACAAGAAAAAACAAATCTATATTTTCATGTATTGTTTTAAAAAAAACATCTGGAGTTATGTTGTTATACTTACACCGAAACCTACTTAACGCTTCATAAGCAAATACTTCCATTGTGTTTAAGTCTATTATTGGTTCATAACAAACACCATAGTTTCCAGATGCGACAATACTACTTACATCACTTAAAGTTAGTTCGTGCACTTTAGAGTAGAGATCTCACAACTTTAGATATCTGTTGCAAAGGGATATCTTGATGACGCATAGATACAATACGTACAATTGGACATAATAAATCAATGGATTTTGCATATCCTGACTTATTCACTAAATGTGTTACTTCTGATTTTAACTCTCTATCTGACATTTTAATTCCTTATATTGATAATCATTTTCATAAATGAATTCTACAAGATATATTCTTAGATAATACTTATATTGATAATTAGTATCAATATAAGTATTATCTTTAAAGTAAGTAAAAATGCTCTATAAAATTAAAAATAAATATACTAATTAAGTAGAATCAAGTACAATACACTCAAAAGCACTATGAACAAGGAAAAATAAAATATGAGTACATTCGCTGAATTTACACTAAATCTAGAAACTTTTATCGTTGAACTAACACAAAAACTAACTGCCAATGAAGAAAAAGTGAAAGAACTTTTAACACAAGAAAACAAATCTTATGCAAATTTTGTGAAACCATTACAAATGATGGATGAAGCCTTAGAAATATTTTTTACCCCGCTCTCTCATTTAAATTCAGTGAGTAATACAGATGCCACTCAAGAGGTATATAGTGATTCTTTGCCTATTATTACAGAGTACTCGACAAAACTTTCGCAAAACCTTGAAATATACAAGGCATATAAAGAAATCCATGAAAAAGAAAGTGGTTCATTAAACTATGAGCAGAATCGTGTGCTAGAACTTAACATTCAACACTTTGAACATAGTGGTGCACATTTAGACGATTCAATAAAAGCACGTTTGCAAGAAATAAATATCAGAAAAAGTGAGCTGTCTAACAACTTTTCACAAAACCTTCTTAATGCAACAAATGCATATGAATACATAATTGACAACAAAGATGATGTAGAAGGCTTGCCTGAGAGCGATATCAGTAACGCTGCATTTGAAGACAACGGAGTTACAAAGTATAAGTTTACATTGCAAATGCCTTCTTACATAGCATATATGACCTATGGGAAAAACCAAAAAATCAGAGAAATACTCTACAAAGCATATGTAACTCGTGCACCAGAAAATGCGGCAATAATAGATGAACTTCTTGCTTTAAAACATGAAATGAGTACACTACTAGGATTCGAGAACTATGCACAATACTCACTTGCTGGAAAAATGGCAAAAAATGAAAAGTCTGTTCTTGGATTTTTAGAAGACCTTGTACATAACTCAAAAGAACAAGCAAAATCAGAACTAAAAGAAGTACAAGCAATAGCACCACAACAACTACAAAGTTTTGATTCTGCCTACTACTCTGAGATTCTTAAAAAAGAAAAATACGAGATTGATGAAGAAGAGTACCGTCCATATTTTGAGAAAAACAATGTTGTTGAAGGTACATTTACATTTTTAGAAAAACTTTTTGGCATTAGGTTTGAAGAAGTCAAAGCAACACTTTGGGATGAAAAAGCAACCGCTTATAATCTCTACTTAGCTGATAAGCTAATTGCTCGCTTGTACTTTGACCTAGAATCACGTAAAGGCAAACGTGGTGGAGCATGGATGCACAACTGGCAAGCACACTGTAAAAATGAAGCAGGAGAAGAACAGCTAGCATCAGCATTTGTAGTATGTAATTTTCCAGCCTCAAGTGATTCTAACCCATCTTTACTTCGCCATGATGATGTTGTAACACTTTTTCACGAAATGGGACACGCGATTCACCATATGTTAAGTACAGTAAATGAAAATGAAGTAAGTGGTGTTAATGGCGTTGAATGGGATGCAGTTGAATTTCCTTCACAGTTTTTAGAAAATTTTGCATACGAGCCTAAAGTTTTGAAACTTTTTGCCCAGCACTATAAAACAGGTGAAACAATCTCAGATGTTATGATAGAGAAACTTGTTAAAAGTAAAAACTTTCTTTCAGCATCAGGAATGTTACGACAACTAGAATTTTCAATTTTTGACTTCACACTTCATACAAAAGTACATAAAGGAGAAGAAGTACAAGAACTCCTCAACTCCATTCGTAAAGACACAGCACTGATACAAACACCTTCATATAACAAGTTCCAGAATGGCTTTGCTCATATTTTCGCTGGTGGTTATGCTGCTGGATACTACTCATATAAATGGGCAGAAGTTTTAAGTGCAGACGCATTTTTCTCTGTTGTTGATGAAGGTATATTTAACTCAAAAACTGCAAAAAAATACCTTGAAATCGTTCTTTTTGGTGGTGGTGCAAAAAGTATGGCTACCCTTTTTAAAGAACTTATGGGAAGAGAACCCAAAGCTACCAACTTACTACGCCTAAATGGTATTAATGTGTGAAACACTTTGCATTCATCATCTTACTCTTTAGTACGCTTTTAGGAGATACTGTTTTGAAAATTGCAACATACAATGTAGAAAACCTTTTTGATTTAGAAAAAAGTACTTCTCGCTACAAAGAGTACAAGCCCAATGGTGAATCACTTTGGAATCATAAAAACTACACAATAAAACTTCGAAATATTGCTAAAGTAATTAAAGATATTGACGCTGACATCATTGCCCTACAAGAAATAGGCTCGCTTAAAGCACTTAAAGACTTAAAAAAAGAGATTAAAATGCAAGGACTATATTATCCTTACCTTCAAATTGCAAATAAAAAGTCTACTGTCATCAAAGTTGCTTTTTTGAGTAAAGTCCCTTTTAACTATACACAAGAAATACCTGTTACACATTCGTACAAGTATAGAAATATTTTAGAAGCTAAATTTACACTCCATGAGAAAGAACTCTATATACTTAACAACCATTGGAAAGCTAAGTCTGGTCCTGAAAGTATGCGTATGCTCTCTGCAAAAAGGCTCCGTAGTCGTGTCGAAGAAATAGGACTCGATAAAAACATAATTTTATTGGGTGATTTTAATTCCGACTATGAAGAATATATAAAATTTAAACGTAAAAGAAAACATAATGACACACAAGGAAAAACTGGGATAAACCATGTTTTAAAAACGCTTGAAAGTGGAGAGGACAACTTCTACAATCTTTGGTATGATAAAGCAGAAGAAGAACGCTACTCCTACATTTATAAAAGAAAAAAAGAAGCGCTTGACAATATAATCATCTCACAAGCACTTCTTGATTCTGATGGAATCAGCTACATACAAGATTCAGTATCGAACTTTTCTAAGCCTTACTTATTTAAAAAGAAAAATATTTACAGATGGCAAATGCGTTATGGGAGAATTCATAAACACAAAGGAAAAGGGTATTCAGACCATCTTCCTGTTGTGGCAAAGTTTCTTGTTAAAGACTAAGCTTTCATCCATGATGCTATCATTTGTAGTTCTTCTTCTATGATAGTATGGTCTTTGTCATAAGGAACAAACTCTACATCAAAACCACTGTCTTGTAAAAAGTTTATTTGTTCTCGTGAAGGTTCAAAAGGTAAGATGTCATCAAAAACTCCATGTGTACAAAGCCATCGTGATTCTAAAACATTCTTATTCATGTCTACAAGAAGTTTTTCAGGATTGTTTATGTACCCACTTATAGCAATATAACCAGCAAGTACTTTATGATAACGTGCACCAAACTCAAATGTTAAAAGAGAACCTTGTGAAAAACCAAAAAGAAAACTCTCCTCAGCATTAAAATCTTCTTCAAATAAACTGTCAAGTGTTTTTGTAAGCACCGCAGATGAGTACTCGATTCCAGGTAACTGGTCAGGAGGTAAAGGGTACCACGAATACCCTGCTCCGTATTCAAATGGAGCGTCGAATAAAATATAGTTCATGTCATCAATGTCTAAAAAAGGAGGAAGTCCTCGAAAACCCTCAGAGGAATCACCACGACCATGTAAAATAATCATTAATTTTTTGGACTTAACTTTTGCGGGAATAAAAATGTTTTCTAATTCTAAATTTTCTATCATACGTTATATGCCTTCACCTTCTTACATATATGGACAAGAAGTATCAATTTCTGTGATTATAGCATGTATACAAAAAGATAAAATTAATTACATTGGGTAATTTCTTTCTCTGTAGAATCATAGGATTCTTCATCTAGACTCGGGTTATATTCATAGTCTTCTTCACTTCCATAGTCATAACCGTAATCATCTTCAAACTCTTCGTCTTCCCTGTCATCTATATATATTAACATGATAAATCCTTTTATCTATGAGTTGTTATAGTATATATCGCATATTTAATAATTTTTTTTATACTAACCGAGCACTATTCCCAATCACTATACTTCGAACTTGTATGTTTATCTTTTTTATAACGTTTGGCATTTTTGCTTTTATCGAGTTGGTTAGAGCTGTAGAGAACTTCATCTTTAATGTCTTCAATGGACTTTTGCGATTCTCTTAGAGAAATAATTTTCTTCACTAGGTTTTGTAAATCTTTAAGTTCTCCTTTGTATAAATCTATCTCTTCGATTCTATTAAGAAGTTTTAATGCGTTGTCTAGTTTCTTGTGAAAACCTTGTGTTGAGAGTTCAGGAGAATTCATAAAATACGAAACAATACTCTTGTGGAATCGCTCCAATGCTCGTATGTAACGTAATCGGGTTGCATTATCTATTGCTTTTTGTGAAGCTGGCATTTTTTTCCTATTTGCTGAAAATCGTATTTATCTGGTATACTTTACAAATTATAACACTTTATTGGAGTGAAATTGAGCAAATATACTTTAGTAGTACTTATTTTAATGTCCACTTTATTTGCAGACGTAACGAATAAATACTTATCACAAGAGTTATTAGATTCGAAAATTCCAATTGTAGATATACGTACGGTTCAGGAATGGAAAGAAACTGGAATCTTACAAAACACTATTCCTATCACCTTTTTTGATGAACATCGACAGTACAATATTGAAGAGTTTTTAATGCGTCTCAGTGAAAAAGTAGACATAACAAAACCTTTTGCCATCATATGTAGAACAGGTAGAAGAACTAAAATGCTCGCTAAATACCTTTCTGACACTTACAACTATAAAATAACAAATGTTGCAGGCGGGATTCGTATACACGACATGAAATACAAAGAGTTAAATTTTACAAGTTATAAATAATGCTAGGTTTTTTGAGGTTTTTTTTCTTTTTAACACTACGAACAGCTTTTGCACTACTCGTACTTGGACTTATTATTTTTCTTTTATGGGGAGTACTTTACCTACTACTTGTTAAGTAGATACAAGCTTCTTTTTTGCACTAATGTTATTTACCATTGCATACAGTGTAGGTAAATATATTAGGTTTAAAACAGTCCCCCATATTAAACCAAATCCTATGGAAATAGCTATCGGCTGTAAAATAACCGCCTGTCCACTTGCATAAAAAATAAGTGTGAATAAGCCCAAAAATGTCGTAACTGTTGTTATGATAATAGGGCGAAGTCGTTGTTTTGCTCGTAGAAAAAACTCTTCTGCTTTATGTGTACCTTTAAGAAAGTCAAGCATGATTATTCCATCATTTATAACAACACCTGCAAGCCCTAAAATTCCTATCATCGAAGGCATAGTCAGATTAATTCCTAGAAGCTTATGCCCAAGTAAAGCACCAAGAATAGAAAATGGAATCACACTCATAATCATAAGAACATATTTTATTTTAGAAAAGATTAAAAGAAGTGTTAAAAAAATCAAAAAAACTGCTAAAACAACCGTGTTTTTCATATCTGATTTTAACTGCTTACTTTTTTCCTTCTCACCAAGTAAATTAACTTCAATCCCCGATTCTTCAATGCCGTGTAAAGTTTTTTCTAGTTTTTGAAGAACCTCATCAGGAGTAACAACTCTTTTGTCTACTTTTGCATAAATTATTTTTACAATACTCCCGTTGAGCTTGTTTATTTTTTCATAATCTCTTACTTTAATTATCTCGGCTACATCTGTAAGTTTTACGTGTATTTCATTGCCAATAGGCAAGCTAAAATCAAGAAGTGTTTGTGTCCTATCTTTATTCATTTCTTGTGTTTTAATTTCCATAACCCCAGAGTCATTAAAGGTAGTGGTCTGCCTTTTTTGTAAAAAATAGTCACTTAGTATACGAGAAATGGATGCCTCACTTAAACCTAAATACTCACCGTATTCATTCACTTTTATTTTGTATTCCATCTTTCCATAACGGATATTATCACTATAATTCACAATCCCATCAATAGCCGATAACTCTTTAGATATTTTACGAACAGCCTCTTCAAGTTTTTTATCATTACTTCCTGAGAGGTTAATTTGAATGTCGCTTTTTATCAACCCTGGCTTATCTTCTTGCACACCTAATTCAGACATATTATATTTTTCTTTGTAAGGTTCTATGATTTGTGTAAGCCGTGGTTGCAAAGCAAAAGTCTTTTTATCTCGTTGTGCATTTTCATTAGAAAAATCAAAACTAAAGTTTAAAATAGGGTTGATGTATTGATTTACCCATGTTGTATCTTTTCTATCATAAAGTTCTAAAGTAATATAAAAAACATTATTAATTATCTCCGTCTCACCCGATATACTTCTTCTAAACCCTGTCGTCATAGAAGTAGTTTTTATGGAAAACTCTTCTTGATGTTGCATCATTTCTTTTTCAATTTCACGTGCAATTTTATACGTTTCTTCTATGTGTGTATTAATGTCTAGCTTTCCTGATATATAAAGATTATTTCCATCAAAATTTGGAAAAAACTGAAACTTCATTGACTTTGCTGTAATGACTGTAAATAATGGAATCAAAATAAAAAAAAGTAATAAAAATATTTTTTTGTATTCAATGTTAAAACGCAAAACTTTCTCATAAAGATTCTTAAATGGTTCCCAGCTAATCATATTGTTACTTTTACGTAAAACCTCAGAAGCATGCAATGGTAAAAAGAAAAAACTCTCTAAAAGTGACCCAATGAGAATCATAACAACAACTATAGGCACTAAAATCAAGAAAAGAGCAATCTCACCTTGCATTAAAAACATCGGCAAAAACGCTGCCGCTGTTGTAACAGTAGCTAAAGAAATAGGGAGAATCATTTCTTTTACACCAAGTACAGATGCCTCATAGTTATCCATACCTTCATCAATATGCCTTTGTATATTCTCACCTACGACAATAGCATCATCCACGACAATTCCTATGACGATTAAAGCTCCTAAAAGTGAAACGATGTTAATCGAGTACCCCATATAGTAAATAAACAAAAGCCCTATAACAAAAGAAAATGGAATTCCAAGTGCTACAATAAAAGCAAGACGAAAATTAATAAGAATATACATAGACAAAAACACTAAAATCAGCCCAAACATAAGGTTGGAGATAACAATGTTTAAACGCGTTTTAATTGGAATAGAGCTGTCTCTATAAAAGTTAAATAAAACTCCATCATAATTATTTTCTATCTGCTTGACTTTTTCTCGCAACACTTTAGAGAGCTCTATTGCATTCCCTTCTTCACCTTTAGAGATGACTAAAGTGAGCGTTGTGTTATTGTTAAAAGTTGATAGTGTTTTTGTCTGCGGGTAATGCACTTTAACATCAGCAATATCTGCAAGTTTTATATATTTACCATTAACATCGAGTACACTTTGTTTATACTCATCAATATTCGCTTTTCCATTTGTTGTAGAAATAAAAGCAAAACTACCTTGCTCCTCAATACGCCCAATGGGAAAGATATAAGAAAGGTTTGCTATTGCATTTACAACATGCGATTGATCCAGCCCATAAGCTATAACAGCATCAGAATTAATACTAACTAGAATCTCTTCTTGAGAATCACCTCGAATAGATATATCATTAATATTTTGGATACTTGATAGTTTAGATTTGAGCTCTTTTGCAACTTCTGTAAGCTCACTCAGCGAAAGAGATTGTGAAGAAACAGCCAAGTTGATTAAAGGTTTACTTTTATCAACGAGCTTGGCTATGGGTTCATTCATGTCCGCAGGCAAATACTGTTTTGTACTTGCAATAGAATCTTTAACTTTACTAAGAATATTTATACGGTTAGAGTTTTCATTTAAAGTAAGCAATATACTAAAAGAACCAGGAGTAATTGTTGTTTCAATTTTATCAATGCCACTAACATTGTTCAGTTCATCTTCTATATCTCGAACAACCATCTTGTCCATATTTGTGGAACTTGCACCAACATACGAACCTCGAACACTGATTTTATCAAGCTCTACAACAGGAAACATTTCTTTTGGAATATTTATATAAGCGTTATAACCCAAGTATGCTAAAAAAAGTAAAAGTGCGTAGTTTAATCTTTTATTTCGTAAAAAGTATTGTATGAAAGTAGTCATTTATGGCTTTTATGTACTCTCAACTTTGTTGATTACTTTTGTATAAATAATACCTCCAGCTATCAAAAGTACAAGTAAAACTAATCCTATTAAAATATTATAATTTAATTGACTTAAGCTATTTTCATCTTCTATAACAGTATATGTTCTCTCTAGAACCTGCGGACTTGAGTAGTCTTCTTCATATTCTTCTACATTCTGTACTTTATTTACAACAACCTCTTTTTTTTGTTCATTTAACATTTCTTTTTCAAGCATGGCAGCTTGTGCTAATAACAGTTTTTCTACAATTCCCACTTCTTTTTTAGTAGCTGTAGTCTCTTTTTCCTTCACCACTTCCTCAGTTTCTACTTCTGCAACAGCTTTTGCTTCTTTGACTGCAACTTCTTCTTTTTTAGCTTTTTTTACAATCATCTGAAAATTTTCTTTCTCAAGAAAACCTTTTGTTGGGTAATTTAATGAAAATGCGTCTTTATAGTATGTTTGAAAAGCTTTCATAGCAGGAAGTAAGTCACTATATGTTTCAAAAACATTGACAGACACCACAGTAAAGTCACTTACTTGAGTTGCCATGACCTTCGCAGAATTATTTTTCATTATGGTTTTCAACTTCTCATCATTATCTATTTGTTCTTGTGCTTTTTTAACAGCGTTGAAACCATTACTCTGTGAAGCATAACTACCTAGAATAATTTGTTTTTGCATACCAAAAAGCATACTTGAAAAAAGAACAACCATAACTAATAACTTCATACTAAACTCCTTAGTTTCTTGATTCTACAATGTTCAATCTTAAAAAAGAGTTTGTATATTTTAAAGATTCTTAAGTATAATTTCTAAAAAATAAGGAAACAGTTTGATTATCAAAAAAAGTTCACTAACAAACTTTGTAGCACTATTACTTATTGCATTGTATTTTTTTCTCCCAGCTACATATGCTTCGTTTTTTCTCTTTACAGGTTTATTTGCACTCTCTGGGGCAGTAACGAACCAACTTGCTATTCATATGCTCTTTGAGAAGGTACCTTTTCTTTATGGTTCGGGTGTTATTCCACAGAGGTTTGAGGCATTTAAAGACGCCATAAAAAACCTTATGATGCGTGAATTTTTCACAAAAGAAAAACTTGAAAATTTTTTCAAAAGTGAAGAGAAAAAAATCAACCTTGAGCCAATAATCGAAGAAACAGATTTTTCACCAGCCTTTGACGCACTTAGTAAAACAGTTATGGAATCTTCATTTGGAGGAATGTTAGGAATGTTTGGAGGAGAATCTGCTCTGCATTCATTACGTGAACCATTTTCACAAAAAATGAAATCTGCTGTTATTGGCATCACAAAAACGGAAACATTTAATCAAACTCTACTCACACACATGCAAAGCTCATCACTTAGCGATGATATGATACAATCGATTGAAAATGTAATCGATACAAGACTCAATGAACTTACTCCACAGATGGTTAAGGAAATTGTGCAAGAACTCATTAAAGAACATCTTGATTGGCTAGTTGTTTGGGGTGGTGTATTTGGTGGACTTATAGGTTTGACTTCTTCTTTCTTTTTATACTAACTATGGATTCGCCCATTGACGAATCAAATTATGATAAATACCACTCAGATTAATAACTTCTTGGTGCTTAGTTCCCAGTTTACTAGTTAATTTTTGTATAGACTGGTCTAGATTAAATAATGTCTCCCTTTGTTGCAAATCTTTTACAATACTTTGTATCCAAAAAAATGAAGCAATTCTTGACCCACTAGTAACTTTTGATACATAATGTAAACTCGTTGATGGATATAACACAAGGTCACCAGCAGATAACTTAACAGTTTGATTACCATAGTTAGTTGTAATCGTTAATTCACCACCTTCATACTCATCTGGTTCACACAAAAACAATGTTGCAGATAAATCAGTTCTAATAGTTTGATTGTCACCCGGTATTTGCATTAAAGAACCATCAATATGAGCACCATATGATTCACCATAACAATATCGATTAAACTTAGGAGGGTAAATTTTATCTGGTAATGCAGCTGAAATAAACATTGAGTTTTTAGTCAAAGTCTTTAATATATGTCTTCCTAAACTTAGTGCAGGTTCTTGAGTATCATTTAGTTGTTGATTTCTTTTTATCTTTGAAGCTATACTACCCGCTGTATTACTTCCATCTTCCCAGTTTCCTTTGTCTAAATACTCTCTAAACTGACGAATTTCATCTTTACTTAAGACATTAGGTATCGTTATTAACATTGTTTTATCCTTTTTGAAGTAATGTTGGTTGAATATTTTTAATACAATTAGTACCCGTAAAGGACATGCATAATTCAAACTCTTGTCTGAGTAGTTTTAACATATGGGCAACACCAAGGGCACCAGCAACGGCAAGTGAATAAACTTGTAAGCGTCCTATTAGTACAGCATTTGCACCCAAAGCTATCGCCTTAAAAGCATCTTCCCCAGAACGAATTCCACTATCAAACAACAAACAAAAATCATTGCCAACCGCTTGACGCAACTCTCGAACCACTGTTAAGCTGGAGACAACTCCATCAAGAGTTCTTCCTCCATGGTTGGAAACTATAATCCCTTTAGCTCCTAGTTCTTTTAAACATACAGCATCATGGGGATTTAAAACACCCTTTATCACTACAGGTAAAGTAGTAGACTCTACAACTCTTTTTATTACTTCTGCATTGATTGTGTTTTGTGAAAAAGCATGAAATATTTCACTTTTATGTTTATACTTGGTGTCATTTTTAAAAAGTTTTTGTCCTATAAGATTAGCGGGATAAAGATTTTTAGGCATAGAAAAACCAGCATTGATTGCTGTTCTGCTTGGTAATTGGACACTAGCATCAACAGTAAGTACAATTGCTTTATATTGAGATGCTTCAGCACGTCTAATTAACTTTAGTGTCTCTTCAAAATTATCCTGCATATATAACTGGAACCATTTATTAGCTCCTGCATGTTTTGAAATATCTTCCATCGTAAAAGAAGAAAGAGTACTTGCCACCATTAGAGTGTCTGTAGCCGCACAAGCTTTTGCAGTTGCTTTTTCACCTTCACAGTGGACTAATGTTTGGTATGCTAATGGCGCTAAAATAAATGGATGTTCAAATGTTTCTCCAAATAAATTGATTTTCGTTGAAGCATGTTGTAGGTCACTAAATACACTAGGAATAATATTATATTTAGCAAATGCTTTGCGATTAAGATGTAAGGTCTTATCAAAACCACTACCACCAGAAATATATCCGAGATGCTCGGGCATAATAAAGTTTGGTGCCAGTGATTCATAATCACTGGCATTTAAAATTCCTGTTGGAATATGATTTAAAGGTTTACGTGTAGCAATTTTCATTAAAATTTATATTGTAATGTAGCTTGTGCACTTCTCTTGTCTCCAATATACGTGAAGGCACCAGATCTATATGCTGAAAGATGATAGTCTTTATCAAATAAATTGTTTATATTAACTCTAACGAGTGTTTTAGAATCAATATTATAAGTTGCAAAAGCATCATATATAGTATATGAAGGAACATACCTTGTCTCAGAAGCAGCAGAATCTGGTTGACCAGTATGTCTTCTACTCTCATAAGTCACAGCACCACCAAATGTAAATTTAGGTGTTAGATGGTATTTCGCTTGTAAATTAAATGATTTATCAGCAAAATTTGCAAGTTTTTGACCCACATTGTCCGCTGAAGATGAACGAGTAATTTTAGACTTCATTATTGTAATACCACCCTGAACAGCAATTTTATCAGTAACGTAACCCGATAATCCAAGTTCGTACCCCTCTACTGTATTTGCACCTGTATTTGCACTACCTAATGCATCATAACCTCCACTTTGTGATTCCATAACATCACTTTTATCAATTCTAAATAATGCTGCAGTAGCTAAGAGTTTATCATTGTTTAATTTCCATTTTGTACCTATCTCCCAACTATTTGTTCTCTCAGGTTCTACTTCAATATTATCACCTGCATCAATAAAACCTCCATAGCCTCCATTTGTACCCACATCAGATTCTCCACCATTAAGATTTGTAGCTGTTGAAAAGTAGCACTTATTGGTGGAAACGGTGTTGGAAAATCTACTCTTATGAAGATTCTCATGGAAGAAATGAAA
>Ga0081520_100547_pt1 | contig 13353 bp, 11 predicted proteins | sample HotLakmasection1_FD_70988 | JGI IMG/M metagenome (GOLD analysis project Ga0081520, IMG submission 70988) | Hypersaline microbial mat communities from Hot Lake, Washington, USA - Section #1 (SPADES assembly) (version 2) | ecosystem: Environmental > Aquatic > Non-marine Saline and Alkaline >... | reverse complement strand
CATACGGAATCAGCCTTTTCATCTCTGCACCCAACGGGAAAGCACTATGTGTAGGGTTCCCGTTGAAATAATGCGGTATCTAGCTGCTCACTTCTAGCGTCTAGAGAACCAGGGGTTGACCTTGCCAATCTTGTTTTCAATTCGATTTTGACCACCGCAAAAGAGCAAATTCGAGTGTTTACCAGTCTGCACGTACTACTCATTTGTGGGTGATATGATCCTGGATAGATTTTCTGTACTAGCTATAGATATGGCGGTCCCATCAGATTTCCACAAAAAATTACGCTATATTTAGCCTAACTCCGAGAAACAAGGGGCTATACTATGGCATGTCTCACTGCATAACTTGTAAATCTTGTTTGGCTTGATGGATTCTTGATTTGCTCGCACCAACGCTTGAGGAAATACCTGATGCAGCATGACAACACATTCACAGGAGAACATATTCTCCATCTTCAACGTGAAATCGAGGAAAAGCAGCAGCAACTCGTAGACAGCGATTCTCTTCTTAGAAGGAAGCAAGCTGAATTAGCGGCTCTTCGGGATGAGGTGCGTGACCTTATGGTGGGAAACAACGCTATGCAAGCACATAAACACATGCGCCAGGGGGGTTTAGAGAAAATCTCTGAAGAGTTTTTCTCCGCAAATAAACTAACTACAGGGATGGCAGCCGAAGTTAAAGCAGCCCCGAAATTCAAACGCAATCCTATGGATATGGTCAAGCCGCAATTTAAGGGAATACAGCTTGGAGACATCGTTGAACTGATTCTTAAGCAGAATCGCAAGCCCTTAACAACCAGCGAACTGAGCCGAATGATCTACGACACAAACGATAAGGACGAGTTCGCGCGAGCCAGGAATTCCCTATCCGCCGAGTTGCGATCAGGTGCCTCAAAAGAACCACCTCGATGGTTGAAGAGAGGAAGATCTACCTACGTTGCACGCTCTCAGGCGATTGCGGGAAAAGTTTTGCCGTCTAGCAACTCAAAAGGGGGTGATGCTCGTGCTAGCTGATCAATAAAAAGACCCAACCCCTTGCCTCATAAGGCATTGAGAGAGTTGAGCCTTCTTTTAACCTACCTGCATGTTACCACTAGATATAGTGGCGCTGCCCAAATTTTTGGGGAGCTTAACCTCGACACTCATTCTCTCGATGCCTCCTGTTTGTACCTTTAGTCCTATTAGCAGGAGGAGATATGTCTCCCTTTTTTGAAGATCACACTATTCTCGTTTCTCAGCAAATGCCCGTGCAATATCCACATATGGATGTCTCCCCTTTGAGTCATCTCGAACTCTCCAGTGGTAGCTTCACTATTGGAGTGTTTGTGGGTATTAGCATCACAAAGTACATCCTCAAATAGAGGCTGTATGGGAGCCTATTACATCAGTGCAATAAGGCTCCCCATTCCCCATTGATGGAGATGAGGACGGGATTGGCTGCGAGTCTTACAACTGAATGAGCACAGTAAGACTGCCCATCACGGGGGTTGAGTAGTTTTGGAACAGAAACCTGCGCTAAGGCTGAAAGCTATACAGGGAGAGAATTTCAAAACTCGTTTTTATAGGCTATAAAAACTCATCTCCTTGTACCAGTTAGACAGTAGGCTAACTGGTACAGAAAATCAGAACGAGATTTCAACGGTTTCAGCCTCCCAAAGTCAGGAGGGTTTAACTGGTACAGAATACCGAAGGTGCTTAGCGTAGGTTTTGGGTCGCCTACTACTCAAACCCCATGACCAGCCGGAGCCCTATGACCAGAGCGAGCCCATCATGCGGCGGTTCATGGCGCTGTGGGAGACGGGGTTGGCGGCACCCACGCCAACAACACCGGCAGACTTTACCCTCAGTGATGAGGTATTGAAAGCAGCGATCGGCAATGCCGAGGGGACAACTAACCCCGACGGCACCCCGAATCACAACTATTTCGGCCATATCGATCCGGGTAACGGTGCAGCTAATCTGGGCGCATTCTCCTATCAGCACGGGGCCAGCTCGCCCCAGGAAGCGGACCAAAAGCAGCTCCAGCGCTTGCGGAATGCGGAGCGGGAGATCCAATCGCAGGCGCAAGGCAAGTTTGGCCAGCCGCTCAGTGAGGCAGCATTGCTCACCGCGATGGATTTATGGAATCAGGCCCCCCTGGCGGGGCTGGACTTCGTAAAGCATCTACCGACCCACGACCCGACGCCCGAGCAAATCATTGATGCCAGGGCAAAAAGCTTTGTCGATCCCGCTACGGGCTCTCTCGATGCCCCGGGGTTGGGAAACGACCCCAGTGCGGTGTGGAGCGACCAGGCCCGCCGGGTCAACGACGCGCTCGATTCTTTACGGCTGCTCCAGAGGAAATAAAAGAGGCCCATCGCTTTGCCCCAAAATATCGCCTTCGTCGTTGACACCTGGCTTATCCTTCACGACTTGTTTGGAGATCGCCTGAATGACGACACGATCGCTTTGCTCGTAATTGCTACTGTAAGGCCCCAAACTGCTAGCTAGGCAAGCCTTTTCAAGTCGTAAATAAAGATATGTAAACAAAACTTTGCTCTCTGCTACCTCATTCCGATGGAAAAGCGGAACAACCAAGAGGTTTGAGGTTATGGAGAATATTCAGGTTGGAGAGTTTGGTACTCAGTCATCGAACACAAGCTTTCCTTTTCGTGCATCAGCATGGTTTGGGATTTTAGACGCCTCTGACGGCAGCAACCCAACACGAGCCGGTCGCCTATTCGACGATTTCTCGTTACGAGGTGTTTTACCTGGACAGCGTATTCAGCTTTCCCTTGAAGCTAGCAACGATCCTTATCTACAACTCATTGATGCTAGTACCGGCAACGTTATTGCCTTTGATGACGATAGTGGGTTTGGAACAGACTCGCGTCTATCGTTTACAGCTCGGCAGGGAGTAGATTACATCGTTCGCGCCACAACCTTCGCTGCTGGAGACCAGGGGAGCTACAGCCTTTCCACGAATCTGGGAAACTTGACACCCGCAACACCTTTGATGACTAACCAGGTAACTGGCGGCAGTCTCAGCTTAACTGATTTCCCAAATCCTAATCGGATTGGCCGAGTCTATGACGGGCATTTACTCACCAATTTGCAGCCAGGTGAATTTGTTGTTATCGATGCAGGCGGCAATTTTGACCCTTTTCTGCAACTGTTAGATGCCAATACGGGTAACGTTTTAGCCCAAAACGATGACGGTGGTCTGGGCCTCAATGCCGCTTTGGGCTTCACTGTAGAAGCCGGTATCGATTACTTGGTGCAAGTCACCTCTTTTGGCGAGGGTGAAACGGGAAACTACGTTTTGACCACGCGAGCCTTCGCCCCTAATGTCACTGGCGACTTCCTCATTGACTTCGATCCGTTCAATGGCAGTGTTGCTGCTCCAGCTTTGTTGAACAGCCCTATAAATGGATTTGGAAATAATCGCCGAGATCCAGAGTTAGGAGCAGCGGGTACGTCTTTTGTAGATACTGTGCCGCTTGATTATGGGAATGGATTCTCGACACCTACAGGGCAAGATCGCCCAAATGCTCGCGTCATCAGCAACGCAATTTCACAGCAAATTGGCAATGTTCCAGAGCCTAGAGGGCTTACCAACCTGATTTGGGCTTGGGGCCAATTCTTAGACCATGACATCACCCTGAATGAAGATACTCCTGAGTCTGCTGGTTTGGTGCGAGAGATTGACATTCCAGCCAATGATCCTTTCCTCAATCCAGGGAATGTGATCAGTCTACGAGAGAGCGAATTTGCAGAAGGGACTGGAACGAGCCCACTTAATCCCCGACGATTGCCGAACACAATTACCCACTGGGTTGATGGCTCCAATGTATACGGTTCAGATGAAGCACGAGCCGCTGATCTACGAGTCTTTGTCGGCGGTCAACTGCTAACTAGTGAAGGCAATTTGCTGCCCCTGTCTGTTTCAGAGAGTGGACGGACTGAATTCATTGCTGGAGATACCCGAGCGAATGAGAACTCGGTTTTGACGTCGATGCATACTTTATTTGTCCGAGAGCATAACCGTCTAGCAAGCAATCTGGCTTCAGCTCACCCAGACTGGACGGATGAGCAACTCTACCAACGCGCTCGGCAGATTAATATCGCTCAGATGCAAAACATCACGTTCAATGAGTATCTGCCAACCCTGCTGGGAGAGGAGTTACCCACCTATGAAGGGTACGATCCACTGGTCAACCCCAATGTGGAACGCGCTTTTGCTAACGCAGCTTTTCGTTTGGGACATACTCAACTCAGTTCTGTTATTCCTCAATTAGCGGCTGATGGCACCCCCAATGGTGGTGAGCTTTTGCTCCGAGATGTTTTCTTCCCACCAGTTGCTTTGCTTCAGGGTCAAGGAATTGATGGCATTTTACGTGGGGTGGCTTCATCGCTCAGTCAACGAGTCGATAACCTGGTCATCGAAGATGTCCGCAGCCTGCTCTTTGGCGAAGGGCCAAATTCTCCAGCACGGGATTTAGCAGCGATCAACATTGAGCGAGGTCGGCTCAATGGTCTAGCTGATTACAACACGGTAAGAGCCGCTTACGGCCTAGAGCGCGTCAACAGCTTCTCTGAAATCACATCTAATCCAGAACTTCGCTCATCGTTGGCCAGCCTATATGGAAACGTCAACAATATCGATGCTTTCGTGGGGTTATTTGCCGAAGACCTGGAGCCTGGAGGTAGTGTGGGAGAGACTATTGGGACAATCCTTCAGGACCAGTTCACCCGATTGAGAGATGGCGATCGCTTCTACTTCGAGCATTCTCTACTTCCGGCAGAAGCGGCTCTAATTCAACAAACGACGTTCTCTGACATTATTCGTCGCAACACCGATACAACGATCATTCAAGACAACGCATTTAGCCTGACCAATGAGGGAACAGAAACCAGCGATACCTTGAATGGTGGTTTGGGTGAAGATCTTATCTTTGGCAATCAAGGTAATGACACGCTGCTGGGTTATGCCAATGACGATGATTTGTTCGGTGGCAGTGGTAACGATGTGCTCGTGGGCGGCAGCGGCAGCGATCGCCTGTATGGCAGCACCGGCAACGACCAACTGTTTGGCGATGAAGACAGTGATGCCCTGATTGGGGGCAGCGGCAATGATACCCTTTCAGGTACCAACGCGGCGGCCAGAGGTACCCGTGAACAGGATGTGCTGACGGGTGGGCAGGGGCGCGATCGCTTCATTCTGGGAGATCGTGAATCAGCTTATTACACCGATGGTCACCCAACTCAACCGGGGTTTGCGGATTTTGCTCTCATCACTGACTTTGAGGTCTTTAGTGATGTGATTCAGCTTCACGGCTCTGCAAACGACTACCAGTTAGAGCAGTTTTCGACAGGTGCCAGTACGGCAGATTTCCAGCTGTTCTATCAGCCTGATTCGGCGAGTTCACCAGAACTGATTGCCCTGCTAGAAAACGTCTCTAGCAATCTCTCTCTCAGAAGTTCCTCGTTTGCATTTGTGTAAAAGCTCATCGTGAATGCAGTCCCGCACTTATGGCGTGGGGCTGCATTCTGCCTCATCCAGGAGAGCGTTACACAAAGTTAAGAACTCAGCACTGACCTCACAAACGCGAGAGAAAACACCAAGAGTGAGGCCGTGTCCCGCTCTTGATGTCCTCTAGTTCTCAGTGACTATGCTTGACGACAATATTGCAACAACTTTGACTGACCAATTAGAAACTGTGCTCCGAGCATCGACACACAGCGGCGAACGTCAAGCCCTGGCAATTCAAATTCTGGAAGACTCATCTTTCTATAACCTGCTTTTGGAGCAAGCATCGGATAATAGCAACCGTGCTCAACAGCTCAAAGCTAAAAACTGGCTCATATGGCTACAGCAAGAAGCAGGACGCTGATTTGGGCGAAATATATTGCGGAATGTAACAGAGCTGTCTCGCTGATCTGGTGTCGTAGATAGAAGCTTGTGTGCGCTAGTCTCCAAACGGTGAAAACCCCATGTGTAACGACTATGAAAAGTACAGTTTGCCAGAGCTAATCAGCATGGCCCGGAAGGCCCCATCGGGAAGTGCTGAGAGAAAAGATGTTGCTCGTGCAATCCTTAAGGATAAAGCTCATCGAGCTCGGCTTTTTCAGATTGCCACTACCCAGGACACAATCCGACGACTAAAAGCTAGAAACGACATTATTTGGTTGATGCAGGAGTCGAAGAGTATCAACGGCTTTCCAAGCTACCGCGAGAACCTGTCTTCAGACAAGCCTGGTAAGGTCTGGATGATTCAAGGCTCAAAGCACACCTACTCAGTCGAATTTTCTATTTACGAGGAAGCTCTCGTCCGAACCTGGGCGTGGTTTGGTCAGACCTTCGAGAAATATGATCCAGAACGCGCGAGTCCTGTGGCTTGGTTCAACATGACACTCAAATTTCGTATTATTGACGTTCAAAATGAAGAGACAGAAGAGCTAAGAAATCGAGAATATGAAAAGTTTGACGAAGAAACAGGAACGTTCCTTGACCCGCTTGACTTGGAAGCGGATTTAAAACAAGACCCAGAATCTACGACTATTCATATTGAGCTGATCAAGTCGGCCAATGTTTGGTTGAATCAGAAGCAAAAGTCTCTGACACGAAAGTGCGTAGCAGGAAACCCTCATGCAAACTGTTATGTAATTCTCCTAAAACGACTGCCAGAAATAGATCCTGAAAACGGCAGCGTGATGCCTGGAAAAACTTTTCAAGAGATTGCTGAGGGCCTCAACACTCCAGAGTCTGCGGTTAGGCGATGCTTCCGTGATAAATGTTGGCCTCAGTTTAAGGATTTTTTAGATGAACAGGGCTTTTAACCGCTGACTGATTGCAACCTCAACAACCACTGTCCCTCAACAATTTTTTGTGATTACCATGAGCTACACATCAGAAGATATTCAACTTATTTCTATTCCGCTGACTAGGAAGGATCGCAACACTGCTGAAACCTTCGCTAGCGAGCACAGCGATGAAAGTAAACGCGAGCAGGTTTACCGAAATACTTTGGCCGTTTTAGCTGCTCAGCGTTACTTCAACATGTTGGGTATTCCCAGCAAGCTAGAGTCTAGCGACAGTTGGAATGCGGCAAAACGACAGAGTCAAGATGTTGCTGACCTGTTTGTGCCAGAGATTCAGGATCGGGTGGAATGTCGCCCGATCAGACCAAAGGATGATCAATGTTATATTCCTCGGCAGGTTTGGCAGAACCGAGCAGGCTATCTTGTTGTGGAACTGAATGACCGTGATCTGGAAGGGATAATCCGAGGATATGTCCCAGAGGTCTCCGTGGAAAGACTACCGCTCAGTTATCTGCAACCTTTAGATGTGCTTTTCGAGAGAATAGCTGCCGGACCGATTACACGAAGGTCTAGAACTGCATCGGCAGTGACAATATTAAGTACCTGGAGAGGAATTGCCAGTTTAGGGTGGTCAACGCCTCGGGACATGCCCCCCAGTACTGGACTCAAATGGCTTGCTGGTAGCGATCGCAGTGCTAATGAAGCAGTTCAAAAAGCCGTACTCAATCTATACCAATCTGATAGCAATCTAGCTGCCCTACCCTCACAGCAACTGGAACGTTCTCCGATAGATGCTCTGTCTAACCTGGTTCACGAGACGCAGGATGACTGGATCCGCTGGCAAGCAGCAGAATTACTTCAGTCCATCGCGCCTGAACATTCAGCGGCAGCCATCATTGGGGCAAAAGACATCGGGTTGTATCTGGCAGGACAGACCATCGCTTTACTCGTTGGCACGATAGCGAAACCGAATGGTAAAACTTTGGTCATGGCTCGGGTATATCCGATGGGCGACTTGGTCGTTTTGCCATCGGGCCTTAAGCTGACAGGTTTTACTTCAGAAGGAGACACCTTCTTCGAGGTCATCTCACGAAAACGTGATGATTATATTCAGTTCCTATTCACCGCAGATCTCGGAGATGAGTTCAGGATTAAGATATCGCTTGATACCGCGAGTGTTACGGAAAGTTTCTTGATTTGAATTCTTGCCAGAACCAATTTTTCATGTTTTGCTCATCTCGAAGCCCCTACTAATTCGTCCAGAACCATGTCATCTACACGAACTGAAAACCCTCAGAAAGACCTGCAAAACGTTGCTGTCATCCTCCATTTCACATCCGGTGATTTTAATCAGGGCTTCAATATCAGCCTACGGATAAATAACAACGGCATCTGTGAACATCAAGAGAATTTCAGAGAAAAGCTTCCACCAGCTCCTGAAATTCCGCCAAGTTACCAGGAATGGGCACAAAAATATGAAGACATGGGATTAGACTGGGCCGATCTTACTCCTGTCGATGGAGTCAGAACCAATGAGGCTAACTTCGATGGCTGTGCTACCGCCGCTAGCATCGTTCAACAAAAGCTGAGTGAATGGTTCGAGAGCCGTGAGTTTAGCTTCTTAAGCGCCCACATTCGGAGTTTTGATTCAGTTGATCGAGATAGATCTGTTCCTATTGTTTTCAATTTTGACACAAGCAATGTAGAAGTTAATGAACAGCTGCGTAAGTTGCCTTGGCATCAATGGTCGCTTTTCAGAAATCTGAGACAAGCAGAGGTTGCTATCAGTCTTGGGCCTCGAAGACCATCTCCCCAGATGGGTTCACCTGTCAGAATTTTGGCAGTTTTTGGTAGCGATCAGGGAGGTTTAAGCCTGAAAGAGGATAAAGAATCCTTAGAAGGTATTCTCGCTCACAAAGGCTCAGAAATTGTTTTCTTGGATCAGCCGACGGCAGAAGAACTTAACCAGAATCTCTACGATTCAAAAGGTTGGGACATTTTATTCTTTACTGGACACAGTGATAGTGATTTAGAGGATGGAAAATTACTCCTCAGTAAAGACCATTCTGTTTCTTTGAGTGTTTTTGAGGATGCGTTTAGATTTGCGATCCAAAAAGGTCTGAAAATTGCTATCTTTAATTCTTGCAAAGGTTTAGGAATTGCCAATTTCTTTTCAGGATGGAATGGTAATAACCGATTTCCTAACCTTCCACTGCCTAGTATTATCGTTATGCGGGAGCAAGTGCCAGACTTTGTTGCGAGAAGATTCTTCCGAGAGTTCCTGCATCAGTTCACATCAGGCGAACCAATTTATAGAGCTGTTCGTGAAGCGAGGAATCGACTCTCTTTTTTGGACGGAGAGAGAGTAGACCAGGATCGGAAAAAGCAGCCATATCCCTGTGCTTCTTGGATTCCTGTAGTGTGCCTGAATCCTAACCAGCCTGAAATTACCTGGCCACAGCCACAAAAAGGACCTATTCAACCACCAAAACCAGAACCAACTCGTCCTGCTGGTGGATCAAAAATTGGGAAGTGGATTGGAGTTGGCGGTGGAATTGCGGCAGCTACATTAATCGGTTGGGTAGTAGTAAACTATTTTTTGGTTGGCAATAACACAACACAGATAGCTCTCGAACCAGGTTTAAGTCTCGAATCTGAAAACATTTCTCTCGGAGAGGATTTAATTATTCCTCCACAAGCATGGACCATTGACGATGCATATAGTGCATGTGTGGAAAATATTAGTTTGAAGGAGAGTGGCATTGAGCGCTTTGAGGCGGAGGAATGGTTGGCAGCTATTCAGCGCTTTGAGGAGTTCCGCTCTATATGTCAGCTCGACCCAGAAACGCTGATTTACCTGAATAATGCCAAAACCCTTGCACAAAGTGGTAGCGATACCATTCGAGTCGCAGTGGTAGTGCCTGCCAGAGGTGTACAAACATTTGGGCTGGCCCAAGAAATTTTGCGTGGACCGGCTCAGGTGCAAAACGCCATCAACCAGAGTGGAGGAATTGCTGGTCGTTTGTTGCAAATTCAAATCGTCAACGATACGTCTAATAACTCAACGGATGCTGGTGATCTGACCGTAGACATTGCAGAGGCGTTGAGAGATGATCCTGCGGTCGTTGCAGTGATTGGTTCTTATACTAGTGCGGACACCAAAGAAGCGGTTGATATTTACGCTGAAGAAGGTTTGCTGACAATATCTGGAACTAGCACTGCTGTCAGAGATGGTGACTTTCCTTTGAATGAGGAATTCGCGCTGCGTACTTCCCCAACTGATGCAGAAGCTGCAGAGGATTTTGCATCGATCATTCAAGAACAAGGCTACGAGAAAGTGGGAATTGTTTATCAGAGTAACGATGCCTACAGTCGATCTCTAAAACAACAAAGCGTGGATGCTCTTGAGGCAATAGGGCTAGAAGAGGGACTTTCTATTATCGCACCTCCTACTTGTGATCTTGGCACAATAGAGTTCTCTGCAGAACTATGCATCAATCAAGAATTGGATGATGTAGAAGCAATATTACTGCTTCCAAACATAGATCATAAAGATAAGTTTGTTCAGGCTGTTCAAAAGATTGCTGATTTGTCTGAAAAGCCAGCTTTGTTCGGGGGAGATGCTGTGTTTAGTGGTGCAACCCTAAGAGAAATCGGCCAGGAAGTAGAAGGAATTTTTGTCTCTATTCCATGGCATCAGAGTCTAGCTAGCGACCAAGATGATGCCTTTTTAAGACAAGCAAAGGAAACATGGGGTACCGATAGTATTAACTGGAGAACGGCTCTCGCCTATGATGCTGCCAAAGCAATAACGGGTGCGATCAACCGAATGTCATCAACCATCAATGATCAAGATGGTAATGCCATCATCACTCGCCAAGAGATTGGTGATATTCCGACTGAAGTGAAAAATGGTCGCTTTGAGGGCTTTCTAGGTCCAGAGGCAATCGCATTTGACGACCGTGGAGACCGTGAACTTAGTATGGGGGTGGGATTAGCACTTGGGACAATTGTACAAGTTCAATGTGATGTTGATGCTGAAGGTGAAAACAGCTGTGTATATGGAAAGCCAGAAACTGAGACTTCTCAATAAATCTCATCCCAGGGGCCTACTCTTTCTTCATCGATAGAAATGAACTACTCAGATGCTTGTGTGCAAGCGATTGTTAAATCTCTCGGAAAATGTCGTCTTTAGACGCCCCATCTGTAGATGGAACTGTGTAGAGTTCAACAGCCTTGCATGGTACATCCCACTTTTGATTCCAATCAGCAATCTGACAAGTCTACGGTCATAGATAAAGAAGGAGTAAATCAGGAGCCCGATTTTCCTCACGGGTCTGCAAAATTCAGTTCCGGGCTTAAGCCTATTGAGACTCTCTCAGAAGCCCGCAAAGCTGTTCGTCAGGGAGTATTTGCCTCCCTTCTCATCGCCAGCATCACCTTCGCGATTACGATGGCTTTTTTACTAGGCACCGCGCCAGAAGAGCTGAATTCTATCGCTAATCTGACCTCTTTTCTCGATGTTGGCATTTCGTTGCTCATCGCCTGGGGCATTCACAAGATGTCGCGCCTCGCGGCGGTTTCAGGCTTGCTGATTCATTTGGTGAGCCGAATCTATATCTATCAGGTCACTGGTGCAGGCGTGTGGGACATCTTGATTGCAAGTGCGATCGCCTGGTGTTTCATTAATGCTATTCGGGGCACCTTTGCTTACCATCGGCTGAAAGAGACCACATAGATATCAGTGAATGCAGCTCGCTCCATCTTCTGTGACAAACCTCGGCTCTATTCATGAGTCGAGGCTTTTTTATGACCTGGCACGATCCCTTCCTCATATCCATTGCAGCGGAGGTTAGGATGAATTTTGGTGTGAAGTTGCTTGAAATACATGGTTTTTCGTCAGAAGGTTACGAAAATTTAAGCGCGTGGTCAGAGTGATAGCAATTAAACGATGGAACTGTGTAGAGTTCAAACCCCTCAACATGGTTCTTGACGTAATCAACCGCGACCAACTGCCTGCCCCCAAAAAGATTACTCTATGCGCCCTCGCTGGAGCTGCCTTGCTCGCTGCTGCTGCTGCCACTCCAGTCCCTCGGTCAATCTTTCAGAAGTTTGCAAGTGGCTGCTTTTTAGAAGAGATTGAAGTCTGTATTCCCCAAAAAGTCTCTCCCTCTGTCGTCTCAATCCAAACCCCATTCGGTGAGGGCAGTGGCGTCGTAGTTAATCAGGATGGTCTGGTGATCAGCAACGGCCACGTTGTGGCTGGCGACAACGGCGATGTGCTAGAGATACGGTTGTCTGATAACCGAGTATTCCAAGGTAAGGTGGTTGGCTACGCTCAAGAAGGCGTCGATCTAGCCCTCATTGAAATCATCAACCCACCCGAAGACTTGCAGCCAGTTGATTTGGGTAAGGCAGGGACTGCCAAGGTCGGTCAAGGTGTTTTTGCGATCGGCAATCCGGGAGGGCTTGATCATACCGTGAGTCAAGGAACCATCAGTAAGTTGAACTCGGTCAACGGCCTGATTCAGCTAGATATTTCCTTGAACCCTGGAAACTCTGGTGGAGCTTTGGTCAATACTGATGGGGAGTTAATTGGCATCAATACCGCCATCCTTGACCAAGGCAACGGAAATACGGGCATTGGCTTAGCGATTCCCATTGAGTCCGTGAAAACCTTTTTGACCAGCTATCAGGATGGAGACATTTCTGCCCCACCGCTCAAAGAGCCAGTGATGGTAGAGTTCGGTGGAGCACCGATTCAGAGCGAACTTTCTTTTGAAAAGTCTTGGCGGTTAGAAGATGGCTCGTACTACGACGTCTATCAGTTTGTTGGCAGGGCTGGAGAAGCCATCGAGATTGTCATGACCAGTGCTGAAGATGTCGATCCTTATCTGTTGGTGGAAGCTCCTGATGGTCATGTTGTTGAAGATGATGATGGAGCCGGTGGCTTGAATGCCGGTATTGTCGGTGAACTACCAGTAAGTGGTGTGTATACAATATTGGCCAACACTGCTGAGGCTGGTCAACTTGGCAACTATACGTTGGTGTTGTCTCAGCCATAAATCACTGCCAGGTTTGTGTATGATGCGGGTCGCCACATATGTGGTGGCCCTTTTAAATATTGGCTTGATTGCACCAAATCGAAACTTCGCCAGGGCACCTCGATTAATTGCCTTATTGCGAATCTTCTGAGCCCAGAACCACTGAAATCTTGTTACTATTCTCAACAAGATTTGTATTTTTTGAGGTGCCCACCAGTTTGAGGCAATTTAGTCCTTTTATATTTCCTGAATAACTGTGGGCTCCGCAAATACTTCAAACTTAGCGACCAAAATTTCTCCCCTGCTAAGCCCTCGCTTTTTCGCATTAACCGGGATGCATTCTCATTAAGCCCCTCTAATTCCACCATCGTCTTCTCTGAACCACAGATTTCCAAGCCTTTCACCCCGTTACCTGACGAAATCGCAATTTCGTCAACTAGACTGGAGGGAGAATTGTCACAGAGCAGCGCCACATGAAGTGGCAGGGGCAGGGGCAGGAGAAAATTTG
>Ga0081520_100545_pt1 | contig 13377 bp, 14 predicted proteins | sample HotLakmasection1_FD_70988 | JGI IMG/M metagenome (GOLD analysis project Ga0081520, IMG submission 70988) | Hypersaline microbial mat communities from Hot Lake, Washington, USA - Section #1 (SPADES assembly) (version 2) | ecosystem: Environmental > Aquatic > Non-marine Saline and Alkaline >... | reverse complement strand
CCCCCCCCCCCCCCCCCCCCCCCCACCCCCCCCCCCCCCCCCCCCCCCCCCCCCCCCCCCCCCCCCCTCTCCCCCCCCCCTCCCCCCCTCCAAACCCCCTCCCTCACCCTCCACCCCTACCCCCCCTACCCCGACCTCACCCTCGACCCTGGCGAAACCGTCCTGCTCAAAGGCGACAACGGCAGCGGCAAAACCACCCTACTGCGGATGATCAGCGGTCTGATAAAGCCCACTACGGGCAGCATTGAGCTACTCGGAAGCAGCACCATCAAACAGCGCATTGTAGAAATCGCTCAAACCGTCGGCTTTGTTCTGCAAAACCCCAATCACCAACTCTTCGCCGAAACTGTGCAGCAAGAAGTCCAGCAGCCCGGTGTCTCCCCCCAAACCGCTGACCACATCTTGACCCAGCTCAACCTCAAGGAACGCGCCGAGCAGCATCCCCAATCCCTATCCCAGGGCCAGAAGCGCCGCCTTGCCCTGGGAGCCGTTCTGGCCCGCAAACCCAAGCTCTGCCTGCTAGACGAAATTACCGTGGGACAGGATGCGCGATCGCTTCAGCTAATGCTGAATTTGCTACGGTCTTTCACCGAAGCCGGAGGCACCCTCTTGTTGACCAGCCACGACCCAGCTATAGCAGAGTTATTGGACGCCAGAGTGATCAAAGTGAATGAATAGTGGGACTGATTAGTCGCGCTGTACTCTCCAATTAACGCCGCTTGATACCCCTTGGGGGCATAGAACTTCACTGAGCCATCTGATAATTTGCTAAAGACAAATAACTTTGTCGAAAATGTGTTCCCGAGATTGGGTTTGGCAGTTTCACAGGAATTTACTTGAATGATGGAACTGTTCGGGCGCACGCGCCGCTGCTCGAAATATCTGCGTTAAAAGAAGAATTTAGATCTTCCGACTCTCTAAAGCGACAGCGCAACTTTGAAGAGAGAGGAAAAATTTGCACACTCTAGATTTTTCCACTTACTATCAACGCTGCATTCACCGTATTGCCCAATCTTTCTAAAAATCCGGTACGACTTCGTGGATTCCACTGCGGTGCAAACTATGACCAATCGCCTGCCTCGCCTGACGTTGATTTCCTCGGCCTCACCGCTCGCTAATCTCTCCAAAGCCATCGATCAAATTCGGGAGCAGAACGGCGATTGTTTGGAGATTTCGCCATTCTTCACCCACCAATTGCAAGATCCAGCCTTTTCATCCAACACATTACTAGACCAGATTCGCCAGTCTGATGCTGTTTTGTTTGACCTGCGGGGCAATCCGGATCGAGCCGTTTCCCTGGTACAGCAGGCGCTGGCGGCAACTGAGGGGGAAGACATTGCCTTCATACCCGTCTTTGGCGGGGGACCCAGCATTTTGGCCCTGACCCGCATGGGCGAGTTTTCTATGGCGGGGATGATGGCGGGGCGTTCTGCCGGGAATGAAGGGACTCCCGGTCATGCTGCTGGCAACGGCAGACCGTCCAGTAATGCTTTTGGCAACGGCAGCGCTCCGGGGCAACGTCCCTCTGCCGGGAATGGCGGGCCGCCTCCGGGGACAGACTATCGGAAGCTGAAGCAGGCGGGGCAGGGCATTGAGCACATGGACAGCGGTATGCCGCCTCACCTGCAGCGGCAAGCCAAAAACTGGGCCACCTGCATGCAGTACTGGACTAACTCCGGGGCAGATAATCTGGCGAATCTGTTCCGCTTTGTGGCTCGTGAGTACGGTGGGTTGGCCATTGACGTGGCCGATCCGGTGGTCTATCCCGACTTTGGGTTTCTGGATTGGCATACCGGGGAACGGTACACCCGCTATACCGACTACGTTGAGGCCCATCCCCTTGATCCCCAGCGACCCACGGTGGCCCTGCTGGTGTATGGCGAAACCAGCCTGGCGGCGAACCTCAGCGGGGGTCAGGAGTTGTTTGAGGAACTGGCTCGGGAGGCAAACGTGTTGCCCTTCTTTGCCGACGGTATTGGCACCGCTGACGCCATCGAGCAGCATTTCATCCACAACGGCCAGCCCATCTGCGATGCGATTGTTTCCATGCTCTGGTTTCGACTGGATGGGGGACCCCTGGGGGGAGATGGCGAAAAAACGGTGCAGCTTCTGAAGCGGCTGAATGTGCCCTACTACGTGGCCATTACCTCCAACAATCGCGAGATTGCCCTGTGGGAGCAGACGGCAGAGGGATTGCCCCCAGTGGAAACCCTGGCGACGGTGGCTTTCCCGGAACTGGACGGGGCGATCGATCCGGTGCTGGTTTATGGTCTGACTGGGCCAGATGCCGCCACCCGACAGATTGCTGCGCCGGTGAAGGGACGGGGCCAGCGGCTGGCGGGACGTATTCTTAAGCGCATCGCCCTCAAGCGGAAGGCCAATGACGAGAAACGGGTGGCGATCGTCATCTTCAACTATCCGCCCAGTGAGGGCACCCTGGGGTCGGCATCGTTTCTGGATGTGTTCGCTTCGGTGGAACATACGCTGCTGGCTTTGCAGGAAGCGGGCTACGCCGTCCTGCCTCCGGCCCCTGGCACCCTCAAAGAGATGTTTTTGAAGCGGGGGCTGCTGCACAATGGAGAGTTCACCTCTAGCCATGTGACGGCGAAACATGCCATTCGAGTCCCGTTGCCGCATTACCTCAACTGGTATGCCCAACTACCGGAACCGTTGCGACAGTCCACCGAGGCGCTGTTTGGCGAGCCCCCCGGCGCTCTGATGGTGGATGACGAGGATATTCTGATCGCTGGGATTGAGTTCGGCAATGTGGTGGTGGCGGTGCAGCCCTCTCGGGGCGTCCACGAAGACCCCAGCAAGATTCACCACGACGACAGTCTGCCCGCCCATCACCAGTACTACGCCTTCTACCGCTGGCTGGAGGAGACAAACGGGTGGCAGGCCGATGCGGTGGTCCACGTCGGCACCCACGGTACCTTCGAGTTTCTGCCCGGTAAGCAGGTGGCCCTGGGGGCGGATTCTGCTCCCGATGCCATGCTGGGGAATGTGCCCAACACCTACCTCTACCATGTGGTGAACGTGTCGGAGGGCACCATCGCCAAGCGGCGCAGCTACGCCCAACTCATCAGTTACGCCTCCCCCACCTTTGCCCCGGCGGGACTCTACGAACACCTGAGCCATCTAGAAGACCTGATGGCCGAGTACGACGAGCAGCAGAACGTTAGCCTGCCCCGCTGCTGGAGCATCCTCAAGCAAATTGTGGCTCTGTGCGATGAGCACGCGGTGCCCCTGGATCTGTCCGATGAGCTGCGACACCCGCTCCAGCAGGGGGAGATGCCCGATGATGATGCCGCCCTGGCAGCCTATGAAGCGGCTCTGGAACAGCTTCACGGTGACCTGTTTGAGCTGAAGCGGGTGGCGATTCCCCTGGGGCTTCACACCTTTGGCCAGCGGCTGCGGGGGGATGGGCTGATTGATTACCTGAATTTGGTTGCCCGTTACGATCGCCCCGAATCGCCTTCCCTCCCGCGTCTGCTGGCTCAGCGTCACGGATGGAGCTACGACCACCTGCTGGAGGGTGCCGATCGCCGAGTCGAGGCCCTGGCTGTCGAAAGTCGCGCAATCATCGCTCAGCTTGTGGATGGCACCGTTCCGGAATCGACAGCATTGGCTCCAGCCCTGACCTACCTGAAATCGGTGCTGGCTCAGGTGGAGGCGACCCAGGAAATGGGCAGTCTGCTCCATGCGCTGGAGGGCGGCTATGTCGAGCCCGGACTGGGGGGTGACCCGGTGCGATCGCCCTTCACCTACCCCACCGGACGCAACACCTACCAGTTTGACCCCACCAAGCTACCCACCGACAGCGCCTATGAACGGGGGGCACAGATTGCGGAAGAAACCCTGCAACGCTACCGGGCGGAAAAAGGCACCTATCCCGATGCCGTGGGCTGCATTCTCTGGGGTTTTGAAACCTGCAAAACCTACGGCGAAACCATCGGCCAGGTGTTGCGCTATATCGGTGTCAAGGTCGAGCGGGGGCAGGGCTACTTCATGCAGCCGGTGGTGATTCCCCTGGAGGAATTGGGCCGCCCTCGGGTGGATGTGACGGTGAATATCTGCGGCTTCTTCCGCGACCTGTTCCCCAATCTGGTGCGGCTGATTGACCTGGCCTTTCAGACCGTGGCCCAGCTGGATGAACCCCTGGAAATGAACGCCGTGCGCCGCCATGCCCAGGCCCTGCTGCCCCAGCTGGCGGATGTGCCCGAAAGTCAGCACCTCGCCGCTGCCCGCATCTTTGGCCCTCCGCCCGGTGAGTACGGCAACAGCCTCAGCACCCTGATTGAAACCGCCGCCTGGGAGGATGAGTCGGATCTGGGACGGATGTACATTCAGCGCACCCAGTATGTCTATGGCGATCGCATGGCAGGCTACGAGTCGCGGCAGGCGTTTGAGTCAGCTCTGGGCAGAACCCAGTTCGTCACCCAGGTGCGAGACTCCCACGAGTTTGAAGTGACGGATGTAGACCACTACTACGAGTTCTTTGGCGGCATGGCCCAGGCCACAACCCTGATCAGCGGTCAGCGTCCCGACGTGCTGATTGCCGACACCACCAAAGAGCGCATCCAGGTAAAAACCATCCAGGAGGCCGTGCGCCAAGGAGTCACCAGTCGGCTACTTAACCCGAGATGGATCGACGCCATGCTGGAGCACGACCACAAAGGAGCCCAGGGCATTGCCGACCGGGTGGAATATCTCGTGGGTCTGGAAGCCACCACCCGCAGCGTCGGAGCCGCCACCTGGCGCAAAGTGGCCCAACGCTTCGCCTTCGATGCCGCCATGCGCGATCGACTCTTGCAGAACAATCCTTTTGCTACCGCCGAAATTGTGCAAAAGCTGGGCGAAGCCGAGCATCGCGGCTACTGGCAGCCCACCACTGCAGAACGGCAGCAGCTTGAGGAGATTTACCACGACCTTGAGCAACGCATTGAATTTGCCCAAATGGAAGGTTAGATTGCCTAAAGGCGCTCTGACTTGTTTGTCCTGAAACCGATCACCGAAACTACTTACTGAGGAACCCAAAATGGCAGCAGAATTCAAGCACGTCATGCTGATGGTCAAAGATGTCATGGCCGCCGTGAAGTTTTACAGCGAAGGGTTGGGCCTTACCGTCAAGATGGCCAGTCCTGGCTGGGCCGAATTGGACGCCAACGGCACCACCATTGCCCTGCACGCCGCTTCTGAAAGCTCGGTGGGTAGCTCCCCCATTTTGAGCTTCCACGTCGACGATGTCCATGCTGCGATCGCCTCCCTAGAAGCGATTGGCGCATCGATGGAAGGGGAGGTGCGTGAACCCTCCTTTGGCAAAGTTGCCGCCATGCGAACTCCTGACGGGCATCTGTTGAGCCTGCTGCAACCTGCTAAGGAGCCCGCCGCCGCCGGACATGGCCACTAAATCAAAAGGAGCGTTGCTGAATTTGAATATGAATATGAACGCTCCGCAAACCCTTACCCTAGCCCTCTCGCAAAGGCCGCTAATAAGCACACATAAGTTCCGAAATCCCTGCTAATTTGTCTTTCCCCTCATCCCCCAACCCGTTCTCCCAGCATAAGCGAAGCGGTGCCGGAAAACCTGTTTTGCCAGCTGCTCGCCTATGTTTGGAGAGGGGGACTGAGAGATATGGCACTACAGAAGCTTTATCTTTCCGGAGTGGCTTCTAAGGAGTCTAAACTGCTGTGGAGCAGCTCGTTAACTTCGTGATGGCGCACCGGCAGCGGCTGACGGGCATGGTGGCCAGTGACATCATCGGTCAGCCGATCGCGTCGGTCCTCAAGTCGTTACGGTTTCTGGCACAGTTCGAGCAGCGCTTCGTTGAGCTGGATGTGCAGGAGCGGCCCTGGATCATGGCGGTCTGGCAGTGGAGCGCTTCGCCACGATTATTGCCGGTCTTGATGCAGTGGGCTGATGTCGTCGGCATTGGGGGCTGTCAGCCTTGGCTTAAGGCTCGCAGCAAGGCAGAAAAGCAACAACGGACGGAAAACTTTGAAGCGTTGAACGATCTCTGTCGAGCGCTCTATCAGCGTTATGGTCCCAGAACTCATATCTTTGGCAATTGTTGGGAGCGCTCCATTGAGGAGTTAGCGCCTGTTGTCGCGAGTTCCGATACCAGTCATTGGATTACGCCCAAAAGAAGCGGTTGTATGGTGTTTCAGCATGACAGGGGGCATCTCGCGAAGGCTCCGGCGAGGGTGTTATCGGAAGCTAAGGAGTGGTCGTCGGATGAAAGGTGTGTGGAGAGTGCGAAGGCGATCGCGGCGTTTTTAGATGAGCCGGGTGACGCGCCCAGGAAGGTGCATCGTTCTGGATAGGGAAAAGGGGGCTTTTCAGGTAGCCTGCATTGATATGCTGGAGGGCATTGCGTTGCGATTCCCATGACCTGGTCTATTCGATTAACGAAACCGCCCAACGACATTGTCACTGCGACAATTAGTTCGTTAACTCAGGAACAGGTCGGGCAAATTGATGACCTTTGGGAAGACATTCTTCGAGCAACACAGCAACCGGATGCGGATTGGAACTGGGCCTATAAGTTACGGCTGGCGGTGAATGACGAGCGTTATGAAGTTTACGGCATCGAGCTGGAGGCGCTACTGCAAGGCGTCATCTTGTTGGAAACGCAATGGCATCGTTCTTGGTTACCGCAGCGGTTCCCGCTGGTCTATGTCGAGTATTTGGCTTCGGCACCGTGGAATCGGCGGTTGATTGAGGATCCGCCTTATCTAGTCGGGGTCGGACGAACGCTTTTACTCTTTGCCCGCCAGCGCAGTTTGGAGTTGGGTTATAGCGGTCGGGTTGGGCTCCATTCGCTTCCGGGCGCGGAAGCTTTTTATCAGCGTTACCATATGCCGGACTATGGCCCTGACTCAGACAAAGGAGGGTTGGTATACTTCGAGTACGCTGCTTTCACCCTTTAAGCACTGAAATCGCTCATGAATGATGCAATCCTGGCTGAGCAATTGAGAAAAACGGGCAACCTTTTGGATTTACTCAATGATGACGATTGGGTGCGGAATGCGGATGAGGAAGACTTTGTGGAAGCGGGCCTGGGATTACAGCCTTATGTAGATTTGATCCAGGGAGCTTCGCCGGAGGCGCTACGGCGGCAGCGGTGGTATGTCCGGGTGTTATCCATTTTGTTGCCGGAGTTGAAGCAATGGCTAGAGTCATGGCAGCTCGGGCGCAGTTTTGAGGCGGTGTACATGGAAACCCAGCGACGCTTATACAAGCATCTGGAGCAGCTGACATCAGAGCAGCAGGACTGGATTAAGGCGCTATTGGCTGAAGCGGCGCAGGCATTACCCAAGGAGCAGAAGGTAATACGGGCTCAGGCAACCACTTGGCTGGCTCAATTATTCACCGAAGAAGATTGGAATGTGATCGCCCAGGCGGCCTCTCAGGCGATCGCTCATGACATTCAACATTTGGGACAACAGACAGCAAAGCAAACTGTCGCTCAACAATAGGACTGGGGATTAATGAAAGAGCAATGTGCTGATGATGCTGAATTAGCTCGCGATCTCATCGCTCAACTTCAAGATCCAAAATGGGCTTTGGAACAAGCACAAATTGAAGATAAGGCCAACTGCGACATCAGTGCGGGAGGGGCAATACAATATCCCTGTCGTTTGGTTGGGAAAACAAGAAACGACAAAAATGACAACGTGTAGGGGGGAGAGAAGCAACCCCGGAGGGGCAACTTCATACAAACCCAGGGCTCTCTGGCTTCCCCAGCTTCAACCCGGCGGCTTGGTTCGGCGACAGCCCCGCTCTCAAGACGCGCACACGCTCGAGCGTAAAATGCGTCGCCGGTTCTTCGCCTTCCAAATGCCGCGATTCACTTTCCCGGCTCACCCAAATATCCACCTGGCTTAAATCTTCAGAAGAAATATATCTCGCTTGCCAGGATGCCAACGGAATCTCGTACATCTCTTGCAAGTACTGTTTGCCCAATTCCGCTGATTCCACGGTCACCATCAAACGGCCATGCACCCCAGGCGCATTCGCATACACATGGAACCACTCCGTCTCCTCTCGGTAACTTTCCATCCCATTAAAGCCTCGTAAATAGCGCGAAATTCCTGGATTATATCGGCACTAAATATAGGAGACTTAACACACAATAAAGACCTTTTGAATACAACTGATGTCAATGACTTTAGGAGGAGCATTCAGAGGCGGAATCAACCCAATTTTTGTGACCCGCGACACTACGATTTGGGCATTCAGGTCTTCTGCAATACTTGAATAGTTGCGCGGCAAGCAACAGGGTTAGCAGATGATTACGGAAGTCCGTATCGTTCACCAGAACGGGAGCAGGTCACTTTCTACGTAGAAAAATACCGTTCAGGAGTGAGGTCATCATTCAGGTAGGCACAGCGATGCGCCAACACTTGTGGCACCCGCTCAGGCTTCCAGGAAGCCCCGGCCAGTTTCGTGCGCTGGCTAATCTGCTTGACCAAAGACTCGACATCTCCCGAACCAATGGTCCAGCCTTCTTCCTGGTAATAACGATAGTTCGGCAGGCGCTCTCGATGCCGTTGCAAGTAATTACAGAACCGTCTGGCGCTCTCCGAGACCTCTGCTTCTAACAACGCCATGGCCGCTTCCACCTGACCTTGCCACAAATGACTGCGGACCGTTTCTAAGCTCTCACTCGTCGCTGAAACGCAATGTAAATTCTCCATCAAGTGATACCAATCTAAGATCTCGTGCCGCTGATGCTCAGTGCCAATCTGAGCATAGAGCCCCCAAACCCCCTCATGACCATCGCCTAGACAATCAACGGTGGCGGCTAACGGCAATCCGTTGGCCCACGCCAAGAGGCTTTCGTTGTCTTTGAACCACGCCGTGCCTTGCGCTTCTAGGCCCAGATTCAAGGCTTTGTATTCGCGCCACTCAGAGGCTTCTCCCTCCGGTGTCCGGAGACGAATCATGCCGCCATCTAGACTCATCTGCTCGATGGGCGCTGCCGGGACGGGCACCGGGAACGACTGTCGATGCACCAATCGTTGTTGTGTCTTCGCACTCACCCGCCGACCGGTCTGCATTTCGACTTCTACTTGGGCCTTTTGGTAAGACACCACGGCGCTTTGGCGCAAACAGCACAGTTCCAGGTAAGGGCTGAGGCGGCTGTGAGCACTCACTTCTAACCGCTCAGCTTGGACACTCGTTAACCGCAACGTCCCGAGAATACTATTCAACTGGCGAGGGTATCCCTCGTCTGTAGCCGTGACGGTTTGGCAAAAAACTCCCCAATCACGGGCGTGACATGTGCTTGCACTTGTGCTCGTACCGTCGATTCAATCGCCCCTAAAGTCGAGACCGGATGCTCCTGCTCACAAGCGTCCTGATACAGTAACTCCGCGATCCGCTGGCTGCACTGGAGAAGTTCTTGTTGTTCGGCTGGTGTCATCGTGTGCCCTCTTGAGTTCGATTCCCTTACTCTAATTTTTCTCTCAAGAAAGTGACCTGCTCCCGACGTAACTGGTCACAGCGGGTGGCGCGGTGCTCAACAGCACCCCCCACATCAGCAGGACAAACCAATCGAAGGTCGCTTCACGCCTGAAAACCGGGCGTAATGTGCACAGGATTTGCTCCCAACGTTGACATAACTCCATAATGGACTCGGCTGATGATCTCAATTTCAGCCAGTGTCGAACATTCCGGGCTGATATGCCTCAGGAATGTTCTTTTTTCAGATAACTCTGATTGCCCTGGAGAACTTCGCACTGCCCAGCTCAAGACCATGTTTAGAATGAAATAGCCCTGCGTTGCCTCCCAGTCCGCTGTTGGCACCTTGATTCCAGCAATCTCGATCTCTTCGCTCATTCCCTGAATTTAGCGAATCTTGCCTTGCCTATTCCCTAAGTTTTCCTTATTTTCCTGGGACGGTTACGACTTTTTCATGGATTTACCTCATTAGTATTGGGAAGAAAACAACCACACACACACCACCAGTAGGGGCTAGATAGTGTTTTGAAACCCGTTGAGAGTCCTGATCTCTCGCACGGGAGCACGTCATCCGTTAGTCAGAGAAAAAATACATCGTTTCGCGGATATCGATCAATTTGGCCTTGATGGTGTACAGCTCACGGCCCTGCATGTCCTGACAAATCAAGGTTTGCCGCACTCGCAACAGCTTGCCATCCACTTTGACGACCTTTTCACCCCGCTCGTTGGCAATAAAAAAATCATCGCCAAAGCTGAACAACCGCTCCCTCATTTGGAAGCGAGTGCCAATGCGCTGTTCCGCCGCTTGCTGAAGGTTTTGCAAGGCGGCGCAGCGATCGCTGCCAGCTAAGTCTACGGCTTGCGGGGTTGCTTCCAGATTCCCGCCTTGTAGCAGGCCACCATTGCGGGCCGCTCGTCGTTTCATCATGGCTAATCTCCCGATTAACTTAAAAAAGTTGTGCAATGTCGTGGCGATCGCGCGGCCACATTTTTGTATTCAATCCACCGAACCAAGAACAGATCGGCTTTATTCTTGCAATGTCCCTCACCTGGCCGTTGCCCATAGCCTTTCTCTTCGGTGTCGCCTGCTTCGGGCATAGCGGGTAGTCGATAGCGCTGATGAATGGACTGCCCCAAAAACGCCCCCATCAAGGCTATTGATCCTAATCAAAAATATAGGACAGCCCTAGAAACACGCCCTGAGTTTGCAAATTCAGCTCACTGTCAGCAAAGCGCCCTTCTCGCTGCCAGTTGTAGTCAGTCAGACGGTACGCCGGGCGGATGGAGAAATTGGGGAAGATGCGCCAATCTAAAGCCACCGAAATTTTATAAAGCAGATCTGGACTGTTCCCCACACCAAAGCCACCGATTTCGCCAGCCGTGATGAGTTTTGTCCGGCTGTTAAACAGCCACTCAGCCCGCAACCGGACAGCGGGGGCGAGCCAATCTGGCCCCAGCGTGACGTCCGGCAGGTTGTTGAAATCCGCCTTAATGTCAAAGTCGATGTATTCGGCTCCCCCGATCAGATCAACATTTACCGCTGGGAAGACTGCATCCTGCGGTTGGGCGGCTACTTGCTGAGGTGCCAAGGCAAAGCGCCCAATGCGCCAAGCCAAGCCAGCCTGGGCTCTGACATAAGAAGCACTTACCCGCACCGAAGACGCGATCGCCCGGTCTTCAGCACTAACCCCCACCAACACCCGCGATCCTAAATCTGCATAAAATCCGCCCAGCACAACCCCAAAATTGTTGTACCAGACCTCGGCTTCCCCCCCGAGCAAAAACAAGTCTTCCAGCTCAAAGCCAGTATCGAACGACAAATCGATTCCACCCTCGTCGTCCCCATCATCGCCATCATCACCGCTGTCCCCATCATCACCGTCAAAATCGAGTTCGGTATCAAAGCCAAAATCGCCCGACGCCCTAAAGGGAAACTCCACAAACGGTCTGATTTCAAAGCGCCAGGGGCTGTTATCCCCAAATTCGTCTACATCACCATTGAGACTCACCGAATCTTCTACAGGTTCGGAGTCTGGTGTTGGCAAAGCCCTGTCAGTTAGCGGGCTAGCAATGGGCTTCAGCTGTTCAATCCCTGCTAGCCCCAGAGCCTGCTGGTCAAAGTTACCTTCGCCACTCAGGCCGACTGACTCTGCAACCTGACGATCCGGTTGAATCGATGCGGCATCAGCCACCAGATTGACCGACCCGCTAGACGGTGCTTGGGGCAGGCTGGCGAAACTAGCAAACCGATTAATCGAGGATACTTTTTCCACGGGAACCTGTAGCTTGACGCTGGCTGCATGAGCACTGCCATCAGCGGCAACGGTGGTGATGGGTGAATTCTGCGCAACACTCGATTCATTGGCAACCGGACGGGCAAAGTCTGACAAGGTTGCTTTTCCGAAGTGCTCAGTTGACCCAGTTACAGAGTGGGAAACAGATGGTGAAGGGGGCTGTGCTGCCAATTCGGGGCCATCAGCTGGCAACCCGTCAACGTTGGCGGTGGGCTCTGTCGCGATCGCGGCACCAGAAAACACACTGAGCCCCAATATCGACAGCGCCGCAATCTTTCTCGGCATTGAGTAAGGGTTGGCTTGAGGGTGTAAGTCAGACATATCGACGATATTTTCTTCCTTGGGCTCTTGAGTCAATTGTTGGGACGATCTGTAAGATCAAGGTGCTGAAAGTGTTTTGGGTTTATATCACAGCCGCCTGTAGACTTAAAAAATCATGAGACATTTCAACACAAATTGATATGAATAAATGAAGTCAAAAACTCAGGTTTGCTTAAGAGCGATCGCCCGTAACTCCCGGCTTTGATGTCCGTCTGCCCATTTCCCCCGCCACCGGCATCAGCATCACGAGCAGCAACAGCGCCCCCAACATCACCGGCTTAGCCATGTAGGCATCAGCTAGCTAATAGAAAGGCCATGGCCGCGATCGCACTCCTGCAATTTGTAGAAGGGCGATCGCGGATCCTAAATTGAGGAGCTATCCACCAATAGGATGAGCTAGCTACTATTAGTTACTGATTGTTGAAATCATCTAAAGCCTGCCGCAGAGTGGTTTGCTGCTCTGGTGTCGGGCCAGTGCCATTCTCTATGCTTTCGTAAAATTGTCCTCGAAATCCATCTGTTGTAAAGTTTTCTTCATCCTCGGCAAGCGTCCACGGCGAGGTGTGAAAAACCGGATTTCCACAAATGGGATCGCCATTATTTACACATTGAAAAGACCCTTTCTTCAGATCAGCCCGGTCATTCAACTCTAGTGCCAAGAGTTGGGGAGCGACTTGACTCGAGGGTTGGATGGTTTCAATGGCGTGAGCCGCAAAGCTCCCTAAAACCGCGATCGTCAAAGTGCTACTGCAAAGCAGTACGGCTTGGCCCAGGGATGTAACTTGGTTTGAATTTTTCATGGTTTTACCTCATTAGTGTTTGGCAGAAAACAAGTGTTTGGCAGAAAATAACCCCTAACACCACCAATAGATGCTCAGCAATGTCTTAAAACCCTTTGCAAGTCCTGATCTCTCGCACGGCGAAGTCAGGCTTTGATCAAGGTTTAAACCCGCTCGAGTCATCCTTAGGAGCCGCCTCTCTGTCCTTGCCAACGGTAGAGAGGCGGTCACCGAAAACCGTGCATCTTGCACCCGATTGCACAGGTGCAAGATGCACTGCCCTTGACTAGCTGCTGGCAGACTTCTGCAGCATTTCCAGGGCTTCGTCAACTGTGAAGCTGGCCGCCTTTTGCCGGGGGGGATAGTCCTTAAAGGTGGCTAGAAACTGGCCCACGTAGGATTGAGCCGGAACCAGCAGGAAGGCATGGTCAAGCAACCAATCCCAATAGGTATTGGATGTAATCGATGCCCGTTCGTAAGGATCCGTGCGCAAGTTGTAGATGAACGGCACCCGCGT
>Ga0081520_100544_pt1 | contig 13398 bp, 10 predicted proteins | sample HotLakmasection1_FD_70988 | JGI IMG/M metagenome (GOLD analysis project Ga0081520, IMG submission 70988) | Hypersaline microbial mat communities from Hot Lake, Washington, USA - Section #1 (SPADES assembly) (version 2) | ecosystem: Environmental > Aquatic > Non-marine Saline and Alkaline >... | reverse complement strand
GAAGGAAAAGGGCAAGGCACCTAAAACGATCCTCATCGCCGTTGGACGACAACTAATCGTCATCCTGAACGCTATGATCCGAAATCGAACGCCAATCGCTCTCTGAGAAACACAGTTGCCCCCGCCCTTGTGAGTTGAGCGAAACCTGACACTCTCCCAACTGAGCGGAAGGTTAACGGCACAGCGAGGGCAGGACATGGAACCAAGCGAACGCATCGAGTTTACAGGCCACAGCGGCAGGCTCGCCGCGAGGCTCGACCTGCCACCGGGAAGGCCACGCGGATACGCGCTCTTCGCGCACTGCTTTTCCTGCTCCAAGGATGTCCATGCCGCCCGCCGCATCGCCGCAGGTCTGGCGCGGGAAGGTTTCGGCGTCCTGCGCTTCGATTTCACCGGCCTCGGCTTCAGCGAGGGCGATTTCGCCAACACGAACTTCTCCACCAATGTGCAGGATCTCGTCGCTTCTGCCCGCTGGCTGGCCGAGCATCATGGCGGGCCGGACCTGCTGGTCGGCCACAGCCTTGGCGGGGCAGCCGTGATCGTGGCGGCAGAGCATCTCCCCCAAATCCGCGCAGTCGCCACGATCGGTGCGCCGTCGGATGCCGACCATGTGCTGCGCCAGTTCGCACCCGCGCTCGGCCATATCGAACAGTCCGGCGAGGCCGAAGTTGTTCTCGCCGGTCGCCCCTTCACCATCGAGAAGCAGTTCGTCGAGGATGTGCGTGGCGCGAAGGTGCGCGAAGCCGCGGGTGCGCTGCGCAAGCCGCTCATGGTCATGCACGCCCCGCGCGACGAGATTGTCGGCATCGACAATGCCACCGGCCTCTTCATTGCGGCGAAGCATCCCAAGAGCTTTGTCAGCCTCGATGATGCCGACCACCTCCTGACACGTCCCGAAGATGCGAGCTTCGTCTCGCGAACGCTGTCGGCCTGGGCGGCGCGATACATTCCTGAGGCTGTGGTCGGCGATCCGCCGCGGGCACCCTCTGGCAAGGGCGAGGTGCTGGTCGCCGAGACCGGAACGGGCAAGTTCACCCAATGGGTGGTCAGCCATGACGGCCATGTGCTCCTCGCCGATGAACCGGCAAGCTATGGCGGCGACAATCTCGGCCTCACACCCTATGATCTCGTGGAAGCCGCGCTCGGTGCCTGCACTTCCATGACCCTGCGCATGTATGCCGAACGCAAGAAATGGCCGCTGAAGCGCGTGTCGGTGACGGTGCGCTATGAGCGTGTTCATGCGAAGGACTGCGACCATTGCGAGGAGGGCGTGCCGCTCGACGTCTATCACCGCCAGGTCCGGCTGGAGGGCGACCTCAGTGACGCGCAGCGTACGCGCCTGATGGAGATCGCCGACAAATGCCCCGTGCATCAGACGCTGGAGCGCTCCGGCGAGGTCAGGACATTACAGATCGAATAGATCCCACGCGAAAACTTAAGGGGCCAGCTGCCAATCCTCCCTTTCCCTACGGAGGTTTAATCACAACATTGCTGGAAACCCAACTAGATGGGGTCTCAGTTAGTGGGGCTCAGAGGGACGCTAACCCCTTCGAGAGGAGACAGGATATGGCAACAGGCCAGACGCGCAACCGGACCAGCACATTCATGGCCGCCCTGCTTGGCGGCGCAGCCTTTTTCGGGCTTTCGGAGGTCGGCGAGACCTGGTTCACCGCCGAGGCTCGCCAACCGATCCAGATCGAGGCACCGAACGGTGCACCGATGAGCTTTGCCGACCTGATCGAACAGGTCAGCCCCTCGGTCGTCTCCATCAATGTCGTCAGCGAACGCGAGCTGCCGGAGATCGGCATTCCGGACCTGCTCAATCCGTTCCGCATCGTGCCGGAAGACGAGCAGCAGGATGGCGACGACGAGGATGACGGGGACCGTCCCACCAGGCGCGTGGGCGGGCTCGGTTCGGGTTTCTTCATCAGCGATGACGGCTTCATCGTCACCAACAATCACGTCATCGACGACGCGACCGAAATCACCGTCGTGATGACCGACGGCACCGAACTGGAAGCCGAGCTGATCGGCACGGACGCCGAAACCGACCTTGCCCTGCTGAAAGTGGACCGCATTGACGACCGCGCCTTCCGCTTCGTGGAGTTCGCCGACAATGCAAATCTGCGCGTTGGCGACTGGGTCGTGGCGGTGGGCAATCCCTTCGGCCTCGGCGGCACGGCAACCGCCGGCATCGTTTCGGCCAAGGGCCAGCGCAATGATCGCGGACGGTCGAGTTCCTATGTCGATTACATCCAGACCGACGCTTCCATCAATCGCGGCAATTCAGGCGGTCCGACCTTCGACCTCGACGGCAATGTGGTCGGCGTGAACACAGCCATTCTGTCGCCTTCAGGCGGTTCGGTCGGCATCGGGTTCGCGATTCCCGCCGATGTGGCGAGCACGGTCGTGGAGATGCTGATCGAGGATGGCGAGGTGACGCGCGGCTGGCTTGGCGTGACCATTCAGAGCCTGTCGGACGAAATGGCCGAGGCGCTCGGCCTGCCGAACAATAATGGTGCCATCATCTCGGCAGTGTCCGAGGACAGCCCGGCTGAAAAGTCCGGCCTCAAGCAGGGTGACATCGTACTGGGTCTGAATGGCCGCTCGATCGAGGACAGTGTCGACCTCACCCGGCGGGTCGGCTCTCTCATAGCCGGTTCGCAGAATGATTTCCGTCTCCTGCGCCGCGGTGGCGAGCGTGTGGTTCGCGTGCGCGTCGATGAACGCCCGAAGGATCTGACCCAGCAGGTCAACCGGCCCATCGCCGATGATCCGGATCCGCGCGATTACGAGGATAGCGACGTCGAAGCGCCTCTCGGTGCGATGGTGGCCGCACTCGACGAGGACAAGGCCAGCGAGATCGGCATCGAAGGGGGCGTGGTCATTACCGACCTGATGAGCCGGGGCCCCCTTGGCGAGGCAATGCTCGAGCCGGGGCTCGTCATCTCCGAGGTCAATCTGCAGCCGGTCACTACGCCGGAGGAGTTCACCGATGCCGTGGAGGCCGCGCGCGCAGAAGGCCGCGAGAACGTCGCCCTTGCCATCGTGTCGGAAGGCCGGACCATCTATCTCGCCGTGCCGCTGAACGGGCGCAGCTAGGACCATTGAACCGGGCGCGAGGGGGCACTCACGCCGCAGAAAGGGTTTGGGTATGCGTGTACTCGTGATCGAGGATGACAAGGCGATGGCCGCCTTTGTGGAAAAGACGCTCATGGAGGCGGGACACGACGTCACCACCGTCCATGAGGGTCGGTCCGGGCTCGAAGAGGCCCGCCGCGAGGCCTATGATGTCATGGTCGTCGACCGCATGATGCCGCTCAAGGACGGTCTCACGCTGCTGAAGGAGTTCCGTGCCGGGGGCGGCACCTCGCCGGCCCTCTTCCTCTCCGCGCTCGCCGATGTGGACAATCTCGTGGAAGGCCTCCAGGCCGGTGGCGACGATTATCTCGCCAAGCCGTTCAAAAGTCGCGAACTGATTGCCCGTGTCGAGGCGCTGGCACGCCGCTCCACCGGCGAAACGCCGGCCACGACGCTGGTGGCGGGGCCGCTGAAGATGGACCTCATCGCCCGCGCGGTGACGCGCGACGACAAGGTGATCGACCTGCAGCCGCGCGAGTTCAAGCTGCTCGAATTCCTGATGCGCCATGCCGGGCAGGTGGTGACGCGCACCATGCTGCTCGAAAAGGTCTGGAACTATCATTTCGATCCCCAGACCAATGTGATCGATGTGCACATTTCCCGCCTGCGCTCCAAGATCGACAAGGATTTCGACGAGCCGCTGCTGCACACGGTGCGGGGATCGGGCTACAGGCTGTTGGCCTGAGCTCACGCATTCCCGCTTGCGCCCATGCCTGACACAATTGCAACCCGCCGGCGTGCCCGGCGGCATTGCCTCGGCGGACCAGCCGCAGCATAGCTTAGGCCATGAAGCTGAAGCTGCCGCCCATGCTCAGGACGATGACTTTCCGGCTCGCGCTCGGAAATTTCGTCCTGTTTTTCGTGTTCTCGGTGGGCCTCTTCGCCTTCATCTATCTCTCCACCGTCGGCTACATCAAGGATGAGTCCAACCGCCAGGTGATGGGCGAGTTGAACCAGATCGGCCAGGTTTACGGCACGGGCGGCTTCGATGCGGTGAACCAGTATGTCGCCGAACGTGCCGCCGCGCCGGGACCGTTTCTCTACTACCTCCAGGGACCTGACGGGCGGAAGGTGTCCGGCGATTTCAGCGGCCTGCCGCTGCAGGCACCTCTGCCCGGCGAATACAAGAAGGTTCCCTTCGACTATCGCTACCGCAAGGAAGAACGCTCCGCTGAAGGCCGCGCGGTGCGTCTTGCCAATGGCGGGGTGCTGCTGGTCGCCTATGATTTCGAGGAACGCACGCGCGTGGTTAGCCGGATCACCGAGGCGCTGCTGATCGCCTCGCCCATCGCGCTGATCCTCTCCTTGCTGGGCGGCGTTGCAATCTCGTGGGGCGCTTCGCGCCGGGCCGACGCGCTGGTGCGCACGACCGAAGGCGTGATGGCGGGCGATCTCTCCCTGCGCGCGCCGGGGGAAAATGTGGATGACGAGTTCGGCCGCCTGTCAAAGCGGCTGAACGCCATGCTGGCCTGGCTCGAAAAGCTTGTTGAATCCACCCGCGACACCGGCAACGCCATCGCCCATGACCTGCGCTCGCCGCTCACCCGCCTGCGCCACCGTCTCGAGACCGCGACCAGCAGCGATCTCGACGCCGCAGGGGCGAAACAGGAGCTCGAACAGACCCTTGAAGAGGTCGACCGGGTGCTTGCCACCTTCTCCGCCATCCTGCGCCTGTCTAAACTGCAGGCGGGCGGCGGCAGCCCGCTCAAACCCCTCGATGCCAGCAAGATCGTCGCGGAAATGGCGGAGATGTACGAGCCGGTCTCCGAGGATGAAGGCGTCAAGCTGCGCACCGATATCGACTCCGGCCTTGGCATTCTGGGCGACCGGGAGCTTCTGGGCCAGGCGATTGCCAACCTCATCGACAATGCGATCAAATATGCCGGATCAGGTGGCACGATCACGGTGTCTGCCGGCAAGGAGAGGGACAGCCAGGTGGCGATCACGGTGACAGATACGGGCCCCGGCATTCCGGAGGCTGACCGGGAGCGGGCGCTGAAACGCTTTGTGCGGCTGGAGACTGAACGCACGACGCCTGGCAGCGGGCTTGGTCTCTCGCTTGTCAAGGCGGTGGCCGAACACCATGGCGGACGGTTCGAACTCGATGATGGCGACGGCCCGCCAGAGCGGCCCGGCCTCGCGGCAACACTTTTCCTGCCGAGGGTGAAATGACGCCGCTCATCAGCCCGCTCGCGCCGACGCCTGTGGCGGCCCTTGAGACTGCCGCGGGGGTCTCGCCCTATCTTGACCGCCTCTCGCGCAGGCTGGGGGAGGTGATCGGGTCAGGTCCGGGATTGCCGGGCGGCGACTGGCTCGGCGCTGAACTCGCGCGCCTCGAACGGCTTGCGACCTGCGATGAGGCCGAAGCGCTTGCGCGCCTGCGCTGGGCCAAGCTGGCGGGCCATCTGCTTATCGCCGCAGGCGACCTGTCCGGCCACCTCGATCTTGACGGCGTCACCGGTGCGCTCACACGACTTGCCGACGGGACGCTCAGGGCCGCGCTCAGCTGGGCCTGTGAGGCTGAACAGCTCGATCCGAAGGGGCTTTTCATCATCGCGCTCGGCAAGCATGGCGCGTGTGAGCTCAATTATTCCTCCGATGTCGACGTCTCTGTCTTCTTCGATCCGGACATTTTCGAGGGCGGTCGGCGTTCTCCGGGCGAGGCCGCCACCCGTGTCGCCCGGCGCATGGTGCACCTGATGGAGCACCAGACCGAGGATGGCTATGTCTTCCGCACCGATCTTCGCCTGCGTCCCGATCCGCGCTCCACGCCGCTGGCGGTTTCCACGCGCATGGCGGAACTCTATTATGAGAGCGTCGGACAGAACTGGGAACGCATGGTCTACATCAAGGCGCGCCCGATTGCCGGTGACGAAACCGCGGCGCAGGCCTTTCTGGACGGGCTTCGGCCCTATGTCTGGCGGCGCCATCTCGACTATTGGGCGATTGCCGACATTCACGCCATCAAGCGCCAGATCAACCGCACCGGCCAGCACGCCTCGCTCAGCGCCCCGGACGCCGATCTGAAGCTCGGTCCCGGCGGCATTCGCGAGGTGGAATTCTTTGCGCAGACCCAACAGCTCATCCTTGGCGGGCGCGACCCGGATTTGCGCAGCCCCCGCACGCTCGATGCGCTCCGGGCGCTGCGCGATGCGGGCGTCGTAGACGCCGAAACCGAGGCGATGCTGCGCGCGGCCTATGTCGAGTTGCGCGGCGTCGAACACCGCATCCAGATGCGCAATGACGAGCAGAGCCACACCCTGCCGGCTGACGCTAAGCGCCGTGCCGATGTCGCCGCGCTCTGCGGCTGGAGCGAGCTTGACGGTTTTGACCGGGCGATCAGGCAGGTGCGCGAACGGGTCCACGCCGCCTATGGTGACCTGTTCGGCGAGGAGGACCGGCGCACCGCTTCGGCCCAGCGTGGCAATCTCGTCTTCACTGGTGTCGATCATGATCCGGGCACCCTCGCCACGCTGCAGGAGATGGGGTTTTCGGCTCCCGGCGCGGTGATCGACACGATTGCCAACTGGCACAGGGGCAAGGTGCCTGCCACGCGCACCGAACGCGGCCGGGAGATCCTGACCGCGCTCGTGCCGGAACTGCTCGCCGCCATGGCCGAGACAGGCGAGAATGACCTTGCCTTCCAGCGCTTCACGCGCTTCTTCGAGGGCCTGTCCTCCGGCGTGCAGACGCTCTCCATGCTGCTGGCCGAGCCTGAACTCCTTGCCGATGTGGTCGAGACACTCGCCCTCGCGCCCGGCCTGTCGCAGACGCTCGCCCGGCGTCCGGAGTTGCTGGAAAGCCTGCTGGTCGCGCCCGAGCCCGTCTCTCAGGTCTTCGCCCGCGTGCCGGAACTCGATTTCGAGACCGCGCTCGATGAGGCCAGACGGGTCCAGCGCGACGCCGGTTTCCTGATCGGTTTCAATGTGCTTCAGGGTGCCATGGATGCCTCCGAAGCCGGTGCGGCCTATGCCGGTCTGGCAGACGCCACCATCACCGCCATGGCAGAAGTCGCCGAAGCCGAGACCCGCCGGCGCTTCGGAGAGGTGCCGGGACGCTATGCGGTGTGCGGGCTTGGCAAGCTTGGCGGTCGGGAAATGTCGAGCGGGTCCGATCTTGATATCCTCGTCATCTATGATCCCCATGAAGGTGCCAGCGGGGCCGGAAGCTGGTTCACCCGCTTCACCCAGACGCTCGTGACCGCGCTCAGCGCACCGACGGCAGAGGGCCTGCTCTACGAGGTCGACATGCAGTTGCGCCCCTCCGGCAATGCCGGACCCGTTGCGGTGCGCCTGTCGGCCTTCGAGACCTATCAGTGCGAGGAGGCCTGGACCTGGGAGCATATGGCGATCACGCGGCTCCGCCCGATTGCCGGTGATGCTGGGCTGATGGCCGAGGTGAGCGCACTGACCGACGCGGTGATCAGCCGCCCGCGTGAGATCGGCGCGCTGCGCCGTGATGTGCACGACATGCGGCTGCGGATCGAGCGTGACCGCAAGGGGCAGGGGCTGTGGGACCTGAAGCTCGATCCGGGCGGACTGGTGGACGCGGAATTCGTCGTCCAGCATGCCATCCTGGCCGCCGGAGAGGACGCCGCACGCGTGCGCCGGCCGGGCACGCTGGAAGCCATTGCGGCGCTCGGCGATGCGGGGAGGCTTGACGCGGCAGCCTGCCAGCAGCTCGGCGAGGGCGTGACCCTGCTCCTCAACCTGCAACAGGTGCTGCGCGTGGCGACAGAGCGCCTGTTCGATCCCGACCATGCGGCGCGCGGTCTGAAAGCGCTCGTGGCGAAGGCAGCGGATTGCGAGACGCTTGCGGCGGCCGGAGAGCGTCTCAGTGCCGCCAAGCGGGCGATTGCGGCCATTCGCTGCGAAAAGATCGGACTGCTGGCGACGGAAAGCGCCGCTTCATCCGTTTGATTTTCCGGGAGCCAATGGAAAGGACTTCAGATGACACGCAGGACCCTCATCGCCGCGACAGCGGGCCTCACCCTTCTCGGCGCACTGCCGATCATCGCCACGGCGCAGGACGGCCCGGATCGCCCTGCGCCCGGCGAGCGCATCATGGAAGAGCTCGACACCAATGGCGACGGCCAGATTGCGAAATCCGAGATCGAAGCGAAACGCGCCAGCGCATTCGCCGAGGCCGATGCCAATGGCGACGGTGCCCTGAGCCAGGCTGAATTCACCGCCTTCACCGAAGCCAAACGCGCAGAAAGGCGTGCCAAACGTGAGGCGGAAATGTTTGCCCGCCTCGATACCGATGGCGACGGAATGGTCACCGCTGCCGAGTTCAACACACGCGAGATGAAGATGTTCGACCGTGTCGACGCCAATGGCGACGGTGTCGTGACGCAGGACGAAATGGAAGCGATGCGCGGCCAGGGCCGTCGCTGCATGGGGCGTGGTTTCCAGCGCCGTGGCGGCGAGTAGTCTCTCGCTCGAAGACCAGCGAGGCGGCCCGGCAAGGGCCGTCTCGAACCCCCGGGTCTGGCGGATTTGATCGCCGGCCGAAGGCAGGAAGAGAAAACTTGTGCCGGCAGGCGAAGACGAACTCATTGCCAGGGCGGCCCGGGGCGATCGCAGGGCCTTCCGCAGGCTGGTGGACCTGCATGTGGAGCGGCTCCACCGGCTGGGTTTCCGTATGCTTGGTTCGCGCGAGGAGGCCGAGGATGTGGCGCAGGAGAGCTTCATCCGCCTGTTCCGGACCCTGCCGGACTGGCAGCCGGGCCGCGCGAAGCTCTCGACCTGGCTCTACCGCGTGGCCTCGAACCTCTGCATCGACCGGCTGCGCAAGCGCCGCGAAGTGGCGCTGCCGGAAGACTTCGACGCCCCCGATCCGAAGGCGCGGAGCGATGGCGGACTTGAGGAGCGCGAATTGCAGGGCAGGGTGCGTGGCGCGATCAATGCATTGCCCGAAAGGCAGCGCCTCGCCATCCTCCTGACGCACTATGAGGGTTGCGGGAATGCCGAAACCGCAGACGTGATGGGCATCAGCGTCGAGGCGGTCGAGAGCCTTCTGGCACGGGCGCGGCGGACACTGAAACAGGCCCTGGCGGGCGAGATGGAGATGATGTGATGCGTGCGCGCAGTGATGATGACCGGCTGAACAGACTGCTCGACCTTCATGTCGCGCCAAGGGCGCGCGAAGGGCTTGGCGACGACATCATGGCCCGTCTGCCACAGGGTATTGCCAGTCGGGGATCAACCGGGCGGGGTTTCTCACTCACGTCGCGCTTCCTTGGCGGGTTCGACCTGCGCGCGGCGGCCGCCGGTTTTGCGGCGCTCGCCATTGGTGTCTGGATCGGCCTTTCGGGTCATGTCCTCGGCGAACCATCGCTGGCCGAAGAGGATTTCATGATCGCGCTTGGCGGCCTGGAATCAGGCTTCGGCGATCTTGCCTATCTGGAGGATGGATCGTGAGCGATACCGACAGCACGACACGCCGCCGGACCGGCTGGCTTCTCTGGGCCTCGCTGCTCCTCAACATGCTGCTGGTCGGAATCATCGCAGGTGCCCTGATCCAACGCGATCATCCCGGCGACGTTCGGGGCGAGGGCCCGCCGCCGATGCAGCGCTCGGAGAATTTCGCTGCCGACCGGGAACTTGCAGAAGCCATCTTCGCCTCGCTGCCGCCGTCTGAACGTCGCGCGGCCCGTCGGGAGCTTCGCCGGTCCTGGGCAGGGCTGGCTGAGCGCCGGCAGGCCTTCCTTGAGGCAAGGCAGGGCCTGAGCGACGCGCTCAATGCCGAGCCCTTCGAAGCTGACGCGGTGGCCGCGGCCATGGGTGTCATGCGCGAGGAGGAACTGGCCGTCAGGCTGGCGCTTGAGAGACGCCTGCTCGCCCTGCTCGAACGCCTCGATCCCGAAACCCGCGCGAAGCTGGTGGAGCGTTTCGACAATCCGCCGGAGCGCGGGCGTTTCCGCCGTGGCGACGTTCCACCGCGACGCGGCTTTCCGGACCGCCCGCCCGAAGACAATTAGGATCTATTCCGCAGCCTCATTGGGATGGCGGGTCCCGGTCTCATCGGCGACACCGGCATTCGGGCGCGCCAGCGGCAGGTAGATCGCCACCAGCGTGCCCTTGCCGGGTTCGCTCGCGATCGACATGCGCCCGCCATGCATCTCGGCAAAGGATTTGGTCAGGGCGAGGCCGAGGCCCGTCCCCTCATAATTGCGGTCGGCGGTCTCGCGCACCTGTTCGAAGGGCTTTCCGAGGCGCGGCAGCGATTCCTTCGGGATGCCGACGCCGGTGTCACGCACCGCAATCCGCACATACCCCTCCTTGCGCGTCAGGCTGACCGCCACGCGCCCCCCGGCATCGGTGAACTTGATCGCATTGGACAGGAGGTTCAGCAGCATCTGGCGCACGGCGCGGTGATCGGCCTCGATCATCGGCAGATCAACGGCCTCCAGGGTGAGGTTGACGCCCGCATCCTCGGCCCGGTGGCGCACCATGCGCACGGCGGCATCGACCGGATCGACCGGATCGATGGGGCGTGTGTTGATGGTCATCTTGCCGGCCTCGATCTTCGCCATGTCGAGAATGTCGTTGATCATTTCCAGCAGGTGCTGGCCGGAGGTCAGGATGTCGCCGGCATAATCCTTGTAACGGGGGTCGCCGAGTGGCCCGAAAAGCTCCGAAACCAGCATTTCTGAGAAACCGTTGATGGCGTTCAGCGGCGTGCGCAGTTCATGGCTGACATTGGCGAGGAAGGTGGATTTGGACTTCGAGGCCTGTTCGGCCTTGGTCTTCTCCTCCTGGTATTTCCGCGCCAACTCGGCGGCATGGGCTTCGGAGTGCTCGAGCTTGCGCAGAAACCGCTTCAGCTTCTCCTGCTGGCCGCGCAGCGATTCCTGGGCTTCGACATTGCCGGAAATGTCGATGCCCATGGTGATCAGGCCGCCATCGGGTGTTGCGCGCTCGACAATCTTGAGCCAGCGCCCATCCTTCAGCCAGACCTCACGCGCTCGCTCGCCCTCCGCCTCGCGTTCCAGGCGAATGGTGGAGGCTTTGACCATTTCGAACGTGTCATAGGACATTTGCGGGCGGATGGTCTCGCCAAGCCCGAAATCGCGCACGAAGGCGTCATTCCAGCTCGCCAGCCGCTTGCGCTGGTCCCAGAGCGCGAAGGGCTGGTTGAAACCGTCAAGCGCATTGCGAAGACGCATCTCGCTCGCCTTGAGCTTGTTCTCGGCGAGTTTCTGCTGGGTGATATCGGTGATGATGCCGATGAAGCGCATGCGGCCTTCATCGCCGTCATGGACGCGCTGGCCGCGCATCTCCAGATAGTATTGCTGGTGATGGCCGTTCCGGGCGCGGAAGATGGTGTGGATGTGGCTCGTCTCGCGGCTTTCGCGAATGGCAGCGGACATTGCGTCACGGTCGCCGGGATAGACGAATTCGAGGAAATCCCTGCCGGTGATCGAGGTCTCGCCGGAGCGGCCGAGCAGACTTGCGAATTCCGGACTGATCAGGATCCGTTCGCTGTTTTCCTCCCATTCCCAGTGGCCGGCCCCGGCCGACTGCATGATCAGGTCGACAAGACGGGAGGAGGTGTCGCTGTCCTTTTCGGCGTCGAACCGGGCGGCCTGCTGCTTGCGGTTTTCATGGTCGAGCCCGAACAGGGCGAGCGCCGGTCCGAGCAGTAGCAGGAGGTAGAAGGCGAGCCGTCCGGCGTCGCTGGCCTCGACCCAGGCGAGCGGCCTGGCGGTGCAGATGGTCAGGTCACCGCCGCTCACCGGCGCACAGGCCGACACGGTGCGTCCGCCGAGCGTGGTGGCGATGATGCCGCCCGGCCGGTTGATCGCCGCGCCGCGCGTGACATCCTGATTGCCGAGCGAGACTTCGGTGTCACCGATCAGGGAGTATTTCAGGTCTCCGACCGGCAGTGGCAGCCAGTCCGTCGCCGGAGCGATGCCGAGAATCGCACCCGAACCGGTCAGGCTCACCGCGACCACGATGTCGCCTTCCTTCGAGAGGCCGACGGTTTCGCCGGAGGCCAGAAGCCCGGATGCGGTTTCCGTGGCGGCCATCATGCGCGGATCGTCGGCCAGGGCGGCGTCGGCGAGTGTGAGAATGCGCTCGATGTCCTCGGACGCTTCGGCGGTCAGACTGCGCGACGCGCCGGTGCGGGCCGAAACCTCGATGGCATTGCGCACGAGACGGGCGCGCTGGGTCAGTCTTTCGGCGATGATGAGCGTGGTGCGGTCCTGTTCGCTGCGCGCGGCGTCATCGGACTGGAAACGGTCATCGACGGCTTTCAGGCCCAGCGCGAGGGTCTGCAGCCCGAGCAGGCCGAGCAGCAGGTGGCGTACAGTACCGCCGGCAGCTGTTGCCGACGACTTGTCACGTTTTTCCTGTCGCTTGCGCTTGGCCACGCCTGATTGCCTCACCCCGGAGATCGTGGAGACATGATGCCTCAATGATTCTCAGTGCCGTGGAAAGCTTGCTGCGTGGTTAATGTTATCGCCTTCGATGTTAACCGAGCGCGCGGGAAATGATGTCTCCGGCATTGCGTGAGAGATTCGCGCGCGACAGGCCCTCCAGAGTGTCCCTGGCGCTCGCGCGGGCTGGTCCGGCAAGGCGTTTCCACTGTTCGAAGACTGTCAGCAGGCGCGCCGCCAGCGCCGGGTTCAGGAGGTCGATCTCCCGAACCATTCCGGCCAGCAGGCGGTGCCCGGCACCGTCGGGGCGGTGGAAAGCCGGCAGATTCTGCATGGCGAAGGCAGCGAGCACGCTGCGCACACGGTTCGGCGTGCGCAGGTCGAAGGCCGGGTGCTGTGTCAGCGCGGCGATGCGTTCCACCGCACCTTCGCCACCGGCAAGCGCCTGTGCGGAGAACCATTTGTCCATCACGTTCGGATTGTGCTTCCAGCGCGCCTCGAAGGCTGCAAGCGGCTCGCGCGCGACCTCCTCACCAAGATCGACGAGGGCATGCAGCGCCGCGAGGCTCTCGGTCATGGAGTGGGCCGCCTCGAAGCGTTCCCGCAGCCGCCGGGCGGCATCGGCATCTGCCCGGGCGCCGATGAGTGACATGGCCACGCCGCGCAGGGCACGCTGCCCGGCTTGTTCGGCGTCCGGCCGGAACGGCGCAGGTTCGTCGCCCGACACCGTCTCCTCGATGATCGGTGTAACGGCTGTGGCGAGTACCGCCTTGACCTTGCGGCGGGGGGGGGCGGTGGCTTGGGCGGGGGGCGGGGGCCGGGCGGGAAAAAGATCCGCCCCCCCGCGGGGGGGCGGGAGGGGGGCGGCAAGC
>Ga0081520_100539_pt1 | contig 13601 bp, 10 predicted proteins | sample HotLakmasection1_FD_70988 | JGI IMG/M metagenome (GOLD analysis project Ga0081520, IMG submission 70988) | Hypersaline microbial mat communities from Hot Lake, Washington, USA - Section #1 (SPADES assembly) (version 2) | ecosystem: Environmental > Aquatic > Non-marine Saline and Alkaline >... | reverse complement strand
GGCACCTCTCCTTCTCAAGGAGAGGTTTGACAAGACTCTGGTTCCTCTCCTTTGAAAGGAGAGGTTAGGTGAGGTTCTGCCCGATCATACAAAACTCCAGTTCTCAACTTAGACGGGGTTTAATTGCAACTGCCTACTTACGGCCATACGCCCCGACGGAATCTCCCCCGACGGAATCTTATTTGCAGTCGGCTGTCAAAGAATTGGTCAGTAGGTGGACATAAATAAACGATTCTGTCGTTGTAGGGTGCTGTGAGGCCAAGCCGTAACGCGCCATTCCACGGGGATTTGATGCGTTATGCTGGCGCTCTAGCGCAGCCATGCCCGAAGGGCTTTACACATCCTACAAATCATTAAGCCCATCTACTGATTACCCATGATTACCCAGCCGCTCAAGGCAGCCGGATTGGGTGCCTTGCGGGTGCCCCGCATCGTCATTCTCCCTCTTACTTGCCCGTAATTTTGACTGAACTGAAGGCAAATACGGCGGTTGTAGTTAATCTCGATCATCAAAAATAGGACGATAAGACGATAATCAGAGATGGGATGATTGCCTTATCAAAAATCGTTGTGCTATGAAACGATCCCGTGAAGTTACGGGCACTCTGAACTGATAGGGTTGCGGCAAACATTTCACGGGTCAAACGGCCTGCAAGCGCTCAATGCATCTAGAAGTAGCCGTCACCCTCCGGGGTTATCGACTGGTCGTTCTTCCCCAACGGTAACCATGCATTGGTCTGTGACGCACCCACCTTCGGGATAACTTTTCCATGAAGCCTTCACCTGCATCTGACGCGGCTACCACTTTACTGCAAAAATACGCTCAGGGAGAGCGGGATTTTTCTGGCATTAGCCTAAACGAGTGCACTCTGTCGGGGGCTAAACTGCCGCAGATTATTTTGCGGGGAGCCGATCTCAAAGTCGTAAATTTGAGTACCGCCAACCTATGTCAGAGCGATTTACAAGGGGCGGTGCTCAATGTCAGTCGCCTCAGCGGGGCCAATCTCAGCCAAGCTAACTTGCAGCAGGCCCAGCTCAACGTCGCCAATCTGATTCGCGCGGTGATGGTCGGGGCCAATTTGTCGGGGGCATCGCTGATTCGCTCAGAACTGCTGCGGGCAGATCTCAGTAATGCCAACTTGTCTCGGGCAAACCTGCAAGAAGCTGATTTACGAGAAGTACGGTTGCGCTGGGCCAACTTAAACGGCGCGAATCTGAGCCGTAGCAATATTCGCAATAGCAGCCTGTTGGGAGCCAACTTAAACAACGTGCAGGCGAACTCGGCCAATTTTGAGTCCGCTGACCTGAGTGGGGCAGCGCTGATGGCAGCCGAATGCCGTCACGCTAACTTTCGGCGAGCCAATCTCAGTGGAGCCAACCTGCGGGGAGCCAATTTGCGCTGGGCCAACTTGAGTGGGGTCAATTTGCAGGAGGCTGATCTGACCGATGCTAAATTGAGCGGGGCGGATTTGATGGGGGCGCGGCTAGAAGGGGCCACCCTGGAAAATACGACCCTGGTGCATACTGATCTGAGTCGGGCGAATCTACGCCATGCCCGCTGTGTAGACTCAGACTTATCGGGGGCGACCCTCACGGGTGCCCAAATGCATGGGGCGATCGCCTATGACGTGCAAACCAAAGACATTATTTGCGAGTGGATTGACCTCAGTCCTTTAGGGGATCCGTCTCAGCGGCGCTATTTCAACACCGGCGAGGATGTCCACACGTTTCTCAATCAGCGCCCCGCTCAGGTCAACTTGATGGTGGATGGCGTCATGACGCTTGCGGCGCATGCGGCTTTGGCCAACATTTTGGCAGAGTTGGCTCAGATTAGTCCGGTCTTGTCGCAACCGCCTAATATTGACCTGACCAATCGTCACACTCACTTTTCATTTATGGCCGAGGATGAGGTGGGGCTCTCGGCGATCGCCTATTTAGCCACCTGGGCCTTTCAAGATAGCGTAGCCGTGCAGACCATCCTGTCTCACCTCATCAACACCGGCCTTACCCAACCCCAGCGATCGTTTGCCTTAGAAGAAGCCCATCGAGAGGTCCAACGGGCGATTGAACTGCTCAAGCGACACAACCTGACCTCGATGCAAGCCCAGTCCCGCGAGCATCCGTTCTTTACCCGACCGCTACAGGTCAAGCTCGTGAATGCTCGGGGACGCACCCTTGAGCTATATGCCAACTCCCGCTTTGGGATTCGCAATTTGCCTGCGGCGGATGAGGGGGCTCCCACCGATATTGCTCCAGAGTCGCCGCCCTCTCTGGAGGACTATCTCGCCTTTTTAGAACCGGGCCGGGGTGATCGGCAAGCGCCCTAGCGGCAGGAGCCTGGTGTTGTGGCAGGCTAAATGGCACACGGCGGGGGAATTTCAGGCATTCCCAAGGCTGGCTTATGTCGCCCAACGCTGGCCCGATGGGTCGCCCGACTGGCTGATATGCCGCCGCATCAAGCTGTAGTCTCCGGTATGATGCGAAAGGTCGTTAACGAGTCTTAGCGACAGCGGCGCGATCGCCGCGTTGTCGGACTGGGCCAGCGATGGCACACAGCCACCAGAGGAAATCGGAGAATGCTAACCCATGCCAACCAGCCGGACTTGAGGGGCGTTGCCAACAACGCCGATCGCGTCTCGTTGTATGCCGATCGCTTGCATAAGTGCTTTGTCTTGCATCATCAAGGCGGCACCAAATTACCCGTCTTGCAGGGGGTGTCGCTGGCGGTAGAAGCGGGCACCTGTGTCGCGCTACGGGGGGCTTCGGGGTCGGGTAAGTCGACCTTTATGCGATCGCTCTACGCCAACTATCGTATTGACCAGGGCGCAGTTTGGGTCAAGCATCAGGGGCAGTGGCTCAATTTGCCCACCCTCGCCCCCCACGAATTAATCGCGGTACGCCAGCATACCCTGGGCTATGTCAGCCAGTTTTTACGGGTCATTCCCCGCGTCCCGGCGATCGATGTGGCCGCCGAACCCCTGATCGATTTAGGCATGGATACGGAAGTGGCCAAAACTAAAATTCAGGCCTTGTTCCAGCGCCTGCACTTGCCCGAGCGCCTCTGGCAGCTATCGCCGACGACGTTTTCGGGGGGCGAAAAGCAGCGGGTGAATATTGCTCGGGCCTTTGCGGTGGACTATCCCATTTTGCTGTTAGATGAGCCGACTTCCGCTCTGGATGCGGCCAATCGAGCAGTCGTGATGCAGCTCATTGAGGAACGCAAGGCTGACGGTTGCGCTATGGTCGGCATCTTTCACGATGATGAGGTCCGCGCCCGCGTGTGCGATCGCGCCCTCGACTTTGCTTGACTGCACGCAGCTGCCCCGACGGCTGTGGAGTCTCTAACTCCTTGGTTGCCTGCTGGCTTTTAAGTCGCGCCAGAATCACAGGCGTTGCTGAATAGCGGTATGATTTTGCAAAAATTTGAACGAGGTTCCAATACCTAGAGAGATTGGTTCATACCTGGAATCAGCAACGCCGAATCACAACTTGATGCCCAGCACCATGCCAGCTTCCACCCCAGATCAATCGGGGCAGTAGGTGGTGGCCTGCATCAAGGGCTGATCGAGCTCGGAATCGCAGAGTACCGTTTTGACATCATTTTCAGCGACCCAAACTTTGCCCATGACGTGGGCCAGAGAGTCTTGTTGGGGAATGGCCCGCAACCGTAACCCTGAAACGATCGCCCCGTCTAAAGTTTGATGATTGTTGAACTCATCAATCACAATTGTATAGTTACTCGATCCGGCAGTGGTCAGAGTTCCCCTGAAGTCGGAGAACTCATTGTGCTCCATAAAATGTTCTTGCTCGCGCCGCATCAAGTTCGACAGGATCAACTTGGCTTCCTGCGCCGCCGCTCGGTTGATGAAATTTAAGTAGCTAGGCCAGGCGATCGCCGCTAACACCCCAATCATGATGATGACAACCAGTAACTCGATCAAGGTGAACCCCTGCGGCGATTTTTGCCGGTGGGTAAACCGCAATTGGCTTAACAGGGCGTAGAGATTGACGCGGTTATCACACATGCCCATGGGACTCACGAGATTGGGTACAACTCCGATGCAGCGCCGGTTGACCCTAGTGAGTACGCTTCAAACCATTCGATCAATCAATGGATTTTGATGGACTCCGCTCAGGACCAACCAGCCCATATTTCCTCTCTTCTGAGTGTATCTACCGCTTCCGGCCAGGTTGGGTAAAGTAACCATGAAGACCGGGCCAATCCTGTACAAGATGTGATGAATCAAGAATGCTCCGAACATGCGGCGATCGCCCCGCCCCCAGCGATCGTCCGGCTCGCCGCTCCCGCGTCAGGCAAAAAAATACCTGGCTGAGGTGTGCTCAAGCAGTAGTGCACTCCCCAACCAGGTATCCAGAGTTCTGATGAGTTGTTCCCGAGGGGGTTACTCCTCTTCGTCTGCTGCCGTTGTCGCTTGATGCTCGACTTGATGCTCGACTGCCGCTATCTCGGCACCGGGCGCAACGACTTCCCCAACCTCAGGATGAGCGGGCACGCCCTCTTCATCTTCTGAGAGTTCCGACGGAACGACAGCGACAGCGGCGATCGCATCTTCCTCATCCAGGCGCTGCAAACGCACCCCCTGGGCCGCTCGCGACTGAATCGAGATGTCATTCACCCGCTGGCGAATGATGATGCCGCGATTGGTGACCAGCATCAGTTCTTCGTCTTCGTTGACCACCAGTACTGCCACCAGAGAGTCATCTTCCAGACGGAACTTCAGCGCTTTGAGGCCCATGCCAGCCCGGTTTTGCAGTCGGAACAGGGACACGGGTACCCGTTTGCCCATGCCGCCCGCCGTAATCAGCAGCACCCATGGCCCTTGGCTGTTGGCCGCCGCTTCATCGGAGTCTTCTGAGGCTCCTGCGGCTTCCGCTGCTTCAACGGCATGGGTGACTTGCGACGGCAAGATATCCATGCTGATCAGCTCATCCCCGGTGCGCAGGTTCATCGCTTTGACGCCCCGCGTTGGTCGCCCGAGGGGGCGCAACTGATCATCATTAGCCTTAAAGTGAATGGTCATACCCTGGTGGGAACCAATCAACACGCTGTCACTGGTGCGAGCCAAACGCACCCACCGCAATTGGTCGCCTTCTTCTAGGGAGATGGCAATCAAGCCATTGGCGCGAATATTGCTAAAGGCCGACAGCGCCGTCTTCTTGACGTAACCGTTTTGGGTGAGCATCACCAGATATTCGTCATCGGTGAACTCAGCGACGGAGATGACCGACGTGATTTTCTCCTCTTTGGGAATGGGCAGCATCTGCACGATGGGCACGCCCTGAGAGGTGCGGGAACCTTCTGGCAATTGGTATGCCCGGAGGGAGTAGGCCACACCGCGATCGCTAAAGAACACAATGTGATCATGGCAGCCGCAAGTCATAAAGTGCTGAATGCCGTCATCTTCACGGATGCGGGCTCCGGCTTTGCCTCGGGTAGCGCGGCTTTGCGCTTCAAAGGTATCGACGGGCATCCGCTTCACATAGCCGTACTCCGTCACCAAAATGACCACCTGCTCATTGGCGATCAGGGAAATGTCGGACAGGTCGCTGGTATCCGGCTCGATCACGGTGCGACGGTCATCGCCAAAGCGATCGCGCAGGTCTTCCACCTCCGCGATAATGATGTCCAGAATGCGTTCCCGCCGCGCGAGAATGTCGCGGAAGTCTGTAATCTTGGCCTGTAGGTCTTCGTGCTCTTGCTGGATTTTGTCGGTTTCCAGTGCCGTCAGTCGCCGCAACTGCATCTGCAAAATCGCGTCCGCCTGGACCTCTGTCAGCCCAAACCCCTCGATCAAGCCTTGTTTTGCGGTGGGGGTATCGGCCGCATGGCGAATCAGGGCGATGATCGCATCCATGTTGTCCATGGCGATGAGATAGCCCTGCAACACATGGTCGCGCTCTTCCGCTTTGCGCAGCAGATACTGCGTGCGGCGGGTAATTGTCTCTACCCGGAAGTCCACAAAGACCTCCAGTAGGCGCTTCAGTCCCAGCAGTTGCGGCTCGCCATCCACCAGGGCCAGCATATTGACGCCAAAGTTGTTTTGCAGCGGCGTCTGTTTATAAAGGTTGTTCAGGACCACCCGTGCGTAGGCGTCACGTTTGAGTTCGATGACGATGCGCATACCGTCGCGATCGCTCTCGTCGCGAATATCGGAAATGCCATCCAAACGCCGCTCGTTCACCATTTCCGCGATTCTTTCGATCATCGCCGCCTTGTTGGTCTGGTAAGGCAGTTCGGTGATGATGATGGCATCGCGATCGGGACGCCCCCGCTGCTCAATGGTTTCAATGCTGGCAACGCCGCGCATGGTGACAGAACCGCGCCCTGTGATGTAAGCGTCGCGAATGCCCCGCGTTCCCAAAATCTGCGCGCCAGTGGGGAAATCTGGCCCCGGAATCAGTTCCATCAACTCATCCAGAGTGATGTCGGGATTCCGAATCAGCGCCACTACGCCCGCCAGCAGTTCTCGCAGGTTATGGGGCGGAATGTTGGTCGCCATGCCCACGGCAATTCCCGACGAACCGTTGAGCAAAAGCTGCGGCACCCGCGAGGGCATCACGATCGGCTCTTGCTGCGACCCGTCAAAGTTATCGGCAAAGTCGACGGTGTCGGCTTCGATATCTTGGAGTAACGATTCGCTCGTGAGGGCCTGTAGACGACACTCGGTGTATCGCATCGCCGCTGGGGGATCGTTGTCGATGGAGCCAAAGTTACCGTGGCCGTTGATCAACGGTGCCCGCATGGAAAAGTCTTGGGCCATGCGCACCAGGGCGTCGTACACGGCGGTGTCACCGTGGGGATGGTATTTACCCAACACTTCCCCGACGACACGAGCGCATTTACGAAAGGGGCGATCGGCGGTCAAGCCCAATTCGTGCATGGCGTAGAGGATACGCCGATGCACGGGTTTTAGACCATCCTTCGCATCGGGTAACGCACGCCCCACGATTACGCTCATGGCGTATTCCAAATAAGACCGGGACATCTCGTTCCGAAGGTCGGTGGGGATAATTGTCATAGGGTAAAAAGCTCCAAAATCGCCGCAATTTAGCCAGCATTACCGCGCTAAATTACTTGCTAGATAAGCGGCTAAATGACTCAAAAAAAGTACGCGAAAGTACTGTCTATTTTACCACGCTTTCCTGGGTTCCTGGGGATAACGCTATGCTGAAGAACAGACGTTCAAAACCTTTGCTGCGGAGTTTTTCAGCCTATGGCTTCTGAGCTGGCCGTCTTTTACGATGACGCTTTCCTAAACCACGACACTGGCCGTCTGCATCCGGAAAATGCGGGGCGGTTGGTAGCCACTGTCAAAGCCCTTAAACAAGCCCCCTTTGCTGACCGACTCCGCTGGCAGCAACCGACCGCAGTGGGCGATCGCGATCCCCTGCCCGCCATTCGTCAGCTCCATAACCTGCACTACATCAGTGACCTAGAGCACCTGGCCGAAACGGGCGGCGGGCGACTCGACCCCGATACACTGGTGTCACCCAAGAGTTATGACATCGCTCTGCTAGCGGTTAATGCCTGGCTCGATGGCGTCGATTGGGTGGTGCAACAGCAGCAGTCCGCTTTTGTGCTGTCGCGGCCACCGGGACACCATGCCGTCAGCGATCGCGGTATGGGCTTTTGTCTATTTGGCAATGCGGCGATCGCGGCAAACTATGCCCTGCAACAACCGGGGATCAACCGCGTTGCCATTTTGGATTGGGATGTGCACCACGGTAACGGCACCCAAGCCCTAGTGGAAACTAATCCCCACATTGCCTACTGCTCACTGCACCAATCGCCCGCCTATCCGGGGACGGGCCGCGCTAGCGAGCAGGGGTTTCATCAGAATGTGCTGAATATTCCCATGGCACCGGGCAGCACCCTGGCGGACTATCAACCGCAGTTTGAAGGGGCGATCGTCCCCTTTTTACAGCAGTTTGCCCCCGACTTGCTCATCGTCAGCGCCGGATACGACGCCAACCACGCCGATCCCCTCGCCAGCATCTCACTGCAACCGTCTGATTACAGCCTCTTTACTCGCTATTGCCTGGAGATTCAGCCGCACCTTTTATTCGGGTTAGAAGGGGGTTATGACCTCGATGCCCTAGCGCAATCAGTCGTCGAGACGATCGCCACCTGCCTCAACCCTTACCCCTCCGCTACCAGGGTATAGAGCCCAAACTCGACTAAATAGATGGGCTTAATTATTTGTAGGATGTGTAACGCCCTTCGGGCATGGCTGCGCTAGAGCGCCTGCGTAACGCATCAGATCTCTGTGGAGTGGTGCGTTACGGCTTCGCCTAACAGCACCCTACAACATCGTTTGTTTATGTCCACCTACTTAATTGGCCTCCGGATTTTCGTCTTTGCGGGGATAGTTCAGCGATTCGAGGTTAAAGCGGAGACGATCAATCGCTTCGACATTGGAGGTCATGGTTCTGGAGTTTAAGCCCTGCATGCGGCGCTCAACCGAATGGATCAATCGATTAAACTCGATTTCTTTAAGCGTATCCGGCTGGTCGGAATCGCCGACAAAACGCTCAGTTGCCAACACTGTGCAGATTTCCTGCTCCAAATTAACATAGCCAATATATTGAGTTAAATTGGTTTGATAAATCTCTTCGGCAGACAAAACTTTCGGCAAATTCAAACACAAGATGTAAGTGCCCCCAAAGAGAATGAGGGGTAAAATCAGGTGCGGATTTTTTTGAATCTTGCCTTCCCAAATATCCCCCGTGATAAAAATCAATACGGCGCTGGCTAACAATAAGGCCAGGGCCGCCCCTACCGACCCGGCTTGATGGATGCCGTAATAGTTGCGAATAATGTCGTAATGAACGTAAATCCGTTGTTGAATGGTGTCGTTTTGTTTCTTTAAGCGAATCATTTCGGCGACGGAAATTCTAGGAATACCCAAGTTTCGTAAAGCCACATCTATCTTTTTTAGGGCTTGCTCACGCTCGTTAATTTTTTCTTGGAGACGTTGTTGGGCAGCCTGTTTATCGGTTAAGTCAGCCTCCAATCGAGCGATGTCTGCGGCTACGCCCGCCGTTGGCGTTTGCTGATTATTATTGTTACCACCTGTGGTTTGCACTTCACCGCCGCCCGGATTATTCAGAGCGGGTTCTAAGGATGATGCCAACCGAGTTAGATCAGCTTCTAATGTATCGACAGCGGTTTGTAAATTCACCGACTCTTCGATTAAAGCAAGCTGTTCAACACTTAAAGTTTGGCGGCGGACTAGAGCGGTATAAAGATCGCGATCTAACCCAACCCCCGTCCCGGCAGATTCCGCTACCGTCCCTGGTTCCGTCTCTGGTTCCGTCTCTGGCGGCTCTGCTGAAGCGTTGGAGTTCGTCTCGCCATTTTGATTGGCCCCTGGGGATGCTGTTGGAGCCGCCGTCGGCTCATGGGTGAAAGTATCGATATCTAATTGAAATTGCTCATCGACGCAGCTATTAGCTGCAGCTTTGCCTAATTCTCTACCCCGATTTAGCCAGTTGCTGGCTTTGTAATAAGACACGCTGAAGGCCAATACGGCGATCGCAAGGGTTGCCCCCCAAGCATAGATAAAAAGTAAGCTGGAGAACGAATTGAGAGCCGACACAATCGTTTTATCAAACAGATTGTCGGCTGAGGTCTCAGCCTTTCTGTTGGGGGCATCCGGCTGATGATTTTCTGGCGACTCTGTCGAAGTCGCTTGCGGTGAAGATGGTGGGCTTGGGGATTGGGGATCAGTCATGGGTAATATCAAAAAGCTGATCAGCGCAATAGCAATACCTGGCATAATTGCCGAGCAAAAATTGGTCCCGCAGGCACTTCATCATGGCTTGCGAATCCCTCCAAGGTTGCCAATAGTCGCCATTATTAACTAAACCTTGGAAAGGTCGTGCTTTGCCAGTGAACGAATGCTGCTGTCAAGGTGCCCTTGATGAGGGATCAGGATCATTGAACATCCAAATTTTCGCGAAGATATAGACTTTACTGGGCAAGGGACAGCCGAGACGGCTATTCCCACTTATTAATTTCCAGTCCTAAGGGGGACTAACGGTAGCCATGCTGCATCAATCACTGCCGCCCCAAGTCCAGCGGGGATTGCCTTGGCGCAGTCCACCAAATAGCAGCGAAGACGTCAAGCCGTTGGCATCAGGGATGCCCGTCATATCGAGAATAGCGATCGCTTCTCCGGCGGCGAGTTGCACCTGAAGGTAGGAATGTCCCACATAGGGTTCGTCGTCGATGCGGTTGATGATGGCGGAGGCTTCGCAGTCGCGAAATTCGGGCTTGAGGGTCGCGACCCAGGTGGTGCTAAAGAGGTCGGAGGCAGCTATGCGGACATCGGTCGCAATATCGCGCAGTTTAATCATGCCGTCACGGGAAGAGCCCCCTTCGACATAGGGGCGGAGGGTTTCGTGGGCAATCAGTTGCTCGGGGCAGGTGCCCGTGGAATCGAGCGTGGGCAACACATCGAGTTCGATGGTGGTGGCTCCGGCGGCTGCACCGAGGCTGGTTATCAGGCTCACGGGCAACGCCCAGAAGAGCGATCGCGACATTTTCATATTCCTATCATTCCTCATGAGTGGGGGTTCTGATGCCATCAACACTTTCGGCGAGGGTAATTACGGAATCGCGTTAAGCACTATCAACTTTTGAGCCGACAACCTAAGGTTGCCGACTGTAATTTCTAGAATGTGAGATATGACTCTTTGTGGAAGCATGATGGCAACGCCCCCGGTGTCCAGTCAAGAAACCCAGCGGCTAGAAGCTTTGCGGCAATACAACATTTTGGATACGCCAGCGGAGCAGTCCTACGACGACATTACGGCCCTGGCTGCCTATATTTGCGATGTGCCGATCGCCCTCATCAGCCTAGTCGCCGCCCATCGCCAGTGGTTTAAATCCAAAGTGGGAATCGCCGTCAACGAAACCAGTCGCGATGTCTCGTTTTGTGCCCATGCGATCGCCACGCCAGAAACGATGGTGATTCCTGACGCCCTCGCCGATCAGCGCTTTGCCGATAATCCACTCGTCACCCATGCCCCCGGCATTCGCTTTTACGCAGGGGTGCCCCTGGTGACACCTTCTGGGGCAGCCGTGGGCACGCTCTGTGTCATTGACTATTGCCCCCGCGAGTTGACGACAAAACAGCTCAAAACCTTAGAAGCGCTGGCCCGTCAAGTGGTCTTGCAGTTGGAACTTAAGCGGACTTCAGCCCAGTTGGCGGCCTCCCTGAACCAAATTAAGCTCATGGAAGGGCTGATTCCCATCTGTTCCTACTGCAAAGGCGTGCGGAATGATCAGGGATTTTGGCTCACGGTGGAAAGATTTATGGCAGCGCATGCCGACGTCAGCTTTACCCATGGGGTCTGTGATGACTGTATACGTCAGCAGTTTCCCGAGGTGGCGGATATTTTGTTGACAGACTCGGATGAAACGCCCTAAAGCCACGGCTGAAACAGGCCTGAGAGCAGGGGTATGGTTGGAGCAAAAACGCCAAGGGGGAGGCGATCGCGGGTATTCGCGATCGCCTCAAGAGGACCAGCGATAAACCCAAATCACGATGCCTCAAAACCACGCCGCTTGTGGCTGTCTCCCCCTGGGCAGTGGCGCAATTGCGCTTTCTCCATCCCGCAAGACGCCATATACTGTAAGCAATTGCCGGTCAAGATCCGTTAACATCCCCCTCATCGCTATTTTTTGATGAGATACAACGAGCAATGAATTGCCGTTGTTTATGACTATCCCTGAAAAATCGCAACTTTCACTTGTAGAAGCGGTGTTCTAGAATCCTTAATAATCGCTATAGAATTAGGTTGATTTCAACTCACCTGAACTCCCCCCTCTCCTGAAAAACGTGCCCATCTCCTTTCAAAATCTGCCCTTGCGGAGACTGCTGTTGCTGGCGTTTGTTGGTCAGCTGGTGGGTGTTGTGGGTTTGGTGGGTTGGTTATCGTTGCGGAATAGCCAGAAGACTGTCGAAACCCTGGCAAATCAAATTCGACAGGAACTCACCGCCCGCATTGAAGCAGAATTGCAGAGCTACTTTGAGACGCCTCACGAAATTAACCGGCTCAATGCCACCGCCTTTGCCCGTGGGGAAATTGATGTGGAGAACGCCCAGTTTGGTGAGGCACAACTCTATCAGCAGATGAAAATCGCCCCCAACGTGGCGTTTGTCTACTGCGGCAGCAGTCAACGAGGCGAGTTTTTTGGCGTGTTGCGATCGCCCGAAGACGGTTCTCTCCAGCTTTCCTATGGCAATTCGGCGAACCAGTTTTTACGCGAAAATTTCAGCCTCGATGTGTCGGGCAGTCGCACCTTTAAACAGTCGCAAGCCGAAAAAGTCTTCGACGCTCGCCAACGCCCCTGGTTTCAAGCTGCCCTCAACGCCCAGGGGCCAGCGTGGACAGATGTTTACATTGCTTTTACCACCCGCCTGCCTAACGTCACTGCCAGCTTGCCGGTATATGACCGCACCGGCAAGGAACTGTTGGGGGTTTGTGCCACTGATGTCGTGCTGCCTGAGGAGTTTCGCGAATTTTTAAAATCCCTGGAAATTGGCATGAATGGTCAAGCCTTTGTGGTCGATCGCGCGGGTAATTTGATCGCCAACTCCAGCGATGAACCGCTGATGGTGGGCGAGGGCGACCAGGCGCGATCGCTGCAGGTCACAGAGAGCCAAGATGAGCTGGTGCAAGGCGCTGCCGCTTATATCCAATCGCGGCTGGGCGGGTTTGACCAAATTTTGACCACCGAGCGGCGAGAATTTCAGCTCAATGGTCAGCGTCAATTTCTAGAGGTCGTCCCCTTTCGCGATGGCTTTGGTCTGGACTGGCTGATTGTGGTGGTCGTCCCTGAGCAAGACTTTATGGGGCAAATCGATGCCAATACCCGCATCACCATTTTATTGGCTTTGGGGGGGATGGCGATCGCTGTGGTGATTGCGGCATTAGCTGCCCGCGCCCTGACTCGCCCCGTCTCAGAAGTCTGCCAGGCCGCCGAAGGCATCGCTGAGGGCAACCTCGACCAGCGCATTAACGCCAGCCCCATTCGCGAAATGCACCAACTGGCGCAAACCTTTAACAGTATGGCGGTGCAGCTGCAGAATTCCTTTACTGCTCTGAGCCAAAGTGAAGCCACTAGCCGCGCCATTATTGACGCGATTCCCGATTTGCTCATTCGGACGCGCCGCGACGGCACTTATGTGGAAATTATTGGTCGCGATCGCCTGCTCAAAATCCATGAAAATCGCAGTCTGGTGCCCGGTTCCCATGTCACCGACTCACTGCCGTTTGAGTTAGCCAAGCTCCGTCTCGACTGCATCGCACAAGTGCTCGCCGATGGCCAGTTGCAAATTTACGAACAGCAACTGCGAACCGGCGACCTCACCCACGAAGAAGAGGTGCGCATTGCAGCTCTGAGTGAGGATGAAGTGCTGATCATGGTGCGCGACATCACCCAGCGCAAACAGGCCGAAATCGCCCAGCGCATTGCGGAAGAAAACTATCGCAGCATTTTTGAAAACGCTCTGGAAGGCATCTTTAAATCCAATCAGGAAGGACGCTTTGTCAATGTAAACTCCGCCAGG
>Ga0081520_100385_pt2 | contig 13620 bp, 8 predicted proteins | sample HotLakmasection1_FD_70988 | JGI IMG/M metagenome (GOLD analysis project Ga0081520, IMG submission 70988) | Hypersaline microbial mat communities from Hot Lake, Washington, USA - Section #1 (SPADES assembly) (version 2) | ecosystem: Environmental > Aquatic > Non-marine Saline and Alkaline >... | reverse complement strand
CCTGGGGCGGCGTTCCAACCTAGAGAAGGGAGACTACCAGTATTTGAATCACCACATCCAGCCACTCCATCCACACATCCCATTGGCAATGGGGGGTTTTGTGACCAAGAAACCATGCCGCTACTTACATCAGAGAATTGAATAATGCAGAAATGGGGTTTTTGCCTGCGGCAGGATGCCTAATCAGGCAGTTTTTTACTCATAACTCATATAAATAAAAATGCAGATCATAATTTAATGGGATCAGTCAGTGCCACCTACCAACACAGACTGCGCGCGCTGCTGCTGAATGGATGTGCCAAATCGATTCGCCGAATCGATTTGCCGAATCGAATCGATTTGCCGAATCGAATCGATTTGCGCCTGTCGATTTGCCAAATCGATTTGGCTAGTCGATTTGCTTGTCGATTTGCCAAATCGATTTGGCCAGTCGATTTGCCAAATCGATTTGGCAAATCGACTGGCGAATCGATTCGGCAAATCGATTTGCATATGTATTTTGCAAACCGATTTGGCAAATCGATTTGTCCAAACTCCAAACGGTCAGTCAGTCAGTCAGTCAGCCTACGATCACCGAATAAAGTGCGATTCGGCAAATCGATTCGGCAAATCGATTTGGTGCAATCGATTCGGCAAATCGATTTGGTGCAATCGATTCGGCAAATCGATTTGATGCAATCGATTCGGCAAATCGATTTGATGCATCCGTAGTACCAGGTACAGGGTACACCTGGTGTACAACAGCCATGTCACAACAATCATCTAATTTTTCATTTGTCATTATATATATATATATTTATTATTCACATGCATCTTCATACTGTTTTCCTCCTATGCAACACTCCACTTGATGTCTCATTCTTACTAGATGAATGGAGGATTTAGGTCCCCTTCATCATCACTCATATCTCCCACCTCCAACAGACTAACATGCTGTATATTTGCCTTTCTAGCTTCCTTTCTGCGAGTGTTTTCTCGTGCCGCCATCTCCCATGTATGTCCCATAGCCAATCTTTTTGCAAATTCAATTTCCTCAGGATTTGGTGTCAGTGACCACGGCCTATCATTTTCTTCCAATGGAGGCACAGCTCCTGCTGCTGACAGCCCTGCTGCTGCTGACAGCCCTGCAGCTGCTGTTGCTGCTGACAGCCCTGCAGTTGCTGTTGGTGCCCTTGCTGCTGCTGGTGGTGCCCTTGCTGCTGCTGGTGGTGCCCTTGCTGCTGCTGCTGCTTGTGGTGGTGGTGCTTTTTTTGTGGTTGGTACATCTTGTTCACTGCCAGGGGGTGGTGGCTTTTTGTTACCCTTGTCCATGTTCTTCTTATTGGCTGCAGTATCTGTCCTTGAGGAGGAGGTCAGTTCATTTGTTGCTGTTCCTGCACCCAACCCTTCTCCTGGCTTCATTGGGACCACTGGTGTGAGGGTGGGTACTTCATTTTTCATTTGGGTTTCCCTGACCTTCTTAAGTTGTGGATACTCTTTCCAAAGAGAGAAGACATTGGTTTCCAATCCAACTTTCAGGTTCTTGTCTTCAGCTTCATCATCCTCATTTTGTTCTGTCTCCTGGTCAGACTCCTCCGTAATTTCTTGATTTCTTCTCTTCCACATGTGTCCCAACTCTGCCAATTGAGCTTTGGTCAGTTTTCTCAAAGCCCTTCTTGCAGCCTGACCATTTGGGGTGACCAAGAATCTACTGATGGTTGTTCCAGGAAAAACCATAGTTCGAATCTTTGTGTTTATGAACCTGCTCCACACAGAATTTGCATAGCCGGTGTTTTCACCTGTTTCTGAGGCTGACAAATTCTTGTTCCAATCCTCCTGGTGCCGGTGTTCCACTTCATCTTTTCTCCACTGGACCTTCCAATCATTGAATTCATTTCCATGTGCTGGAAGCATGGGCAACCATGCTAGTTCACTGTCCTTTGTGCATCCCACATACTTTTGCGGCATGATCATGCAATGCCATGCAATGTCTCCACAGATTCCTCCATGTCCAGAATGCAACAGTGTAGTGTGTCTCACAATGATGTCACCTTGCAGATTTGGCACTACTGTCATCTCAAACATCTTCTTTGCTGGATTTGGGAGCAACAATCTGATACCTCTAGCACCTTCAGACAAACAAAGGTCAGCCACCCACCCAAGGCGTTTCATGTCATCCAGGCTGGCAGTTGGATGACCTAGCATCAACTTGTTGAAACATGCAGAGTCAAACACCTTTTTGCTGTCTCCATGGATTCCCTGGCCAGAAGTCTTGAACTCCTCTCCAACAACATTTTTTCCAGTGCGGATGTATCCGCTGCTTGCAAAGTATGGCCAGTCTTCTTTGTCCTCTGTCACCAGTTTGATGCAGTTGTAGACAAGTTTGATGATCATTTGTTCCATTGTTCCTTGATTGAAAGACAAGTACTGTGACTGTGTCACACTTTCACCGCATTTGGCCACCTTTGTAAGAGAATGACTGTACTTTTCCTCTGGTGTTTTCCTGTCTGGTCGCACACAATGGTCCATCCCCCAGTAATTCATTAGGTAGGTAGCCAAGATTGTTCTTTCCCAGATTGGGATTTTGCCAATGGTGGTCATGTATGCATCATACAAGTCTTTGGGCATTTCCTTTTTGATACTTTCCATTATTTCCTTTTCAACCTTTTCCTTTGCAGCCTGTAGGATCTTGTTGTACTCGGTGAAAGCTTTCTTTGAATCACTTTCTTTCAAGCGCTTTCCATTTTCATTGAACCCTGTTGGCTTAGGGATCTCATCCAAAAACTTTTCAGGCCACTCGTGATGCAATCTGAGTTTCAGACCAATCTCATTCCATTTTTTATCCTCCTCTGTGGTGAGCTTGGTGAAGTCCTCTCTGAACATTTCTCCAAGAGGTTTAGTTTCCATTTCCTCTTCCACTTGAATCTGGTTGGATACCACATAGCTTTCCACTATGAGTCTCAGAGTATACTTCAGTTGCCCTAGTCGTTCCATGGCAATTTCACCAGTTACTGGTTTGATGTGCCAATTTTTATCTTGATCACCCAATACCTTGCTCAGGACTGACTCTTGGTGGACTGAGTAGTTGATCACCTCACAATGTTTCTCAAAAACATCAATGAATCTTTGGCTACCAACCTCAATGGCTAGACTTCCGATGAAGTAGCGGTATGGTTTCTTGATCACAAAACCCACTGCCAATGGGATGTGTGGATGGAGTGGCTGGATGTGGTGGTTCAAATACTGGTAGTCTCCCTTCTCTATGTTGGTACGCCGGCCCAGGATGGTAGAGTAGTTTTTAGCAAGGTCATCCTCTGACAGCAATGGGAAAATATTCTGTCTCGCACCGAGTGTAAGTCCCATCCACCATGTATCCTTGCCTGCTCCAGGACCTTTGCCACTTGTTGGGATGGCAGCTGGCTTTGAATCATAATCTTCCACTGCGCCTGGATTGTCACCACCCACTGCTGCTGGTTTAGAATCACCATCTCCAGATGCAGAAACTTCTTTCTTCTTTTTCAAGTTCGAGGGTCTTTGGTCTTCGAGTGCGCGCTCCCAGCAGCAATAGCCATATTCTTTCTTGTGTGCTTGTCCAATGAACTTGTTCACGAATTCAGCTTTGTCTTTCTTTCTCTGATCCCTCTGTTCTTGTGAACCGCCTCTGATTTTAGATTCAGCAACAATTTTTTTGTACTCTTCTTGTAGTTCCGGACTGTTTCTGTACAGATCTGACTGTGGGATGATTTTATTGAGGCACTTGTTGATGTTGTAGTTCTTCCTTGCCTTTTCTGCATTATCTGCATTCTCTTCGTTGATTCGGAATAGACTTTCTGCAAACGATCCCATGTCCTCACAAGTTTCTGCTGCTGCAACTGTGTTGAGGTTTTTTGCAGCAGGAGTTTTGGAAAATTCTCCAAACACCATTGTTTCTTGTGCCTCTTGATGTACCTGTTGTTGTTCTTGTTCTTCGGCGGTGGAACTGGGAGCCTTGTGAGCTAACTGTTGTGCCTCCTTTTCTGGTGACTCTTGATGTACCTGTTGTTCTTCTTCTTCTTCTTCTTCTTCTTCTGCTGCTGCTGCTGCTGCTGTGGAAGGTTTCTCCAATGCAACTATGTTGGAAGATGATGCTTTTTTGGAAGATGATGCTTTTTGGGCAGACGGATGATCGAGAGATTGTTTTTTTGCTGCCTCCTTTGTCACTGGCTCCTTTCGCACTTTCTGCTTTGCTAACTTTTGTGCCTCCCTTCTTGCTTCTTCGGATATTCTTGCGATCTGTTGCTCGAGAGTTTGTTTCTTTGCTGGTTCCTTCTTTGCTGGCTCCTTTGGCACCGGCACTTTATGGCGAGCTCCTCTTGGCCTGACTTTTGTCATTTTGGGAGGTTGGTTGGTTGGTTGGTTGGAGTTGTTTTTGTTTTGAATTGTTTCTTTTTTCCCACGCCGTGGAATGACAAATGATTCCTGTGGGAACCAAGAATGAAGCTTTGACAAGTCCACGACAAATCGATTCGGCAAATCGATGGTTTTGGCAAATCGATTCGGCAAATCGATGGTTTTGGCAAATCGATTCGGCAAATCGATGGTTTTGGCAAATCGATTCGGCAAATCGATTCGGCGAATCGATTCGGATCGGGGTCGATTTGCCAAATCGATTCGGATTTGGGTTCTCAAGTGTCGATTTGCCAAATCGATTCGGATTTGGGTTCTCAAGTGTCAAGGAGCACAAGATCTTTTGCACCACAACAACTTCCTTCCGACAGTAGTAGCAGAGCAACAAACAAAAGCACACTGGTGGTGTGACAGTATCACACTCCACAACTATACCAAATTAAAGAGCTGTGAGTTTTTGTGCAATGTGTTTACCTCTTCACCAAACACCCAACACCACTGCTTGTGCTCCGAATCGATTTGCCGAATCGATTTGCCGGACCGATTAGCCGAATTCGATTTGCCGAATCGATTTGCCGAATCGATTTGCCGAATCGATTTGCCGAACCGATTTGCCGAATCGATTGGCGACGCCAATTGATTTGATTTTGTCTTTTGATTTCTAAGTATTTAGTTTGTTTGATTGATTTTCTGATTTTGATTGTCACCATTGCTGACAACTTGTTTTGTTATTGTTTTTTGCAGCTTACAAGTCCATCACAACATTAAGATTAACATGTCCTCCAACAATGTTAAGGTGGATGTAATTCAGTCTGTCCTCAAGACTGGTGACATCCTGACACACTTGCAATTGAAAAAGCTCTCCAAGCAGGGAGCTTTGATCCCCTTTGTCTGCAATCCACAAGAGGGAAGTGGTACCCATGCATTTGTGAATGGAAACTTTTACAGGAGAAGTGTTGATGCTCCCCGCGGATTCAAACATCTCCTTTCAGACTTGAACACATACAATCACCCACCAAGTTTTGAGATGTTCCTGTTTGAGGACACTGTGGTTGGGGTATTTGAGGCAGAGAAGAAACCAGTTGCAGTACTCAATTGCTTGTCTACCTGCCTCCAACTCAGCTATGAGGTGGTCATGCTTGTCACTGAGGATGGTGCTGCCTGTAAGAAGCCACCCAGAGATGTGGCAGGAATGGACAAACTGTTCAGGGATGGATGGATTGTTTTGTGCAACTTTGCCCAACAAGACTTGGAAAAACAGCTGCACCATGTTTCATCATACACCATTGGCAAAGCAGAAATGAAGCACACATGTACCTTTCATCTCCTTAAGTTTGACAACTTTGAAGGAAATCCCATGCAGGTTGCTGCAGAAGACCTTGCTAGATATGTTTCAAAGAAGGACAATGCATTCTCTGATGAAAGGATCAACACTCTCCAACCCAGCAGAAGTCTGTCAAAGGAAAGACCTGCCCCAGTCAATATCGAATACCTAAGGGCAAACATTCAGGAATTCCAGGGGAGCGGAAAATCCCTTGGTAATGATCCAATGTTCCTGAAGTACAAGGATGATCTGGTCATTAAGCGTGAACTCTTCATGAAAATATTAGCTGCTGTGGAGATTTTCTACAGGAAGGCACGCGAGGCTGTGGGCTCTGGTTCTTACAGAGAAGACTGGATGGATGTATTCACACATTGTTGTCTTGTTGATCCTGACAACCCATGCAACGCATGCGAAGGATGCAACAAACTGATGTGCCAAGTTTGCATGCTTGTGCTTGCCGCACAGGGTGTTTCAGACAAGAACGTACTGTCATCTCTTGGAGCTGTCTTCAGACATCCCAGATATGCAAACCTGGATTCCAAAAAGTTCCTTGCACTTGGTATGACGGAACTGACATTGCTGTTCAAGAAATGCAGCAAACAAGTCCTTAATGCACACAATTTCTTTTTCTTCCTTTATGAGGTTGAGTTTGGTGGTGGTCCACCAACACACTTGGAGGACATAACATGCTTCCGTGGTTTCAATGAGAAAACAGGTTGCCTTTACTTCCTTGCCCTACTGAGTCTCATGCTTGGAATTGCCCCGGACAGATGGGTTGTTGAGAAAAGCATAGAACTTGGACTGGTCCCAAGTGCTGCAAGAACAAACCCACCCATGGTTGCCAAGATGCTGGAGTCTTGGATCCCAATTGAAAAAAGCGAGTTGTGGAACAATCTTCTTGGAGGAACAGCACAGATCATGGATTGTTCAACTGAAGTTGCAAGGAAAGTTCAAAGAGTTGCCTATCTCATGGGAAACACCTATGTAGATGTATGCAGGATCTTAACACCACACAAGAGGTATAACATCTGGACTCGTGATGTTGAATTCATCCGCAATGTTGGTGATATCAATCTTAGCAGTCAGGAAGTTTCCATTTTCCATCAGCAATCTGCGACTGGTCGGACTGGTCATTCCAGGACCAGCCCAAGACTTGCCAAGAAACCACCAAAGGGATCTCCCGCCTCCATCGCCATTGTCAAAAAAGCCACCAAACCCAGGTCCAGCAAACGTCTGGCAAAGAAACAAGAGGAATCACAGCCAGAAGTGTCAGACATGACATCTACCATTGCCACGACATCAACAATTGGATCAGGCACAGCTACATTGGCTCCAGCTGCATTGTTGGCTCCAGCTAAAGTTCCTGAGACACCAATGATGATTGAATCACCAATTGTTTACCCAACCCCTAGGATCCTGCAATACCCAGAACCAACATCAAGAGAGTTGCGCCACAATGACAGACAGCTGCGCACTACCAGAAGTGGAAAGCAGAAGAAGAGCAATACCAGAAATGGAAAGGAGAAGAAGAAGAAGACCTTGCAGACTATTCTTCCAGGGGCAACTGTACCAACTGGTGACTGCAGACTTCCATGTGAAAACGGTGGCTGCAGACTTCCATCTGAAAATGACGACACAAAGACAAAGACCCTGCAAACTATACTTCCAGGGGCAAGTGTACCAACTGGTGACTGCAGACTTCCATGTGAAATTTACGACAAACAGCCTGGAGCAAAATTGTTTGACTACAACCCCAAGCAAATGCTAATGGAAGACGTGCTAGGTAGGGCAAAAGGAAGATTAAAACAAAGCAACATCCACCAGGTGACACAAGAATCAAGCTTGGAGTGGCCATCATCATCAGATGAAGGAGATTAGTAGATGCATCAAATTGTAACAAATGCATTTGCCCAGTTGGACTGGCGGTTGGAAACAGCAACAACGTCAAAGACACACCGCCCACCATCACCCCTCCTCTTTGTAAAGGAATCAACAGACTTGGACCCATCAACATCATCATCAAAAGCAAACAGTCCATCACTGACACACTCATGTGTCATACATTTTAGTTTAGCAGTGACTGTGCCCTGACTAGGATTGTAGGTGGACTGCAGTGTCCACTTGGTGCAAATCATGCTGTCATGCTGCTGCTGCATTGTTGTTTGGTAATCACACTCTTGGACAAGAACCATGACAGTACTTTCTGGTACTTCAACCTGGGCAATGCAGTCAGTAAGGGTGGTTGGCATGTCAGTTGGAAGTTTAAAAAAACATGCACACCTGGCTGGGTACAGTCCCTGATCAATGTCCTCAAATGAATATCTAATCCATGCATAGTCATACCAGGGTCCACCATAGAAATTAGGGTGAGCTCTCAGCCTAAGATCTTCTTTTCTTCCGTCCATGGCCTTGCTGTAGACAAGCTCAGTGAAGATTGGAATGATAATCTCATAGCCTTCTTCCATGATGGATCTCTCATTGTAAAATGAACTGAACTTGGACACAAACCACTGCTTGATGGGTCCGGGAAATAGGATCTCATGGCATTGCAACAGGTCTGATTTGGAGGAGTCAACCCGTTTGAAGAAACCACAAATGGATGCCCTGAAGACAAACACAAAGGTGGTCCCAGTGGCAGAAACAATATCCTCTGTGACATGAGATTTCTGCCTCCTCAGCAAGTCAGGGGAAAACTCAGCCACAACTGCATGGAGGAGTCCAGCTTCATGATTGTTGCGTGCCACCTGTTGCTTGAACACACTATCACCTCTGTTTTGAGCAGTCTTGGCCGGGGCTTTGGCCCACTTCTTCAAACCCCTCTCGCCAACATCAGTGTTGTGAGCACAAGGTGGACCTTTGAAGAGATGTTCCTGTAGAAAATGACAGCACTCAAGGAATTTCTGGAGCCGGAACTGATTCGATGCAGAAGGTCTCTTCAAGCCGTCTATGATGTAGAGCATCATCTTGTGGAAGTTCGTCTGGTATGCTACTATCTTTTCTCTTGTACCACAGGAAAAAATGTTGGTTCCATACTTGAGTGTGGCATGGAAACACAACATCAGCTCAACAAGATCCTTGAACTGGCAAGGGTCAAGGGAAATGCTGCATGCATCCCTGCTGGGGTTGATGGCAGGTGGATGTGACATTGGAGTTGGTATGTCCCATTCCAGCAATGCAGGATGACACAAACCACCTGGGCTGCTCAAGGGTACTAACTGCATGAAGGGAGGTTGGTAGTCCAAATCAGCACCTGCAAGAACCTGGAAGGAAGGATCATGCCCAACAGCACTAAGCAGACGGTCAAGGAGCCTCCTCCTTGAGGAAAACACTTTGTCCAAAATTGTATGGGCTACCTGCCTGTGCCCAGCAGAAAGTTGGTGCAGATTCTGTAAAAAAAAACCTAGTTGAAGTTGCCCCAGCAAAATGGATTGATCAGCCCGCGAGTAGAAGGGAGGGGATACTGAACCCAAATTTGCAACTGGTGGGTGAACCTGTTCTTCTTCTTCATCTGGTTCTTCTTCTTCTGCCTCAAGATCTTCTTGTGGTGGTGCTTCTTCTGTAGGAAATTGGTTCTCATCGTCAAAGTTGTCAGAAAACCGATTGGAGAACAATGTTTGGCCTGTTCGGGTGTTCATCAGAAGGGCAACCACAAAAAGCTGACCAACCCTTTCGGAAGAACTCAGAAGAGACAAGGAGCAAAAACCCCTGAGAAAAGATACTCTGGGATATTTGGGAAACTGCCCAGAGCGGTTGGGACCACAGGATCCAAAGGTCTGCTCCACCACTCGATCAATTGCATTTATGTCAGATTGACACAATGGATCAAGTAAAATGGAAAGGACCAACTTCAGAATTCCAGACTCAAATGAATGCATGATGTCGGCAGAGGTGGCTGGGACAACTGAATTGGCAGCACCAAAATCAACACCATGAAAGCTATTTACAATGCAATGGGAACCAAGAACAGACTTCAACAGCAAATCAGCAATCTTCTCACGGAGCTTCCTCAGTGTAATGCCATCTGTACGAGAAAAGGGTGATGGTGTTTGAAACTGCTTCCATGCTTCCAAATTGGAGGAGGTGAAACTTGGAGTGTCAAAACCATAGCCAACACCAAGTGCTGCATTTGTCAATTGAAGCTCAAGAAGTACAGGGAAGGGGTGACAGACATGGGGAAGACTGTCTGTGTTGCTATTGGAGGTCAAGCAACACCTTGACATGCGGGACGAAGAGGAAGTCTTGTTTTCCAACTTGCCACAGAGCAAATTTTGAGACAGATTGTCACCAAGAATGGACACCACAGGACATATAATCCTCATTGGCCGGACTGAAGATCCCCTTCGAACCCTGAAAGTGCACCGCCGGTGTTGGATGGTCTTCAGTTGTGAGAGGATGGAACCTAGACATCTGTGGTAATCCCTCTGGGAGGAACTTCGCTTGGGTGTCCACTGATCATGAATGACAGGCCTGCGCTTGTTGGGGAGCATGCTGGGAAGATACCCAAGAATAAACCAGTTGTTGGGGTCCTGTCTTGCAGACTGTGACAAAAGAGCGGATGTGCAAACAAGTGGCTCAACCGAATTCTTCATGATTTGATCCACACCAGTCTTGTCAATGTAAAGAAGAAGGGGCAACAAAATGGCAGAACCACTATCAAGGACTGTCTGGTGTGACCGGTAGGTCAGTTGGTACCACCTGGAATCAATGATGCTGGAAGAACCAGGGGGGTCAACAGCAGGTTTAGATGAAAAGGGCAATGCAGGATCCGGCAGATCAAGATTGGAAAGGTCAGAATAGGCATCAGACAGAAGATGATGCTGGAAAAGCGATGGAAAGCAATTTGTAAGCACACTGCTAATCTGACCTGTTTCAAGTGGGACTGGAACAGAAACAGGGGCGGGCACAGAGATGACAGATTGCAAACTATTCATCAGGGTACTGCGGGTGGGAAGGACACAGGAGAGAAGGTCAAATCCCCTGTGCGAGGCAGCAGTCCTTATGTGAGAGATAATGAGATCAAGTAGGTACTTGGGTGCTCCAGCAGAGTCCATCAAAAAGGAAAGTTCTGCCAGCACAATGTGGTGGTTTGGGAGATGCTGCAGAAGATCAGTCTCTGGATTAAAACATTGAGACACATCCAGTCCAAGCATATCATCAACACTGGTGGAAATTCTATCAATGATGCTGTCAGGGAAGGGTGCAAAGGGATTGGAGGGATGCCCAGGAACCATCAGCAGGGAGGCAGCAGTGGATGTGGCTGTGACAGAAGAAGCATCTTGTTGGTGGGAGGCACCATCACCATCACCCACATCCCCGGCACCAGATTCTTGAGGTTCTTCCAGAGCTGCAGATGCAAGCCTGGTGGATCTCCGGAATGGCATTAGGGCTTCTCTGGGAGGAACTCCCAGTGCCGGATGGCAGTGGCTGTTGGCCGCGCTATTGCTAATGCTCAAGGATACACCATGGGTGGCACCAAAATGTACAGAACGGCCCCTGGGTGTTTTGAAGCGTCTCAAACAGTTGGGATGGCTGCATGTATAAGGAAAATCTTGTGGATCACTCATGATGTTGTGTTGTGTTGTTGTGTTCTTGTTGTTGGTTTGTTTGTTGTCTTTGTCTCTTTTGTCTTTATTTGTTTGTTTGTTTGTTGTTGTTGTCGTCAGTCGGAGGGAAAAAGAAAAAGAAAAAGATACTGCCAAATGGCAAATGGGCAAATCCTGTGGCATGTGGCATGTTTGTGCGGTCAGCCACTTCCTTTTGCCTTTTGCCAAATCGATTCGGCTAATCGATTCGGCAAATCGAATTCGGCTTTGCCTTTTGCCAAATCGATTCGGCTAATCGATTCGGCTAATCGATTCGGTTTTGCCAAATCAATTCGGCTAATCGATTCGGGAAATTGATAATTGGTTCCAAATCGGTTCCAAATCGATTAGCCGAATCGATCGAATCGATTAGCCGAATCGATCGAATCGATTTGCCGAATCGATCGAATCGATTTGCGCGCCAGGATTTTCTCCCAGGATTTTGTGTCATTTTGTGTCATTGGAAGGGATGGTGCGGGTGATCTGGTGGCGCGCCAGGGTTTCTATCCTGTGGTCTTGTACACAACATGGTACCTCAACAATTAGGAGGGAAAATTAGGAAAGGCAAGGCAGCAGGCATGTTCCAGCCCCGGCATGAAATGGCATGAACAGTGTGAAAACAACAAACAACATCCGCACACAAAACAACACAAAACAAAAAAAAAGGTCACACTACAAAAGCAAAACTGAGTTTAAACATGCAAAACCGTGACGGAAACATGGCAACCATGGACCCATTGGCAATGGCTGACCAGGCAAGAGAAGCACAGTATCAAGTGAGCGCAAAGATGTGGGAAGCTAGTGTGAAAATGAACTGTGGTAAGAACAACTTCAAGCTCATTCAGTTCATCGTGGATGACGATGTGGAAATGTTTGGTTCGGATTGGCAAAGGTTGGTATGCAAACAAATCAACATCCCAGAGCAATATGCAGAACGCTTTTGGCAGGAAAGAGGAAAAAGGGTGGCCAGAATGGCAATTAACAGGCGCCGGCAGAACACTGCAATTGCAATGAAGAAGAAGTTCAAAGGTAAGACATAAAGCAATTTACATGGCTTTGAAATGCAATTCCTCATCTCCTTTCTTTGTTTTATGAATTGTGATATTATACAGAGCTCTACAAAAACGACCAGGAAAAGGTACCAGATCCAAAGGATTTCATGGGATACCTGAATGATGCAAATGAGGGGGACGACCCAGATTTGTGGCCTACATTTGAAGATGCTGATAGGCAGCTGATGCTCAGAGAGACCCACTGCTATGCCTCATTGTTGGAGGGATTCCTGAAGGAAGTGCTCATGGACAGCGACTTCAACAACAACAGTGGCCGGATCAACTTGTCAACCTTTGTCGACAAGACACTGGAGGCATATCTCGTCTTGACTTATGTCAACAGCTACGATGTTTGGAAGGAAGAATGCATCAAGGAAATGGAATTGGTGGAAGAAGAACAAGCTCACATGCATGGCCCTTCTGCAAGGAAGAGATGGACAGCAGAAGGGAGAGGAAGTGGAAAGTATCAAGGATGGTCAAAGACTGGCATTGACACTTACAACGCATTGGCTGATGTCATTGCAAAGCAACGAATCAACCTAAGAAACAAGACCATCTTGTCCAACTTTGAACCAAACCTCAGACAAAAGTTTGCAAATCAACATGCAACAGCAACAGGACGCAGAGGTACTCCTGGAACAAGAAAAAGGAAGGCCGCTATCAACTCAATAACTTTGGGATTGGAAAGCCCAACAGGCTTTGTTCTACAAGGTATCCCTGCCTCAGAATATGGTGTGTGATCATTTTTAGGTGTGCAGAACATGTTATGCATTGAATGCCCAAAAGCATCATTAAAATGATATTAGATTGAATTATTGAATCCAACTGCCAGCAGGGCCTTGAAAAAGATTATCTGTGCAGCTACAGGCACTGACTGAAGTGCCTGATGCAAGGGCCTTCAGAAAGATTATCTGTGCAGCTACAGGCACTGTCAGAAGTGCCTTGTGCAAGGGCCTTGTGAAAGGCAATGCTACAAGGGCCTTGGACAAGTGCCTTGTGGCAGTGCCTGCACTTGTGATGTTGAGGGAAGCTTCAGGGCCTGGGGAAATGCATAAAATTCCTGCATAATAGTGTGACTGATTGTTTGGCCTAATAGTCAGCCATGTTCGCCTGCCTAATAATGCAATGTTGCGGACTGAAGTAAAGCCTACCAAAAGGATTATATGCAGTAATCCCAGGATGAATCACTGGGTTTAATGCAGAAAGGGGTCCCTAATTAGTCCCAACTAATCACTGCATGCAGCCACTGCATTATACCATTCTCTGATGTTGCCACTGTCTCCCCTGATGATGTGAT
>Ga0081520_100537_pt1 | contig 13675 bp, 16 predicted proteins | sample HotLakmasection1_FD_70988 | JGI IMG/M metagenome (GOLD analysis project Ga0081520, IMG submission 70988) | Hypersaline microbial mat communities from Hot Lake, Washington, USA - Section #1 (SPADES assembly) (version 2) | ecosystem: Environmental > Aquatic > Non-marine Saline and Alkaline >... | reverse complement strand
AATTGAATAATCAATTCAAAATTCAAACCTAAGAACTTAAAACTCCCTCATTCCATAGTCAAGCTGTCAGCGTCCTTTCAGCAACTGCATCATTCCCCTAAGGGACTTGCAATGAATTGCAAAGGAAGACGGCGACAGGTCGTTTTTCATATCTTTAAATTAGGGGCGATCGCATTCAATTACGTCTTGCAATCGAGAGAATTGGAGGAAATTTCAGCCGTTAACCGTCTATCGAGCGGGTGAAATGCGGCGATAGCGGGCTTGCACTCCCAGATGAATGCCGTAAGCAATCAGGCCCAGGGCAACCAGGCCCATTAACCAAGCTCCATAGGGCTGTTGCTGAATAGCTTGGAGCGCGCCTTCGGTGGTTCTGGCTTGGCTGGGATTCGAGGCCCGAGCTGCTTGAATGAAAAAGTAACCAATAATTACCGAAACCACCCCCTTAGCTGCCAGGCCAAAGCGACCAATGCGGGTAGCCCACTTTTCCTCTGCCGGACTCATCTGGGCGAGCTTGAGATGCCGCCGAAACTTAGTGGAATAGGCCTTGTAAAAGTTGTAAAAACCATAGGCCACGATCGCGACTCCGACGAACCCAACGAGCCACTGCCCAAAAGGTTGCGATAACAGGGTCGCGGTTCCCTCGCTGGTACTGTCGCCGCCGCCGCCACTGCCACCACCGGGGGAACTAAACACGATTCGCAGTGCCACAAAGGCTAAACTGGCGTAAATTAAGCCACTCACGAAATATGAGAGCCGTCGACCAAAAGCACTAAACCCACTATCGTTATGCTCTGGGTCGCGCAAGGCCTCGACAAAGCGCCAAACTACATAGCCTAACAAACCGACGCCGACGATGAAGAGGAGGACTTTGCCAAAAGGTTGGTTGGCGATCGTGCGAAACGCCCCCTCGCTGCCAGTAACCCGCCCGCCCCAATTAAAGGCAGCTTGAAAGGCCAAAATACCCACTATTAAATAAACAACGCCTTTAGCAGCGTAGCCAAAGCGAGCTAGCCACTCAATCCATTTAGCAGGACGTTCGTGCACAATTTTGTCGGCATTCATGGATTTAAACTCCTTGTCAGCGGGCTAGCAATATATCTGCGGTTATGAGTGATTCACAAAGTCCCTTTTGGGTGCATCCCAGTGATGTAACCCTCACCCTAAATCCCTCTCTTTCAGATCTTTCAGAGCTGCCGCTTATACACATCTCGATTGCCACCTCAACAGGCGCACTCGCCCCCTTTAGTCCCCCCAATTCTGGGGGGAGACCGGAGTTTGAAGTCCCCCAGAATTGAGGGATTTAGGGGGCTAAATCACTGGAAGCAGTCAGTCAGAAACTTATGTATAAGCAGTAGCCCTCAGAGAGAGGAAGTCAACCTTACCAAAGTGAGATGCACCCATCCCATTTTTCGTAAATCAAGGCACATAAAACGCTCATCGGCAATCATATAGTCACCCTGAAACTTAGCGAGATGGATTAGTTTTGATAGGCAGGTCGATCGCGGATCGATAGGTTAAATTATCAGCCTGACAATCTCTGAGACCAGCACAAAGCAGGTCGGCAGCTAAGTTGAAAATCCTTTAATGAGCGCAACAGATATTCATCAAGCGAATATTCATCAAGGAATACTGAATGGGCTTTAGAGAGCATGGATTCAGAACCAAGCTGCTAAGCTGCAAAAGTGTAAACGACTCAAACAGCTTTATTTTTATAAGAATGTTCTATGTTTAATCATCCTGCCATGGCGAGACTTTCGAGTGACTGCCCTATATCTTTTGGCTACGGATAGACTTTCTATGGGCAGATTTTTTGTCTTGGCATCACCGTCGGCTCTAAATCCGCCTGATAGTAGACGCTAAGTAACACCTTTATTTTCTAAGGTGAGGGCACGGTAACGTTGCTAGTTCTTGCTTGCAGGGCAATCATCGGCTGACGACTCGATCCAGTCTAATCAGCCCAATCTTGTACTTACTGGTAACCCTTGCCTGACATCATCAAAGATTTTGAAAAGTAGGAGAATATTTTTTATGTGGAGTATATTTCTATCGGGGCTGGCCACGGCGCTGAGTTTACTCGTTGTTGACCTGATTGTGCCCGGTGTCAAAATTGATACGATTACAGCCGCCGCGATCGCGGCAGCTTCAGTCGGTTTGGTTAATGCCTTTATTAAGCCCGTATTGCAAGCCGTCTCTATTCCTGTTACGGTTTTGAGCTTTGGTTTGTTTGCGATCGTGGTTAACGGTCTTTGCTTCTGGCTATCTTCGTTAGCGGTTCCGGGGTTCTATGTCCAAGGCATTTTAGGCTTCATTCTGGGACCTATCGTGCTGTCATTTGTGAGTACGGCTTTGGGCAATTATCTGACCCACCATGCCCCAGCTTTTATGCGCGACAGCTCTGACTTAAGTGTGGACAGCACTTCCCAGTCGTAGGAGCCTGGCCGGAGATCCTGAATTTCTATCTTTAGGCGTTGATTTTGGGCGTAATCACCCTCAATTGAAGGAGGTTTTGGCAAACCGATTGTCTTAATTTGATTTGTGGAATTAGAAAATTGACTATCAATGAAAGCAACGGTTTGCCAAACCCATGAACTCTCCAACGGTGATTTACGTCGAGTAACGGTCGGCGACACGCCGATTTTATTAGCCCGCTTTGAGGATAATTTTTATGCCTTGGGCGCTGTTTGCTCCCATTCCGGCGCACCGTTAGATCAAGGGCTCATGCATGACGGGCGCATTGTTTGCCCCTGGCATATGGCCAGTTATGCCGTGCAAACTGGACAGCAGTGTGAGCCCCCAGGCCTAGATGACCTGACTCGTTATCCCCTCATGGTCGACGGGGCTAATATTATTGTGGAAGTGCCCGACGATGCCTCACCACACCACATTCCCGCTATGACAACGCATCATCCCGAGACGGATGGGCGCGTCTTTGCCATTTTAGGTGCAGGCATTGCCGGCCAAAGTGCCGCAGAAACATTACGCAAAGAAGGGTTTGCCGGTCGCATTGTAATGATTACGGCGGATGCGGAAAATCCCTACAAACGCACCGCGCTGAGCAAAGGCTACTTGCAGGGGAACGCCGTCGATGATTTGCCGAAGCTGCGCTCCGAGTCATTTTTTGCCGCACACGGCATCGAAGTATGGCGCGATCGCCTTGTCACCGCGGTCAAACCCTACGAACACAGCATTACCTTTGCGGATGGCGAAGTCCTCAATTACCATCAACTTTTGTTGGCCTCAGGCGGTCGGGCGCGTCAGCTCCAGGTGCCGGGGGCTGATTTGGACAACGTTTTTACCCTGCATAAAGCTGAGGACGCAGCGCAAATTTTAGCGTCGTCTCAGGCGGCCCAAAGAGCGGTCGTCATCGGCTCTAGTTTTATCGCCATGGAGGTCGCTGCTAGCCTGAGCCAATCGGGGCTGGCCGTTACCGTAGTGTCTCCCGAAGCGGTGCCCTTTGAAAAGGTTTTTGGTTCTGTCATTGGTCACCGGCTGCAGGTGATGCACGAGGAGCAGGGGGTCGAATTTCGCCTGGGTCACAAAGCTACAGAATTTGCAGGCCACCAGGCAGTCGAGGCGGTAATGCTGGATAACGGCGATCGCATTCCTACGGATCTGGTCGTGGTCGGCATCGGCATCGAACCCGCCACGGACTTTATCGAAGCCATGAAGCTGCATCCCGGTGACCACAGCGTTGTGGTGGATGCCTACTTACGCGCTGCCGAAAGCGTGTTTGCCGCTGGCGATGTGGCTCGGTATCCGGACCCGCGATCGGGCAGCGAAATCCGCATTGAACACTGGCGTTTAGCAGCCCAGCACGGTCGCATCGCCGCCCGCAATATGCTCGGTCAGGCCATACCGTTCAAAAGCGTGCCGTTCTTTTGGACGAAGCAGTTTTCGATGAATCTGCATTACGTGGGCCACGCCGATACCTGGGATGAAGTGGTGATTCACGGAGATCTGGAAGCGGGCCAGTTTATGGCGTTTTACATTGAGGCTGATCAGATTTTGGCAGCGCTGGCGAACGGCTACACCCAAGAACTGATTGCGATCGCGGAACTCATGCGCCTGGGCGATTTGCCTTCTGCCAAGGTGCTCCAGCAAGAGCCGGTAGATTGGGTCCGCCTGTTAAAACTGCCCGTTACCGCTTAATTTTTGACGTTTACTGATCAACCGATTTATCATGACTGCCGGATTTTTACTTAGTCGCGCTCTGCTCAAATTTCAATCAAAGTCAGACGATTTGCTTGAAGAGATCTCGGCAGTTGCCCGCACGCCAGATGGTCATCTCTGGCTGGGCTCCGATGAATTTATCACCCTAGAACGCCTGACGCCGATGGGAGATGGCGTCTATGGCAACCACCAAAAAGTGCACCTCGCTGATTTTATCGAGCTGTTTGACCACGACTCGGAAATCGACATCGAAGGGCTCGACTACGCTGACGGCTACCTCTGGGTGGTCGGCTCTCACAGCCTCAAACGCGACAAAACTGAGGGCGACGACTATCAAAAAGACATTGAACGGCTGGCGGTAATTAAGCGTGATCCTAACCGCTCGCTGCTAGCCCGATTGCCGGTGCTGAATGGCGAAATTGTGCCCACTTATGCCCGAGGCGATAGGGGTGACCAGGCCGATACGCTTTCTGCTGCTAGCTTACGCAAAGTCGAGGGCCATAATGTCTTGATGACAGCCCTGGCGGACGACGAACATCTTGGCCCCTTTTTGCAGATGGGGCTACCGAGCAAAGACAATGGCTTTGATATTGAAGGGATTGCGGTTAAGGGCGATCGCATTTTTCTCGGGTTGCGCGGTCCCGTCTTGCAGGGCTGGGCCATCATCCTCGAAATCGAGGTCGAAGCCTCTGACCCCGGCACCCTGACCCTCAAGCCGTTAGATGACGACGATACGCTGTACCGCAAACATTTCCTCGACCTCAACGGTCAGGGGGTGCGCGAGTTGTGTCTGCATGATGGTGATCTGCTGGTGCTCGCTGGCCCCACCATGGATTTAGAAGGCGCGATGCAAATGTTTCGGTTAGAAGATGCCCTCGACCACAGCAACGACACGATTTGGAGTCAGGAATCGGGCAAGTTGCAGGTGCTCTTTGATCTCCCTTTTACCATTGGCTCTGACCATGCCGAGGGGCTGACCCTGATGCCCTGCTTGGGCTATAAAGACGGGCTCATGGTCGTTTACGACTCCCCCCATCGCGATCGCCGCCCCGACAAAAAATCCATCTTTGCCGACATCTTTCGCCTGCCTGACAATTAATCCCAATTCTGCCAGGTAAGCATATATATCGAGGATCCCTCGCGATCGCCATCGCCTAAAGCCCTCTAGTCATGCACTTTGCGTAAGCTGGAGGGGGCTATCCACCAGCGAGATGGTCTTGCCCCCTGATTCAAGGGTTAATCTTGCAGGGATTTCCCAGAAACCTGATGTCACAGAGCCTCTATTGAAATGTAAGTAGATAGGCTTAATTATTTATAGGATGAGTTAGCGCCAGCGTAACGCATCTTATAACATTTTTTATTTATGTCCACCTACTTATAAAAAGGTTTAAAGGCTAGAATTCTCCATCGTCTCTGTCGAAAGAAGGATGCCGACAGATTCCCCACAAAAATCCTTCGCAAGTGAGATGATGCGAGACACCCAAAAATGATAACTATTAACGATGATGCAACAGCATAGGAACTTATTTTAATGGCAAGTTCAACTCCTTTAACCGGCGTCATCTTAGTCGATTGTGCCAAAGCCAATGTCGAAAATGGGGTCAAAGTTGCGGCCCGACAGTGTGGCTATGGCGATGATGTGGGGGCTTTTCAAAATGCCCTAAGATCTGCTTGCAATGATATGAACGTTGACCTCAAAGAATTTGCCGATTTGTCCATCGACAAGCGGGTTAATGCTCGAAACGGCATCGAAGTATATCCAGATACCCCCTCAGACCTCTAGGAGCATTTGAGCGCCATGATTACGGTTCCAATCTGGGGGATTCTGCTTTTTCTCCTACTGACTCTCCTGTTTATCAGCGTTTCTTGGTTGTATCTAGAAGGGGCATTTAAGGGCGAAAAGCATTACCGTCTCACTGGATTGGCAGCTAGTGAACCTCATTTTTTGAAGTCTGTGGCTAGCATGTCTGACTCTCTCATTACCGAGGGAGCACCATTAGCCTTTTGGTCCGATATTGAGGCGATTCAATCGGCCCGGCTAGCACTCATCTACCAGGCACAAAATCTGATCCAATTTGAAACGTTTAAGATGTCGCCGGGTAAACGGGCCAATGACTTTGCGGATGCTCTTTGTCGTCAGGCGATCGCGGGCATTACCGTGCAAGTTTTAGCCGATAGCTATGGGGCCAAAGAACTACCCGAGAGCTATTGGCGACGCTTGAGACAAGCGGGGGTACAGGTACTTTTTTTTAATCCCTTTGCCAAGCGATCGCCCCTCAAATACTTCCGCCGCAACCATCGCAAGTTGCTGATTGTGGATCAAAAAGTCGCCCTGGTGGGGGGGGCTGGCATTTCTGATCTCTGGGATGGCAAAGACGGCAAATCTCACCAGCCTTGGTACGACTTTGAAGTGGAATGGCGAGGGGATGTTGTTGGTCTGTTGACGGGCTTTTTTTGGCAGCATTGGCTCTCCGTTGGGGGGCAAGTTGACCTCACTGAACATCATCCCAACTTGTCAACGGCCACTCAGCAATACCCCGTACTGATCACCCCCGGCGAAGAACCCAGCACCGGCGATTCCCCCATTCGCAGCTTATTTCAGCTCTGCATCATGTCGGCCCAGCGTCGTTTGTGGATCGCGAGTCCTTACTTGCTACCCGATCGCACCACCTGTCAAATGCTCGACACTGTACAGCAGCATGGCGTAGACGTTCGCATTCTGACCATGGGACCCAAAAGTGATAAATCGTATGTTTATTACACCTCTCGACAGCGATATGGCCCCTTATTGGAAAACAATATTCGAATTTATGAATATCAGCCCAGCATGATGCACGGAAAAATTGTGCTCATTGACGACCATTGGGTCAGCATTGGTAGCGCCAATCTTGATCCCCGCAGTTTTTTCCATAATGACGAGCTCAATCTCTGTACCAATCAGGTTGATCTGATAGCCCAGGTAGAAGCCTTTTTTCAGACCGGTTTCAGCCAAAGCCATGAAATCAAAATTAAGCATTGGCAAGAGCGTTCGGCCAAGGAACGGCTAGTGGGTCGTTTGGGCAATTTCTTTTACTGGCAACTCTAATAAGTTAGAAATTCAACCGCTTCACATCTACTCCTTTTAACGTCCATAATTCATACTTTTGAGAGAATACACATAGGGTTAAATCTTTTATTCTATAGAAGTAGTCTTTAAGGGCAACCATATGAGTATTGAAGAGCGGGTACAAGCAACTGCCAAAAACGTAGAAGGTAAAGCTCAAGAAGCGATCGGCGAAGTAACCGGTGACCCGAAGGACAAAGCCGAAGGCCGAGCCAAGCAAGTTGAGGCAGAGGCCCGACACGCCAAAGAGGATGTAAAAGATAATCTCAAGCGAAAGATTGACTAGTTGAGTTGACAATTTGTTGACTGGAATGCGTATTTAGCTAAACACTCAATCGCAACACAGCACAGCAAGGTGGTCATTGGCCACCTTTTTATTGTCTTGTTTTCCTGCGTTAGATAGACGACTCTAAAATTCAACCATGATATTTTTTAGAAGGCAGAATAGCTTGTAAATCACATCTTTTCTGTTGCTGTTTTACATTAATTACTGAACATGCTGGTTAAGAATCGAGCAGACCAAACCCTGATCCAGGTGATGGATCCCGAAGAACTTATCGATCCCTTTAAAGAACGCATCCAAGGCCGCCAAAAAGCAGGGGAAGAAGTCCAGCCGACGCAAGCCTTTGCCAAGTCTCAACTGGTGTTTCCGTCGGGTGAGTCATTACCCCAATGTTGGATGGACCCTGAGTATCAAACCAAGTAAGCCTTGAAAGATTGGAGAAGGTTAAAAAATCTTTCCTGTTAAATGAGTGAAGGCTTGTAGGTTGAGGTATGCGTATAAAATTCAACCTACAATGCCATCATGATCAAGCTGAATGAATCCTATCCTTTAGAAGATTCAAACCAGGTTTTCCAATAGCCAGCGACTCGATCAATAAACGCCTCTGGTGCTTCAACGTAGAGTTTTTGGCCCAGTTCTTGGGCTTGCTGGTGTAGCTTGTATTGGCGATGTTCCATCAGCGGTAGCAGGACTTTTTGCTCTGTTTCTGGCCACTCGATCTCTTCCGGATGATGGAGCAAAAAATGGCGGAGTTCTGCAATATCGTGACTATCGCCCAGCAAACTTGAAAGTCGATGGGCCTCGTCTTCAAAGGCATCCATTACCGGCGGCCAGAGTCGTTTCAGCAGGCGGGTATCGTACCAGAGATCTTTCACCCGTTTTCGCCATTCATGAAAGGCCGTATCACTGCCTTCGTCGTAAGCTGTATAAAAGCGCTCTCGTCCTTGCCGATAAATGCGGTGGAGGTTGGGAGCGATCGCTGACCAGCCTGTTTCTTGCAAGGCTAATTGCTGTAGCCGAGTATGACTCTTTTTAAGCTCGTCGACTAAGTTGTGTAGGATTTCTTCATGCTCGATTAGCTTGCCTAAGCGCACACTATAGAGATTAGAAAGACTCGTTTGCAAATCACTAAAAGCGTCTGCTTCCAGAGTCATTTCATAAGCTTCTAGCAGATTATCAAGGGTTTTTTGATAAACTGCGCCATCGCGGGCAGGGGAAAGCGATCGCCCCACATCCCGTAAAGTATTTTTCTCTTGCTTGTAGGTTTCTTTATCAATAGACTTGCGAATGAGCCGCAGTACTGATCGCGATTTTTTTAAGCATTTACGAGCATCATGAATGGCCTCAGCCGGGTTTTTCTCAAACGTTTGAGAAAGCTGATTAATCGCTTTTTCCACTTGCTCGTGTAACAAGCGATGAATATTTGCTTCGACAGTACTATCCGGAAAAAATCGGTAAGCCATAGATCAATTAAAATAATTCGTTAGACCGTAACCGTCCCCTGAGCGGAGTCGAAGGGGACGTTCTAGCTGAGTTTTGGCTTCGACTTCGCTCAGCCAGCGTAGTTCCTGGGACGGTTACTGAGACCTACTGATTGCTCGTTAATTCAAACCTATTTTCTCGAAATTTCTGAAAACTTGAATTTGACAAGTCCTTCATTTTGGGAGGACTTAGGAAACCCCAACAATCAGCAGGCTCTAATTACTTAAGCGGAAGCCGCAGGCCCCTTTGATTCAGGATCGAGTTCATACCGATGCTCATCGCGGCGATCCATTTCGCGCTTCACGTTGACCGGATGCTCAGCCTTGGTATTAATTCCAGCGGAAGCCGCAATGTCATCGACATTGCTTTGATCAGGTGTCGGTGTGGTGCCGCCGACGGCTTCTTCGCCCACCACTTTGGCCTGCTCGGTCATGGCGTCAGGGTCTCCGACAGTGGTCGGCTCGCCAGTGGCCATACGCTCCTCATCGGGCGTTTGAGCGCCGACGTGGGCACTCTGGTCTTCTCGTCCCGTCCGCACCGCTTCTGCCGCTGCATCTGCCGCAGGGCGTTGCACTGGAGGCGTATTTGCCGACGGTGGGGTTTTGTCGATGTTTTGCCCAGCGGCATCATCAGCGGATGGATAAACGTTGGGATGGGTAGGGTCTACAGTCATGACAATAATTTAGCTATCTACAATCTACAAAGTGAGTTATCTACAAAGTGAGTTATCTACAAAGCGGTGGGATTAATGCCAAATAAAATTACTGCTGCTAGCGAGCCAGAAATGATGCCATAACAGCAGGCTAAAAGGGATTTAAAGGAATTGCGGTACTTATATCGCCAAATCATGATCGCGATCGTGGTGCCGTAAAGCAACTCTTCTAGCGGAAAACTAACAAAGTCGTTATTACCATCAAGGCCCAACAACAGCATGGTCCAAAACATAAATATGATGAAGCTATTGATGAGCGGGGCTCGACTTTCTCTAGTCGGAATTTTCACTCGCGCTAGAAAGCCTAAATAGATGGAGACAGACAATGGAAAGATAGCTGCCGCCAGACTCCGCAAGCCAATCCATGCAGATAAGCTAAAGGCAACAAATACGCTTGAAAAAAGTTGAAACAGCAGGAAACCTATCGCGATCGCGAGTACAAAAAAACTAATCGTTCCTCGCATTCCCTTTTGCCAACTAACCGATCGCTGCTTAAAACGAGTGGGCATGATTTTGTAACCACCAATGGAGTCGCCTATGCCACTCCAGATTCTTGTTTCATGGGCTCAAACTGAGATTTGGTCGCGCTGCATTGTGGGCAAGACCAATCTTCAGGAATTTCTTCAAAAGGCGTACCGGGTTCAATACCCGAATCAGGATCGCCCTTTTCAGGATCGTAAATGTATCCACAGATCTCGCAAACGTATTTCTGCATATGTAATTCGTTGATTTTGCGTCTCTTTAGAGAAGATTACCAATTGACTTAATTGAGCGTAATCAATCGTTTGACAGATTCTCACGATAGATATTTCGGCGGCTGTCAGTAATGGCGCTGTCTAGTAACGACAAATGAGGCAAAATATCCAGTTTTTCAATAGCTAGATTGTCATTGAACAGTATTTGATTTTCAGCACTGATCATCAAAATCTGGTTGCTTTTTAGACTGGAACAGAGCGATCGCTTATGGGGCATGAGCGATCGCTCACATTCGCTTTTCCAGAAGTTTAATGAGCCGCAAGATCGCGATGGCAAATCCCATCCCCATGAGCCCCAACTGCCACAAGCCCAGCCCGGCGGAAATGCCGAGTGCGGCTGAGATCCAGACCGCTGTTGCTGACGTTAAGCCACGGACTCGTCCTTCCCGGAGAATGGACCCCGCCCCAACGAACCCAACGCCGGTAATAATGCCTTGTAGGGTCCGGGCTAAGGCAGTCGTGTCGGTTGCGGTTAACTCCACTTGTATGGGTACCAGCACAAACAACGCAGCTCCCAAGGAGACCAGCATATTGGTTCTCAGCCCTGCCGCTTTTTCGCCCAACTCGCGATCGATGCCAATCACCGCCCCCAGACTGATCGCCAGGAACAATCGTTCAGCGATTTCTAACCAGGCTACAGGTGATAGCGCATTCATGATTTAGTTTTCGTCTGGTGACAGGGCTCTGGGGCTGGGCTGTGTCAACCAGTAGGCCCAGGCAATCAGCACCAACTGAAACGGCAAGCGAATGGCGTGAAACCACCAGTTATCAGGAATGCCAGCGATTTTGATGTGGTTGATAGCCATGTTGAGGTTGGCCGGATAAACCGCAATAAACAAGACCACTAACCCCCAGGCGGAGAACTGCCGAGTAGCGGGCACCAGCAACCCCACCCCTAACAACATCTCGATCGCCCCACTGAGGTAAACCAGGGTCGCTGGCGCAGGCAAGAAACCAGGCACAATGCGAATGAAAGGATCCGGTTGAGCAAAATGCAATACTCCGGCAACCACCATGCAAACGGCCAAAATGACGCGCAGGGTATCTTTCTGACGATTGAGATAATTCATAGACAATAGGGAGGCGATCGCGGTGATCAACTAGTGCTGATCGCCGATTTTGTGGCATTTGTCGCCGTTTGTCTTCCCACTAGCGGCAGAGAGCAAGGTCGAAAATGTTGGCGGTGACCCGCCAGGCCAGTACAGACATGCAGAGCGATCCGGAATGGAGCGATATGATTGTCGACGATCCGCAAATTTAGGGGATCGATGAGTTGGGCGACAGTGCGCTGATTATTCGCGTTTGGATGAAGGACGCGCTCGACATAAAAGTATCTAATTAGATACGAATCAGATACGAAACTGCCGCATCCACCCATCCACTGCCGTCAACCGGGATGTTATTTTCCCGCCAATCCTTAAGACCGAACCGATGAAGCAGTGGGATGGGGCGCGGGAGTTTCGTCGCCGCTTTAAGCCAGCGGTTGAGGCCGCCGATGCTCAGCATAAACCCCGTCTAAGTTGAGAACTGGAGTTTTGTATGATCGGGCAGAACCTCACCTAACCTCTCCTTTCAAAGGAGAGGAACCAGAGTCTTGTCAAACCTCTCCTTGAGAAGGAGAGGTGCCGCAGGCGGTGAGGTTTCCCACATGCCAAAACTCCACTTCTGAATCTGGATGAGGTTTATCAGCCCTATCTAAGCGGAATCAGAATGTTTGGAAACCATTTTTTCTTGACTGACTGCATATTTATTTGGCTGAATTTTTGAGCCATAACGACGACAATAGACTTGAGTCAGCTCAGCTCCATAGAAGAGAATCTGGGCTGAGAAAAAGACCCAAATCAGCAGAATAACGACTGACCCGGCTGCACCATAGGAGGAAGCAAAGCTACTATTACCCAGGTATAGGGCAATTAAATATTTCCCGAAAGAAAATAGGATGGCCGTTGCTAATGCCCCAAACCATACGTCTCCCCAGGTGATGACTACGTCTGGCAAAAACTTAAAGATCATGGCAAACAGGAGGGTGGTAATGCCCAGTGATACCACAAAGTGAAGCAATTGAACGATGGCATCTAGGCTGGGAAGCAGGTTGTTTAAATATTCAGAAAAACCAGCAATAACGGAACTAATAACTAGCGATACCAGCAGCAAAAAACCGATGACAACAATCATGCCCAAAGACAATAGTCGTTTGCGCAGGAGATTTATGAAACCGATATCTGTACGAGCTTCCACATTCCAAATGGTGTTAAGTGACATTTGGAGTTGAGTTAAGACACCGGTTGCACCCACTAGCAGCAACCCAATACTAATCAAAGATGCGATGACACCCGAATTGTCGCCGGGACGATTCGCATTGTCCAGAACGGTGCGGACAAAATCGGCACTCGAGCCACCTACCAGCGATTGCACCTGGTTCATAATTTGTTCGCGAACGGCGACGCTGTCAAAAAATAAACCCGCGATCGCAATCACTAAAATCAGTAACGGAGCCAACGAAAACAGCGTGTAGTAGGCCAACGCTGCCGCTAACCGGGCCGCTTTGTCTTCGTTCCATTCTTGAAATGCGGTTTTGAGCATGCGCCAAATTTGTTTGGGACTCACGGCTGTGGCTCCTCATGTGTCACTGATTTGATTCACTCCTCAACAAAAGCGCGACCATCGATCGACAAACCCTGCCAGCAGCCCCGTCAACCGATCAATAAATCAACCGAGTGATGGGTTAAACCCGCCGCAAAGCTTATCCCAAATGGCGCAAATATCTTGCTTCCTCCTCTATTAGAGCGGATTTGAAATCGTGAAAACACTATCAAAAGTAGTGAATCAGTCGTTGGCATAAAAAAGCGATCGCCCAGGGGAAGACCCAGATCCTGAGCGATCGAAATACCACGTCAAACCAATCAAGAGTAACTTTGAGAGACAATCTACTAATAGAGTGATTCAAAACTTACTGTAAGTTTTCCTCAGCCTTCGATAATTGTCTGCCCAACTTGTCCAGGGGAGCATCCCACTTTTGCAAGTCGCCCTCATCCCCCAGTCCCTTCTCCCAATTCTGGGAGAAGGGGTGCAAGACTTCAAAGTTCCTCTCCCTTCCTTGAATGCCCCTTGGGCTATAGCTTGGGAGAGGGATTTAGGGTGAGGGCAACAGCGTCAAATACACACTTAGG
>Ga0081520_100533_pt1 | contig 13845 bp, 9 predicted proteins | sample HotLakmasection1_FD_70988 | JGI IMG/M metagenome (GOLD analysis project Ga0081520, IMG submission 70988) | Hypersaline microbial mat communities from Hot Lake, Washington, USA - Section #1 (SPADES assembly) (version 2) | ecosystem: Environmental > Aquatic > Non-marine Saline and Alkaline >... | reverse complement strand
CGAAAAAGACGGCCCCTTCCCCTTTTTCTTTGAGTTCATCTAAGTATTGTGAGATTTGCTGGAGTTCGAAAGAGATACTAATCACTCCGCGAATGGGGGTGTCCTCAGACTCTCTGTAGGTGGTCGTGGCATCCAGCCCGACCGCATTACCGGTGCGAAATACATAAAGGTCGGTCCAAACATTTTCTCCAGGGTTTTCAAAAGCTGCCTGGTAAAACGGTCGAATGGGGGAGTAATAAAATTCGGTGCCGACAGTTTCTTCGACTTTTTCCCAATCGCCATCGGGCTGATATTCGTAAGTTTGAACGGTTTTTTGGGCGGTTGCAAAATCGTCTTGCCATTGCTGAGTTTGCAGATATTGTTCAGCAACTTTAGCGCGTTCGGCTTGCTGCTCTGCTAAGTCTGAACCGGGTTCCCCCAAGAGGCCCAAGGTGTCGTCCCACTGCCGTTTGATCAGGTTGTAAAATCCATCTGGCCGTCTTTGGACGCCTAAATAATCGCCATTAGCAAACGCGAATTGTACCCAAGTGAAATTTTCATTGGCTTGCAACAAATTCAGATAGAATCGCCCTTGGACTTCGGGATCCTCAAGTTCAAATAGACCATCATCCAGACTATTTTTGACTAGCTGTTTGGATGACAGGATATTTTCAAAGAGGTTTTCAACTTCGTTTTCAGTGCTGTTCATCAACTCACCGTTGATTTGCCCCACCATTTCATCCACGTTTTGACGAGAGGTGTAAGCCCAGGGAAAATGCACGATCGCGGCAATGGCACTGACGGTTAGCAGCATCACCCCAGTGATTTTGGTTTTGAGACTGAGACTCCGAGTCGTGGCTACCGCATCCGATGCCACGGAAAAGCGTTGGGGCTGAGGAGATGGACTCATGCGGAATCAACCTGACGGGGGATGCGACTAACAAGATTAATTAGATCGCTAAAGCAGTTTAGCGTTTATGGATAGGCTACCGTTACGCCGGTGCCGCCATCAGCTTGTTCTGCCGCTTCAAATTTCTGGATTTGGGGGTGGCGTTTGAGATAGTCGTGGACGCCACGGCGTAACTTGCCGGTGCCGTGGCCGTGAATGATCCAGATAGGACCCTGGGCACGGGCGATCGCATCTTCTAACTTACCCTCAGCTTCGGTGACGCGCATACCTCTTAAATCGAACGTATTCTTTGAGGTTCTGATGGCGGGAGCGGGGGGGGGCGGCGCGGGCAGGGGCGGCGGCGCGACTTTGGCCTTGGGCAATTCGGCTTTTTCGCCCTGGAGCGACTCAATCTCTTCGAGACTGACGGTCAATTTCATGAGACCGAAGCGCACCATGAGTTTGCCATCCGCGTCAGGGTCTGCCAAAACTTCGGCGGTCTGCCCCAGGCTGGGAATCCGCACGCGATCGCCCGCCTGGGGTTTGAACCCAGGTTTGGGTTTCGGAGTCGAGTGGGGCTGATGCTGCGCCGCAATCTGGTTGACTGCGTCCGTGGCTTTTTGCGCATCCTGGGCGGTGGGCTCCCCTTGCTGTAACCGGCGGATCACCTGGGCAATGTCTTTGCGGGCATCGGCGATCGCGGCTTGAACGGCCTGTTCCTGCTGCTGTTTCAGTGTCCGTTCGCGCTCTTCTAAAAAGTGAGCTTTGCGCGAAACCTCGCGGTGTAACTTTTCGGTTTCCGCCAGGAGACGCGCTGCGGCGTCGGCTTTTTGTTCTTGTTGTTTCCGCTGGGCTTCCAATCCGGCAATGACTTGATTCACGTCTTGCTGGTGGCTGAGGCCGATTTGATTTTGGGCGGCGGCCACGATCGCCTCATCCAGTCCTAACCGGTGGGCAATGGTGAGGGCGTTTGACCGTCCGGGAATGCCCCAGAGCAAGCGATAGGTGGGAGAGAGGCTGACGTCGTCAAATTCGACTGAGGCATTTTCAAAGCGATCGTCTTCGTATTTCAGCGCTTTGAGTTCGCCGTAGTGGGTCGTGGCTACGGTAAACCGGGCATGGTCGGCTAGATACCGGAGTAGGGCGATCGCTAACGCACTGCCCTCGGAAGGATCGGTGCCTGCGCCGACTTCGTCGAGAAGGACGAGGGCGTTAGAGCGGGGGGGGATGGGTTCAGCCCCAGATGAATCGGTATCTGCATTGCTGCTATCGGCTGGTGGTTGATGGCTTTCTTCTGCGGTCTGAGTCGACAGGCTTGGAGCTGAAGCCATCGCCGACTCCTCACGCTGGGCTGGTTGAACTGCGGCCAAAATGCGGCTGATGCGCTTAATATGGCCCGAAAACGTCGATAAGCTCTGCTCAATGGATTGCTCATCGCCAATATCAGCAAGGATCTGGTCGAACCAGGGAATTTCAACCGGTTCTTTAGCGGGAATGTATAATCCGGCTTTAGCCATCAAGGCGGCCAGGCCAAGGGTCTTGAGGGTAACCGTTTTACCGCCCGTGTTGGGACCGGTGATCGCAACGACGCGGGTGCGGGGATTGACGATGACATCCACCGGCACGACCTGGCTGCCCTGTTCGTGGCGCTGCTGCCAAACCAACAGCGGGTGGCGGAGTCGACGCAGGGTGGTTTGTTCGGTGTCGGTGACAAAGCGAGGGGCATTTGCGCCGAGCCATTCGCTGTAGCGGGCACGGGCTGACGCCAGATCCAGGACTGTCACGATGCGCAGGAGATCTTCCAGATCATCATGAATTTCGGCAACCTTGGCGGTGAGCGCCCGGCAGATGGCCTCTTCTTCCACTTGCTCCTGGCGCTGTAGTTGTCGTAGGCGGTTGCCCATGGGGACGATGCTGTTGGGCTCAATGTACAGGGTAGCCCCGCTGGTGGAGGCGTCATGCACAATGCCCGAGATGGCGTCTTTTTGGGGCGCTTTCACGGGGATCACGAAGCGATCGCCCCGTTGGGTAATCACCGCTTCCTGAATGGCATTGCTGTGCTGCTGGAGAATGTGGTTGAGCTTTTGATAAATCTCGCTGCGCTGGTGCTTGAGTTGCTCGCGAATGCCGCCCAGCTTGGGAGTAGCGCGATCGGTCACTTTGCCGCGATCGTCGATGCAGTAGTGAATGTCTTGCTCCAGTTCGGGATAGGTGCGGAGGGGTGCAATGAGTTGCGAGAGGGTGGGCAGCTCGTCCGCTTCAAATCCATCGATCGCGCGCCGCAGTTGCCGGGCTCCCGCCAGGGTGGTGGCGATGTCAAGCAGTTCGGCGGGTTGCAAGAGGCCCTGCCGCTCGGCCCGCTCCAACGCATCGCCAATATCTTGGATGCCCGCAAACTTGAGACCGGGCGGATGCTGGTCAATCTGTAGAGCTTCGGCGGTTTCTGCCAGCAAGCGTTCACTCTCGGCCTGACGGGTCGGTAAAGGGAGTTGACGAGCCGCGATCGCCCCTAACTTCGTAGCAGCAAACGTCGATAAATGCTGGCAGAGACGAGACCACTCTAAAAGAGAAAGCGCTTCAGATTGAATCAAGACAGACGACGAGTAGAAAAATGAACAGGACCGTGATTACAACGGCAATAGACTGTTAGTTCAGTATAGAATCTCTGACCATAGACGGGAGATCTACAGAAACTTAATCAGGACTTCAGTGAAAATTCAATGAAACTCGGGATAAATAACTAAAGACAACAGTATCTTCAACATGAGTGAGTGCAAGACGGCTCTGTTCGCTCGCTTCCCCGAGCGCCGCGAATCCACCTACCTCGCGATCGCTGACCTGATCGCGAACCCCTTCGCGATCAACCGGTCTGTAATTGACGACGCCGCATTCACCTTGTGGGGCACTGCCATTTTTTCTAGCTCGCTTTGGTCAAATGTCATGAAATCGAACTCATCCCCGTGACCAACTTACCCGGATTCATCCACCCTTTGTCTGAAAGGGACTGCAAGAGCTGATGACCGGCAGTTACGAGACGGGTTGCCTGAACTGGTTAAGGAGGAAGACTTCGTTGAAGAGTTTCGGATTCCGGATTTGACCCTTCGCTCTTACCCACACGCGACTACAGCCCCCAGGATGTCTACTCACTCCAGCCCTCGCTCAGTGCTACCCCCGTCCCGAAAGCTACCGCTACGCATGGTTTTGGTAGTGTCATTTGTGGTCCAAATTGCGGCGGCAGTGGGCTTGACGACCGCCTTATCCTGGCGCAATGGGCAGCAGGCGGTGGATGATCTCGCTTCGCAACTGAGTGAAGAAGCTGCCACCCGCATCCGCGAGCACTTACAGACCTATTTGCTACAGCCCAATCTCTTACAGCGAGATAGCCGCAGCAACCTTTTTTATGGCGATGTGCTGCTGACCGATACCACAATGCTAGGCCGCCACTTTTGGCACCAACTCCGCGCCTCTGACGGCATTACTAGCATTTACCTGGGATACCCGGATGGCACTTTTTTGGGGCTTCAGGAACGGGATAACGGCCAAACTGTACTGTGGGAAGTGACGCCCGAAACCGCTCCCCAGCGGATTACCTATCGGCTCAGTGAGGCCGGTGACCGGCGGGAACCACTCAGCTCGCAGTTTTACGATCCCCGTGGCCGACCCTGGTATCAAGCGGTGCTCAAAAATCGCCACGCCAGTTGGAGTCCGATCTATGAATTTGCCTCCGATGATTATCCCGTGCTGGGGATTACGCTGGCCGCCCCCATCCACGGCGATCGCGGCAAGCTGCGGGGGGTGCTGGCCCTCGACTTGACGCTAGAGCAAATCAGCAGCTATCTCCGCACGCTAAATATTAGTCCCAATGGTGAAGCTTTCATTATGGAGCGCAGCGGCGATGTAGTGGCGACCTCTGCCGCTGAGCCCCCGTTTATGACGCTAGACAATGGCGAACAGGCGCGGCTGCGGGCAACCGCCAGTCAGGAACCGATCATTCGAGAAACGGCTCAGTACCTGATTAAGAAATACGGCACCTTAGAACGGGTAGATACCGCCAGGCAGTTTACTTACAAGTTAGAAGGGCAACCGCAACTGGTGCAAATTGTCCCCTTCCGGGATGGCCGCGGGCTCGACTGGCTGATCGTGACGGCGATTCCCGAAGCGGATTTCAAGGGGCAAATTGCGGAAAATACTCGCAATACCCTGATGCTCTGCCTGGTGTCTCTAATTGTGGCCAGCATCATCGCCGGCATTACCGCCCGCTGGGTGGCCTACCCGATTCATCGCTTGAGCGAAGCGGCCAAAAAACTGGCGGTGGGCACCTGGGATCACCCGCTGCCAGATGGCCGATTTGAGGAGTTAGCTGAACTTTCGCAATCGTTTGAAAGTATGGTCAAGCAGCTCCAGCAGTCGTTTAACCAACTTGAAGAACACAATCAAGAACTCCAGCGGCTAGACAGGCTCAAAGACGAGTTTTTAGCCAACACCTCCCACGAACTGCGAACGCCGCTCAATGGCATTATCGGCCTGGCGGAATCGCTGATTGATGGGGCCAGCGGACCGCAAACTCGGCAAACTAAAGGTAACCTGGCCATGATTGTGGCCAGTGGTCGGCGCTTGTCGGCCCTGGTGGATGACATTCTCGATTTTTCCCAACTGCAACAAAACCGCGTGGAGATACATCCCCGACCGGTGGGGGTGCGAGAAGCCGCCGAAGTGGTGCTGACCCTGAGCCGACCCCTCGCCCGCGAAAAAAAGGTGCAGCTGATCAATGCGGTATCGCCCAAATTGCCGCCCGTGCTGGCGGACGAAAATCGCCTCCAGCAGATTTTACATAATTTGGTGGGCAACGCCGTGAAGTTCACTGAATATGGCATGGTGGGCATCTCCGCGCAGATTATTCAGCATCGCGATGACCATCCAGTGATGTTGCCAGCCGACTTGCCGAGTATTTGTCCGCGCCCGTTTCATCTCGACGAAGTTCTATCGTCACAGGGGCACCGCCATATCGTTCAGCCGGTGTTAGATGCCGTAACGAGCAGTGGGAACGATGGGGCAATGGAGCAGCAGCAGGCGATCGCCCGCTCCTCGCCTGATGGCAAACAGTCTCCGATCGCCACTGCCGATGCCCCCACTCCGACCGCCTCGGCGGCATATTACCTGGCAATCACCGTGTCGGATACCGGCATCGGCATTCCTGAAGATAAGCTAGAGCGCATCTTTGAACCCTTTGAGCAGGCCGATGGCTCGACCTCTCGAACTTATGGCGGCATGGGAATCGGTCTGGCCGTCTCCCAAAAGCTCGTCGAACTTCAGGGCGGTACTTTTCAGGTGTTGTCGGCGGTTGGGGTCGGGTCGCAATTTACCTTTACCTTGCCGATTACCACGCAAGCGCCGCTGCCAGCCGCTCCAGATTCGGCGATCGCCAAAGTCCCTTTACCCACCGTCGCCGCCCATCAGCTGCCCCCTACAGTGGCGCGACGGCGACCCGAGCCACCGATGCCCGTGGAGTCATCGCTCGAAGTCGAGGGCAACGGCGCTCTGGCCGCCTATGACGAAGCCGATGCCGTATTGGCTCGGAGTCATTTTTTGATCTTGGTGGTCGATGATGAGCCCATTAATCGCCAGGTCATTCGCAATCATTTGGCGGTCAAAAATTATCAGGTGGCACAAGCGAGCAGTGGCCCCGAAGCCTTGGCGATGTTGGCCGATGGCTTGCAGCCGGATGCCGTGTTGCTGGATGTCATGATGCCCCAAATGACGGGCTTTGAGGTCTGCCGCAAGCTGCGCGAAACCTATCCGGCCCATGCGCTGCCGGTCATGATGCTGACGGCTAAAAACCAGGTGGGGGATCTAGTCGCGGGGCTGTCGGCTGGGGCTAACGACTATCTCACTAAGCCCATTTCCAAAGGGGAACTGTTGGCACGCCTCAAAACCCACCTTTATCTCTCGAAGATTAACCAGGCGTATGGTCGATTTGTGCCGCGTCAATTCCTCCAGTTTTTGAATAAAGAAAGCATCGTCGAGGTGGAATTGGGTCATCAGGTACAACGCCAGATGTCGGTAGTATTTGCCGATATTCGTGATTTCACCAGCCTGTCGGAACAGATGACCCCGGAGGAAAATTTCAAATTTTTGAATGCGTTTTTGTCGCGGATGGAACCGGCGATCGCAGAGCACAACGGCTTTGTCGATAAATATATCGGCGATGCCATCATGGCGCTGTTTAGCCAGGGGGCTGACGATGCGCTCAAAGCCAGCATTGAGATGCTGCGCCGCTTAGACCGCTACAACCAGGAGCGGCAGCGGTACAACAAGACTGTCGTCGAATTTGGCATTGGGATCAATACGGGCACAGTAATGCTAGGTACGGTGGGCGGTCGTAACCGCATGGACAGCACCGCGATCAGCGATACGGTCAACGTGGCTTCTCGCATTGAGCGCATGACCCGTATTTACAGCGCCAATCTGTTGATTTCCCACCACACTTTTTTGGAACTCATTGATTCCAATGTGTATGCCATGCGGGTGATTGACCGGGTGCAGGTGAAGGGCAAAGTGGCATACGTCAGCGTTTATGAGGTGTTTGACCCCGATCCGCCTGAGCAACGGGCAGGGAAACTCGCCAGCCGCACCGATTTTGAAACGGGGTTGGCGTTGTTCTACCAAGAGCGGTTTGCAGAGGCTCAGAAACGATTTCAGCGCTGTGTGGAAATTTGCCCAACCGATAAAGTGGCGCGTAGCTATTACGAACGTTGCAGCACTATTGTGCAATCGACTAAATAATCTTCGGCCTCTGAACTGCCCCCCAAAATGGGTTCTTGCTACCCTCCCAAGTTTTCAAGCTTGGTTGGGAGTACTGTGGGCAAATCGGACTAACGGCAGGCGGTTAACGCATGGCGATGGTGATTTGATTCTGCACCAAAAAATGCTTGATTTCGCTAAGTTTTTGAATTGCCGCTTCTAAATTCGGCAAAAACTTACCCATGGCTATTTGGTTAAAAAAGACGAACAACTGGTCGTAATAGTCTCGAAATAATTCATCGGTGTAAAGTTTATAAATAAATTCTGACAACGTCATGGGGCGATCGCCATCGGCGGCGATCAGCAATTCGCCTACACCATTGACATAGTGAAACCACAGGATACTGCCATCACTAGACAATATATTTTTAAAGTCTTCAATGAGGTCAAAAAACTGCTTAGTCAAGGATGAGCGACCAAATTTCAGGAACACCACGTCGCTTTCATAAAGCTGAATCCAGCTTGAAACCAAGGCCAACAAATAAGCTGTAGAAGTGATGTAGTAGCCTTCTTTGGTGAACCAATCGATGGATTTCGCTTGCCCCGGTGCAAGGCCCAAAGCCCGGCGGGTGTCATTCATCTCTTCTTGCATTTTGGGCAATAATGCCCGCAGGCGATATTCCAGCTCATGGCAGGCATGGCTTAGCGGTCTGGCATAGCGATATAGCTTCTTGCGCGCCTCAGTCGACTCACTAAAACGCGGGGCCAGCCAGTAGGTTTCGGCCAGGCGAAAGGCTGTCGCAACAATGCCGCCCCCCAATACGCCAAACAAAAAGTTAGACAGATGCTCGTTCATCTAGCAGTACCGGATGACTACAGTCACCATCAATGAGTTGAGCGACCGGGAGCAGGCTGACGATCGCCCTAACCGCCCAACGACTCAACTCTTTCCCTGACCTTTTGGACAGCGTCAGATTAAGTGCTGGTCTAGCACCTCGACATACTCTTCGTACTTTTTCGCCCCGACCAGGGTTTCCGCTAGCTCTCCTTGGGAGAAAAACATGACCGCCGGAATGCTCCGAATCCCAAATCTTTTGGCAACTGCTTTATTGTTATCCAGGTCGAGCTTGAAGACTTTGGCGCGATCGCTGTACTCATCTGCCAGTTTGTCCATCAAGGGGGCCACCAGTTTGCAGGGGCCACACCAAGTCGCGGTGCAATCGACGACAACCAGAGATTCAGACGCCAGGAGAGCATCGAATTCGGTTTCATTTTGAACGTAGGCTGCGGGCATGCAGGGACCTCATAAAGTCCTATTCTCCCACGCCAACCCACCAGGAACCTGAGAAATGTGGATACCGCTCAGCAATTCTCAGTATCGCTTTGCGGTCTTAGCCCATCCGCTCCAGCTGAGCTGGCCGTTCGCGCAGCAACTCCTCGAGGGAGGGCGAACGGCCAATTTTCCAAAATGAGAATTGCTGGATACCGCCAAGACAGGGGGCATTTCAACAACTTTTGTAGCTTTTGTCCCGATTTCGTTTATTTCCTCAGGAAGGGTAAATGCTGACTGAGTAGCCGCCATTTACAAGGGGGGAACCTGCTCTATGGCGGTTGCGCGGCAGCAATTCACCCTCTAGTAGAACTACTCAAATATTTATGGAAGCGTATCAAAAGGTTGCCATGCTCACGGTCGGCTCAACGGTGTCTTTGTCGGCCATGAGTCTGTCAGCTCATGCTCAAACGACGGGAACTGCCGCTGATTTGTTGCCGTTAAATCCTCACGGCGTCTCGGTGGATACGGCCCCCAACCAACTCAAGGCTGCCGGAGGGGTGAGTGTCACCCTCAAACCCGAGGCCACCTATAGCCCGGATATGCTGCAGGCAGTTGCCAGCAATATTAATCAGTCAAATCAATCAACGGCAGCGGACGATACCCCAGATATTGGTGATTTGGTCGACTTGAGTTTTGTAGAACAATTTATCGACGAGGACGGCAATCTTGATCTGCCCCTGGGCATCACGGTTTATGAAGCGATGGGCCAGACCTCGATCGGCTTTGGGGCAGAATTTCGGTGACTTTGCCAACGATGTAGCTGTTTGTAGCTGTTTATCGATACCCATCGTCCATGCGGCTGCCGCATCACCGCTGGCGATAAAAAATTAGTCAGGTCAGGCATCCGGTCCCTGGCAGACTGTCCGCAACATGGGGGCAGGTCCAAGGAAGCGGGTTCCTGACAGCAGTTTTTAGGGCAATCCCAATTCGACAACCCCAGTGCCCATATACGCCCCCTTGTGGGGACGCTCAGCGGAGTGCTTCCACAAGGGGCATAGCAGAAGGCATTGGGGATGAACGGTGACTAACCCCAAGCCGCGATCGCTGTCTTCTACACCTTTAACAAAGGTGATAAATCGAGGTGAGCTTCGACGGCATCGGCCAGTCCATCCAACATCATCTCGCGCTGTTCGCGGAAATTGGCGACCCCCGTCGGCAAAGAACTCAGCCCCCGTTGCTGCCTCAGACAGTTCAGCCAGGCTCGCCGCCAGGGGCCGTTATCAAAGAGGCCATGCAGGTATGTGCCCCACAACGCCTGCCGCGTGTCCACAATGCCGAGAGACTTGTCTTCGAATAAAAAATCAAACTTGAGACTGCTGCTCGTCGCTTCTTCTGGCGGCACTAACTGGGTGCGGCCCTGGTGCAGCTCATAGCCAGAAATTGGCAGTCCCATTTGAGGATATTGAGAGCTGGTCTCGCGCTGGCGGGCAATTTTGCGAGGGGTAATAACCGTGCGAATGGGCACCAGTTGTAGCCCCTTATAACGACCGTCAGGGCCTTCGATGCCTTCGGGGTCAGCCAGATACTCACCCATCATCTGAAAGCCGCCGCAGATGCCGAGCACCGTGCCGCCCGCATGCATATAGTTTTGAATGGCTTCGGCCATGCCCGATCGCTGCAACACCAGCATGTCGGCGATCGTCGTCTTGGTGCCGGGCAAGATCACGGCATCGGGGTATCCCAAATCTTCGCCCGGAGCCACATAACGCACCCGGACAGACTCTTCAGATTCTAGTGGGTCAAAGTCAGTGAAGTTCGAAATATGCGGCAGCTTAATCACCGCAATGGTGAGGGCCGCAGAAGAATTTTTTGACGACCGTTCCAGCAACGAGAGGGAATCTTCGGCAGGAAAAGCGTGATCGAGCATCGGCAGCACACCGATCACAGGAATGCCGGTACGTTCTTCTAGCCAATCGATCCCTGGTTGTAAAATCTCTTGCTGCCCACGAAATTTGTTAATGATAATGCCTTTGACCAAGGCGCGTTCTTCGGGGTCGAGCAGTTCTAGTGTGCCCACGATGTGGGCAAAGACTCCGCCTCGCTCAATGTCGGCAACCAAAACAGTTGGCGCATTGAGGTGCTTGGCTACCCGCATATTGGTCAGGTCGCGGTGCTTGAGATTGATTTCCGCCGGACTACCTGCACCTTCGCACACCAAAAAGTCAAACTCTTGTTCGAGTCGCGTCAGGCTATCTTGAATGGCTTGCCAGCCCGTGTCAAAAAACTTCTCGTAGTAATCTTGGGCGGCAATCCGACCCACCGCCCGCCCCCGTAGCACCACCTGAGAAGTCATATCCCCTTGGGGCTTGAGTAAAATCGGGTTCATTTCTGCTTGGGGAGCGACTTTAGCAGCCCAGGCCTGTACCGCTTGGGCATAGCCGATTTCTGCCCCGGCATTGGTAACGTAGGCATTCAAGGCCATATTTTGTCCCTTAAAGGGAGCTACCCGCCAACCCCGGCGACTCAAAATACGGCAGAGGGCAGTTGTCACTAGGGATTTACCAGCATGGGATGTTGTGCCCACCACCATAATTGCTTTCACAGGAGCCTCCAAAAATTGAGAGACGAGGTTTGGATGAAATTTGTGGTGCGACCTGTTTAGAGAGCTCAAATGGCAGATATTTGCTGTTCGAGATACTCGCTACTCAAAGGCCGGTCACTTTGGTAAGAATACCCAAGGTTTGGATGAAATCATATAAGTTTTTTCAAAACAACCGTATAAGCGCTGTCTAGGCAACTCTTCTGGATCAAAAATGAAGGCTCATCACTGGTAAATCGTAGTTGAACATAGTCCCCTGTACAAGGATTTAGAGCCTGGACAGGAGAAATACAGCGATATCCAAGTTTCTAAATCAAAATCCTTGTCAGTGAGCAATTACAGCAATTTTAGTGATCTCGATCAATCCCTGATTGGCGGTCATGTGCAGTCGAGTTGGGCTCCGAGGGTGGGCTTATAAAAATAGAGATTTGAAGAATTCAATGCAGAAATCTACTACTGCGGGAGAGACGGCTGAGTATGGTCGGCTTAGCAGCGTAAAACCGGCGGAGAAATCGAGCAGCGAAATGGTCAGTTCACCCGACATGGTTTGCGGATTAGCTGGGCAGATATTTCTTCGACTCAGGGGTGCAAGTGTCTCAACTGATAACAATATAATTTGATGCACTTGTGAATTTCCTGGTTCCATATCTTACTGATCGCTTAATGGGATCTCTCAAGGGACAGATCGCGATTTTGAATTCCCTCGATAGACTGTAGTCGCTCAATCCAATAGGCGATTTTGTTCTAAATATTCAACGTAGATTGAATCGCCAGGAGAAACCCTGATTGGCGATCGCCAAGGCAGGTACGAAAATAAACAGACAGATAGAGGAGAAATTTAAGGATGAGTGTTTCTATCGGCGATCGCGTGCCATCTGCAACCCTGAGACGCTTGGGACCCAATGGGCCAGAAGAAGTTTCAACTGATCAACTTTTTGCCGATAAAAAGGTTGTACTATTTGCCGTGCCAGGGGCATTTACCCCGGCCTGTTCGGATACTCATTTACCCGGCTTCGTAGAAAAAGCAGAGGATATCAAAAGTCAAGATATCGACGAGATAGTTTGTGTGGCGGTAAACGATCCGTTTGTCATGAACGCTTGGAGCAAAGCGGCAGGCGTTCATGACCAAGTCGAAATGCTATCTGATGGTGCGGGTGAATTTACACAAGCGATGGGACTCACTGCTGACATGAAAAAAGTGGGATTGGGGATGCGCTCTCAGCGCTATGCCGCCATTGTAGAAAAGGGCGTGATCCAGGATCTCGCAGTCGATGAAATGGGCAAGGTTGAAAAAAGCACTGCTGCTCAGGTGCTCAAAAAGTTGCAGTCTTCATAAGTTTATTCATCACAAAACTAAATGCAGCGTGGAACTTGCAGACAGCGTTTTTGAAGCTAAGTGGGTAGGCTAATTGGCCTGTAGGATGGCTTAGCGATCGCGTAACCAGGGTGGGCGGTGGTTTACCCTTCGGGAAGCAAGCTACATGTCTCAACCGCAACCTACATGTCTTACATTTGATTGCTCCTTTCTACTTAGTGAGGTATGAAAATTTAGTGAGCCATGATTTTTTTAAATCCCTGCTGCTCAGGGAAAGTTCTATACCTCACCAAACAGAAGACGCTGTCGTAGTATTCATGCTTACACGTGTGAAAACGAAAATATCAGTTCATTTCTCTGTGCTCACTCCTCGTTCATATATTCCTGCCTAGCAAAAAGTGGGCTGTAAAAACTCATTTGGATTTATTGATCTGAGCGATTTTATTGACTACGATGACTGATCTCCTACCACCTACTTTTGTTGTCGGTGTGCCCCGCTCAGGAACAACCCTGCTAGCCACGCTTTTGGGTAGCCATAGCGAGATTTCCTGTGGGGCGGAAACTCACTTCTTTCCATATCTTGAGGCCAATTTTCTTCAAATTTCTTCAATTGTCAAAGATCCAGTGTGGCCCAATCAGGCTACTGCATTTATGTCTGCGCTGAGTCTTGGTGACTACTTAGTTCGTGATTTATTTGGGATAAGTTCTCAGGAAATTTTTGATTACCTGGCTACTCGTCAACCTTCGATTGCTGCCTTGCTTGAGAGCTTGACTGTACCGCTAATGCTAGCTCAGCAAAAGACGCGATGGGTGGAGAAAACTCCTAACCATCTTTTGTACCTTAAAGCGATACGACGATTTTATCCTGCCGCCAAGATTGTGCGTATTGTCAGAGATCCGAGAGCTGCTGCGTTTTCCATAGACTTGTTGGGTAATAAGGGATAAGAGCAAGCAGTCGGGTCGGGCCATCCCACTGTTGAACTTAGACCGCATCCTCAATCAAGCTCGACTGCTACGAGCAATGACAGGCCTCAACCGGCCAGCGTTCG
>Ga0081520_100527_pt1 | contig 14160 bp, 10 predicted proteins | sample HotLakmasection1_FD_70988 | JGI IMG/M metagenome (GOLD analysis project Ga0081520, IMG submission 70988) | Hypersaline microbial mat communities from Hot Lake, Washington, USA - Section #1 (SPADES assembly) (version 2) | ecosystem: Environmental > Aquatic > Non-marine Saline and Alkaline >... | reverse complement strand
CCAGGTGCATCGAGAGTCCGCCGAAATATTCGGTCGCGTCAATCATCGGTTTTCTGAAAGGCCAGAGTGCCATTGCCGTTGCCCGGCAATTCAAAGGCAAACAGCGCAATTTTAGCGGTGAGTCTTTTGAGGCAAGGGGCTATGCGGTATCCACAGTCGGCTTTGAACTGGAAGCGGAGAAACGCTACATTCAAGACCAGGATGTCGCGGATAGGAGCGGACAGTTCTAAAGCCGAGGCCAGACACGCTCAGCAAGGGCAACCGCCCTTGGGGCGGTCACACTCATCAAGCCACCGGCTTTGCCGGGGGTGTCTGACTCTAGAGGGGGTGACTTAACACTCATCAATCCGTCGGCGAAACAGGTCTATTTCAGACCAACGGATAATTATTTCGTTGGGTTACTCTTATCATTCTAATCCAAGTCAATCGTCAAACTGTGGGGGAGCGATTAGTTTCCGCTAATGGCTACCACAAGGTTGAAGCTCATCGAGCCGGAAGCTGTAAATGGCCTGGTAGCCCAACTCATCTGCATACAATTCAGAGCTATCAGCATTGTAGAGATAGACCAGCACATCCGGGCCCGTCCTGCCAGAGATAATGCCGACAACTTTGCCAAAGGAGAAACGGTCCAGGCTGGTTGCGTCGGGCGAAAGGGCTCACAATATCGCCCACCTGCATGGCTTACTCTCCGGAGCGATCGATCTGCAAGCCCGCTCGGCTGTGTTTCAGAGTTTCCCAGAGATATTGAATATGGGCAAAAGCCTCATCGGCGGTCAATTTGCCGTTGGTATTGAGATTGCTGATATAGCTGACCCGCTGAGCAAACTCTTGCAGGTTGGCATTAAACACTAATTGCCCAGGTTGTGCCGGGCCCTGATAAGACGCACGAGGATACAGGAAGTTATGCATTGAGTGATCCATGGCAGAGACCTCCATCAAAAATATGATCGTGCTGGCTTATTGATAATCATTCACATGCTAAATTATAGCTTAACCTAATGTTAACCTTTGACGCCTGACGAATAGGGAATGACTGAGTTTTAAACTGAGTTTTAAGTTGTTAGTTTTGAATTTTGAATGGGCTGCTCCACCTAAAACTCAAAACTTAAAATTTGGAACTTAACAGGACTTACGCATTGACAAATTCGCCAAAAGCAGAAATCAAGGTCCTGCGCCAAGTAGAGGCTCCAGGAGCATGAACTGACGAACGACATCTTGATAGAGTTGACGGTGAAGTTCACACCAATTGCCTAACTGCTGCTGCCACACTTGCAGGTTCTTTGCCCTCCGTTTTGTCATAGAGCCGATAATTGATGGGAACGCGCAACCCATTGGGGCTGGTGTAATAGAGCGTCACTGACGAGAGCCCCAAGACGGGTTTGGCCGCTTTGCTGCTCCAGAAATAGCCCAGCAGGGCAGGGGCTTTCAACTAGAATACGGCTTCTCCAGCACGGTATCGTCGCCGCTCACTACTGCTTATACATAAGTTCTGGGTTGATCGTTGCCAGCTTTGTGGCCCCCTAAATCCCCGTTCGCGGAGCGTGCCCAGAGGGCAAAGTCCCCTAATCCTGGGGGACTTCAGAGATGGCGTTGCTGATTCCAGGTATGAACCAATTTCTCTAGGTATTGGAACCGCGTTTAAATTTTTGCAAAATCATACCGCTATTCAGCAACGCCTCAGAGATCGATTCCCCCCAGGATTGGGAGGCAGGGGGGGGAAATCATACCGCTATGCAGCAACGCCCGACTTGTCTCTCCCTTACCTCCTTTTCCCATCGCCTTCTTACTGGCGCTTAGCCACAACTTCCAACACTTTGGGGCCGTCCACAGCCGTCACCGTCCATTCAAATTCGTCGTAAAACACCTTATCTCCTGGCACCGGAATCTTTTGCAACTGGTGAATCAAAAACCCCGCCAGGGTTTGGTAATCCTCCTCGACCGGCAGTTCCACCCCTAGCAGTTCGTTGACTTCCTCAATGTAGGTCTGCGCCCGCACTCGGTAAGACTGGTCATCCAACATGCTGACCAGCACTTCCACGTCCTCTTCTAGCTCGTGGCTGTCGCCGATGATTTCGCCGGTCACATCGGCCAGGGTGAGTAGCCCCGCCGTGCCCCCAAACTCATCTACCACCATCACCATAGACTTGCCCGACTTTTGCATAATTTGCAGCAGATCATGAAGTTGCGTGTACTCCGGTACAAACCGGGCTGGGCGAATCCAGTCGTCGATGTAGCTGGCGTGGGTGGCTTCGTGGCGGGCGAGCGGTCCCACTAAGTCTTTGAGGGAGAGAATGCCCGCGACGTCATCTAATGACTCGCCGACAACAGGAAATTGCGAATGTCCCGTTTCGGCGATCGCATCCAGAGCTTCTTGCAGCGTCGCCGTTTTGGGCAGGGCGGTAATCTGCGTCCGGGGAATCATCACCTCCCCAGCGGTGACGTCACGAAATTCAAACACGTTGTTCAACAGTTCGCGTTCTTCCTCGTCCAGTCCCGGCGATTCAGTCGAGGTGCGAATGATGAGCTGTAACTCTTCGGGGGTGACGCGGCTGTACCAGCTCTGACTGCCGGTGTAACGAATGCCAAACAGCCGCAGCAGCCACCAGGTGGAATGGTTGAGCACCCAAACGAAGGGGGTAAACAGCCGGGAAATGGTGAGGCTCGGGGGACCAAACAGCCGGGCGAGCCGTTCGGGAAAGAGCATCGCCACCGCTTTGGGCGAGAGTTCGCCGAGGACGATTTGCAGATAGGCGATCGCCACAAAGGCCAGGGGAATGGCGATGGAATGGGCGATCGCTCCCACAAACGGCACCGTAAACGCCAGTTGGTAAAACAGTTGCAGCAACACCGCCGCAATCGTCGATTCGCCAATCCACCCCAGGGCCAGACTGGAGAGCGTAATCCCGATTTGCGTAGTGGACAATAGCTGATCCAGACTGCGCTGAAAGCTTTGCACCGTCCGGGCCTGAATGTCACCGGCCTCGGCTAGTTGATTGATGCGCGATCGCCGCACCGACACGATAGAAAATTCAGCGGCGACAAAAAAGGCGTTGATCCCAATCAGCGCCAGCACCGCCAGCAGCCGTGCCGCGATCTCGACCCCCGTCAAATTGGGATCAGCAACCGACAGCGGCACATCCGTCTGAGCAAGCATTAGCAGCGAGGACAAGGAGTGAACAGGGCAAAGAGGCAGCAGGGCAACTCAACAGGATCGAAATGCGCTGCCATCAGGACATGAAAACAAGCACTGGCGCAAGCACTGCACGCAGTCACCATATCAGCCAAGCATCGGGTGATCGCGGCCACCACCGCCTACCCAGTAACACCGTGAAATGACCGAAGTTACTGACCGTCATCAACCGGACCACCCGACATCCGTAGCTTGGCCTCTTGAATAATTTCTTGCTCGTCACGCAACATTGAGCCGTTGCCCGACGCTGGCGACGCCTGATTAGAGGCAGCGCTACTGGTCGGTCGGGCATCCGGCTGCCTGACCCCGGTTAACGCCTGCCGACCCAGCGCATAGCCCCATGACGAGCTCACGACGCCCGCGCCCACCATGAGCGCCAACAAAACGGTGGTAAAGGCAACTGCAGGACTGATTCCCATCCCAGCAAACACTCCAAGCGATCGTGTCCACATACTATATTAGGTCTTTCGTTTTGCGACCAGTCCGTTGAGGATTGGCGTAACAATCAAGTTCCGATAGTCGATGGGGCGGTCAGTGGAGGGGAGGAAACAGGTAAGGGGAAGGTAAATTGGTCGCGATCGCAATTCTTGATGACTGGCCCTGCCCCCGCCTGCTGACCGCCCCCCCAACCCAGCCCCCAAAACCTTACACCCATTACCCCAATTGACTAAGGATTCACTTCCATCACTTTCCAACTTTGATCGGGCAGTCGCCAGTACTGGTAGCGATTTTGCGGATCGCCTCGCAGCTCCAAATGATCGACCCGATCAGGTGCAAAAATGAGCACCGCAAAGGTCGAGAGCGGCGGCGACTCGTTGAGGTCCGTGGGTTCATAGCCCTCGCTAACTCGGGGCTGACCCGGCGGCGGCCAGGCAAACTGCTGGCGGCCCTTGTCCGACAAATTTTCCCAAGCCTGCTGGCGGACCTGACTCCAGTCGCTCTGCTGCTCATCCGCCGTAATGAGGCGAATGGTCCCTCCTAGCCGAAATTGCTCTCGGGTTTCCGTGAAGTACCAACACAGCTCGCCCTCAGGCTGGTGGGTAATCTGCGCCATCTTGTCGCTGCGAAGATCAGTGACAAATTGCAAGTCATTGGTGTCGGGCAAAAAGTCTCGAAAGACGATCGTCCGATTGGCGGGACGACCATCAGGCCGCACCGTTGCCAGTTGCGGATAGCGGCTGTAAGCCTTGCTACGGTTGCGGTGGAGGGCACGGGCGAGGGGCGATCGCCAGGGAGCAAGCGACATAGAGCAGCGGCAAAAAACAACAGTTGCATCACCTCGATCAGCCACAGGATCCAATCAGGCGATAAACCTTTAGTCTACAAACTCTCTGTCTGTAAACAAATCAGAAGGTGTGATCGCAGAGTCAATATCCGCTATGGAATATGGATATGCTAGTCAATTGGTGCTGAATTTTGGATTTGGCCTAGCATGATAATCACGGGTAATCGCCAACTGCATGACTCCCAACTGCTTTTCCATAAGTTTACATTTTGTCGTTTGGCGCACTTGGCTGCCGACTCCCACACGTCAGCCGCTCAACCCGCTAGGTGTTTCAGAAGTGGGTTTAAGACTTGGTGAAAGTCAGTCACATCAAGCTTTCAAGGTTCAGATCATGCCGCCAGAGCAATTGGCTAAAGCATTGGTCAGCATTGGCCTAGACTGCTGTTTGAAATCCTCCTTATCCAGCAGCTTGCAGGCTTTGACACCATTTACTCACTGGGCAACTTACGGCAGCCCAGCAGTCAAAAACCCTGGCCATTTCACCCATTCCACCCTGTCCCTGATGACTTCGCCATGACTTTTTCTGCCGTTTTTTCATTATTCCTAGGGTTTGTGCTGCTAGTTGCCGGTGCCGAGGGATTTGTCAGAGGCGCGGCTAAGCTAGCCGCCGTGATTGGGCTTTCGCCTTTGGTCATTGGGCTCACGGTGGTGAGCTATGGCACCAGCGCCCCCGAGTTGGCGGTCAGCTTACAGGCGAGCTTGCAAGGCCAGGCCGACATTGCCCTGGGCAATGTGATCGGTAGCAACATTTTCAATATTTTGATGATCTTGGGCATTGCGGCGCTGATTGTGCCGTTGACGGTGGCGCAGCAGCTGATTCGTCTGGATGTGCCGATCATGATTGGTGTCACGGCCCTCATGCTGATGTTTGCCGTGGATGGGAATCTTGGCCGGTTTGATGGAATTGTGTTGCTGGTGGGCAGCGTCGTCTACACGGCGTTTTTGGTCTTGCAAAGCCGTAAAGAATCAGACGCTGAGGTGCAGGCGGAGTATGCCAAAGAATATGCTCGCACCGGCAAACAGACCTGGCAACTCGCCGCCAACAATTCGGCCATTTTGCTCGTTGGCCTGACGATCCTCGTGGTCGGGGCCCATCTGCTGGTGACGGGGGCGACCTCGATCGCTGAGTCGTTTGGCATCAGTCAACTCATCATCGGTCTCACCATTGTGGCGATCGGCACCTCCTTACCAGAGCTCGCGACGTCTCTGGTAGCTTGCTATCGCGGCGAACGGGATATCGCCGTGGGCAATGTCGTCGGCAGCAATATTTTCAATATTTTGACCATTTTGGGCGTGACGGCGACCTTGACTGGAGTGCCCGTTTCCAATGCGGCGATCCGGTTTGATATTCCTGTCATGCTGGCGGTCGCGGTCGCTTCTTTGCCCATCTTCTACACCGGCAACCGGATTTCGCGCTGGGAAGGAATGCTGTTTATCAGCTATTACGTGGCTTATACGGCCTATTTGGCGCTAAATGCCGTCGGTCACGAGCAGCTCAACCTATTCAGCAATATGATGTTGCTGTTTGTCATTCCGCTGACGATTATCACGCTGTTGATCCTGGTATTTCGTCGTTCTCACAATCGCCCCGCCGCCCAGGGCGAAGGTACTAGCCAGACGCCACCTGAGACAAAATCCCACCCGAACGACGAGGCACTTTAATCACAGTCCTGGCGGCGGCTGTGCCGTCAGCGATCGCTAACGGCCCATACAGCACTTTCCAGTGGGTAGGGGCAGGGGAGGCCAATTGCTGGCAGTCGATTTCGCGATCGCGATCGCCGGCATTGACCAACACCAGCAACCCCTCGTCGCCCTGTTGCCGCCGAAATCCATACACCCAATCGTCCGCCAGCAACGGCTGATACTGCCCGGTGCGCAGCGCCGGATACTGGTGTCGCAGGGCGATCAGGGCTTGATGATGTTTCAGCAAGTCGCGGTTCCACTTATCTTCAGCGGGAAACACGCGGCGACAATCGGGGTCCAGTCCCCCTTGCAGCCCCACTTCGTCACCGTAGTAAACGCAGGGCGCACCGGGAAAGGTCATTTGCAGCAGCGTCGCCAGTTTGAAACTGGCGATATCATCCCCCATGACGGTCAGGGCGCGGGCAATGTCGTGACTCGAAACCAAATTGAGCTGGGTTTGATGAATTTCCCAGGGATACAGATCCAGCAGTTCCTCGATTTTGGCCTGATAGCCAGCGGCATCCAGCGCCGGATAGGGGTAATAGTCAGGCCCTTCCGCATATTCCCGCACCACGCGATCGCCCGCCGCAAACGCCATCGTCGGCCCCGTAAAGACGTAGTTCATCACCCCGTCAAAAGTCTTGCCATCCAGCCATTGCGTTGCCGGTTTCCAGACCTCGCCCACGATGTACGCCTCAGGATTAACCGCCTTGATGCGATCGCGAAACTCTTCCCAAAAGCCCGGCACCGTGATCTCAAACGGCACATCTAGCCGCCAACCATCGACACCCTGGCGAATCCAATATTCACCCACGCGCATAATGTATTCCCGCACCGCCGGATTCTCATGCTTAAACTGCGGCAGCGCCCGGTTATTGACCCAACTGGTGTAGTTCGCAGGCCGATTGCCGTCATAGGCTGACAGGGGCCAGTTTTCGATTTTGAACCATTCCAACCAGGGGGAATTGGGTCCATTTTCGAGAATGTCGTTGAAATAAAAGAACCCGCGACTGGCATGGTTAAACACCCCATCCAGCACGACTCGAATGTCGCGATCGTGGGCCGCAGCTAACAGATCAGCAAACGCCTGGTTGCCTCCCAGCAGCGGATCGACCTGGTAATAATCATGGGTGTGATACCGATGATTTGAGGTGGATTGGAAGATCGGCGTAAAATACAGCGCCGTAATGCCCAAATCTTGCAGGTAGTCCAGTTTTTCCAGGACGCCCCACAAATCGCCGCCCTTATAGCCTGACAGCGTCGGGGGGGCATCCCACGGCTCTAAGGTCACGGCCATCGCCGGAGAATCGATGTGTCCTGACTTCCGGGCAAATCGATCCGGAAAAATCTGGTAAAAGACAGCGTGCTTAACCCATTCAGGCGTCCGAATAGTCATGATCTGATCCCTTGCTCCCACGCATAGGCTAGCCGAAAGCGTTACCGAACGGGAGGGTAGATGGTAAGAGATTAGCCACGGGGTGGCAGGGTGACCGGGGGATTGGGGGATTGGGCCGCTGGGGGAGAAGCAGGGCTGGGCGTAGTGACTTCTGATGGGTGCTGTACCGGCTGCCCCTTGCCGACGTTCCCCTTCTCGCCCTTGATGATCCGCTGGGTGCGCCACCCAAAACTTCACAAAATGACACAATGAAGGGGTTGTCGGCAGGGGCAGGGCGCGATGGAACGGTTTAACCTGAAGGTTTTTCAGCGGTTTGGGGCGATCGCGAAAGCGTATTGGTTTGGCGATGAGAAATGGCAGGCTCGGGGGCTGCTGCTGCTGATTGTCGTGTTGCTGCTGGGCTACACCGGCTTGAGTGTGGTGCTGAACAGTCAGCGAGGGGAGTTGATTTCGTCCCTGTCGGCCAAGGATGAAGCGCGATTTTGGCAGACGGTGGTGATCTTTGTCGGCGTGTTGGTGGTATATGCTCCGCTGCTGGCGGGCTACACCTATCTGCGCGATCGCCTCGGGCTAGAGTGGCGACGCTGGCTGACGCATCGCTTTGTCAATCAGTACTTTAGCGATCGCGCCTTTTACCGCATCAACCAATTTAACCCCGACATCGACAACCCCGATCAGCGGATTGCGGAGGATGTCAGGAGCTTTACTCAGGAATCGTTAACGCTAGTGCTCGTGGTCGCCTCATCGATCCTGGAGATCATCGCTTTTAGTGGTGTGCTCTGGAGCATTTCGCGAGAACTAGTGCTATTTTTGGTGGGCTATGCCATCGTCGGCACCCTGCTGACCGTCGGCGTGTTTGGCAAGCCCCTGGTGCGACTCAATTTTGAGCAACTCAAGCGCGAAGCGGACTTTCGGTTTGGCCTGGTGCGGATTCGCGAAAATGCCGAAGCGATCGCCTTTTACCAGGGTGAGGCGCAAGAATCGGAACAAGTCAAAGGGCGCTTTATGCAGGCATTTGACAACTACAAGCACCTGCTGCTGTGGGAACTGGGGCTCAACGGCTTGACCAACGCCTACGAATTCATTCCCTTTGTGCTGCCAGCGCTGGTGGTGGCCCCCGCCGTGTTTAGCGGCGAGTTAGAAGTGGGTAAGGTGAGTGAAGCTCAGGGGGCGTTTATCCGCGTGTTCTTTTCGCTCAACGTCATTGTGGCTCGGTTCCAAGCGCTGACGGCGTTTGGCGCAGGCATCGATCGCCTCTACGATTTCGCCGCCTCCCTGGGGCAGCTTGAACCGCCAGCAACTGAAGGGCTGGAGTCTTCAGAGCCCCCCGCGATCGCGGTCACCGAAACCGCCGATGGCGAGGCCAAGCCGGCAGTGGCGACCCCCGTTTCGCCGGGCACGGAGGCGATCGCGGCTGCGATCGCGGTCCCTCAGCCGACGATCCGGCAGGACGTCGCGCCTCACTTGAGCCTGCATCACCTGACGCTGCAAACCCCCAACTATCAGCGCACGTTAATCGAAGACCTGACGCTGGCATTAGCCCCCCCCAGTTCGCTGCTGGTGGCAGGCCCAAGCGGTTGTGGCAAAAGTTCGCTGCTGCGGGCGATCGCGGGTCTGTGGAATTCCGGCAAGGGGGTGATTCAGCGACCGGCGATGGATGAGTTGCTATTTTTACCCCAGCGGCCTTACATGATTCTCGGCAATTTGCGTCAGCAACTGCTCTACCCCTATCCCGAGGCCGAGATGACCGATGAACAACTCCAGGCGGTGCTCGCGACGGTCAATCTGCCCGATTTAGCGGAACGTTTTGGCGGCTTTGAGGCCGAGCCAGAATGGAGTGACGTGCTTTCGCTGGGTGAACAGCAGCGCCTCAGCTTTGCGCGGGTGTTACTGCATCGGCCCCGCTACGCGATTCTCGATGAAGCCACCAGTGCCCTCGATCGCCACAATGAGGCCCAACTTTACAACGCCCTAGAAGCCACCCCAACCACCTTTCTCAGTGTGGGCCACCACGAGTCATTAGAAGCCCATCATCAACAACTGCTGCGTCTGGCGGAAGACCACACCTGGCAGCTTTCCCCCCTGCCTTAGGAGATCTCTAGAAATAAACGTACCTGTAAGTAATAAGTAGATGGGCTTAATTATTTGTCGGATGTGTTAGCGCCAGCGTAACGCATCAAATCCTTGTGGCATGGTGCGTTACGGCTTCGACTAACAGCACCCTACAACATTGTTTGTTGATGTCCACCTACTTACTTTGGAAACATAAAAAATGGGGATTGCTGTAGGTCGGGTTGAACGAACTGAAACCCAACACCAGAGGCGGTTTCGTTGGGTTACGCTAGCGCTTTAGCGGAGCCATGCCCAGAGGGCTTTACCCAACCCACGGCAGAATCAAGGCTTTGAGAGTTTTGTCAGTCAACCAGGCCGAATACTGTCGGTCTTGACAGCGAGTTGGTGGCAAAACCCACCCCTACACCACCAGTAAGTTCTTGTTCAGAAATCACTTAAACCCTACGACCCGCGATCGCTAACAGCCAATCGCTGAATTCAGACCGCAGCATTGGGACCCTTGCGCAGGCGTGACTTCAATCCCAGTGGTTTCAATCAAACCGGAATTGACTGCGTTCAGCCCGAAGGTTGTAGTGGAAATCGTCCACCGCTAACCAGGTCTTCACCCGCTAGTCTCTCAATTTGACTAGAGAGTTTTTACTGAAATTGCGATCGCTGTTTCGTTAATCTGCTTCAGACCTGGGTAATCGCCGCTATCACCATCCTATTGGCGCTAAATTTCTTGGAAAAGCCTTTTTTTGTCCAAATCGCATCACTTTTGGCTGAAAGTGGGTAATCTATATCACAACCTAAATTGATGATTGTTGAGATCAAATCACTATTTGAATGACCCCTTACACTATTCCTTATCAAGTACTGGTTATCTGTACAACAGGGACTCTATCACTTCAATCACATGCCCATCTATCAGCTGGCTGCCCTTGAGGCTCGGGATCGGTTATCAGGCACTCTCCAAGGAGACTTACCGGACAATCGCTCTTCAGCATCACTAGATAAGGCCGCCCAGCTTGATCAGGTTTCTCCTTCAGGTTGCAACTCTTTACTTTGTTCCTTGAGCGCGCGATCGTAGCTCGCTTACCATTCATAAAACCGCATGACGCCATCACTCGTTGATATTCTCTGGGTGCTGATTAGTGCCAGTCTCGTCTTTCTGATGCAGGCTGGGTTTATGTGCCTGGAGGCAGGAGCCACCCGCAGCAAAAACACGATTAACGTCGTGATCAAAAATATTGCCGATTTTGGCATTTCGGTGCTGTGTTTTTGGCTGTTTGGTTACGCCCTGATGTTTGGCTCAAGCCATTTTGGGTGGGTGGGCACCACCGCTTGGGCTCCCGAAGTGGGACAACAGGGTGAGACCTGGCTGGTGGTATTTTTCCTGTTTCAGGCCATGTTTTGCAGCACTGCCGTCACCATTGTGTCGGGGGCGGTGGCCGAGCGGATGAGGTTTTTGAGCTATCTGGCGATCGCCGTTCTCGTGTCGGGTTTCATCTACCCCATCTTTGGGCACTGGGCGTGGAATGGTTTGGATGCTGGTGTCAGCAACGGCTGGCTGGGGCAACTCGGCTTTGTCGATTTTGCCGGTTCTACGGTCGTGCACAGTGTGGGCGGGTGGGTCGCGCTGGCGGCGGCCATTTTGGTCGGGCCACGGATTGGCCGATTTTCGCGCAAACGGCGGCGCAGACTGCTGATCGGGTATGACTTTCCGCTGTCGCTGCTGGGCACGCTGCTGCTGTGGCTGGGATGGTTTGGCTTTAATGGGGGCAGTGTGCTGGCTCTCAATGAACAAGTTCCCGGCATTATTGCCAATACCGTGATGGCGGGGGCGGCTGGCCTGGTCACGCCGATTGTGCTCAGTATCTGGCAAAAACACCAAGTCAAAGTGAGTGCCGTGGCCAATGGTTCGTTAGCCGGACTGGTGGCGATCACCGCCAATTGCCATGTGGTGACCACGCGAGATGCGATCGCCATTGGGGCGATTGGGAGCCTCTGTATGCTGCTGGCCGAAGCCCAACTCCAGCGCTGTCGGATTGACGATGTCGTGGGCGCGATTCCCGTGCATTTGGCGGCGGGCATCTGGGGTACGGTGGCCGTCGCGCTGTTTGGCGACCTCGACTTACTGGGCACGGGGTTGAGCCGAGAGGCGCAGCTGGGCGTGCAGCTAGTGGGCATTCTCACAGCGGGCCTTTGGGCCTTTGGGCTCACCTTCTTTTTGCTGTGGCTGACCAACCGCCGCTGGCCGCTGCGGGTGCGCCATCGGGATGAGCATATTGGCCTGAATGTGGCAGAGCACGGAGCGGCCAGCGATTTAGTTGATTTTTTTACCGTCATGCGGCGGCAAGAACGTACTGGCGACTTACGCTTACGGGCTCCAGTCGAACCCTTTACCCCCATCGGCCAAATCGCGGCTCGCTACAATCGGGTGATTGCCAGCCTGGAACAAGCCCTTGCCCGCACCGACGCGATCGTCGAAAGCGCGATCGAAGTGATTTTGACGGTGTCTTGCCGGGATTTGCTGATTCAGTCAGCCAACCCTGCCGTCCGCAAAATGTTTGGCCTTGCAGAAACCCAACTGCAGGGGCTGCCCCTAGAAACCCTAATTATGGTTCAATCTCCCGCCCCGGCGTTGGACGAAAAGGCTGGCAACACGCCGCTGCTCTCAGCCAGTTCCCCAGATTTGCATTACCTGCTCAAAACGGCCAGCCGAGAAGGCACCCCCTACGAACTCACGGGGCAGCGGCGGAGTGGCGGCACGTTCCCCATTGAGATTACCGTCGCCCTGCTGAAAAGTCAGCCTGGAGACAGCTATACGCTGATCATTCGAGATATTACCCTGCGCAAACAGGCGGAAGCCGCCATTCAGCGGGCGGAGGCCAAAGATTTGGAAGCCAAGCGGTTAGAAAAAACCCTGGCGGAATTGCAAGCAGCGCAACTTCAACTCGTCCACAGCGAAAAGATGTCGAGTCTGGGACAGCTGGTGGCGGGGGTCGCCCATGAAATCAACAATCCGGTCAGTTTTATCCACGGCAATCTGACCTATGTGGATGAATATGTCAGCGATTTGCTGTCGCTGATCGATCTTTATCTAACGGATCCCCAGGTGGCGGAATCAGCGGTGATCCGCAAAAAAATCAAAGCGATGGATATCAACTACCTCGCCGCCGATTTGCCGAAAATTTTGGCCTCTATGCGAGGGGGGACTGAACGGATTACGGAAATTGTGCGATCGCTCAAAGAGTTTTCGCACCAGGGCGGCGCTCAGCGCAAACGGGTCGATCTTCACCCCGGTCTCGAAAGCACGCTCACCATCCTGGGTAGCAAGCTTAAAGCGACGCCGACTCGTCCAGCGATCGAGATCAGTCGCGAATATGGCGACTTGCCCAAAGTGGATTGCTTTCCGGGCCAGTTGAACCAGGTCTTTATGAATTTACTGTCCAACGCGATCGACGCCATTGATGAAAAATGGCAGACGCAAACGGCAGGGGGGAACGGCCACTCCCCCCCTAAATCACCTGTCGGGCCGCCGCAAATTACCCTGCGGACTGAGGTCGTCAACAGCGATCGCGTCCAGATCCATTTCAGCGACAACGGCATCGGCATTCCTGACCATGTGAAGCGCCGCATGCTGGACCCGTTTTTTACCACCAAGCCTGTCGGTAAAGGCACCGGGCTCGGCATGGCAATTAGCTACCAAATCATCGTAGAACGCCATCAGGGCAAGCTTGACTGCGTTTCAACCCCTGGCATGGGCACCCGCTTTCTCATCGAACTCCCGATTGAAGTGACCCCAACGGTCACTCCTGGCTCTATGAGCTCAGATGCTTAGGCAACAGAGGACAGACGAAGAGAAGAGACATTTCACCGCGCCCCTGTCCGCTCCGATTGTGAGTAAGCTACCAGAAGTGCTTGATTGAGCAGCTGACCTGTACCCCTGGCCCAAATTTTTCACCATGACCTGGTGGTTTTAGACAACGTACTCGATGAGAACCGCCACGTTAACAACGTCGCCTATGTGCAGTGGATGCAAGATGCGGCGATCGCCCACGCGACGAGTGTCGGCGGTACCGCAGCGACCCAGGCAGTGGGGGCGACTGGGATGGCGCGATCGCATCACATTGTGTATCTGCGTCCCGCTTTTGCGGGCGATCGCCTGCGTCTCCTAACGTGGATCGCGACCTTGCGTCAGGCCCGTTCTCTTCGCAAATATCAGTTTTTACGCTTAGACGACAACGTTGCCCTGGCAACCGGCGAAACCGAATGGGTATTTGTCGATATGGCAACTGGGCGACCGCGATCGATTCCTCCTAAGTAGGTGGACATAAATAAACGATGTCGTAGGGTGCTGTTAGGCGAAGCTGTAACGCACCATTCTACAGGGATTTGATGCGTTACGCTGGTGCTAACACATCCTACTGGATCGACACAGCTAAAATGAGTCATTAGATTTGACTATGCCGCTTCCTCAAACACCGGGTAGAGATGCTTCAATTTCACTCTGGCATTGTCAGTGGTGAACTTCCAAATCACTTTAGACTG
>Ga0081520_100523_pt1 | contig 14237 bp, 10 predicted proteins | sample HotLakmasection1_FD_70988 | JGI IMG/M metagenome (GOLD analysis project Ga0081520, IMG submission 70988) | Hypersaline microbial mat communities from Hot Lake, Washington, USA - Section #1 (SPADES assembly) (version 2) | ecosystem: Environmental > Aquatic > Non-marine Saline and Alkaline >... | reverse complement strand
GAGGTTTGACAAGACTCTGGTTCCTCTCCTTTGAAAGGAGAGGTTAGGTGAGGTTCTGCCCGATCATACAAAACTCCAGTTCTCAACTTAGACGGGGTTTATCTCACCAAAATTGGACTTTAAATAATCCTTATCCCTAAGTTGTGGTTGAGGTCCGTTAGCGCAGCCTTGCTGAAGGCAATAAATCAATCCCCGCCTGGATTTTATACCACGCCTCGCTAACCCATCCAATCAATATAGTAAATATAGGCGTCGCTCTACTGCGCCCTACGGAACTGATGCTTGAGAACTCAGTGATGGGGGAGCTTGGGGGTGGGCGGTGGCGTAATGCCTCGGCGCACTAAGCCCGCATCGAGTTCTTCCAAAAAAGCAAAATCTTTGGCCGGGAGTCGCCGATCGCTCGTCTGATCATCGGTGGCGATCGCGGCAAAGGCGGCCCGCAATTCGGCTGTCCCCATCGCAATGGGGGCGTCTAAATGGCAGGGAATGACGCGCTCAAATTGCCATCGGCTCACCTGCTCAACCCACTGCTGCACCTCGTGAATGCCCCGGTTAAAGATCAGAGTCTGCAAAACCGGTGCGACAAAGGGACGTCCGCTGCCGTGGAGCGCCGTGAAGGACTCTGCCCAGCCCTCCTGCCAGCAAAAGGGATACAGTCCGAAATAGGCCCGCTTGGACCGATCTGGAGCCTCTTTGGCTGTTTGCCAGGCGGCTCGCAGAGTCGGCGTTTCTAAAGTGCTGGGGCGAAAGTAAAAGGCAAACAGCGCGATCCGCTGCCAGCCCCGGCGACGCGCTTCGGGGGTATCCACAATCGGGTCTTGGGCGCGATCGCGGGCATGGAACAGCAACGGATACGGATCAAGGGTCAGCACCGCTGGCGGCTCTTGGGGGACGGCAACTAGGGCGTCGGTCAGCAGCAGCGTGCGCGTCTCGCGGTGGAATAAGGCGATTTCCACAAATGGCCCTAAGCCTAACTTGATGGGACCCAGGATGGCCCAGTCAAATTGGTCCGCAAACGGCACCCGCGTCTCCGACGTCAGCAATTGCGTTCTGTGGGCTGGTAACCCCAACCAACTCAGCGGCAGATTTAGGGGAAAGCTCCACTGGTGAGGGGCGACATAAATCTGGGCCTGGGGAAATCGGCGAGCGAACGGGCCGACAAAGACTTTGTGCTCAATGCCCGTTGTCGTGGATTGAATGATGTAGCGTACGGAACCATGCTGGGCCTCTAGCGATCGCACCATGTGGATGCACTCAGGCGTCGGTGCTACCGGCGCATACACCAACAAGCCCTGGGGCTTGAGCTTGACCACCGTCATCCGAATGGGCACGACCACGTAAAAAATGCCCTGGTACTGGTCGAAGGTCCAAAGGGTGTCTTTGACCACCTCTTGCAGGAGCGTGGGGCGCTGACCGTAGGGATAAAGCGGCACTACTGGCCACAGCGGCCAAGACCGAGCCCGGCGATCGCCCGTCTCCCTGCCCTGGTCCCGCTGTCTCCAAGAGTTTTGACTCGCCATAGTGCTAACGTTCGGTCTGCCCTGTTAAATTGTAGAAACTTCTGTGAACGATGCGTCGATCGGGGCGCGGCGGCAACTTGCTGTCACCCAGGGGCGAGGCCAGGGTTAAGGATCCCTGGGTGTCAGAAACGGCAAGCAGCTGCCTTTGAAGGCATTGGCTGAGGACTGCCGTCCGGCACTGGAATGCCCCTCACCGGCTCTGCTACCCTCATGTGGAAGCAGACACTCTGGTTCCAAAGTTCCGCACACCGGGCGGAGACGCCGAAAAGACGCAGTCCTCAACCTCCCCGGCACTCGCCGCCACCGTTAAAATTTCCCGGCTAGGGCCTCAACGCAGCGATCGCAGACCGCCGGATGCTCAGCCGATTCACCGACATGGGTGGAGTAGTTCCAGCAGCGATCGCACTTCTCGCCCTCAGCATCCACCACCCCGACACCGATATGGTCGGCTTCGCTGCGGTACTGGGCTGCGGTCAGCTTGTCCGGGGTGTCCAGGACTTCGACTTGGGAGACGAGGAAGAGATAGCGCAACTCGTCCACATGGACGCTGCCGGGAGCGATCGCATCGGTGGGATTCATCGCGTTCAGCGTTTGGCGCAGGTCGGTATCGGCGACATAGAGCAGCACTTTCGCTTCCAGGGAAGAGCCGATCGCCTTCTCGGAACGCGCCTGCTCCAGCACCTTGTTCACTTCCTGACGCACTTCTCGCAGTTGGGTCCACTTTTGGGCGAGTTCGGGCTGCCGCCACGCCTCATCCAGCTTCACCCAGCCGGACTCAAACACGGACTGCGTCGGCGCGTCATAGGGCAGATTTTGCCAGATGTCTTCCGCCATGTGAGACAGGACGGGGGCGATCGCCCGCGCCAGGTTCTCAATGATCACGGCCAGCACAGTTTGGCAACTGCGGCGGCGCGAGGAGTGGGCATCGCTGATATACAGCCGATCCTTCGCCGCATCCAGGTAAAAGTTAGACAGATCGACGACGCAGAAGTTCTGCACCGTCTGGAAGAACCGGAAGAACTGATAGGTGTTGAAGGCATCCGTCACTTCGTCGAAGATTTCGGTGGTGCGGTGCAGCATGTACCGATCCAGTTCCGGCAATTCCGCGTAGGGGATGGCATCTTTGGCGGGATCGAAGTCGTGCAGGTTGCCCAGCAGAAACCGCGCGGTGTTGCGGATCTTGCGGTACACATCGGCCATCTGCTTGAGGATGTTGCCCCCCAGCGGCACATCGGAAGAATAGTCCACCGACGACACCCAGAGGCGCAGCACATCGGCCCCGTAGGCCGGCTCTTGCTTTTGGTTCTTGCCGCCCTCAATCACCACACGGGGATCGACGACATTGCCCAGAGACTTACTCATCTTGCGGCCCTGCTCGTCGAGCGTGAAGCCGTGGGTCAGCACCTGGCGGTAGGGCGCGTGGCCGTTCACCGCGACGCTGGTCAGCAAACTGGACTGAAACCAGCCCCGGTGCTGGTCCGACCCTTCCAGGTACATTTCCACCGGATAGCTCATGCCCTCGCGATGCTGGGCCACCGCCGCCCAGGAAGACCCGGAGTCAAACCACACGTCCATCGTGTCCATGCCTTTGACGTAGGTGCGACCGTTGTGGCGGTACGCTTCCGGCAGCAGTTCTTCGACGGGCAGTTCCCACCAGGCATCGGAGCCTTTGACGGAGAATAGCTGCTGGATGTAGTTCAGTGTGTCTTCGTTAATCAGCGGTTCGTGGGTTTCGCTGTCGTAAAACACGGGGATGGGCACGCCCCAGGTGCGCTGGCGCGAAATACACCAGTCGGAGCGATCGCCCACCATCGGCGTGATTCGGTTCTCACCCTGCGCGGGAATCCAGGTGACATCGCGGATGGCCTGTAGCGCTTCATCGCGGAAGCCCTCGACCGAGGCGAACCACTGCTCCGTCGCCCGAAAGATGGTCGGCTTTTTCGTGCGCCAATCGTAGGGATATTTGTGGGCGTAGGGTTCGTGCTTCAGCAGGGAACCGGCTTTTTCCAGCGCTTCGATGACGGCGGGGTTGGCATCCTTCAGCACATTCATCCCCGCAAACGGTCCCGCCTCGGCAGTCATGTCGCCGCGTTCATCCACAGGACACAGCACCGCTAGGCCGTAGCGCTGCCCCACCTGAAAGTCTTCCTGACCATGACCGGGAGCGGTATGCACCAACCCCGTACCGGATTCGGTGGTGATGTAGTCGCCGCCGATGATCACCGGACTGGTGTCGCCCCGCTTATCGGTGGGGAGCTGGTCTTGCAGGGGATGACGGTACTCGCTGCCTTCCAGGTCAGTCCCTTTGATTGCGGCTTTGACGGTGAGGTCGCTGTCGAGCACCTGGCTGAGGCGTCCTTGCAGATCTTTGGCGATCAGCAAATACTTGAACGGCTTGCCGGAGGCGACTTCCACCACGGCGTAGGTCAACTCGCCATTCACCGCCACCGCCATGTTGGCGGGAATTGTCCAGGGGGTCGTCGTCCAGATCGCCACGCCCAGTTCCGACAGGTAGGGAGCCAGGGCGGATGCCGCCGCGTCCGCCGCCTTCACCATGGGGAAAGCGGCGTAGATGCTGGGGGACTGGTGGCCTTCGGGGTATTCCAGTTCCGCTTCGGCCAGGGCCGTTTGCGACGTGGGACTCCAGTGGACGGACTTCAGGCCGCGATAGATGTAGCCCTTCAGGTACATCTGGCCGAACACGCCGATTTGCGCTGCTTCGTACTCCGGTTGCAGGGTCATGTAGGGGGTGTCCCAGTCGCCCCAGACGCCGTAGCGCTGGAAGCTTTCCCGCTGTTCGTCGATGGTTTTCAGGGCAAAGGCTTTGGCCTTATAGCGCAGCTTGATGGGCGTCAGCTTGGCGCGGGCGTCAGCGTCCATGTTTTGCAGGACTTTCAGCTCGATGGGTAGGCCGTGACAGTCCCAGCCGGGGATGTAGCGCACTTTGCGCCCCTGGAGGATCTGATACTTATTAATGATGTCTTTGAGAATTTTGTTCAGCGCGTGACCAATGTGCAGCGAGCCGTTGGCGTAGGGCGGGCCATCGTGCAGCACGAAAGGTTCGCCGGGGTTGTTGGCGGCCAGCTTTTCGTAAAATTGGTGCGCTTGCCAAAACTGTTGAATTTCCGGTTCGCGCTTGGCCGCATTGGCACGCATTTCGAAAGTCGTTTTGGGTAGCAGAACGGTTTCTTTGTAGCTTTGGGTGTCAGTCACGGCCAATAAGACAGGTGATTTTTGCACTGAACAATTATCTGGCACAGACTTCATCCCATCAAGTGAAGGGCATACAAATCTGTGCATTGACTTTTATCTAGCGTAGGCCAGACAGACCAGTTTGAGCGCGATCGCCCCAAAAATTCTCTCGCCCATGCATTACTATTGACGCGATCGCCTGTGTCAGGACTGCCCGAATTAAAGCGTAAAGCTGACGTCAGGCTTCCGAACGGATGGTCGGATTGAGGTCAGAATCGCGCTCTCGCAATACGCCATTGAGAAAAACGTCTGCCAAGCCTTGGGCAAAGGTCTGCATTTGATCGAGGGATGTGGCGTGTTCTCCGATCGCCGAGTGGCTGAACCCCGCGATCGCAAACATGCCCAAAAAGATTTGCGCCAGCACTCGCGGATTTAGCGGGCGATAAATGCCGCGATCGATGGCGGTTTGAAAAAACGCCTCCGTCACGTCAACCATTTTGGCGAGAATTTCGGCCTGCACTTCGCCCTGCAACTCAGGATGCAGTTGCGACTCCATAAAGCACACCCGCATCAGGTCGGCATTGTGGGGAATATCTTTGATGCGGTGCAGCATGACCTGATCGATCGCTTTGTAGTTCGCCATCTCGCTCAACTCCGTGAGCAGATCGGTCAGCAGTTCCGTCCAGCCATCGGCGGCCACCTTGATCAGGATGGCCTTCTTGCTTTCAAAATGTCGAAATAACGTGCCTTCAGCCACCCCGGCAGCCTGTGCCAAATCTCGCGTCGTCGTGCCGCCGTAGCCCTGTCGGGCAAATAATCGCTGGGCGGCCTGCAAAATCTTGGTTTCAGTGTCATTTTCCAGGTCGGTTGCGGTGGTGGTGTAATAAGCGACCATGATAGAGACCCGCTAATGACGTCCATAGAGCGCTCGCACGCTCAAGATCATTGTGCAGCGACCAAGAACGCGATCACCGATCAGATTCACATAACCTCACACTCAGCGACAAAAATCAGTCAAACATCTTATGAAATGCGACGATATTGAGGGATTTTGACAGAAATATTTATCTTCTTGGAATTAACATCAAGTCGCCCATAGAGAATCCTGTCGCGAGCAACCCTCAGCGCTCCAGGGCGATCGGTCAGTTGACCAACTGAGCTTCCAAGGTCTCCAATCGGCTCCTCAAGGCCAGACTGTTTTCCCGATAATGTTTTCCCGATAAGTAGATGGGCTTGATTATTTGTAGGATGTGTTAGCGCCAGCATAACGCATCAAATCCCTGTGGAATGGTGCGTTACGGCTTCGCCTAACAGCACCCTACAACATTGTTTGTTTATGTCCACCTACTTATCAGAGAGAAAAAAGGATAACCGCATCATCTTTTCTAGAAAGCCGATCCTCCTCATAAAAGTAAGGAAAACCCTAAATAAATGAGTGATCGAAACCGAAACATCTCCTTGGATAGGGCATGTATTATTGAACTGTAAGAAGTTGGTTTATACAGCGATTTCTTCTGATTCCAACTTCTAGCTAGTCGGAGTCCCTTGCTCTTGAGAGGGAAATTGTTTGAAATTGCAGGAGGTTGTTTCCATGACACTACTCAGTCAAAGACCGTTTGGTGAATTTGGCTCTCTGCAACGAGAAATGAACCGTTTGTTCGACTCCTTAACACCTTTTAGAGATGACCACATCGACTTTGGGGCATTCATGCCCGCGGCAGAAGTGACCGAAACGGAAGAGGCCATTGACCTGAAGGTTGAACTGCCCGGTCTCAAAGCCGAAGATGTTGATATTCAAGTGGCTGAAGATTCGGTTGTAATTAGCGGCGAACGCAAGTCTGAAACCAAGACCGAAGAAAATGGACTGACTCGTAGCGAGTTTCACTATGGCTCGTTCCGTCGAGTTGTACCGCTGAGCACTCGCATCGATAACAGCCAAGCTACGGCTGATTACAGCGATGGCATCCTGAAACTTCACTTGCCAAAAGCCGCTGACGAACAGAACAAAGTCGTCAAAATCGCTCTGAGTTAATCCACGTTAATCCCCCTAATCTGTCTGATTGACAGTTTAGATGGATCAGGCGTCCTCTGGCTTTATGAGGACGCCTTTTTGCTCTTGTTAAACAGAAATTGAAAACTAAAAATATCTGAAAAATTATTTTTTGATGCAGAATCGACCCGAAAAACTTTGACTTTGTCAGTTTAGGGGCTGGATTAAGGTTTGCAGTAGATAATGCTGAATTGGGCAGGGCGATCGCGATTACCATCCATCTTCATCAAATTCCGAAAAATCATCTTCCCTGCTTGTCGCATTTATGCAATTGAGTTGAACCATCTTGAACGTCCAGCCCACGGACGGGGCTACAGCCAGGTGCCGGATCGTGCCCCTAGTGCCACCACTGCCCTACAGCGCTCAAGCTGCAAGCAATGTGGTTGTCAGATAGAGCCCTAAACCATGTTGGGCAATGATTTTAGGCAATGAACTGATCTCAAGTGGGGTTGGCGTGAAGTTCACCGCCTTATCTATTGTCATTTAGCAAAATCTGCCCTTACATCCTTGGTATTGGTCTGGCTCAAAATCCCTGATGTGTCGTTGCGCCAATGGCTGTAATCATGCCGCCGTCAGCAAAGCAGACCTGAATAGATTTGTGCTTGCGGGGGGAGATGGCATGTTAAAATCTGTAGCAATTATGAGAACTGTGTTGAAGAGGTTATTGCGCCAATGGAAGCTGCTCTGCTGTTAGCCAAACTGCCTGAAGCTTACTCTTTGTTTGATCCCCTGGTGGATGTGTTGCCCGTAATTCCCGTTTTCTTCTTGTTGCTGGCCTTTGTTTGGCAGGCAGCAGTGGGTTTTCGATAAGTTTTCTGGACCTTGCCCTTGGTGAGCAACGCTCTCTTAAATATTCAAAAGCGGCATCCTTGTATTAAACCAAGGATGCCGCTTTTGTTGTGTGCTGACGTCAGCCAGTGAGCGCAGATGATTGCCTGAAATCCTTTGTTAGCAGCGATCGCCTCTTCGCCTGAAGCTGCCGCTTATACTCAGATCTTGCGATAGAGCGCTAATTTACCAAACTGTCTCAAAATCTCTTCGAACTGACCGTTTGAAAAAGTGCCGAAACTCATGGGGGTTAAGAATATTTCAACTAAAAAAGCATCCGATTGGTGCCCTCACCCTAAATCCCTCTCCCAGAGCGGGAGAGGGACTTTGAGGCCATCCGGCTCCCCTTCTCCCAAAATGGGAGAAGGGGTTGGGGGATGAGGGCCAGACGGATAGTTATTTTCATGGATTACTCTTAGTTAAACCAATGCCCATATTCGGGACGTCTGTAGCTGCGCGACTTGTGCCTTAGCGGCAGTGGTTATCCCTCGCCCTCGCTAGTGGGGGCGGGGGCAGGGGCCGGTGCCGGGGCGGGGGCCGGTTCGGGAGCCGGTTCAGGAGCCGGTTCAGGCGCAGGGGCCGGTTCGGGGGCGGGCGCAGGAGAGGGCTCAGCCGGAGCCGCCGGCCTGTCATTGACAACTGGTTCCTCCGCTGGCTCACCGCTCGCTTCAGGAGCCGGGTCCGGTTCTGATGAGCCCCCGCTGACACTTTCCTGAGCCGGGGCGTTATTCTCAGCGGCTGCAGCGGCTCTAACTTTATTGGGCTTAAGGGGTTGTGCCTCAATACTGCCTTTGCGGCCTGCTAATTGTGGTAACGGCGGAAAATCTTCTTCGGGGATTTCATCAATCAGCTTTGACACAAAATCACCCCAGGTGGCTGCCGCCGAGCTGCTAGCGCCCCAGGTCCGGCTATTGTCGTCATTCCCTAACCAAATCCCGACGGCCAGTTGAGGAATATAACCGACAAACCAGAGGTCGCGATCTTCTTCGGAAGTCCCGGTTTTGCCTGCCACTGGACGACCGATATCGGCCCGTCTGCCAGTGCCGCCTTCCACGACACCTTGGAGCATCCAAGTGACGATCGCGGCCGTTGTCTCATCAACGGCTTGGGTCGGGGTGCTGTCGATTTCGTAAATCACCTTGCCAGAACGATCCAACACCCGGCGAATGCCGTGGACCGGATGATGCCGTCCCTGACGAGCGAGGGTGCCGTAGGCACTGGTCAGTTCCAATAAGGTCACTTCCGAGGCTCCCAGCGCTAGCGAATAGGTCGGCAGCAAATCAGACTCAATGCCCATCCGCTGGGCCATATTAATAATCGGCTCAAACCCTACGTCAATCAGCACTTTAACTGCCACGATGTTGATCGAGGAGGTCAGCGCCTCGCGCATCGTAACTGTGCCACTAAAGCTGTCGCCGTAGTTTTTGGGTTCATAGCCATCGACGACGAATTTGGCATCGGCGTAGGTTTTGTAAGGGGAAAACCCAGCGGCGATCGCCGTTGTATAGACAAAGGTCTTAAACGTTGACCCCGGCTGCCTTAAGGCTTGGGTCGCTCGGTTAAACTGACTATCGTTAAAGTCGCCGCCCCCCACGATCGCCTTAATTTCGCCATTGCGGGGATCCACTGCCACCAGAGCCGCCTGGCTAAATCGCTGCTGACTTCCCACGGTCGCGATCGTTTCGTTGATAGTCTCCTGGGCTTTGCGCTGCCAATCCGTGTTCAGGGTGGTTTCGACCGTCAGCCCCCCGGCTTCGACCACCTCTGCGGGCAAAATTTCGCTGAGCTGTTTTTGAATGAAAATCGTGAAATAAGGAAACTCGCTGTAAAGATACTTCGGTTCATTCGGGGTGGTCGCTACCGGTTCCGCCAGGGCGGCATCGGCCTCTGCCTGGGTGATTTTACCGTTTTCAAGCATGCGCCGGAGCACGATGTTGCGCTGGTTTTCCGCTGCTTGGGGGTCCACTAAAGGCGAATAGGCACTGGGCGCTGGAGCCATGCCGGCAATCAAAGCTGCCTCGGAAATCGTCAGATCACCCACAGGCTTGCCAAAGTAGATCCAGGCAGCATCCGCGACACCGTAGGCTCCGGCTCCCAAATACACCAGGTTTAAATAGCGCTCAATAATGTCGGCCTTGGTGTATTCCTCTTCGATTTTGAGGGCCAGCAGGGCTTCTCGGGCTTTGCGCTGCACACTTCGTTCTTGATCGAGAAAGGCAATCCGGGCCAACTGCTGCGTGATCGTGCTGGCTCCCTCCACCAGATCGCGCTGACGAATGTTTGCCAGCGTGGCTCGGGCGATACCCTGATAGTCGATGCCGCTGTGCTCGTAAAAGCGCCGGTCTTCTGAGGCGATGAAGGCGGCGATGAGGGTGTCGGGGATGTCGTCGTAGGTTAACTTTTGGCGAGTGGCGGGACCAATTTTTTGCAAAATCGCGCCATCCGCCGAGGTGATGGTGATGGTGCCCTGCCGCTCAAAGGTTTGCAGATCGCTCACCGCAGGCAACGTGCCTTCGGTGGCGTGCCAGACACGATAGGCGCGGCTAATGCCCGTGGCGCTGATGGCTCCGGCTGTTAACACGAGCCAAAATAGGGGCCGGTAGTGGAGCGGGCGGCGGTAAGGGGGACGCCGATGGGCCTCGGCCTCAGCCGATGGCTCCGGCTCTTGGGGAGGATAAACCGGGTGGGTCTGAGGCGCAGAAGACGAACTCGTTAGGGACCGTCGCCGCCCCGACGAGGGGTGCTCAGAAGCTGCGGCACTGGTGAATAATCGTTTGAATCGTTGACCGAAAGTATTAGCCACAGCCCAACTTATCCTCTCACCGGCTTACGTCTAATTGATGGCGATCGCCCCAGCCCACTCTATACCAGAGATGCCGCCGACAAAACCGTGACGGCAAATTCCATTGGCGCTGTTGGATACTGAGTTTAAGGGTTAAGGGGTTGTTATACCAAAGAAGAATGCCCCAGGGCAAGGGCCGTAACTAGCATGCCAAAGACCAAAAAAGGTTGGGCACTGGCCTGGTATTTCACGTCATTTTCCAGCGGATCCCGCAGGAAGTACATGTCCTGGAAGGTGATCTGGGGAATGATCAACAGCACCAGCAGCACCGCATACAGATTTTGGTGAATCGCCATCAGATACGCCGCCACACCGCCCTGAAACACGTCGATCATCAGCACACAGATCCAGGCGGCGGTGCCGACGCCAAACATCACGGGCAGAGATTTTAGCCCCAATTGGCGATCGCCCTCCACACTTTTGAAGTCGTTCACGATGGCAATGCCCAACCCAGCCAGACTGTAAAACAGGGTCAGCAGCACAATAGTCAGGTTTAAATCGCCGAACAGCGCGTGGCCGGCCCACCAGGGCAGGGCAATATAGCTTGCGCCCAGGGCGTAGTTCCCCAACCAGCCGTTTTGCTTGAGCTTGAGGGGCGGGGCGGAGTAGATGTAGGACAGGAAGGAGCCGCCGATCGCCAGGGCGGTAATAGTTGGAAACTCATGACCCGCCCACTGATCTAGCGCATAGGCCACGCCAATGCCCGCCAGCAGCAGTACTACAATTTGCGTCGCCACCTGGGGAATCGAGATCGCGCCTGAAGGAATTGGCCGATAGGGTTCGTTGATGGCGTCGATTTCGCGATCGTAAAAATCGTTCAGTGTCTGGGTGTAGCCCGTCAGCAAGGGGCCGGACAGCAGCATACAGGCTGCCGCCAGCAACACATACTCCAGCTTCCACACATATTGGCCGGAGGAGGCCGCCCCACACACCACGCCCCAAATCAAGGGAATCCAGGTGATCGGCTTCATCAACTGCAGGCGAATTTTCCAAATCGAGGTTTCGCCAGGTTCCGCCCCTTTCATCCCTAATAGCTGGCGGGCTTTGCTGCCTTTGGGGGCTTCCGTGATTTCCTGGGGAGCTTCGGATACTGGGTCAGCCATAACGTCTCCAATGGGTATCTGCGTCTATCGATGCCAGTTACGAGCGAACTCAGAGGGGGGATGAGAAGCGGGCGATCGCCTGCTTCTCACAAATTTAGTACAGCCTATGTAAGGTAGCCCAAAACTCAGACTGTTGCTATGCAATTTTGCTTCGCCAAGCATTAATTCTCAACAGCCGCCGGGGGCAACTGGGCTCAATCTTGGAAAAAGAAGCGCCCTCCTGCAGTCACCAGCCACTTAAAACGACAGGATGAGATAGTCCTCCTGGAACTTCGCGCCCTGCACTGAGCGGTTTTTGAGACTGCTGGGCAGGATGAGGTTACGCCGCTGGTCGCCCGCCGTAATCGTCACTTCAGGACCGTATTGCGTCAGGTCAATGTCAGCCTTTGCAAAGCCCGGCAAGAACAGCTTCACCTGCTTTTCGACCTCGTTGACCACTAACGGCGCTGGCGCATTCTGCACCGCCGCATCCAGACTGGGTACTGCCGCCATGAGCGGTTGCCAATCGTTCTCACTCAGCGGCGGCAGGGGGTGCAGCGGGATGGGCGCAAAGGTTGGCTCGTCGAGTGAGGTGTTGTAGGCGATCGCCCCTCCCACCGTCATGCCAATTTGCTGCGAGCTACCCCAAAGATAACGGGCCATCGCCACATCCGCCGGGGCCGCCGTGGTCACCAAAAAGCCCATCAGGTGCTGGCCGGACTGCACGACATTGCGCCCCGCTTCTAAAAAGCTGCGGGCCTGTTGAACGGGTTGATTGATCGAATCCTGGCTACCGCTAATGTTGAGCACGGCCCCAGCCACCGGTTGCACAAAGGGCGATAGCGTGCGGGCCAGTTCCGACTCCGTCAGCACCTTTTGAAAGCGGCGGATGTACCAGTCCATTTGCTCGGGCAAGGCCCACATCCGCAGCGACGCTTTGCCCGAGACCGTATCCACGACCAGGTAGTCGTAATTTTGGCTGTCATAGAGCAGGCGAATGGCATCGAGGGTGAGGGCCGCTTCCATCCCCGGCAAGAGCACTAGCTCCTGGCCAAAGACCTGCTTTAGCAAGGGATTGCGCAGATATTGAGCCTCAATACTTTTGACGACATCCCAGCTGTTTTCCAACAGTTTGGCCGCTTGGAGTTGCAGCGTCCACAAGTTGGCCCCGATCGCCTGCGCTTCCGTCGCTAAGGGCTGCCCCCACAACGCCGCTGGCAGCGGCCCACTGTCTTGGGTCAGCCACAGGACACGGGCACCCTGTTGAGCCAATTGCCGCGCAAAGGCAACGGATGCGATCGCACAGGCACTCCGCGATTGCCCGAGAAAAGTCAAAATTTGAGGCACAAGTCTTCTCTATTTCAATGACGCCAGGATCAATTTACTGAACGGGAGCCAATTCGTCTTCAAAAAACCAGGTGGAATACTTATCGTCAAACTCCACCACGACGCCGACGCCGCTACCGTCCACCATTCTAAATTGACGTATGACGCCCGATTTGCCCAGTCGACCCGCCACATCTTGAGGAACGCGATCGCGCAAACGAAAAACTTTCACCTTTTGTCCGATTTCTAAGGTCATGCCTAACCTAACCACCTGAAAATTGAATGATTCACCATCGGCTCTGACACCGACCAATCCACAGTTTATCAGCGTCTTGCGCCATCCTGGACTATGGTAGATAGCGAAAATCAATTCCCACCCAAATAATGGGTAGCGAAGGTGAGCGGTCATGCTGGCAAAACGGATTATTCCCTGTTTGGATGTCAATGCTGGACGGGTCGTGAAGGGGATCAACTTTGTGGATTTGCGGGATGCGGGTGATCCCGTTGAGCTGGCGCAAGCCTACAACGCCGCCGGGGCGGATGAACTGGTGTTTTTAGACATCACTGCGACCCATGAAGACCGAGCCATTTTGCTGGACGTGGTCTATCGCACCGCCGACCAGGTGTTTATTCCGCTGACGGTGGGTGGGGGCATTAATTCCCTCGACCAGATTAAGCAACTGCTGCGGGCTGGGGCAGATAAGGTCAGCATCAACTCCGCTGCAGTACGTCAGCCCGATCTAATCGATCGCGCCAGCGATCGCTTTGGGGATCAGTGCATTGTGGTGGCGATCGACGCCCGGAAGCGGGAGACTGCCGACAATCCCGGCTGGGATGTGTACGTGCGCGGCGGTCGCCAAAATACGGGTCTGGATGCAGTGGAATGGGCCAAGGACGTGGTGCAGCGGGGGGCCGGAGAACTGCTCATCACTAGCATGGATGCCGACGGCACCCAAGCGGGCTACGACCTGGAATTGACGCGCACGATCGCCGAACAAGTGGACGTGCCGGTGATTGCCTCGGGGGGGGCCGGTAACTGCCAACACATTTACGAGGCGCTCACCACCGGCCAAGCGGAAGCAGCGCTCCTCGCTTCTTTGCTGCACTACGGTCAACTCACCGTTGACGAAATCAAAACTTACCTCACCGATCATCAAATTCCCACAAGAACGGCGATCGCGGCGTAGCAGTGGCTAGGCGATCGCGCTTGCTTGCCCAGAACCCCGGTTTCTGGTTCAGGTCCTTCCAATCAGTCGAATTGCGATCGCAGAAACCGGGGTTCTAGGCGCTATCCGCTAGGGCAGGGTGCGCTTGCGGGTCATGACGCTGATGTATTCGCCGTTGCGCCCGGTGGGTAGGGGTTCGCTCCAGGCAATCCTTTCGCAGTAGCCTAGCAG
>Ga0081520_100518_pt1 | contig 14526 bp, 17 predicted proteins | sample HotLakmasection1_FD_70988 | JGI IMG/M metagenome (GOLD analysis project Ga0081520, IMG submission 70988) | Hypersaline microbial mat communities from Hot Lake, Washington, USA - Section #1 (SPADES assembly) (version 2) | ecosystem: Environmental > Aquatic > Non-marine Saline and Alkaline >... | reverse complement strand
ATTGCCCTGGCACCTCAAAACGCCGTTGTGCCTAATTCATTGACTGGAATTTATGTCCCCTGACGCCCAATCGCTTTTGCAAAACTTACAGGCTGCGGACGCCAACGTTCGCCAGGTCGCGACGGCAGCCCTGTGGCGGCTCTGGTATACCCAAAAGGGAGCCTACGGAGCCCAAATTTTGGTGCGCAGCCAAAATTTGTTAGATGAAGGCCAAGCCGCTAAGGCCGAAACCATTTTGACCGAAGCCGTTGAAACTATGCCCGACTTTGCCGAAGCTTGGAATCGGCGAGCGGTGTTGTACTACGTGCAGCACCGCTACTGGCAAGCGATCGCCGACTGCGAAAAAGTCGTAGAACTGGTGCCCTACCACTTCGGAGCTTTACACGGCTTGGGCCTATCCCATATGTCTTTGGGCAACCACACCGCCGCCATCCAGGCCTTTCGGCGAGCGCTCGAAGTGCAACCCTACGCCACGATGAACGAGCGCCTGATTTTGGAATGCACTGCAAAACTGAGCTAAGGAATCAGGATTTTATAAAATCCAAGTTTTGTCGGGCAGGCATCTTGCCTGCTCTTGGACAGCCGAGACGGCTGTCCACACTTAATTAAATTCCCATTCCTCAGGGATGAGGATCATTGAACATCCAATTTCCGCAAAGATATAGACCTGACCGGACAAGGGACAGCCGAGACGGCTAAGTAGATGGGCTGAATTATTTGTAGGATGTGTTAGCGCCTGCGTCACGCATCAGATCCCTGTGGCATGGTGCGTGACGGCTTTGCCTAACAGCACCCTACGACATCGTTTATTGATGTCCACTATTTATGTCCACCGACTTATCCCAACTGATTGAATTTCCCTTCCTAAGGGATCGGCGGGAAAGAAAATCAGATCCTGGTAGCCATAAGGGGGAAGGGGGGAGCAGCTTCGAGTTCGAACCAGGACTTTTATCCCAAGCCCGTCCCTAGCGAAAAGCCGAAGGCAACATTCGGACAGGCCACCGACAAAACCCAACGTCCCCCAGCCCCCGACATCCGATACCCCATCTCTCACCCATCCACGCCGAACACGCGGACAGCGATCGCCACAAATATTCCTCAAACCCGACTGCATACCCCGAGCAATGATGGTTGAAAACATCGCTCAGTTGGCGAGCCGTCCTCTATAATCGCGACAGTTTTAGTGCGTGCAGCGGTGTAGCCGTGGTTAAGCGCCCTATTGTATCGGTTGATGGCTATGGAAACGCCCGTTCGATATCGACGACCCAAACGCATATGGTGGCTAGGGCTGCCAGTGGCGGGGTTTAGTGCTGGGCTGTTATTGGCGCTGAGTCTGCACCTCGTGCAATCGCGCACCCACCTCGCATATACCCTCCAGGAAACAGTCTGCAAGGTGCCTGCCATCTTGGGCGATATCACTCCAGAGTCAGTGCCGTTGAGGGCAGACTGTCACCGGGGAGCATTATGGGAACCGATGCGATCGTCCTGGGCTGCCACCCACCCAGCCCTCACCGAAGGGTTAGCCTTCCTGAAAACCGCGACCCACCATGACCGGCTGCGCTATCCCGTCACGACTCCGCCCCCGTTTCATCAGACGGAGGCCGCCCAGCGATCGCCCAGCCTGACGCAAATCGTGGATGACGTGGTAGCCCAGTTAGAGGCCCAGGGCTGGCCCACGGCGTCAGTTTCCATCAGCCTGGTGGATTTGACGGGCGACTGCTGCACCTACGCTGGCTATCAGGATCAAGCCCCGCGCTACCCGGCGAGTATTGTCAAGCTGTTTTGGCTGGTCGCGCTGTATGGGCACTACGATGCGGATAAATTGCAGCCAGAGGTCGACGTTTACCCCGACGACGAAGACCTCATGGTGCACTACTCCAACAATGGAGCCTCTAGCCGGGTGGTGGATGCGCTGACCCAAACCGAGTCTGGAGAGGCGTTAGAGGGCAGCGAATTAGCCGACTGGATCAGCGCCCGCCAAACCTTGAATGATTACTTTTTGCTGGCGAATTACCCTGATCTAAACATCGCCCACAAGACCTTTCCGGTGCCGGACTTGGGGATGGCATCGCGGGTGGGCCGAGACGCGCAATTTGCCGACGGAGCCACCGCTGCAAGCGCGACCAAGTCCCTCACGCGCAACTATTTGACGACTGCCGCCGCCGCTCGCTTGCTGTATGAAATTGACACCGGCCAGGCCATTTCCCCCGCGTGGAGCGATCGCATCAAGCAACACCTGCACCACAGCACTGACCCAGCGGCCTGGCAGTGGGAAGACCCCAATGCGATCGCCGGATTTTTTGGCGAGTATTTGCCCCCCGACGTCCAGCTCTACACCAAACTGGGATTCACCTTTGACGACGGTCGCCAAGAAGCCGCCATCATCGCCTCGCCGGAGGGTCAAACCCGCTTTATCCTCGTGATGTTTGCCAACGACTCGGTTTATTCCCAGGCCGAAACCACCTTTCCTGAAGTCGCTCGTCAGGTTTATGACCAGATGCTACAGCGCACTCAAACCCAATCACCCGCAGGGCGTCCGGGGCATCAGTGATCGTCAGCCCCGTCCCCATCATCGGGCAAATCTTCCGGACCAATCTCCGGCGGGGGCGTATCCAAGAGGTTTTTCTTCGATCGCTTAAGCTGCTTCCAGAGTGAGCGAATTTGGGCATACGCTTCATCAGAGCTGATTTTGCCACCTGTTTCCAAATTGCAGATGTAAGAAACTCGCTGGGCGAATTCCTGCAAATTGGCATTAAACGTCAAATTAGGCAGCGTCGGCTTCCCCCAATAAGAGCTACGAGGTGTCAGAAAGTTATCCTTAGAGGAGGGATTTTCAGCCATATTCATTAAAATCCTGGTAATTGCCTTGGAGCTGTCAGCGACGAGCGCATGACGAGCGTATGCATTTTAGGATAAGAGCTGAAAGCAAATCTCACAAAAAGCGGGATGGGCGATCGCGGCTCTGGCCAAAGTCATCTATACCTAACCAGCCCAAGACCTTCATGCCTTGGCGTGCCCCCTTAGCAACCCCAGGAAGGGGTAAAGTGGTGCTAAATCTTTGCATTTCACTAGCTTTTGTTAGATTAAGTTAGATAACTATGTGCGGCACAACACAATTGTGGAACCGGGCCAAGCTTCCCCTAAGGCGACGGTTAAATTTGGGTACGGATTGCATCCACCTGCTGGATTTGCTCAGCGCTGAACCCGGCGCGGAGCAGATGTTCTAGATGATCGGCGGCGTAGTAGCGGCCATCGAGCTGGAGGGCTTGCTGATAAGCGGCCTGCGCCGCTGCGATATCCTGATTACTCCAGTGGGCAAGGGCCAGCGCGACCCAGGGATGCGGGTTGTAGGGCTCCAGTGCGGTGGCGCGATCGGCATGTTCGATGGCGGCGGTCACATCCGGTAAGCGCTGATAGGCCAGACTGAGGTTGTAATAGGCAATTTCGTTGGCGGGATTGAGCGTTTTAGCCTGGGTGTGGCTGGCGATCGCCTGCTCGATATTCCCATTCACCAAATAAGCAATGCCCAACGCATTCAACGCTGGCACGTGGTCGGGGTCGAGGGTGAGGCCCTGGTTCAGAGTCGCGATCGCGGCGTCACGCTCACCGGCTAAATGCTGCGTCCAACCCAGCAACACGTAGCTGGGCACATGGCGGGGATCGAGGGCGACGGCGGTGTTGAGGGCGGCGATCGCCCCGGCAAAGTCTTCTTGCTGTCGGGCTGCCAATCCCGCCTGGCGGTAAGCTTCTGCCCCCCGAGCATCGACCAAAAATGACGGATAGCTCAAGCTTTCCTGCAGCGTTGGCGATAACACCAGGCTGGCTTGAAAAGCTGTCACCGACTCAGGGGCTGAGCATCCCCCAACCCCGCCCGTCAGCATGAGCAGGCTACCCGCAACGATTCGCCGCATCGCAATTAATGACCTTTTCAACGTCTCATTTTTTTATGGTGGCCGGGATCGCCCTGCCAGCGCCTGACGAAAGTTGGTCAGTGTGACAGTTTGCCGAATCGCCGCGATCGCCCAATTTCATTGACTTCAAGCCGATGACCCGACCGGCCCTTGCCATTGGAGAAAGCTAAATGATTATGATATATGCAGGGGTTGTGTGGCTCGACGCCATGACCCTCTGGCAAAGCAGATTTTGTGAGGATGAGATTTCATGACAAGCCCCCTAGATGGCTGTCTTCGCGTTGGCCAATCGGCTCCTGACTTCACCGCGACAGCCGTGGTCGATCAGGAATTCAAAACCATTAAATTGTCTGACTATCGTGGCAAATACGTCATCCTATTTTTTTATCCCCTCGATTTTACATTTGTTTGTCCGACGGAAATTACGGCGTTTAGCGATCGCCATATCGAGTTTAAAGATCTCAATACCGAAGTGCTCGGCGTCTCGGTGGATAGTGAATTTTCTCACCTTGCCTGGATTCAAACCGAGCGCAAAATGGGTGGCATCGGCGACCTCAACTATCCCCTCGTGTCGGATATTAAAAAGGAAGTTAGCGCTGCCTACAACGTGCTCGACCCTGATGCGGGGGTTGCCCTGAGAGGGCTGTTTATCCTCGATAAGGAGGGAGTGATTCAGCACTCCACCGTCAACAATCTCTCTTTTGGGCGCAGTGTGGATGAGACCTTGCGGGTACTACAGGCCATTCAACACGTGCAGGCGCACCCAGAAGAAGTGTGCCCCGTCGATTGGCAACCCGGCGAGAAAACGATGAATCCCGATCCGGTGAAATCCAAGGATTTTTTCGCCGCCGTGTAAGCCTGCTAGCGACTGGACTCAGCGATCCCAGATCACTGTGACGTGAGGCGTCGAGGTTGGTGGAGAACCGCGATCGCGCCTCGCAAGCTTTAGGCCCGCCCTCGCCCACCAACGCTACCAGCCCCCCAGAGATTACTGTCTCCCCACTCCCCCATGACCGGACTCGCGAATCCTCCCAAACCCCATTCCTCCTTGATCAGCGATCGCTTCTGGCGTAACTTTATGCCCATTCCGGCGGGCAACCGGTTGCAGTTGGGCGATCGCGCCCCCGACTTTACGCTGATTGAGGCGGGCACCCGTCAGCCCTACCGGCTCTCTCAGCACTGGGGAGAGCGCCCCGTCGTACTAGCATTCACCCGCATCTTTACCGAGCGGCACTATTGTCCCCTGTGCTTTCCCCATCTCGTGGCGATGAATGACGCTTACGGCAAGTTTGCGGCAGCAGGCGCTCAGGTGATTTTGGTGACGAGCACTCCCCTCGCCCTCAGCCAGGTGGTCAAAACCGATCTGAACTTGCAGCCGCCACTACTCTGCGATCCCTTTTGTGAAGTCTTTCGCCAATATGGCACCGGCCAAGCCCTGGGGGCTCCCCTCTCCGCCCAGTTTGTGCTGGATAAGTACGGTCGCCTGCGCTACTGGCACCACTTCTCCTTTCTCGACTACAATGCTGAACCGCTCAAGCTGCTGTACACCTTGTCGACCTTGCCCACGGACTAGGGCCGAGGCAGGGCGATCGCGCCCCCGCAACATCAGAAGTTTTAACAAAGCGAAGGCAAACCAGGAAAAATTTGGCATTATCAAGAACAACGCCCTGCCGAGCATCGTGCAGAGTGTAATCATTGCAGTCAGTGTCCTTACCTTTACCGTCATGGCCGAACCCGTTGAACCCATCATTTTGCCCCCGGCTGAAAACCCCGAGCAAGAAGGCCAATGGCTAAAAGCCACCCTGCATCACTGGCTCAACACCGAGTTTCCGCCCGAAGCGGTGAACGCCGACATTGCCGAACGGGCCTCCCAAGTGTTTGTGCGGCAGCGCATGGAGGGGGAAAACGACCTCGGTTCGCTGGTGCTAGCGGTGCTCACCGAAATGCAAGCCTTTGACTTTTCCAAAAGCTTTTACGGCGAATTTGCGATCGCCAATGCCGTCGGCGATCTCTTGCTCGATAGCCTGGGCATTGACCATTGCTGCGGCGCAGGGTGAAGGGTATGAGGGTATGAGGGTATGAGGGTATGAGAGTGGCAGGGTATGAGAGTGGGAGTGAAGGTACGAGGTTTTAGGTTTTGCCTGTCACCTAATACCTAACACCCAACACCCAACACCCAACACCCAGCCACCCCACCTCCCTCAGCCACCCCAATTGCCCTGAGGACTCGCTTCACCGATAATGCCTCTGAACCTTCGCGAGCACTAAGAGGATGATGCGTTGGCTGAACTCCGTTGGGCGAATCGCACTACTTGGCTGCCTGTTGCTGCTGACGGGCTGTTTGCAATACGACCTGGCCGTGCAGTTTGACAGCCAAACCCACGGCCAACTGGTGCAGCGGATTTACTGGCGGGGGGGCGAGGTCGCGGCATACCCAGAGTGGTCTCAGGGCTTGCAGATGCTCCGCGATCGCGCCGCTGCCGTCGGGGGCGACGCTCACTTTTTAGAACACCAAACCTTTGAGATCGCCATCCCTTTCAACAACGGTCAGGAACTGGAGAGCAAATTTAATCAGTTTTTCGATCCTGAGGATTCGCCTACACCGTTGACACTGCCGAGCGGCGAACCTGTATCCGCTCACCTCTCCCTGCGGCAGGGTAACTGGCTGGGTGTGATCTTCAACCATCTCAACCTGCGTTTTGACCTGACCGCCGTACCCGACCTGACTGCTACTGGCTTACCCCTGCTCCAAGGCAAACAGTTACTCTCAGGGCAAGTGACCGTAGCCGCGCCCTGGGTACGATCGCTAACGGGGAAGGTAACGCCGTCGCGATCGTGGACCTTGATCCCCGGCGCAGTCAATGAAATTGAAGCGGACTTTTGGGTGCCCAGCCCCATTGGGATCGGAGCCGCCGCGATCGCCCTCCTCGTCCTCATCGGTTACGCCCTGAAATATTGGCTCCGAATCGGCTCAAGGATCGGCGGGAAAATTAGATCCCGGTAATGATGGGTAGGTGAGGTGGTGGGTAGGTGAGGTGGTGGGTAGGTGGGACGAATGCAAGCGAGGATCCGGTACTTTTATTTCGAGCACGTCCCTAATTTCACCCCGATTGCCTTCACCCCACCGATTGCACCCACTGCACCAACCATCTCTCTATACTTTACAAAGAGCCGTACAACCTACTGAGAGGTCATTTATGAGACTCCTGCATACGATGCTGCGCGTCGGCAATCTGGAAGAGTCGCTGAAGTTTTACTGCGACATCATGGGCATGAAACTGCTACGAAGAAAAGATTATCCCGGTGGCGAATTCACCCTGGCGTTTGTGGGCTATGGCGACGAGTCCGATCACAGCGTTCTAGAACTGACCTATAACTGGGGCACCGATCAGTACGACTTAGGTGACGGTTACGGTCATATCGCGTTGGGCGTTGATGATATCTACGGCACCTGCGAAGCGATCAAGGCCCAGGGCGGCAATGTGGTGCGCGAACCCGGCCCCATGAAGCATGGTTCTACCGTCATTGCCTTTGTGCAAGATCCCGATGGCTACAAAGTTGAGCTCATTCAACTCGGGACGCAGGGATCTACCCAAAAGGAAGCTCAACCCGCAGCCCAAGCAGCCCATTAGGGATTAGCGGGAAAATAACATGCCGGTTGAAGGGAGTGGCTGGGTGATTAGGTATTGGGTGCTAGGTACGAGGTAAGTAGATGGGCTTAATTATTTGTAGGATGTGTTAGCACCAGCGTAACGCCTCAAATCCCTTTGGCATGGTGCGTTACGGCTTCGCCTAACAGCACCCTACGACATCGTTTATTTATGTCCACCTACTTATTGGGTGCTAGGTGCTAGCTAAAACCTCAAACCCAATACCTCAAACCCGGCGTTGCTGAATCCAGGAATGAATCGGTTCAGCCGATAGATTCTGCTAGCCCCCTAAATCCCCCAATTCTGAGGGACTTCAGAGAGCGATTCTTCCCCAGAATTGGGGGACAGGAGGGCAAAATCATACCGCTATTCAGCAACGCCTAAAACCCAATACCTAAAACCTAAAACCTAAAACCTACCCTGCCACCCTCATACCCTCATACCCTCATACCCTGCCACCCTCATACTCTTCTCCCCCTGCCACTCCCCCACCCTGCCACCCTTTCAAATAGCCTGATACACTGAAGTACCTAAGGATTTTCACCTAATCCCGCGCTCGTCTTACTCACCCTGTCATGCAGCCCACCGATCCGGATAAATTCACTACCAAAGCCTGGGATGCGATCGTTGAAGCCCAAACTGTGGCTCGCCGCTTTAATCATCAATATCTCGAAGCTGAGCACGTCATCATGGCGCTGCTGGAACAAAAAGACAGCTTAGGGAAGACCATTTTGCAAAAGGCCAGCCTCGATTCAGAGCTGTTGCTGCAAGAACTAGAGACCTTTGCGAAGCGTCAGGCCCGAGTGCGGGTATCGGCAGATAGCAATCTGTATCTGGGCAAGAGCCTGGATCGGATGCTCGATCAGGCGGAAGCGGCTCGCCTGGACATGAGCGACAAATTCGTTTCTGTGGAACATCTGCTGCTCGGCTTTGCCGACGATGAGCGCATTGGTCGACGATTGCTGCGGGGATTTGAGGTCAGTTCGGCGGAGTTAATGACTGCCATCAAAACCGTTCGCGGTAGCCAAAAGGTTACGGATCAAAATCCCGAAAGCCGCTACCAGGCGTTGGAAAAATTTGGCCGCGACCTGACGGACTTAGCGCGAGAGGGACACCTCGATCCGGTGATTGGCCGGGATGAAGAAATTCGCCGGGTGATTCAGGTGCTCTCGCGGCGCACCAAGAACAATCCGGTGCTGATTGGCGAACCGGGGGTGGGCAAGACCGCGATCGCGGAAGGGCTGGCCCAACGCATCATTAACGGCGACGTGCCGGAGTCTTTGAAAAATCGTCAACTCATCTCCCTCGACATTGGTGGGTTGATCGCCGGGGCCAAATATCGCGGCGAGTTTGAAGATCGTCTGCGCTCGGTACTGCGGGAAGTCACCGAGTCCGACGGGCAAGTGGTGCTCTTTATCGACGAGTTGCACACCGTCGTCGGCGCAGGGGCGGGGCAGGGCACAATGGATGCCGGGAATCTGCTGAAGCCGATGCTGGCTCGCGGCGAACTCCGCTGCATCGGCGCGACCACCCTGGACGAATACCGCAAACACATCGAAAAAGATGCCGCGTTAGAACGGCGGTTCCAGCAGGTGTATGTCGAGCAGCCGTCGGCGGACGATACGATTTCCATCTTGCGGGGGCTTAAGGAACGCTACGAAGTCCACCACGGGGTCAAAATTGCCGACTCGGCGCTGGTGGCCGCCGCCATGATGTCCGATCGCTACATCAGCGATCGCTTTTTGCCTGACAAAGCGATCGACCTGGTGGACGAGGCCGCCGCCAAACTCAAAATGGAAATCACCTCCAAACCGGAGGAACTGGAAGTCATCGATCGCCGCCTGATGCAGTTGCAGATGGAAAAGCTGTCGTTGGAAAGCGAAGATGCCTCTTCCGGTGCCGCCTACCGCACCGCTCAAGAACGGCTCGCCCGCATCGAAGAAGAAATTGCCGACCTCTCGGAACGTCAGGAGCAGTTCAGCGGCCAGTGGCAGACGGAAAAGCAAACCCTGGAAGCTATCAACGCTCTGAAGGAAGAAGAGGAGCACCTGCGGCTGCAGGTCGATCAGGCGGAGCGGGCCTACGATTTGAACAAAGCCGCTCAGCTCAAATATGGCAAGCTGGAAGCCGTCCAACGCGAGTTGGAAGCCAAAGAAGCCCATCTGCTGGAAATTCAGGCCCAGGGCAAAACCCTGCTGCGGGAGCAGGTGCTCGAAGCCGACATCGCCGAAATCGTCGCCAAGTGGACGGGCATTCCCGTGAATCGGCTAATGGAGTCAGAGCGGCAAAAGCTGCTGCGATTGGAAGGTCATCTGCACGAGCGCGTTATCGGTCAAGAAGAAGCGGTGACGGCGGTGGCGGCGGCCATTCGGCGGGCGCGAGCGGGCATGAATGACCCCGGTCGGCCCCTCGGCTCTTTCCTGTTTATGGGGCCAACGGGGGTCGGCAAAACGGAACTGGCACGGGCGCTGGCGGCGTTCCTGTTTGATACGGAAGAAGCGCTGATCCGCATCGACATGTCCGAGTACATGGAAAAGCACGCCGTCGCCCGTCTGGTGGGGGCACCTCCCGGCTATGTCGGCTACGAAGAGGGCGGCCAGCTTTCCGAAGCGGTGCGGCGGCACCCCTATTCTGTCGTGCTGCTGGATGAGGTAGAAAAGGCTCACCCCGACGTGTTCAACATTCTGCTGCAAGTGCTGGACGACGGTCGCATCACCGACGCTCAGGGACATTTGGTGGATTTCAGCAACACCATCGTGATCATGACCAGCAACATCGGCAGCGATCACATTTTGGAGGTGGCCGGCGACGACGATCGCTACGACGAGATGCGGGTGCTGGTACTCAAAGCTCTGCGCGGTCATTTCCGCCCCGAATTTCTGAATCGGGTAGACGACCTGATCCTGTTCCATCCCCTGCGGCAAGCGCAACTGCGGGAGATTGTGACCATTCAGGTACGCCGCATCGAGCAACGGCTAGCGGCGCAAAAACTGTCGCTGTCGTTGTCTAAGGCAGCGATCGAGCATGTGGCTAAAGTCGGCTACGACCCAGTGTACGGGGCGCGTCCGTTGAAACGGGCCATCCAAAAAGAACTGGAAAATCCCATCGCCACCAAAATTTTGGAAGATGCGTTTCCCGAAGGCAGTACCATCCACGTTAGTTGTCGTGAGGGTGCCCTCACGTTTCGCGCGGTGGTGCCGGATGATACCGCTAGTGCAGAAGCTCCGGCAGCAACCGCTCCGGCAGTCTAGGTTTGCCAACCTACGCCCCTACCGAGATTGAACAAAGATTCTTTGGTCGTCACTTTTCAGAAAATCGGTATTACCTCCCCACTGATCTGAGCGGCTACCCCTGAGGTGGCAGCTCAGATCCCATCCCTGCCGTGATGAACACCGATCTCCCCACCGATGCAGAACACTCAAACCCTTTTGGGAATGGGGTGGCCGTCGCTGTTTCTAGGCACAACAGCACACCTAAAAACAGGCCCCTGATGCACACCCACCGTCAAGAAACCAACCGCATTGGGCAACAAAAACTAGCAGAACTGCGCGATCAACTGCGCTTTGCCGCCACCGAAGCCGAACGCCGTACCCTGGCAACCCAAATCGTTTTCTGGCGACGCCAGCCCTCAGGCCACCGCTGAAATCAAGACCTCAATTTTCCTCAACAAACCTGAAGTTGAAATCCGGATACTAAAGACATCGAACGAAACCCACCCCTTAAACAACGGAGCCCTACGATGAAACTCTCTTTCCTCGGCCAAACTTACGAAGCCTCGATCGCCCCGGTTGAAGCCACTGAGACTCCTGAAACGGCGACGTTCTTGGGCAAGCGCTATCTCCGTAAGCAATTTAACGTCAGCCAGCGCCAAGCAGCCCCGGAAGAGCTTACCTTTTTGGGTAAGAAGTACACCCGCTAAGCGATCGCGCCTCTCCTTCTCCGTAAACCAGACAGCATGACTGTCCCCTTCACCGTCGGTGAGGGGGATTTTTTGTCGCTAGGTGAGCCCTCTCACCAACCCTCAGATGACAGTTGGCGATCGCTCAGCTTTCTCAGTTCACCGCCGAGGTCTTTTGCCCAGGCCCGTGACTGAGCGGTTTGGCTGGCTGCCGCGATCGCGGCCAGCGGCAACTGATCCCTGAGGCTATCGCGATCGCGGCCATGATTCTGGAATACTTGCTCAGGGTGTCCACGGGACGATCGCCAGCAAGATCTCGCTCAATTGACAGCGCTAGCCCCCAATAATGCCCGTTTTTGACTCGAATTTTGAAGACTGTAAATCCGGTACCGGGGATCTGATCGCCAGGAAACTCTCCGCTTTGGAGGCGATCGATGAGGGGTTGGAGATCGCTGCGGATTTGCCGATAGCGCTTTGCCAGACTGCGCAGTTGCGATTTGAATTCAGCGGAAAACTGAATCTGGACGGCAGGCGGTTCACTTATCAATGCCGTCCCAGAGCTGTTCGAGGGGGTAGACTCGGCCTGCTTTGACATCTTCGAGGGAGGCTCGCAGGCTCTCAAGCACGACTGCTGTGGGGGTGTCGTCAGGATCGGATGGCTCAACGAGGTCAGCGAGGGACTCTAAAATCAGGGTTTCTAAGGGGATGTTGAGTTGGCTGGCTCGCTCGGTGAGCTTTTGTTGGAGGTCGTCTGGGATTTGAATGGTGATTTGCATATCAGGACTGTGCTGAGAGTTGTGTCGTGATTGGCGAGTTGTGGGGGCAATGCAAAGGTGACTTTATGGCTAAGTTGCCTGGCGATCGCGGTTCTCTGATCATAGCGATCGCGCCATCTATCCGATTGATGTCTGCAAGGGTTCCTGATTGCGTTCCCGCAGGAGGAGGGACGTCGCTCTTGCCATTTATGGCAAAACGATGGTCTCTCAATCGCTTTCGTTGGCGTCCTGCAAAATTTGACGGTAGAGGTCTGGGTGAACTCGAAATTTTGCCTTAGTGATGAGTTCGTCTAACATCGGTTTTAATTCGGTAATCAGGTTGTCTTGCTTAGCCGCAACCAATACGCCCAGGAGTCCGGTAACTTTCAGGCCAAGTCGTTGGGCAACCTGTCTCCCTAGACGTTCATCAATGAGTAAACGATTGGCCTGAAGTTCGATGGACAGGGCAATGGCTTCAGCTTCTCCGGGGTCGAGTTCTGTTTGTAGGCTAGCGACAAATGCTTGATCACGGACTGGCTGAACGATCATCCAGTCGGCATCGGAGAGACCGGAGATATCAATACCAAAGGTTTCTAGAGCACGGATTTCGGCATAAACGAGGGGCGGAACCATCACTCTGCCATAGAGGTTCTGGAGCAGGGCCAGTTGGCGAATTCTCAGCAGGTTGCTGATCGGCGAGGTATCGCTGATGATGATCATCGCCAGTTGTTTTGGCGGAGGCTGGCAATATCGGCTTGGTAGTCGGCGAGGTCGTAGTGCAGGTTGATGCCTCGGTCGTAGAGTAGTTCCTGAAACTGCATTTGATGCATTCCGGCGATGTGGCTGGCGGTACCGAGGGTGATGAGTTCTTGTTGAAAGAGGGCGACAGCAATTTCTCGTAACCAGTCGGCTTGGGTGAGGGGATGGTCTTGGGTCAGGGTATCGGGAATGTCGAGGGTGATTTTCATTGCTGTGTGCTTGCCGATCGCTGTTTTCTGATCATAGCGATCGCGGTATCCATCCGGTTGATGTCTTCAAGCGTTCCTGATCATGTTCCCGCAGAGACTCCAGGGGGCGATCGCCCACCAGAACTCGTCAATCTGGCTCAATTCGCCCTCAGTGATGGGTTGAAGCTTTGGCTGAGTAGAGATCGCGATCCCCTTCAACAACTTGCTCAGCAAGTATTTTTATGTGTACTGTGTCTCTCTCAAATCATGGTCGTCCGATACTCTAGTTTCCTAGCGCAACGCAGGCATATAATACAAAGGCACTAAGCAAGGAATACGAGTGTTACATCGGCAGAAGGCGTTACTTTCAATTCTTCAGCAGGTAGGGGGGCAAGCGACAACCCTGCAACTGATGAAGTGGGCATTTCTGCTGGGTCAGGAAACGCAATCTCATGGCGGTAAGACTTTCTACCAGTTCTTACCTTTTCGCTTTGGCCCTTACTCGTTTACCCTCAACCGCGAAACGGACACATTGGTTCGCAATGGTTTTGTGGAGAAGGCAGCCGACAAGGTTTGGCAGTTGACGTCTTTGGGAAGTGAGCAGGAAGTCAAGCTACCCAAGGCGATCGCTCAAGACATTACAGCTGTCACTCAACAGTACGGCAATTTTTCTGGCTCAGCTTTGATCGATACGGTCTATGCCAACTATCCCTGGTTTACGGTCAACAGTGATTTGCCAGGGCAACGCCGAGAACAGCGACCTGTAGCTGATCAGGCAATTTACACCGCTGGCTACGAAGGAAAAACCGTTGATGAGTTTTTGAATCTGCTGATGCGATCGGGCATTCGCCGGTTGATCGATGTTCGCTACAACCCGATTTCCCGTCGCTATGGTTTTCACAAAAGTACTCTAAAGCGGTTATGCAATGCGCTGGACATTGATTATCAGCATTTGCCGGGGTTGGGGATTCCGGGTTCCGCGAGAGTTGATTTGTCCTCAACAGATAGCTATGTCGCTCTGTTTAAGGAATATCGGTGTGGTTTGTCGGATCGCTGGGATGACTTGCAAAGGGCGATGTCGCTCCTGAAGTCTGAGCCGAGTGTTTTGGTGTGTATGGAAGCGAATCCAGAATGCTGCCACCGGACTGTGCTAGCTCAGCATTTAGTGGGCATGATGGAGTTGCCAATTAAGCATCTCGGATAAGTGGCATGAGCGATCGCCCGATTAAAACGAAAGTTCTGATTACGGTGATGACCTATCCTCATCCGTCGCGAGGATATCAGGAACTGGTTTGTACGGCGGGGATTACTGAGAATAATGAATGGGGGAGGCTATATCCAATTGCCTATCGATATCGACCAGGA